>Ga0307374_10006410_pt1 | contig 18504 bp, 16 predicted proteins | sample OX3MG_FD_202532 | JGI IMG/M metagenome (GOLD analysis project Ga0307374, IMG submission 202532) | Soil microbial communities from Risofladan, Vaasa, Finland - OX-3 | ecosystem: Environmental > Terrestrial > Soil > Coastal area > Acid sulfate soil | place: Finland: Risofladan, Vaasa | collected...
GCCGCGCACCCTGGGGAGAAGGGATGCCTTCTTCAGCTGCAGCGCCGAGACGTTCACCGACATGAAGATGTGCTCGAGCCCTGCGAGCTGGCGCCAGCGGGACAACTGGGTACAGGCCTCGTGGATGACCCAGTCACCGATCTCCACGATGAGACCGCTGTCCTCGGCGATGGAGATGAACATCCCGGGCGGGACCAGCCCTCTGGTCGGGCCCTCCCAGCGCAGGAGCGCCTCGAGCCCGAGCACGCGGGGTCCCGTGTCCGACAGTGAGATGATCGGCTGGTACTCGAGCCGGAACTCCTCCCGCTCGATGGCGAGGCGGAGATCGTGCTCGAGGGCGAGGCGGTCGGCGATCCGATCGCGCATCGAGCTGTCGAACACCGCAACGGTGTCGCGCCCGGCCTCCTTCGCCTGGTACATGGCGGTGTCCGCGTCCCGGATCATCGTCTCGGCCGCGGTTCTGGGCTCGTTCGTCTCGGACGTCGACACACCGAGGCTCGCCGACACGAAGACCTCGTCCTTCCCGAGGTTGAACTGCGGCCCGAAGCAGTGGCGGATCAGCTCGGCCTCCCGCCGGGCCTCTGCTGACCCCGACACGTCGGCCAGCACGATGACGAACTCGTCACCGCCGATCCGTGCGACGATGCCCTTCTGCCCCACCGCCGACTCCAGCCGTTGAGCCACCTGGTTGAGGAGGAGGTCACCGTGGGAATGCCCGAACGTGTCGTTCACCAGCTTGAACCGGTCGATGTCGAGGAACACGACGGCCATCCCGGCTCCGGAGAGGCTCGGCTCGTCGGCCATACGGGCGATCCACTGTTCCACCAGGGCCCGGTTGGGCAAACCCGTCAACTCGTCGTGGGTCGCCTGGTGCGCAAGCCGTGACTCGGAGCTCGCGCTGGCGCGGAGGGCACGGAACACCCGCCAGGTGGCCACCAACGCGGTGATCAGGGCAATGGCTCCCACGACGAGCCGGTTTCCGAGCGAGGGCACCCGGTTGCTGGCTACCACCATGCTCGGGACGATGAGGGCCAGTGCCACCAGCAGCAGGCGTCCGCGCGTCGGGAGCGACTCGGGACCGCTGACCCGGCGCCGGCGCGTCATCGAGAGCTGCCGCATGGAGGGGTGGATGGCCGCTGCGCCGAAGGCGGTGGCGGCCACCAGGTAGGGGAGGTCCACCAGCAGCGGCGAGACGTGTACCCGGTCGACCTGGGTGATCAGGTACGTCGAGTCGCCGATGAGCATCATCAGGACGGAGATGAGGAGGAACCGTCCGGAGGTGGCCCGTCGCGAGCGCGTGTCGAACCCGATCCGGAAGGCGATCATCACGAGGTAGACGTCAAGAGGCGGGAAGCTCGCCAGCAGCATCCGGGTGGACATCGGCACGCCCTGCCGGGCGAGGAGCGGCTCTATCAGGTACACCCACGACAGGGTCAGGGCCGCCATCATGGCCATCACGCCATCGAGGATCACATCGAAATTGCTCCGGTCCGAGGAATCGGGCGACTGGGCCAGCATCGTCAGGCCGACAGCCATGAGGAGGTAGGCGGGGAGCTGGATCAGATCGGGGAGCAACGACTGGTACTGCAGCTTGCCGACCGGGGGTTCGCTCCCGCGGATGCCCAGCTCGGCGATGAGGAGGAAGAGGGCGACCGCCAGGATCATCCATGGCATCCGGCGTGCAGGCCGGTGCAGGCGGATGCCGTACGGGATGGCGGCAAGGGTCAGCACCGTGAGGACGACCACCGAAAGCCGCCCGGCCCCCCCCAGGACGTCCGCTCCGTACAGCGCCGCCACCAGCAGTCCGAACACGCCGAAGATGAAGGAGGGGGCAGCCGATCCTCTGGCAATCTTGGGGATGAACCGCATCTGTGTCCTTGTCGCCGCTCACCGACGGCGCGGGCGTCGTGGCGTCGCGTTGCGCGGCGCGAGATCACTGTAACGAGAGCCAGTTGCAACCCGGTTGCCGCGTCGTTGCAGCGTCGTTGGCCGCGATCGTCACGGTAGATTCCTCGGGAGGGGTTCCCTCGGGATCGCCGGGACGTCCCGGAATTACCGCACCCATCCGGCGGACCCGAGACCTGCCCCGGGGATCACCAGATACCCGGAACGAGGCGCCATGTCCGCTCGCGGTACCGCTCGTAGGTCGACCCCAGTCCCGCGACGAGCATGCGCTCCTCCACCGAGATCCGCCAGACGTACGCGGCGACCGGGAGCACGATGCTCAGGAGCAATCCGACCCAGGTGCCCAGGACCAGGCCGATCCCGACGAAAACGAGGATCGGTCCCGTATAGCTCGGGTGGCGGACCAGCCGGTACGGGCCGTCGGTCACGATGGCGTGGTCGTCCTGGATCACGAGACGCTGCTGAAACATCGACCCGAGCGTGACGATCGCCCACAAGCGGAGGGCGAAGCCGCCCAGTGCGAGGGCGACCCCGAGGAAGAGGAGGAACCAAGGCTTCCCGCCGATGGACGGCCCGAACCCGGTGTCCGCCACCGCCACGGCACCCCCGAAGGCTGCCGGTAGGCAGAGACCTATCGCGAGCCCGGTGCTGCGGTCCTGCTCCTCACCCGAGTACTTCGCCCTCGAGGCGAGCACCCAGACCTCCGACAGGAGCAGGATCCCGAAAAGGCCGGCGGCGGCGGCGTTCGTCTCCACCGCCGAGCTCCTCGGGGCGCCCGGAAGCGAATGGGTCCCGATCAGCGCGACAACCACGAAGGCGATGAACAGCATCCCGGCAACCGTCGGGACCAGGAACCGCACCGTCGCCCGGCGCCGGGAGCGGTTCGGGACGACGTTGGATGAGCTCTGCACCACGCCCTGCTCTCCGGCAGGAGTGGGCGCCGCCTCCTGTCTCCCGGGATCTGCGGAAGATGACGACCCCGGGTTGTCTTTTCGGTTGCCAGATGGTTGCAGGGTGATTCGCCCTTCACTGTCGATGCTTTCGGCTCCGGTCATGCTCTCGCCAAGGACCACATCCCATACTCGCAATCTACCGTAGGGTAATATCAAAATATCGGCTGGCTGCGTCGCTGCGATCCGTAGCTCCCCGCCCCTGCCGGATCGATGGATTCTCTCAAAAATATGCGTGTGGTATTGTTCAGCCACCAGTCAACGGGAGGCGGTTCCCCTTTGATCTGCACGGCGGACAGGGACTCGACTGATGGGTGATCCGGACACTGCTCTTCGCGCGGTCGATAGACCCACGCGAGGGAGCTTCCTGGCGCTGCGCGCTCGGTCCCGGATGCTGGACCGTTACCCGAGCAACGTTCGACGGCTGCTGTACTCCGGCATCGTCGTCCTTTCGACGGTGACCCTTTTCTACGAGTTCTCCGTCGCCGGATCGGTCGGCCCGTCGATCATCAGCCAGTTCCACATGACCTTCAATTTCTATGTGTACGTGGCTGTGGCGTCAAGTCTCGCCGGAGCGGTCGCGTCGTTGCTGGCCGGGTTGGCCGATCGCTGGGGTCGTGCCGGGCTCGTCTCGTACGGACTGGTCGTGACCGGGCTCATCACACTGTTCGGCCTGCCCAACGCGCCGGACAAATGGGTGTTCCTTGCCCTCTTCTCGGTGCTGGGATTCGCGCAGGGGGTCGTTCTGGTCGCCAGCTCGGCATTGATCCGGGACTTCTCCCCACAGGTGCAGCGCGCCTCCGCCATGGCCTTCTGGTCGTTGGGGCCCGTTCTGGGCAGCCTGATCGTGGCCGAGGTGTCGAGCCACACCCTCGAGCACCTCGTGCCCTGGCAGGACCAGTTCACGATCTGCGGCGTGGCTGGCCTCGGGGTCGCCGCCGTCGCGTGCCTCTTCCTGCGCGAGCTCTCGCCGCAGTTGCGAGACCAGCTGATGGTGTCGTCGAACGAGCGGGTCCTCATCGAGTCGAGGGCGGCGGGGATCGACGTGTCGGCGGCCACGGCGCATCCGTGGCGCCAGATGCTGCACCTCGACATCCTCGGATCGGCGTTCGGGATCAGCGCCTTCCTCCTCATCTACTTCGTCGCCGTGGGCTTCTTCGTCATCTACTTCACCACCGTCTTCGGGTTCACCCAGGCGCAGGCCAACGCCATCACCAACTGGTTCTGGGCCTTCGAGGGCGGCACCCTCGTGCTGGTCGGCCTGCTCTCGGATCGGCTGCGGGTCCGCAAGCCGTTCATCGCGATCGGGGCGATCGGGGCGATCGTGATGACCATCGTCTTCACGACCCGGGCGTCCCGTCCCGACACCAGCTACTCGACCCTGGTGGTCATCGTCGCCATCCTCGCCGTCATGCTCGGGCTGGTGGCCGGTCCATGGATGGCGGCGTTCACCGAGACGGTGGAGCGACGGAACCCCGCCCTGACCGCCACCGGCATGGCGATCTGGGGTTGGGTGAGCAGGATCATGATCGCCGCGTCCACCTTCGTGCTCCCCTTCGTCGTGACGGGAGCCACGCCGCTCGTCAACTACGGCGCGCAGGTACAGGCCCTGTCGGTGAAGTACGCGCCGCAGCTGGCGACGGCGGAGGCGCTCAGCCGCACCACGATGGCAGCCTTGGCCAAGGACCCGACGAACCCTGCCGCCCAGGCTGCGGCCATCGCGGAGGTCGAACGGGGCCTGCACGTCGCTGCACCACAGGCGATCACCCGCCTGGTCGCCCTCACCAAGGTCCCCAAGGCGGACCTGTCCTACCTGACCGCCCACGGGCCCAGCGTCCAGGCGGCGGCGACCGCGTCACCAGGCCAATGGCAGCGCTGGTTCTGGGTCTGCGTGGGCGGCGAGATCCTCTTCCTGCCGTCGATCTTCGTCCTGGCCGGCCGTTGGCGCCCGAGCCGCGCCCGCCAGGACGAGCGGCACCGCGAGCTCGCGGTGCGAGAGGATCTCGCCGAGGTCGTCCACGACCGGACCGCCATCGCCGTCTGAGCCATCCCCCTGCGCCCGCCGCTTCGAATGCGACCCGAGAAGGACGGGATCACTCCGGGTTGTTGCCGGCCTCAGGGTCGTCGGGAGTCCGGTCGAGCACCCTCGGAAACTGCGCCGAGCCCAACCGGGGACGATGGAGGAACCAGGGAGCGGGTGGCGGCATCAGCAGCACCGTCAGCTTGTCGACGATCTGCTCGTAGTTGACCCGCCAGCCGGCGAAATGCCGCCAGGCCTCCTCCACCGAGCGTTCCACGGGGAAGTCCACCTTGAGCAGCCGCCGGTAGCCCTCGGCGAACTCGTCGCGGGTGAGGCGGATGTCGGTGGTGGGCAGGGGGTCGGGGTCGTAGCTGATCTGCATTGGCCCGGCCAGCGAGCGGAGGCAGTTGATCCCCATCTGCAGGCACGTGCGCGACTGCCTGGGGGCCGAGCCGGGGCAGGTGGCATCGTGCAAGGCCGCCGCGTCGAGCATGGCCGTCAGCCCGGTCAGCCACGATCGGCTGGGGACCGGTGACCGGAACCACATGAGCGAGGGATAGTTGGCGTGGCTCTCCGCCACCTGCGCCGACCAGCGCTCCCACGTCCCGTACAGGGCAGGGAGCTCGGTCATGATGTGGAACCACTGGTGCCGCACGAGGATCTCGGGGCCCCACGCCGGCGTCCCTGCCCGGGTGGCGAGCAGCGTCACCTCCGCCTCGCGGGCCGAGAACGCCGAGTAGAGGGTGGGCAGGTAGGCGATCTCGAGCGCGATGACCAGCAGTCCCGTTCCCGCGGCGACGACCTCCAACGTCGTCGTCCCGGAGTGCCGGCCCGTTTCGATCCCGAGGGTGAACACCGACGAAGCCGAGATGGCCAGCCCGTGACCGAGAGTCGATCCGCTGGTCCACCACGCCATCAGCCCGAACCCGATCACCAGGAGGCACAGCCAGACGACGAAGAGCAGCACCATGCCGAGGGGCCCGGCGACCGACATCATGCGGTCCTTGGCCTCGTAGGTCCCGGCGCGCAGCGTGACCCCCCGGACCATCGCCGCAAGGTTCTTGACGATGGAACGGAGCAGCCGGGACGATGCGGCCCTGGGCACCACCAGCGTGGTGAAGACGCTCGCCGAGGTCCCGGTCAACACCGCGATCCCGACGATGAAGCCGCCCAATCCAACCGTTGTCCCCATCCAGAGATGATGGCCTCGGGCGCCCGGCCTCGCTGGGATGCGCGAGCCGGGTCAGGACCCGGCGGCTGTCTCCTTTGCCGAGCCGGGTCAGGACCCGGCGGCTTCCTTCGTCGCCAACCGGGCCAGCTCGGCGGCTACCGCTCGCTCGTGCGCCTCCGCGTCCCGCTTGGCCTGACGAGGGCTCCAGCGGCCCTTGGTCAGGAAGATGAGAGGGACGAAGATCGCCATGCCGGCGAAGTCGACCCAGAACCACCGCTGCCACTGCCCCGGGGACCGGACCAACCCGTCCTGCAACACCTTCAGGTGCGCCTGGTTGGCCGCCAGGTAGTCGAGTTGCTCGGTATAGGGCTCGACAAGGGTCTTCAGCTCCGTCTGGTACCGCACGACCTGAGCGAAGTCGGCCGGTCCCAACGCCTTCACCGCGGCGACGACGTTGGCCGGCGAAGGGTCGGCGGAGACGGCGTTGACGACGGCCTGATTGGCCTTGATCTTGCTCAGCAGTGCGGCGTGCTGCTGCGCGAACGCCACCGACTTCGGGTGCTGGGCGAGGAATTGCTGGATCTGGGCCGTGGCGTAGGGGGTGTTGTCGACCACGGGATTGACGCTGTTGATGACCACCGGGAGGAAGATGAACGAGATCCCGACGACCAGGCGAAGGATCCAGCCCCAGAGCGCCAGCCCCGTGCCGACGAGGGCTGGGTTCCTCGCCTCCACCGTCTCGGTGTACCCGGCCATCCACGGCGCGTAGGCGATCGCCACGAAGATCGCCAGCGCCGCCGAGATCAGGGCCAGCGTATGGTAGTCGGTGTGGGGATGCCCGGCCCTGGTGAGGAAGACCACCAGCATGGCCATCGCCCCGAGCGACCCGACCAGCATGAAGGGCTTGCGAACGCGCAGACGGTCCGACAGGACGCCCACCACGATGAGGGCGATGATGTCCGCCGCCCAGAACCAGGTGTTGAGCCCGTTGGCCTGGGTCACGCTGAAGGGCGTCCCGTCCGGGTTCTTGAACGTCACCGCGTAGTAGATCGTGAAGAACGAAGCGGCGACGTAGTAGAAGAGCAGGAACATGGCGATCCCGAGGGACGATCCGACCAGGTCCCACTTGAGGATCTGGCGCCAGGGTCGATCGATCGCCGCGCGGAGTTGCTCGGCCGTGATCCCCCGTGACCGCGACTCAACGAGGGTCCGGTCGTTGATCGAGACCATGAGCTGATCGCGGATCCTGGGCGAGAGGTCCTTCAGGAAGAACAGGGCCAGGACGAACGTGCCGATGGCGGTCAGCCCGGAGATGATGAACTGGCTCTGCCAGTCCCCGAAGTGGTCGAGCGTGTGATTGGCGACGACGCTGACCACCAGGCTCCCGGCGACCGGGCCGACCGTCCAGAAGCCCATGGCCGAAGCCCTCCCCAGCTGCGGGCTGAAGTCGCGGACCAGGGCCGGCGTGGCCACCAGGATGGCCCCCTCGACAAGGCCGACGGCGGAGATGATCACGGCGAAGGCCCATTCGGTGTGCGCGTTCGGCACACCGACCGCGATGAGCAGACCCACGATCACCAGGCCGTAGATCACGAGATTGCTGCGACCCAGTCGGTCGGTCCGGCTCGCCGGCAGCGAGGCGAACGCCCCGATCAGATTGGAGACCACGACGATGCCCACGTAAAAGGAGAAGGACATGTGGTACGTGGTGAGGATGTTCGGCGTCACCCCGGTCTGCGTGAAGTAGGTGTAGTAGAGGACGACGGTCGCAGCCACTGCGATGGCCAGGTAGCCGGTCCTCTGCCTCCCGGATGGATAGTCGTCGATCTCGTGGTGGAACAGGAACCGGTAGACGGGCCCGTGGCCCCGCGTGGCCGCCGGAGGTACCGGTGTCGTGATGTCCGCCGTGGCCATTCTGATCCCCCCACCCTGATCACGTGGTCTTTCCGTCCACCGTCGACCGTAGTCCATCGGCGCGGAAACATGGGGGACGAGGCTCAGGCGAAGGGCAGCTGCGGAGCGTCGGCCAACGAGGGGGCGGCGCGGCCCGGGCGGGCCCTCGGCGGGTGCACCCGCTCCGGCGGGAACGACCGTACCTTCCGGTCGCCCGGCCTCCCACCCACCACCTCCACCCACTCGCCACCGGTGCGGTCGTTGCGCACGTGGGCGATGAACTCCCAGACCGCCGAGCGCATCCCGGGGCCCGATACCTCCACCGCGTCCCCGGGATGGACGCCCGCCCACGTCTGCGAACGGTGCAGGTGGCTGGGGTGGCCCGCCGGGGGCTGGGCCCGACCGAGCCCGGATCGCTTCATGCCGACCCTTCTTACTCCATCGGGCTTCCTCCATCGGGTGGACGGGCACGCCAGGGGCGACGGGACCCCTCCGATCCCGCCAGGGGGTCGCGCCAGGGGTCGCGCCAGGAGGTCGCGCCAGGGGTCGCGCCAGGAGGTCGCGACGGGGCGCCGACCGCCGTCCCCCATGTGTGTCACACCCCGGTCGTAACCTGTGAACGTGTCCCTCGCCGTCCCCCGGTCGCTCTCCCCCTCGAAGGTGTCGTCCTTCACCAGCTGCCCGCTGGCCTTCCGGTTCACCGTCATCGACCGGCTGCCCGAGCCGCCGTCACCCCACCTGGTCAAAGGGACCCTCGTTCACGCGGCACTCGACCGGCTCATGTGGCACCACCCACCCGGCCTGCGCAGCCCCGAGACTGCGAAGGCCGAGCTTCTCGCCGCGTGGGACGCCATGCGCGACGACGCCGAGGTGCAGGGGCTCGGCCTTTCCCCCGAGGAGGCGGCTGCCTTCCTGGCCGATGCCGAGGTGCTCGTCAGGAACTACTTCTCGCTCGAGGATCCCGACGGGATCCGGGCAGCCGGCGTGGAGCTGGGGCTCGAGGTCGTTCTGGGAGGGACCCGGTTGCGGGGGATCATCGACCGTCTTGACGTGACCCCCGACGGCAGGCTGGTGGTCATCGACTACAAGACCGGACGCGCTCCGCCGCCTCGCTTCGAGCAGGGTCGGCTCTCGGGTGTCCACATCTACGCGCTCCTCTGCGAGCGGGTGCTCGGGCGAACGCCCGACGAGGTACGGCTCCTGTACCTGCGCGATCCGGTGACCATCACCGCCACTCCGAGCGAGCAATCCGTTCGGGGGCAGCAGCGCCGGACGATGGCCGTATGGACCGCCATCGAGCGCGCCTGCGCGACCGAGGACTTCCGCCCCAAGCCGTCCTCGCTCTGCAAGTCGTGCAACTTCCAGTCGTCGTGCCCGGCGTTCGGCGGCACCCCGCCGCAGACTCTGGCCTCGTGAGCTCCGTCACCGACGCCGGTGGACCGGCACCCGTCCCACCCCCGAGCGGGTCCCCGACGGCGACGCGTGATGCCCTGACGACCCTGACGACCCTGACGACCCTGACGACCCTGACGGCGTGCGACGCGGCTCTCGACCGCCTCTTCGACCGGGTGCGCGGCCATGCGGGGGCGGACACCACGGCCCTGGTGGTCTCCAACCTGGCGGACTACGGCTTCATCTGGGCGGTCCTGGCTGCAGGCAAGGGCCTCGGCGGCAGGCGAGATCGCCGCCGCGCGCTGCGAGCACTCGCTGTGGCCGGCGTGACCTCGGCCTCGGTCAACGCCGTGGTGAAGGCCCTGGTCCGGAGGGAACGCCCCGAGGGTGCGACGCCATCGGGGGAAGATCGCCTCCCGGTGCGCACGCCGAGCTCTTCGAGCTTCCCGAGCGGTCACACCCTCGCGGCCTACTGCACGGCGATCGTCCTCGCCGAGTCTCCGGCGCAATTGGCGACGTTCGTCCTGTTCGCCACGGCGGTCGCCGCCAGCCGGGTCCACCTGCGTGCCCACCACGGGACCGACGTACTCGGCGGGGCGATCATCGGGGCCGCCACCGGCATGCTCGGGCGCCGGCTGCTCATGAACCGGATGGAACCGACGCCTGTCTGACCATTCCCGACGCAGCCGGAACGTCCCCGGGAATGGGTGGGTCCCGCAGGCTGTTGTGGTGGCCATGGAGCTTCCCTCTTTCGCCGTCACCTGGGACTACCGCTGCCCTTTCGCCCGCAACGCCCACGAGCATCTCGTGGCCGGGCTCGAGGCCGGGGCCCCCTGGGACGTCACGTTCCTTCCCTTCTCGCTCAGCCAGGTCCACGTGGCTGACGACGAACCGCCGGTGTGGGACGATCCGGACAGAGCGAAGGACCTGATGGCCCTGGCCGCCGGGGTGATCGCGCGGGACCGCCACCCCGACAGGTTCCTGGCGGTGCACCGAGGGCTCTTCACCGCCCGCCACGACGAGGGAAGGGACCTCCGCGACCCCGACGTCGTGCGAGACGTCGTGGAGTCGGTCGGCGTCCCCGGTGACGAGCTCATGGGTGAGTGGCGGGCCGGGTGGGCGCAGAAGGAGATCCGCGCCGCTCACGAACGGGCCGTGGCCGACCACGGCGTCTTCGGTGTCCCGACGTTCATCGTCGGCGGGCACGCCGTCTTCGTCCGCCTGATGACCCGACCCGACGGGGACGGCAAGCTGGCCCGGGCCACGATCGAGCGGACGGTGCGGCTGATCGTCGAGCACCCCGAGATCAACGAGTTCAAGCACACCTCGGTCAGTCACTGAAGCCTCGGTGGACGCCACGGGCAACCGGTGGCCATTAGCCTGCCAGCCATGCGGGTCGGGATCGTCGGGGCCGGGCAGCTCGCCCGCATGACCTTGGAGGCGGCGAGCGCCATGGGGGTCGAGGTCGTCGTCCTCGCGGAGGACCCACACGATTCGGCGGCCACGGTAGCCGGCCACGTGATCGTCGGTTCGCCGGCCGACGGGAGCGGTCTCGCCAGGCTGGCCGATGCGTGCGACGTCGTCACCTTCGACCACGAGCAGGTGGACCTGGCAGCGGTGAGCGCGCTCGAACGCAGCGGGCGGACGATCCGGCCGGGTTCGACAGCCTTGCGGGTCGCTGTCGACAAGGCCCGGATGCGGACGCGGTTCGCCGCGGCGGGGATCCCGGTCCCCGCGTTCGCGCTCGTCCCCTCGCCCGACGCCCCCGGCGCGGGCCGGCCGGAGGGCCGCGGCGAGCTCGGCGGAGGGCGCAGCGGCGACGGATCGTCTCGGGCGGACCGGGTCGCCCGCTCGCTCCGTGCGGTCGAGAATTTCGCCGCCGAGCACGGCTGGCCCGTCGTGGTGAAGGCCGCCCGCGGCGGCTACGACGGCAAGGGCATCTGGCCGGTCGCCGATCGCAGGCAAGCCCACGAGGTATGCCGGCAGGCCGACGAGCACGGAACGCCCCTGATCGTTGAGGAGCTGGTCCCGATCACCACCGAGCTGGCCGTGCTGGTGGCCAGGCGGCCAGGCGGCCAGATGGCCGCCTGGCCGGCCGTCGAGACCGCACAGGTCGACGGCGTCTGCCGCCAGGTCCTCGCTCCGGGGCGGCTCGACCCGGGAACGGCGGCGGACGCCGTCGGCCTCGCCGAACGGGTCGTCGAGGAGACCGGAGCGGTCGGGGTCATGGCGGTGGAGCTCTTCTCCTCGGGGGACACCCTCCTCGTGAACGAGGTGGCGGCCCGGCCGCACAACTCGGGCCACTGGACGATCGAGGGCTCGGTGACCTCCCAGTTCGAGAACCACCTCCGTGGCGTGCTCGACCTCCCTCTCGGCGACACCGGGCTCACCGCCGACCACGTGGCGTGCGTGAACGTCTTCGGCGCCGAAGACGGAACCGATCCCCGCGACCGGCTGGGAGCGGCGATGGCGGTCGCTGGCGCCCACGTCCATCTGTACGGCAAGGCGGCGAGACCGGGGCGCAAGCTCGGCCACGTGACGGTCTGCGGTCCCGATCCCGACGACGTCCTGGCCCGGGCCTGGGCAGCGGCCGGTTCCCTCGGCACTCCCGAGCCGGCCGCGACGAGCCTGGCTAGGGTGACCTGATGGCCGGCCTCGGAGATCCGAGCTCCCCGACCCCGCCCGTCGTGGCGGTCGTGATGGGCAGCTCGTCGGACCACGCGGTCATGCGGGGGGCGACCGAGGTCCTCGGCCGCTTCGGGGTCGCCTCCGAGGCCCGGGTGCTCTCGGCCCATCGCACCCCCGCCGAGATGCTCGAGTTCGGCCACCGGGCCGCGGAACGGGGGATCCGGGTGGTGATAGCCGGTGCCGGTGGGGCCGCCCACCTCCCGGGAATGCTGGCGGCGGCGACCATCCTGCCGGTCATCGGCGTCCCGGTGGCCCTGGCCAATCTCTCGGGTCTCGATTCCCTCCTCTCGATCGTCCAGATGCCGAGGGGGGTCCCGGTGGCCACCGTGGCCATCAACGGGGCGCGCAACGCTGCCCTCCTGGCTGTTCGCATCCTGGCGCTGTCGGACGAGCGGCTCGCGCTGGCGATGGCCGGATACCAGCAGGAGCTGGCGGCGGAGGCCCGAGCGCAAGACGACGGGCTCGCCGAGGAGCTCCTCGCCGGCGAGTGACCGGCAGGGGCCGATCGGGCGCTACCGTCTTGACGTGACGATGCTGACCGAGCGGCTGGGCTACCCCGCCGACGCGAAGCTCCTCATCGTCCACGCCGACGACCTCGGCTTCTGCCATTCGGCCAACGTCGGGACGTACGAGAGCCTGCGACGGGGGATGGCGACCAGCGCGTCCCTGATCGTGCCGGGTCCCTGGGCGCGCGAGGCGGCTTCGCGCTACCGGGGCGAGGACGTCGGCGTGCAGCTCACCGTCAACGCCGAGCACGAGCTCTACCGGTGGGGCCCGATCACCCAGGCACCCTCGCTCCTCGGTGGGGACGGGGGCTTCCCCCGCACGATGGAGGACGTCTGGGAGCATGCCGACCTCGACGAGGTGCGCCGAGAATGCCGGGCACAGATCGAGCGGGCGATCCTGTGGGGGTTCGACGTGAGCCACCTCACCACCCACATGGCCACCTTGCAGCTCCGACCGGAGTTCTTCGACATCTGCCTCGAGCTCGCGGTGGAGTTCGCGCTGCCCCTCCGGATGCTCGGGAGCCACGATGCCCCGCACCTGGGGTTTCCGGCGAGGCAGTTGGCCGATGAAGCCGGGGTGATCTTCACCGACGAGGTGATCCTCTCCCCGTCCGGGGACCGCGGACCCACGTTGGCGCAGGTCGTCGCGGGGCTGGGCCCGGGGGTGACCGAAGTACAGGTCCGTCCCGCGATCGACAGCGGGGAGCTTCGGGCGCTGGCGACGGACTGGGAACGGCGGGTCGGCGACCTCCGGGCCGCCTGCGACGATCCATCGGTGCCGGCGGCGACGGAGGCGGACGGAGTCGGCCTGATCGGGTTCCGAGCGTTGCGCGACCTGGCCCGGGCCGGATCGTCCCGCTCCCGGGGGCTCAGCTCGTGAACGGGACGCCGTCGAAGAGGTCGCCCTCCTCCACCTCGGACGGCCCGACTCGGCTCCGGGCCAGGAAGTAGTCGTCGAACGGGTGGATGGAGCCCTGCACCTCCGGAGGGAGACCGAACCACATCTTCGAGTTCGGATCGACCTGGGTGGCGTGGGCCCGGAGCGCCTCCCGCCGGACGTCGAAACCCGAGATGTCCACGTGGGTCGTCGACACGGTCACCCGGCTCCGGATCCGTTCGAGCCACTTCTCGTCGAAGGGCGACTCGAGCCCGAGCTCGAGGAACTTGCTGTGGATGCCGAGCATCTGCTCCCTCGGCCAGGTCGTGTAGTACAGCTTGAGCGGCTCGAAAGGCGGCCCGGTCGCGGGGTACCGGTCGGGGTCCCCGGCGGCGTCAAAGGCGGCCATGCTGATCTCGTGGACCCGCAGGTGGTCCGGATGGGGGTACTCGGTCTGCTCGTCGGGGTAGGTGACGATCACCTGGGGCCGTTCGCGGCGGATCACGCCCACGAGGCGCTCCACCGCCTCGTGGATCGGCGCCATGGCGAAGCTCTCGGGGTTCTCGTTCGACGGTGACCCGGGCATGCCCGAGTCGCGGTAGCCGAGGAGGACGACCTCGTCGTAGCCGATGATCCGGCTCGCCGCGCCCAGCTCCTCCATCCGGATCTCGTGGATCCGCTCGCGGTTCTCCGGGGTGGCCATCGCCGGGTTGAGCAGGTCGCCCTCCTCGCCCCCGGTACAGCACACCAGGACGGTCCGGACCCCCTCGGCGTGATAGCGGGCGACGGTTCCGGCCCCCTTGGACGATTCGTCGTCGGGATGGGCGTGCACGGCGAGCAGGCACCGGCGGTCGGGCATCATCGGAGGTTACCTGCCCGGCGAGGGCGTGCCCCCCGCTCGGCCACGAGGCTTTATGCTCATTACAAGGCGCAGTGGCGCCGCGAGGAGGGCAGAGCAGTGGCAGGCGTGTTCAAGCGGATGTCGGCCATCTTGCAGGCGAAGACCAACAAGGTGCTCGACAAGGCCGAGGACCCCCGTGAAACCCTCGACCTCTCGTACGAGAAGCAGCTCGAGAGCCTTCAGAAGGTCCGTCGGAGCGTGGCCGACGTCGCCACCGCACGCAAGCGTATCGAGTTGCAGGCCGGGCAGCTGCAGAAGCAGGCGGACAAGCTGCAGGACCAGGCCAAGGCCGCGCTGACCCAGGGGAACGACGACTTGGCCCGGGAGGCTCTGGCCCGGCGCGCCGCGCTCGGCGAGCAGCTCGGCGACATGCAGACCCAGCACGTTCAGGTACAGGAGCAGGAGGAGAAGCTGGTCGCCACCTCCCAGCGGCTCCAGGCCCAGATCGAGCAATTCCGGACGCGGAAGGAGACGCTGAAGGCCAGCTACACCGCCGCCGAGGCACAGACCAAGGTGGGTGAGGCCGTCTCGGGCATCTCGACGTCCATGGGCGACGCCGGGAGTGCCATGCAGCGTGCCCAGGACAAGATCGCGGGCATGCAGGCTCGTGCGGGTGCGATGGACGAGCTGTTGGCCTCCGGTGCACTCACCGATCTGAACACGCCGGTCGACGACATTCAGGCTCAGCTCGACAAGGTGTCCGCGGGATCGCAGGTCGACGCCGAGCTGGCGGCGCTGAAGTCCCAGCTGGCCGCGGGCGCGCCGACCGCAGCTCTCCCCTCGTCCGCCGAGGACGGCAAGGCCGCCGACGCCGAGATCCTCGACGCCGCACCCGCCGACGGCGCCGCACCGGTCGCCCCACCGGGCCCGCCATCCGAGACCGCCGCCGCGACGGGCGAGAACGCCGGAGGGTCCCGCTGATGTCGACCGCCCAGAGAATCCCCAACGACCGAGGCCTGACGGCCCGGATGTTCGTGACCGGCCTCTTGCTGGTCCTGCTGTACGGGGCCTTCATCGGGATCCTGTTCGCCGTGGGCCTGAGCATGGCCTTCATCCTCGTCATCGCCGTCGGGTTGCTCTTCGCCCAGTACTGGTTCTCCGACAAGATCGCCCTGTGGGGGATGCACGGGCGCCTGGTGACCCCCGAGGAGGCGCCCGAGCTCCACGGTGTGATCGACCGGCTCTGCGCCCTGGCGGACATGCCCAAGCCGCGGGTCGCCATCGCCGACACGGACATCCCGAACGCCTTCGCCACCGGTCGCAGCCCGAAGGCGTCGGTCGTCTGCGCCACGACCGGCCTGCTGCGCCGGCTCGACGAGCCCGAGGTGGAGGCCGTGCTCGCCCACGAGATCTCCCACGTGGCCCATCGCGACGTGGCCGTCATGACCATCGCCAGCGGTCTCGGCATGATGGCCGGCCTCCTCACCCGCGCCATGTTCTATGCAGGGCTCTTCGGCGGCGGGAGCCGCAACGATCAGAACGGATCCCAGCTCGCCGCCATGGAGGCGATCGTGATGCTCGTCTCGATCGTCGTGTACGCCATCAGCTTCCTGCTCACCCGGGCGCTGTCGCGCTACCGGGAGCTGGCTGCCGACCGGTCGGGGGCCATCCTCACCGGCCGACCCTCCGTGCTGGCCTCGGCGCTGGTGAAGGTGACCGGCGAGATGTCCCGTATCCCGACCAGCGACCTGCGCAAGGCCGAGCCCTTCAACGCCTTCTTCTTCACCCCGGCCATCGCACAGCGCAAGGGGCAGGGCCAGGGGCAGGGCGGCCAGGGCTTCTCCCTGTCGAACATCTTCTCCACCCACCCGCCGCTCGAGCAGCGACTGGCACAGCTGGCCGAGATAGAGGTCCAGCTCGGCCAGGCCCGCTGAGGTGGCGCGCCGTTTCCACAGCAGTGGGCGGTCCTGAGTGGGCCTGCTCGACAGCCTGCTCGGACGGACCAAGCCGGTCCGGGCGAACCTCGACGCCCTGTTCGCGCTGCCCTCGGCGGCGATCACGCTCCAGACAGCAGGCGGTCTGGTCCCCTCCGGATCGGCCGGCGTCTGCTGGAAGCCGCCGGCGGGGCAGTCGGCCCAGGACGTGCAGCGCGAGATCGGCGAGCTGCTCGAGATCCCCGACAGCGACGACGAGCCCGGCACCGGCGACCGCCCCGGCGACGCCAAGTCCGTCGGCGGGGCGCTCACCCAGGCCGAGGACGCCTACGGCTTCCGGTGGCTGCTGCTCGAGGATCCGGCGATCGACGATCTCGTCACCCGGGTGCACCTGGTCAATAGCACCCTGACGGACAACGGCTGGGGGCCTCAGCTGCTGTGCTCGGTCTTCGGCCTCGTGCCCGGTCCCGATGCCGGCACCGACGTGCGTCCGCTCTTCCTCGTCTACCTGTACAAGCGGGGCACGTTCTACCCGTTCGCCCCCGACGGCAAGGAGCACCGCGACAACGAGCTCGAGCTGCGGGTCAAGGCACTGGTCGGCAGCGATCTTCCGGTAGAGCCCGATCTGTCCCGCTGGTTCCCGCTCTGGGACCTCCCGGTCCACTGAGCGGCGACCGCTAGGCCCGGCCGGGGCCGATCAGGGCCGTTCAGCGGCCCGACGCGGGAAGGCCGTCGATCTGCCCGGCCAGGGCCAGGTCGGCCGAGGTGAGCCCTCCGGCCGAGTGGGTCGAGAGCCGCAGCGTCACCGTTCCCCAGCGGATGTCGATGTCGGGGTGGTGGTTCGCCGCCTCGGCCAACGCACCGACCGAGCTCACGTACGCGAGCGCGTCGGCGAAGTCCCGATGCGCGACGACCTTCACCAGCTCGGCCCCCTGGCGCTCCCATCCGAGACCTCGCTCGCCGAGAGCGGCGTCGACTTCGGCATGGTCGAGAACTTCTGGCATGTTCCCTCCTTCGGTCGGTGACGGCCAAGTGGCGGTAGTGGCTCCCCGACCCGACGACCGTCAGGGATGGGTCATCTCCTCGGGCCGGACGGCGGCGTCGAACTGCTCGGCCGTCAGGTACCCCAGGGCGAGCGCGGACTCCCGCAGGGTGGTGCGCTCCTTGTGTGCCTTCTTGGCCACCTCGGCCGCCCGGTCGTACCCGATGAGGGGATTGAGGGCCGTCACCAGCATGAGGGAATTCTGCAGGTGCCTGCGGATCTGCTCGTCATCGGGCTCGAGCCCTTCGACGCAGAACTCGCGGAAGCCACGGCTGGCATCGGCGAGGAGGCGGGTCGAGTGGAGGAAATTGTGGATGATGACCGGCTTGCAGACGTTGAGCTCGAGATTGCCCCGCGAGCCGGCGATGCCGATCGCCGTGTCGTTGCCCATCACCTGGATGCACACCATGATCATGGCCTCGCTCTGGGTCGGATTGACCTTCCCCGGCATGATGGACGACCCCGGCTCGTTGGCCGGCAGCACCAGCTCGCCCAGCCCGCTCCGGGGGCCCGAGCCGAGCCAACGCAGATCGTCGGCGATCTTGGTGAGGGACACGGCAAGGGTCCGCAGGGCGCCGCTGGCCCAGACCAGGGCATCGTGAGCAGCCAGGGCCGCGAACTTGTTCGGTGCGGTGACAAAGGGCAGACCGGTCAGCTCGGCGATCGCCGCGGCCACCCGTTCCCCGAATTCCGGATGGGTGTTCAGCCCGGTCCCCACGGCGGTCCCCCCGGCCGCCAACTCCAACAGTCCACCCAGGCTCTGCTCGATCCTGACCAGGTCCGCGTCGAGCTGCGCCACGTAGCCGGACAGCTCCTGTCCGAGGGTCAGCGGCACCGCGTCCATGAGGTGGGTCCGGCCGATCTTGGTGATGTCCCTGTAGGCGGTCGACTTGGCCGCCAGCGCGTCCCGGAGGGCCCGGACCGACGGGACCAGGCGGTGGACCAGCTCCTGCGCGGCGGCGATGTGCATGGCCGTCGGGAAGGCGTCGTTCGACGACTGCGACATGTTGACGTCGTCGTTCGGATGGACCGGCGACTTCGAGCCCATCACCCCGCCGTCCATCTCGATCGCCCGGTTGGCGATGACCTCGTTGGCGTTCATGTTCGTCTGCGTCCCGCTCCCGGTCTGCCAGATCCGGAGCGGGAACTCGCTGTCGAGCCTGCCCTCGGCCACCTCTCGGGCTGCCCTGACGATGAGACCGGCGACGTGCGGGTCGAGCTTGCCGAGGTCGGCGTTGACCGCGGCCGAGGCCCCCTTCAGGATGCCGATCGCCCGGATGAGGGG
>Ga0307374_10006411_pt1 | contig 18502 bp, 18 predicted proteins | sample OX3MG_FD_202532 | JGI IMG/M metagenome (GOLD analysis project Ga0307374, IMG submission 202532) | Soil microbial communities from Risofladan, Vaasa, Finland - OX-3 | ecosystem: Environmental > Terrestrial > Soil > Coastal area > Acid sulfate soil | place: Finland: Risofladan, Vaasa | collected...
CTCTCACTACAGGCTCTCACTACAGGCTCTCACTACAGGCGTTACTTCCGGCAATGCTCTGCCGTAGGTCTTTCGACGCGGATAACCTACCACGGGACGCCTGCGGCGTCCGCGCTTTCCGTCCCCGCCCTGAAGGACGGCGGCAACGTACTCCGGCCAGGCCTCTCAGAGTAGTGGCAGGGAGGCAGCGGCGAGCTCGAGACGCGTGCGCGCCGCGCGCCAGTCAGGATACAGTGTTTCGACCAGCTTCCAGAAGCGGTGCGAGTGGTTGAGCTCGACCAGGTGCGCCACTTCGTGCGCGACGACATAGTCGGCGAGCGCCGGCTCGACGTGCGCCAGCCGCCACGACAGGCGGATCGATCCGCGCGCCGTGCACACCCCCCACTGCGTTTTCGCGTTCGAGACCGCGACCGGCGGCGCGGCACGCCCAAGGCGCGCGGCGTAGTGCGCGGCGCGCGGCGCCAAGGCCTCGAGCGCGCGCGCCTTCAGCCAGCGCACCAGCAGCTCGCGCACCGCGCCGCGCCGGTGCGGCGCGGGGACCGTGATGCGCAGGCGTTCGCCGGCGCGCTCGATGCCGCGGCGCCCCGCAGCGACTTCGAGCACGATCTGCTCGCCGAACAGCGGCAGCGCCTCGCCGCTCGCGCCGAACAACACTTCGGGACGCCCGGCGGCCGCCCACTCGTCGAGCTTGGCGAGGACCCAGCGCTCCTTCTCGCGCAGGAATCCGTCGACCTCGCGCCACGGCGCGCGCAGCGGTGCCGCCACGGACAGGCCGGCGGCATCCACCGCGATGCCGATCGTGCGGCGCCTGGAACGCGCGAACCGGTACTCGACGATGCGCCCGCCGAGCTGGATCAGGCGGCGCGCCCCGCCGGCTGGCTCTTCTGCCGCGGGCGGGGGCTCGTCGAACAGCGTCAGCTGCTCGGGCAAAGCGTCTTCTGCTGCGCTTCGATCCATGCTTCGGCCTCGGCGTTGACGTCCCCGGCGCTGCGTCCGGCGGTGGCGATCGCAGGACCGATGCGCACCGTAATCAGACCGGCGCGCTTCCGGAACGCGTTGCGTGGCCAGAGCAGGCCCGCGTTGTGCGCCACCGGCACTACCGGCACACCCGCCTGCACGGCGAGCCACGCCCCGCCGAGCTGGTACTTGCGCCGCGCACCCGGCGCGACGCGAGTGCCTTCCGGATAGATCACGATCCAGAAGCCCTGCGCGAGCCGCTCGCGCCCCGTGTGCGCCAGCGTCTTCAGCGCCGCGCGCCCCTTCGAGCGGTCGATCGCGATCGGACTGGTCAGCGCGAGTCCCCAGCCGAAGAACGGGATCCACAGCAGCTCGCGCTTGAGCAGGTAGACCTGCGGCGGGAAAATGCTCTGGAACGCAAGCGTCTCCCACGCCGACTGGTGCTTGGACAGGATCACCGCAGGCTCGGCCGGCAGTTGGTCGCGGCCGTCTACCTGCCAGCGGATGCCGCACAGCCAGCGCGCGAGGTGAACCATGGCTCTGGCCCAGCCTGAGATCAGGTACCAGCGGGTGCGGCGCGGCAACGGTGCGAGCGCGAGCACGACCAGCGCATACAGCGGCGTGAGCAGCACCTGCACGAGCGCGAACAGGCTCGAGCGCAGCAAGGTCATGGAGCGAGCTGCGCGGCCACCGCGGCGAGGTCGGGGAACACCTCCGTGCCCTCGGGCAGCTCCTCCGAATCGCGCGTCTTCCTGCCTTTACCGGTGAGCACCAGGATCGGGCGCGCGCCGACCGCCGCGGCGGCCTGCAGGTCGCGCAGCGCATCGCCGACCACCGGCACGCCATCGAGAGATACGTTGAGGCGCTTGGCGATCTCGCGCAGCATTCCGGGCTTGGGTTTCCTGCACTCGCAGTTCGAGTCAGCGGCGTGCGGGCAGAAGAAGATCGCGTCGATGCGCCCGCCCGCCTGGTTGACCGCGCGGTGCAGCGCGTCGTGAATCGCGTTGAGGGTGGTCATGTCGAACAGCCCGCGCGCGATCCCGGACTGGTTGGTCGCCACCACGACCCGGTAGCCCGCCTGGGTCAGGCGCGCGATCGCCTCGAGGCTGCCCTTGAGCGGCTTCCATTCCGCCGGCGACTTGATGTACTGGTCGCTGTCGTGGTTGATGGTGCCGTCGCGGTCGAGGATGATCAGCTTCATGCGGCCAGCCTAGAGATGTCGGCTACGCGGTTCATGGCCTCGCGCAGGTCGGCGAGCAGGGCGAGCCGGTTTCTGCGCAGCGTGTCTTGCTCGACCATGACCATGACCTTATCGAAGAACTCGTCGACCGGAGACTTAAGCACCGCAAATGTCTTCAGATAACCAGTGTAGTCGCCCCGCTCGAACAGCTGGTTGGCGGTTCCGGATGTCTCCTGCAGCGCATCGAAAAGCGAGATCTCCTCGGCCTCGCGCAGATCACTCCGATTGGCGTCGATATACGACTCGCCCTTGGCCGCTGCCTGCCGCAGTATATTTGCCACACGTTTATTCGCCGCGGCAAGACTCTCGGCCTCGGGCAGTCCTTGAAATGCCTGGACTGCTTCGAGCTGCCGGGGCACTTGGCTGATTTGAGCGGGACGCATGCTAAGCACGGCGTCTATCTGCAGCGTCGAGAATCCCTGCTCTCTCAAGTAGCCGGAGAAGCGTTCGAAAATAAAGGTCTCGAGATCCGTGTGCGCGTCGCCGGTCTGTCCGTTGAATACGGCGAACGCGTCACTCACGAGAGTATTCAGCGCGAGAGGCAGCTGATTCTCGACGACGATTCTGATGACACCCAGAGCTGCCCGGCGCAGCCCGTACGGATCGCGCTCGCCGGTCGGCTGCTCACCGATGCCGAACAGACCGGCCAGGCTATAGAGCTTGTCGGCGAGCGCGACTGCGCAGGCAATCGGCCCCCGGGGCAGGCGGTCACCGGCGAAACGCGGAAGGTAATGCGCCTCGATCGCGTCCGCGACTGCATCGGGCTCCCCGTCGTGCCGCGCGTAGTAGCGGCCCATGACCCCCTGGAGCTCGGGGAACTCGCCGACCATCCCGGTGAGCAGGTCGGCCTTGCACAGCCACGCAGCACGCTCGGCGAGCGCCGCGTCGGCGCCGAGCGCGCGCGCGATGCGCCCGGCGAGCAGCTGGATGCGCTCGACCCGCTCGAGCTGGCTGCCGAGCTTGTTATGGTAGACCACCTTCGCGAGCCGGGGTACGCGCGCCTCGAGGCGCGTCTTGCGATCCTGGTTGAAGAAGAAGCGCGCGTCTTCGAGGCGCGGTCGCACCACTCTCTGATTCCCGTCGATGATGTGCCGGGGATCCGCGACTTGCATGTTGGACACGATGAGGAACTTCGGCAGCAGTCGGGCGGCATTGTCGAACAGCGGAAAATACTTCTGATTCTTGCGCATCGTCAGAATCAGGCACTCCTGCGGCACCTCGAGATACGCGGAATCGAAGGTGCCGAGGTAGACGCTCGGATGCTCGACCAAGGCGGTGACTTCGTCGAGCAGGTCGCCGTACTCGCCTAGGCCGGCTGCGAGGCGTTTGGCTGCCGCGACCAGCTGGCGCTCGATCTCGGCGCGGCGCGCGGCGAAATCGGCGATCACCATGCCGTCCTCGCGCAGCCTCGCTTCGTATTCGCCCGCGTTCGCCAGCGCGATCGAGCCCGTGCCCATGAAGCGGTGGCCGTGCGTCGTGCTGCTTGCGCTGACCCCCAGCACCGTGCCGGGGACGACGCGCGTGCCATGCATCATGACCAAGCCGTGCACCGGGCGCACGAATTGCGCGTCGCCGTCACCCCAGCGCATCAGCTTTGCGACCGGCAGCGCCTTCAGCGCCGCATCGACCTTGAGGGCGAGAACGCTGGCGAGCGGTTGGCCGTGTGTCGTGACGTGCGCGACGTGAATCTCTCCCTTTGCCGTCGTTTGCTTTCCCAGCGCCTCGAGCGCGACCCCGTTCTTCCTGGCGAATCCGGCGACCGCCTGCGGCGAGGCGCTCAGCGCAGGACCCGGCACGTCGCGACTGATGTCCGGCGACTGATCCTTCACTGCGGTGACACGCGCCGCCAGGCGACGAGGCGTCGCGAAGGCGCTGACTGCGCTGTCCTCGGAAAGAAACCGCTCGCGCTGCAGCTCGAGGTAAAGCTTGGAGGCGAAAACCTCGGATAGCTCCCGCAGCGAGCGTGGCGGCAGCTCCTCGGTCAGCAGCTCGACCAGCAGCGTCGCGTCCATCTACGCCGCCGTTCGCGCGAGCATCGGAAAGCCGAGCCGCTCGCGCGCTTCGTAATAGGCCTGCGCCACGGCGCGCGCCAGCGCGCGTACGCGGCCGATGTAGGCGGCGCGCTCGGTGACCGAGATCGCGCCGCGCGCGTCGAGCAGGTTGAAGGTGTGCGAGCACTTCATGACCATCTCATAGGCCGGCAGCGCGCATTGCGCCTCGATCAGGCGCCTGGCCTCGGTCTCGAATTGCGCGAAGTGCGCAAACAGCATGTCGACGTTGGCCAGCTCGAAGTTGTAGCGCGACTGTTCGACCTCGTTCTGATGGTACACGTCGCCGTAGCTGACCCCGGGCGTCCATACCAGATCGAAGATGCTTTCCTTGCCCTGCAGGTACAGCGCCAGGCGCTCCAGGCCGTAGGTGATCTCGCCCAGCACCGGCTTGCAGGGCAGGCTGCCCACCTCCTGGAAGTAGGTGAACTGCGTCACCTCCATGCCGTCCAGCCACACCTCCCAGCCCAGCCCCCAGGCGCCGAGCGTGGGCGACTCCCAGTCGTCCTCGACGAAGCGGATGTCGTGCTGTTTCGGATCGATGCCGAGTGCCACGAGCGAGCCCAGGTAGAGCTCCTGGATGTCGGCGGGCGAGGGCTTGAGCACCGTCTGGTACTGGTAGTAGTGCTGCAAGCGGTTCGGATTCTCCCCGTAGCGGCCGTCTTTCGGTCGGCGCGAAGGCTGCACATAGGCCGCGTTCCAGGGCTCCGGACCGATGGCGCGCAGGAAGGTGGCGGTGTGGAAGGTGCCCGCGCCGACTTCCATGTCATAAGGCTGGAGCAGGACGCAGCCGCGCCGGCCCCAGAACTCGTTGAGGCGCTGGATCAGTTCCTGAAAAGTGAGCATGCGCCCGGTGACTGCAGGAAAAACCGCCGGATCTTACCCGCTCCGGGAGCGACGCGCGAGGACGAGCACGGTGCCGAGCAGGAGTGCGATGGCAATCAAGACCCCCAGGTCTCCGATGCGCACGTACGGCGTGGCGCCGGAGTACAGCAGAGCGTTGATTTCCAGGCGCCCGGTCACGAACAACGGCAGGGAACCGAGCACGCGGCCATCGGGAGCGACGGCCGCCGTGAGGCCCGTGTTGGTGGCGCTCAGCAGCATGCGGCCGGTTTCGAGCGCGCGCATGCGCCCCATCTGCAGGTGCTGGGCGGGTGCGAGCGAGTCGCCGAACCAGGCGTCGTTCGAGACGTTGACGAGCAGCGTTGCCTCGGGCAGCTGGCGCGCGATCTGCTCGCCGAATGCGTCTTCGTAGCAGATGTCGAGCGCGACCCGGGTGCCCGCCACCCGCAACGGCCGCTGCTCGGGCGAGCCGCTCGAGAAATCCGACAGGGGAATCGACAGCACGTGCACGATCCAGCCGAAGCCCGGCGGTACGAACTCGCCGAAGGGCACCAGATGCACCTTGTTGTAGACCTGGGTCGGCGAGGTGCCGAGGCTCACCACGCTGTTGTAGTACACCCCGGGCGCCGGGCGATACGGTACGCCGAGCAGCAGGTCGCCGCCGCGCTGCCTGGCGATCGCCTCGAGGCGTGCGAGATAAGCCGGATCGACGCGATCCAGAAAGCGCGGGACGGCGGTCTCGGGCAGCACGATGAGCTTGCCGCGGCTGCCTTGGGCGAGCTGCGCGTAGGTCTCGAGGGTGTGCGCATAGCGTGCCGGATCGAATTTGAGATCCTGCGGGATGTCGCCCTGCAGCAGACTCACCCAGAGCGTGCCCGCAGGAGAGCTCCAGCTCAGCGTGCGCAGCGCGGTGCCGCCAACGAGCAGCAGCATCAGCACGGCAAGCGCCGCCCAGCGAGCCCGGTTGCGGACGATGCACCACAGCAGCCCGGCGCACGCGAGCGCCCCGAGAGAGACCGCGTACACGCCACCGAGCGGCGCCAGGCCGGCAAGCGGCGTATCGATCGCCGCGTAGCCGGCCGAGAGCCAAGGGAAGCCGGTGAAGAGCCAGCCGCGTATCCACTCGGCGAAGGTCCACAGCGCGGGAATGAGCAGGGCGGCGCGCACCGCCTGCGGGACGCGCCAGCGCGCCTGCAGCCACCCGACGGCCGCGGGAAAGAGGGCCAATCCGGCGCACAACCCGAGCGTGGCGAGCGCGGCGAGGGGCAGCGGCATGGCCCCGTAGCGGTGCAGGCTGACGTACACCCACGACACGCCCGCGCCGAACAACCCGAGACCGAACCAGAAGCCGCTCCAGAATGCGCTGCGCGGCGATGCCGCGGCGACCCACAGCTCGATCAGCAGCGCCAGCGCCGCGAGCCCGACCAGGGTCCATTCGAGGGGCGCGAAGGCGGTGACCAGGGCGGCGCCGGCGAGCAAGGCGAGCGCAGCGCGTGCGCCGGCACTCGAGCGCAGGGCCTGCGGGGAGAGCGCGCGGATCACGCCGTGGCGCGGCACTGCGCGACGAAATGGGTGTTCGCCGCGGGGCTCACTTCGGTTTCTCCACCAGGAGCGTGTACACGCGCCGCCCGTCGGCGCGCAGCACGTGAAACTTGAGACCGCCAATGGCGAGGACTTCACCGCGCTTGGGCAAACGGCCGAACTCCGCGATCACCAGACCGCCGACCGTGTCGTAATCCTCGTCGGAAAAATGCGTGCCGAATGCGACGTTGAAATCGGCGATCTGGGTGATCGCCTTGACGCGGTAGCGCCCGCTCGATTCAAGCAGGATGTTGTCGCTCGCCTCGTCAAAATCGTACTCGTCCTCGATTTCGCCGACGATCTGCTCGAGCACGTCTTCGATGGTCACCAGCCCGGCCACGCCGCCGTACTCGTCGGCCACGATCGCCATGTGGTTGCGGCTGGCGCGGAATTCGCGCAGCAGCACGTTGAGGCGCTTGGATTCGGGCACGAACACCGCCGGCCGCAGCATCTCGCGCACGTTGAATTCCTCCTCTCCGGCATAATGGCGCAGCAGGTCCTTGGCGAGCAGGATGCCGATGATGTCGTCGCGGTTCTGGTCGATCACCGGGAAGCGCGAATGCGCAGTGGAGATGATCTCGGGAATGAATTTCTCGACCGAGTCGTTGATGTCGATCACGTCCATCTGCGCACGCGGAATCATGATGTCGCGCACCTGCATCTCGGAGACGGTCAGCGCGCCCTCGATGATCGAGAGTGCGTCGGCGTCGAGCAGATTGCGCTGGTAGGCCGAGCGCAGCAGGTTGATCAGCTGCTCGCGGTCCTCGGGCTCGCGCAGGATGAGCGCCGAGAGGCGCTCCAGCAGTGAAGGTCGTGAGGGCTCGGTCATCGAGAGGCGAAGCGGACCGCCAGCGACATTCTACCGTGGCTGCGCGGCGTCTTCGAAATAGGGATTCGCGAAGCCGAGCCGACGCAGCGCGAGCACCTCGGCGCGCTCCATGCGGTGCCTGTGCTGCGCGCGTTGATGGTCGTAGCCGCGCAGATGCAGCATGGCGTGTACCACCAGGTGTGCGTAATGCGCTTCCGTGCTCTTGCGCCGGGCGCGTGCTTCGCGTACCACGACCGGGTGGCAGAGCACGACGTCGCCGCGCAGCCGCATGCCCCCGCGGCCGGCGCTGCGGCCGTAGCCGAAGGAGAGCACGTTGGTGGCGTAGTCGCGCCGGCGGTAATCGCGGTTCAGGCGGCGTGCCTCGGCGGCGCCCACGACGCGCAACGTGACCTCGGCCGCGCCGCGCGCCGCGGCGCGCGCGAAGGCGCGCAGCCGCGCAGCGCTCGGCGCGCCGTGCGCACGGCAGGCCCACTGCACCGCTACCTGCAGCGGCAGCTCAGGCCGATTGTGGCCCGTGCTCGTCCTGCGTGTGCTTTTCGTAGGCATCGATGATGCGCGCGACCAGAGGGTGGCGGACCACGTCCGCGGCGCCGAATTCGGTGAAGGCGATCCCGCGCACCTCGGCGAGGATGCGGCGCGCCTCCACCAGGCCGCTCTTCTGGCCGCGCGCGAGGTCCGTCTGCGTGACGTCGCCGGTGACCACCGCCTTGGCGCCGAAGCCGATGCGCGTGAGGAACATCTTCATCTGCTCGGGGGTGGTGTTCTGCGCCTCGTCGAGAATGATGAACGCGTGATTGAGCGTGCGCCCGCGCATGTACGCGAGCGGGGCCAGCTCGATGGTGCTGCGCTCGAGCAGCTTGCCGGTCTTGTCGAATCCCATCAGGTCGAACAGCGCGTCGTACAGCGGCCGCAGGTAAGGGTCGACCTTCTGCGCCAGATCCCCCGGCAGGAAGCCCAGGCGCTCGCCGGCCTCGACCGCCGGGCGCACCAGCACGATGCGCTTGACGTTGTCGCGCTCGAGCGCATCCACCGCGCAGGCGACCGCGAGGTAGGTCTTGCCGGTGCCAGCCGGGCCGATGCCGAAGGTGATGTCGTGCGCCAGGATGTTCTCGAGGTATTGGATCTGGCGCGGCGTTCTGCCGTGCAAGTCCGGCCGGCGCGTGAGCAGCTGCGGGCCGGCGTCGCCCTTCGCCGTCGAGGACCTGCCCTGCTCAAGCTCGGTCAGCCCGAGCTGCACGTCATCCAGGGTCAGCTCGGCGGCGGCCTTGCCGTAGAAATGTTCCAGCGCGCGCGCCGCCCGCGCAGCCTGTGCCGGATCGCCGCGCAGCGTGAAGCGCTCCCCGCGGCGCGCGATGGACACGTCGAGCGCGGACTCGATCTGGCGCAGGTTCGCGTCGAGCGCACCGCACAGTCGCGCCAGTCGCTGGTTGTCGACGGGCTCGAGTCGCAGCTCGAGCGGGCGCGCGGAGGGGGATCTGGTCTCGTGGCTGCGCGACACCGTGGCGCAGCGCCCTAGGCCGCCTGCGCGGGCGCGTGCAGCGGCAGTTCGCCGCGCAGCGAGTGCCTGCGTGCCGCGCTGATGCGCACGTCGACGAACCGGCCGATCAGGCGTGGGTCGCCGCTGAAATTCACCACGCGGTTGTTCTCGGTGCGCCCGCACAGCTCGGCCGCGTCGCGCGTCGATGGCCCGCTGACCAGCACGCGTTGCGTCGTGCCGAGCATCGCCGCGCTGATCGCCTGCTCTTGCGCGTCGAGCTGCGCCTGCAGGCGCTGCAGGCGCTCGAGCTTGGCCGCCTGCGGCGTCTGGTCCGCGAGCTCGACTGCCGGCGTACCGGGGCGCGGGCTGAAGAGGAAAGAATACGAGGCATCGAAACCGACGTCGCGCGCGAGCTTCAGGGTGGCCTCGAAGTCGGCCTCGGTCTCGCCCGGGAAGCCGACGATGAAATCGGAGGAGATGCAGATCGCGGGGCGGGCGTTGCGCAGCCGGCGAACGATCGAGCGGAATTCGAGCGCGGTGTAGCCGCGCTTCATCGCCGCGAGCACCCGATCGGAGCCCGATTGCACCGGCAGGTGCACGTGCGCGGCGAGCTGCGGCAGCTCGGCGTGCGCCGCGACCAGGCGCGCGGTGAATTCGCGCGGGTGCGAGGTCGTGTAGCGGATGCGCTCGATGCCCTCAATCTCCGCGACGTACTGCAGGAGGGCGGCGAAATCGCCATGGCTGGTGTCGCCCTCGATCGTGCCGCGCCAGGCGTTCACGTTCTGTCCGAGCAGCGTCACCTCGCGCACGCCCTGCTCGGCCAGTCCGGCGATCTCGGCGATCACGTCGTCGAACGGGCGCGAGACCTCCTCGCCGCGCGTGTAGGGGACCACGCAGAAGCTGCAGTACTTGCTGCAGCCCTCCATGATCGAGACGAATGCCGCCGCGCCTTCGACCCGGGGCGCCGGCAGGTGGTCGAACTTCTCGATCTCCGGGAAACTCACGTCCACCTGGGGCGCGCCGCTGCGGCGCCGGCGCGCGAGCAGATCGGGCAGCCGGTGCAGGGTCTGCGGGCCGAACACCACGTCCACGTAGGGGGCGCGCGCCACGATCGCGGCGCCTTCCTGGCTCGCCACGCAGCCGCCGACCGCGATCATCAGGTCCGGATTGGCATGCTTGAGGTGCTTGACGCGCCCGAGGTCCGCGAACACCTTCTCCTGGGCCTTTTCGCGCACCGAGCAGGTGTTGAACACGATGACGTCGGCCTCCTCAGGGCGCTGGGTCGGCTCGAGCCCCTCGGCATCGGCGAGCAGGTCGGCCATCCGGGCGGAGTCGTACTCGTTCATCTGGCAGCCGAAGGTGCGGATATAGAGCTTGCGTGCCATGACCTCAATTCTGCGAGTCGGGCTGAGCGGCTTCCTGCGGCGACAGGATCCACACCCGCGACACCATCCCCAGGCTGTCGAGCTTGTACTTCACGATGGTGTCCGGAGGAAGAGCCGCCGGCAGCACGATCCGGTTGTCGGGGTCGCGGATCTGCGCGCCCGGGGCGAGCTGCATCCGCTGTCCGTCGATCTTGACGACCATATCGTAGACGTGCTGGATCTCGCCGCGTTTGGTATCCGGTGGAATGGTGCGCAGCTGCGCCTGCGCCGGAAGCGCCAGGCCGAAGAGCGCGCCGAGCACGGCGGCGCGGGCCCAATGTCGAAGGTTCATCGGTTAGCTCCAGTGACCGCGCCTATTCTATGAAATCCGGAGCGCGCACACCGGGGGAGAAATGTGGTGGCGAATCAGGGACTCGAACCCCGGACACACGGATTATGATTCCGCTGCTCTAACCAGCTGAGCTAATTCGCCACGCCGCGAACGGCCGACCGCAGGGCCGCGCGGGGCGCGAATTGTCGCCTTCGACCGCCTTGCGGTCAAGGCCGCTTCCGGTGGCCTCTAGCGTGTTCCCCCGTCGCCGTCGTGCCGGCGACTCTATCCGGTCATAAGAATGCTTTAGTTGTTTTTCTTATCGACTTGACCAAGATCAATGCCGCACTGCAAAAAAGTGAAAAAAATTAGTAAAACCAATACCTTATTTCACTACTCGCAACGGGGTTCCGGATCATGAAAATCTGCGTCATAGGAGCGGGGGCGATCGGCGGATTGCTGGGGGTCCGATTCGCCTTGGTCGGGCACGAGGTGACTTTGGTCGCTCGCGGCGCGAACCTGAAGGCGATCGTCAGGGACGGCATGCGCGTTCACACGGCAAGCGGCGAGGAACTGCATGCCCGCTGGGTGAGGGCGGCCGGCTCGATCAGCGAAGTCGAAGGACCGCAGGACGTGGTGATCCTGGGGATGAAAGCGCATCAGCTTGAGGCGGTAGCGCGCGACGTGCCGTCGCTGTTTCACCCCGAGACGGTCGTGGTACCGATGCAAAACGGCATTCCCTGGTGGTACTTCCAGCGCCTGCCCGGAGAGCTGGCGGGGCGTTTTGACGACCGGCGCATCGCCGCGCTCGACCCCGAGGGCACTATCGCCGGCGCGATCGACCCGGCGCGCATCGTGGGTTGCGTGGTGTACCCCGCCGCCGAGCTGGAGGCCCCCGGCCTGGTGCGGCACGTGGAGGGCGACCGCTTCCCGCTGGGGGAGCTCGACGGCATCGAGACCCCGCGCGTGCGGGCGCTTTCGGAGGCGTTCGTCGGGGCGGGCTTCAAGGCGCCGGTGCTCGCCGACATCCGCTCGGAGATCTGGCTCAAGCTCTGGGGCAATCTCAGCTTCAATCCGATCAGCGCCCTTACGCATGCGACGCTGGTGGACATCTGTCGCTTTCCGATCAGCCGCGAGCTCGCCGTGAGCATGATGCAGGAGGCGCAGAGCGTGGCCGAGTGCCTGGGCGCGCGCTTCCGCGTGCCGCTGGAGAAGCGCATCGCAGGGGCCGAGAAAGTGGGCAAGCACAAGACTTCGATGCTGCAGGACGTCGAGGCGGGCCGCGACCCGGAGATCGATGCCCTGGTCGGAGCGGTGATCGAGCTCGGCCGGATGGTGGCCATGCCGACACCACACATCGAGACCGTGTACGCGCTCATGAAGCTGCTCGGACGCACACTCAAGGAGGAGGGCGTCTACATCCGCGCCCAGTCGGCCGCGGCCTGAGGCGACCGCCCTCGAACGCCGCCGGCGGGCGCTAGAATGCCCGACTCGGTGGTGCGCTCGCAGATGGACTTCGACATCGCGGTGGTCGGCAGTGGGCTGGTCGGCGCAGCTTTTGCGCGCGCGGCGCGCGGCCTGTCGGTCGCATTGGTCGGCAGCGAGCCCCGCGCGGCGGTGTCACAGACGGGGCAGCCGGGATTGGACGGTCGCGTGTATGCGATCAGTCCCGGTAACGCCGCATTTCTGCGCGAGCTGAAGGTCTGGCCGCTGCTGCCCGAGGAGCGCCTCACGCCGGTGTATGCGATGCGCATCCACGGCGATGACGGCAGGTCGCTCGTGGAGTTCGATGCGTACCGCGCTGGTGTCGCCGAGCTCGCCTGGATCGTCGAGGATCGCGTGCTGCACGACGCGCAGTGGCGTGCGCTCGATGCGCGTGACCAGCTGGAATGCTACGCGCCGGCGCAGTGCGACGGGCTCGAGCTCTCGGCTGCGCATGCGCGGCTGAAGTTGCGCGACGGGCGTTCGCTGAGCGCGCGCCTGGTGGTGGGCGCCGACGGCGCGCATTCCTTCGTGCGCGGCGCCGCCGGGATCGCCGCACACGAGGCGCCCTACGCTCAGAGCGCGGTGGTCGCCAACTTTGCCTGCGAGCGGCCGCATCGCAACGTCGCCTACCAGTGGTTTCGCAACGGGCCGGTGCTGGCGCTGCTGCCGTTGCCCGGAAACCACGTCTCGATGGTGTGGTCGACCGCGCATGCCGATGCGCGACGCCTGCTCGAGCTTGACGCGGACGCGCTGAGCCGCGCGGTCGCGGAGGCTTCGCGCCATGCGCTTGGCGCCCTGTCGCTGGTGACTCCGGCGCGCGGCTTCGCGCTGCGGCGCCTCAAGGCAGAACGGCTGGTCGCGCCGCGCGTGGCGCTCCTCGGCGACGCGGCGCACGTGGTGCATCCCCTGGCCGGGCAAGGCGCGAATCTGGGCTTTCAGGATGCGCGCGAGCTGGCGGCGGTGTTGGCGCGGCGCGAGCCGGGGCGCGACCCCGGCGATCTCGGGCTGCTGCGGCGCTACGAGCGCGCGCGTGCCGAGCCGGCCCTGGCGATGCGGGCGATGGTGCACGGCCTGTATTGGCTGTTCGATTCCAACAGCGAGCTGCTGGCCCGCGGGCGCAACGCCGGGTTGAACTTGACCAACCGCATTCCGGTCCTAAAAACGGTACTGATGCGTCAGGCAATCGGCTGAGCGAGCCCCTTCTTCCACTTGCCCCTGGATTCCAATGGCCCGCTTGCTCGCCCTGCTCCTGACCCTGTTCGTTACCTTCTCCGCGCGTGCCGACGAGGCGGCCATTCGCCAAGTCATCGAGGCCAAGCTCGGCCTTGCCGTCGAGGCAGTGCAGCACACGCCGATGGCCGGCGTGTATGAGGTGCAGGTGCGCACCGGGAGCGGGGTGCACATCGTCTACTCGGACGCCCAGGCCGACCACCTGATCATCAACGGCAGCCTGATCGACACCAAAACCGAACGCAACCTGACCCAGGAACGCCTGCGCAAGCTCACCGCGATCCGCTTCGACTCGCTGCCGCTCGATCTGGCGGTCAAGATCCAGCGCGGCAATGGCAAGCGCGTGCTCGCAATGTTCGCCGACCCGTACTGCCCGGCCTGCAAGCGCTTCGAGCAGGAGCTCGCTCAGGTGAGCGACTTGACCGTCTACGTGTTCATGACCCCGATCATCCACCCCGAGCTCAGCGACGATTCGCGTGCGATCTGGTGCTCGCCGGATCGTGCGAAAGCCTGGCTCGACCTCGCGCTGCGCGGTCAACGCCCGCTCGCCAAGCCGAGTTGCCGCACCCCGCTCAAGCAAATCGGTGCTCTGGCGGAAAAACTGGGGGTACGCGCTACCCCGACGCTTTTTCTCGCCGACGGAGAGCGAGTGGAGGGCGGCCTTTCTGCCGGACAGCTGAGCAAGGCGCTCGACGACGCAGAACAGGAATCGAAGAAGAAGTAAGCGCTCGCCTTACCGATTCGGAAGAGCGATCCCGCGGGGCCACAGGAGCCACATTCTGCCCGCTTGCCTCATGCGGCCGGCGAGCGCCCCGGCCGCGTCGCCCGATCCCCAGAAGAAATCGGCGCGCAGCGCCCCGCGGATCGCTCCGCCGGTATCCTGCGCCAGCATCAGGCGCTCAAGCGGGCGCTCCGAAAGCGGATAGGTAGTAGCCAGAAAGATCGGTGCCCCCAAGGGGATGTAGCGCGCATCGACCGCCAGGCTGTAGCGGGCGCTCAGCGCGGCGCCGAGTGCCCCGATCGGCCCGGCATCGGAGGCAGGAAGCTCGCGAAAGAATACGTAGCTCGCGTTGGAGTCGAGTGCCTGCTGCAGCTTCGCGGGGTGGGTCTCGGCCCAGGCCTTGATTCCCTGCATCGACGCCTGGTCCGGGCCGAGCGCACCCTGATCGATCAGATAGCGTCCAAGGGAGCTGTACGGGTAGCCGTTCTGGTCGGCGTAGCCCACGCGAATGCGCGCGCCCGAGTCGAGCCGGATCTGTCCGGAGCCCTGGATCTGCAGGAAGAACAGCTCGACCGGGTCCGAGACCCAGGCGATGACCGGGGCGGGAAGGCCATCACCGTTGCCCGCCGCGCGCGTGCGCTGCTCGATCTCAGCCCGCGAGTAGTAAGGCACCAGGCGCCGACCCTCCAGCCGGCCGCGCAGCCGGAGGTGTTTCAGCTCGGGATGCAGGCTTGCCAGATCGACGACTACGAGATCCTGCGGCACGCCGTAAATCGGGAAGCGGTACAGATCGGTCCGTTCCAGACTTCCAGACAGGATCGGCTCGTAGTACCCGGTGACGAGGCCTGTGCTCGAGCCGTCCGGCGCAATCACCTGGTAGGGCGCGAACGCGTTCTCGAAAAAACCGCGCGCCGCCCGCTCGTCGTTCGCGCGAATGCCTTGGGCCTGCGCGCACGCTGCCCGCAGCGGGCTGGCGTCGGAAATCCGCGCGCAGCCGGTCACGAAGGCCTGCAGACTGGCCGCGAGGGTCGCCTGTGCCCAACCCGGCAGCTCGGCGAACGACTTCTGCTCGTAGCGGGCCTTGGTGGGCGGTGGTGCGGGAGGTACGGCGCAGGGGGGGCAGATCGGGGTCGAAGGAGGGGGCGCGCGCAACGGCGCGCACGCGGCGAGCGCCACGACGGTCGCCAAAGTGGCCAGGCGGGCGCGTGCGCGAATCATCGATGCGTAGAAATGGGGCGGCCCGTCCTGGCAAGCGCAGCGCTCAACCGGCTGCGATCAATGCAGTACCCGCGGCACGGAGAGCGTGAACACGGCGATCGGCGCCTCGAAGCGCGTGCCGTCCTCGGCGAGCATCTGGTAGGCCCCGCGCATGGTGCCCACCGGCGTCGCGATGGCCGCGCCGCTGGTGTACTCGAAGCTCTCCCCCGGCCGCAGCACCGGTTGCTCGCCGACCACGCCGAGCCCGCGTACCTCCTGCACCAGCCCCTCGGAGTCGGTAATGATCCAGTGCCGGCTCACCAGCTGCGCGGTGGCGTTGCCCAGATTGCGCAGAGTGATGGTATAGGTGAACACGTACCGTCCGGCTTCCTCGTCGGACTGCTCCGGAAGGTATTTCGCCGCGGCGCTGACCGCGATCTCGTTGCGCGTGTCCTGTCCCATCGTTCCCGAATTGCACAACAAATCGGAGCGCGCGGCAAGGCGAACGCAGCGGTGGCGCGTTGCGGTGCGCTAGAATTGCGTCAAGGGGAAGCCATGACGTTTCGCATCGCGCCCAGCATTCTGTCTGCCGATTTCGCACGCCTTGCCGACGAGGTTCGTGCGGTGGTCGCGGCGGGCGCCGACCTCATCCACTTCGACGTCATGGACAACCATTACGTGCCCAATCTTACGGTGGGCCCGCAGGTCTGCGCCGCGATCCGTCCGCACGTCGAGCTGCCGATCGAGGTGCATTTGATGGTGAAGCCGGTCGATCGCATCGTGCCCGACTTTGCCAAGGCGGGCGCCAATCTGATCAGTTTCCATCCGGAGGCCTCGGAGCACGTCGATCGTACGATTGGCCTGATCCGAGAGCACGGCTGCAAAGTCGGGCTGGTGTTCAATCCGGCGACGCCGCTCGCCTATCTCGATTACACGCTGGACAAGCTCGACCTCGTGCTCGTCATGTCGGTGAACCCCGGCTTCGGCGGCCAGCAGTTCATCGACTCGGTGCTCCCCAAGATCGCGGAGGTCCGCCAGCGCATCGACGCCGCAACCCGCGCCAGCGGGCGGGAGATCTGGCTCGAGGTCGACGGCGGGGTCAAGACCGACAACATCGGCCAGGTCGCGGCCGCCGGTGCGGATACCTTCGTCGCCGGCTCCGCCGTCTTCGGCTCCAAGGACTACGCGGCGACGATCCGCGAGATGCGTGCGCGCCTGGCCGAGGCGGCGGCGCAGCGCACCCGGCAGGCAACTGCCGCCCGCGGCGCTTGATTGCGCGCAACGCGGTCCGCGCCGTCCTTGTCGATCTCGACGGCACGCTGCTCGATACCGCACCCGACCTCGCCGCGGCGGCGAACGCGATGCTCGCTGACCTTGGGCTGGGCGAGATTCCTGGAGGGGCGGTGCGTGAGTTCATCGGACAAGGCATCGGCAACCTGGTGCGCCGCTGCCTCGAGCGCGCGGCGGGCCGAGCGCCGCAGCCGGCCTTGCTCGAGTCCGCGCTGGCGCGCTTCAGTGAGCACTATGCGCACGAGAATGGCCGTGGCTCCCGGGTCTACCCCGGCGCGCGCGAAGGGCTCGAGGCGATGCGTGCCGGGGGCTTGCGTCTGGCCTGCGTCACCAACAAGGCGACCCGCTTCACCGGGCCGTTGCTCGCGAGCACGGGCTTGGCCGGGTACTTCGATGCACTCGTGTGCGGCGACACCACGGCCAAGCGCAAACCGGATCCGGAGCCTTTCCTGCACGCCTGCGCGCGCCTCGGCGTGGTACCGACCGAGAGCGTCGTGATCGGGGACTCGGCGAACGATGCGCAAGGCGCCCGTGCGGCCGGCTGCCGGGTGCTGCTGGTTCCCTACGGCTACCGCGAAGGCATGGATATGCGCGAGATCGCCTGTGATGGTATAGTCGGCTCGCTGTTGGAAGCCGCACAGGCCCTTTCAGCTCAGTCGTGACCCGCAATCAGACCGCAAACTGGAGCATCACCTGGCGTAGCTGGCGTCCCTGGCGCAGCTAAATCCTTACGCGTCCCCGTGCGGCACGGGCGGCGCGAGACGCCCCGAGCCGCACCCCAGTTTTTCGTTTGGTCTGCAGTGGAGAGCCCCATGACTGAGCTCGATTTTCACAAGCTCGCCAAGCAAGGCTATACGCGTATCCCGGTGGTCGCCGAGGCGCGCGCCGACCTGTACACGCCGCTCGCCGTCTATCTCAAGCTCGCGAACGGCCCCTACAGCTATCTGCTCGAATCGGTGGTCGGTGGCGAGCGTTTCGGGCGCTATTCGTTCGTCGGCCTGACTTGTGCGGAGAGGATCGAGGCGCGCGGTGAGACGGTGCGCCGGCTGCTGCGCGACGCGCGCGGCACCGACGTCTGCCTCGAGCGCGTCGACGATTGCGATCCGCTTGAGTTCGTGCGCGCCTATCTCGGGGGCCAGCGCGTCGCGCCGGCCCCCGCCGCGCTGCGCTTTGCCGGCGGCCTGGTCGGCTACTTCGGCTACGAAAGCGTGAAGTCGATCGAGCCGCAAGCGCTTGCGGGCGACAAGCCCGACGCGCTTGGCACGCCGGACATCCTGCTGCTGCTCTCGGACGAGCTCGCCGTGGTCGACAACGTGCTCGGAAAGCTGTACTTGGTCGTATACGCCGATCCGCAGCAGCCCGATGCCTACCGGAGCGCGGCCGGGCGACTCGACAAACTGCGCGCGCGGCTCGCCTCGCCGCTGCCCGAAAGCATGGTGCCGGCGCTCGCCGCCGAGCCTGCGCCCGGCGAGCCGGCGGCGCTGCGACGCTCGTTCACCGAGGAGGGCTTCCTGCAGGCGGTGCGGCGCGCCAAGGACTACATCTATGCTGGCGACTGCATGCAGGTGCAGATTTCGCAGCGCAGTTCGCGCGTCTTCGACGCGCCGCCGCTCGCGCTGTATCGCGCGCTGCGCGGGGTGAATCCCTCTCCCTACATGTTCTATTTCGATTTCGGCGATCACCACGTGGTGGGCGCTTCGCCCGAGATCCTGGTGCGGCTGGCGGGCGACACGATCACGCTGCGCCCCATCGCCGGCACGCGTCCGCGTGGCCAGACCCCGGAGGAGGACGCGCGTATCGCCGAGGAGCTGCTCGCCGATCCGAAGGAGCGCGCCGAGCACGTGATGCTGATCGACCTCGGCCGCAATGACGTCGGCCGCGTTGCCGCGACCGGCAGCGTGCGCGTGAC
>Ga0307374_10006412_pt1 | contig 18501 bp, 14 predicted proteins | sample OX3MG_FD_202532 | JGI IMG/M metagenome (GOLD analysis project Ga0307374, IMG submission 202532) | Soil microbial communities from Risofladan, Vaasa, Finland - OX-3 | ecosystem: Environmental > Terrestrial > Soil > Coastal area > Acid sulfate soil | place: Finland: Risofladan, Vaasa | collected...
TTACACGGGTGAATGGACCGGAAGGTCGCCCGGTGGCGGATTCCGCTGGTTCCAGCCACAAACCATCGAACAGGCGGCCGTATCCCAGTTGGCGCGCAAGATTGCCAGGAAACTGGCTGACGGGTGTTTCGAAATCCACCAGGAGACACTTTAAGGGCCTTAGAATCCGTGTGATGACCAGCTTTTTGCGATGGAGCGGCGCTCGAGACCGCCGCTACAACTTCATTGATCACACAAAATTCCTACCCGCCTTTTTTGAGCCATCCTCGCGTGGAGAGTTTGACTTCGCAAAAGGGATCATCACCTGTCCAAACAAGCTGTGCAACAGTTTTCAGCCTAGTGCATATCTTATTGATAAGAATTATCATCTTGTCGATATATTCTAGTGCTGCTAGAATTCCCGTTGCTCGGAAGCCGGATCGAGCATTTCAAGAGGTGCCCGGCCATGAACCAGGGAGTTCACTTTGCGAATGCTGCCGTACAACTGTTGATAAGCGCTTTTACTGCAACCTGGTGATGGTCTTTTCAGGAAGGAACATTTCATGACTTGTTCGGACTCTCGCGCGGCGCGAGCGTATGTCACAGCAATTTCTCTCCTGCTCCTGCCCATTTTCTTTCTTTTCCCAGCAAAAACACGGGCACAATCAACCACCACAGGAGCGATCGCGGGCCAGATTCTTGACCAGTCCCGCGCAGTTGTCCCAAATGCCACAGTAACCTTAATAAACGTAGATACGGGCGCTACAAGAACCGCCACAACCGGATCGAATGGCACCTACCATTTTGCCTTCCTTGAACCCGGCAATTATACCGTCAGCGCAACGGCTTCCGGATTTCAGACAACCACCCGGCCGGTGACGGTCACCGTAGGGCAAACCATTACAGCAGACATCGAACTCCAGGTGGGCTTATCCAGGCAAAGCGTAACCGTCACTTCTGAAACTCCCCTGGTTCAGACAACCAATGGAAACATTGCCACAACCATCAACCAGCTCCAGATTTCGCAGATCCCCAACCCGGGCAATGATATGTCGTTCATTGCACAGATGTCTCCCGGGACGGTGGCCAATACGGGGGCTGGATACGGCCACATCTCGCTGTACGGATTGCCGGCCACCTCGAATGTGTTTACCGTCAATGGAATGAACGACATGGACCCCCTGTTCAACGTCAACAACTCCGGGGCCACCAACCTGATGCTCGGCCAGAACGATATCCAGGAAGTGACGGTGGTCGCCAATGGGTACTCAGGAGAATATGGCGGCCTGGCTGGCGCTAATATCAATTACGTGACCAAGTCCGGGGCAAATGCCTTCCACGGAAACGCGAATTACTTCTGGAACGGCCGGGCACTCGACGCCAACAGTTTCTTTAACAATGCCACCGATACGCCGCGCCCCTTTGTCAACGCCAACCAGTGGTCTGCCTCGTTGGGCGGCCCGATCATCAAAGACAAGGCCTTCTTTTTTGTGGATCAGGAAGGATTGCGGCTGCTGATTCCAACCAGCACCCAGGCGCGTATCCCGTCACCCCAATTTGAGAACGCAACCATCGCAAACCTTCAGAACCTTGGGCTGAACGCGTCCATCCCCTTTTACAACAACATTTTTAACCTTTACAACAACGCCCCCGGGGCCAGCCGTGCCAAACCGATGATCGACTGTGGCAGTGCCGGGATCACGGATCTTTCTGCAAGCGATCCGTGCGTCCTTGCGTTTCGTTCAACGGCGGGACAGCTCACGGACCAGTGGACGCTTGCCTCGCGGCTGGACTTTAACCTCGGTCCTAATGACCGGCTGTTCATCCACGGAGAGATGGACCGGGGAAACCAGGCAAGCTTCACAGATCCGATTAGTCCGCTATTCAACCTTGTCAGTAAGCAGCCCGAGGAACAGGGCCAGATCGGTTGGACTCACTTGATCGGAACCAACAAAGTCAACTCTTTCCGCGGCACCTTACAGTATTATTCAGCCATCTTTTCAGCTCCCGATCTGAACAAAGCTCTGCAAGCATTCCCGTCAACCCTGTATTTTTATGACGGCGCTCTGACCACTCTCGGAGGCGAGGACTCCATTGCTCCTTCGGGTTCGAACGTCACCCAATATCAGTTCGTGGATGACTTTTCCTGGGTTCACGGCAACCATAATCTGAAGTTTGGAATTAACTATTACCGGAGCGACATCAGCGATTATTCCTTCGGAAAGTTGTCGAGCGGAGTTCTGGGTCTTTTCAGCAATGTGGGAGGATCTGCGCTTCCGGCCTTTTATAATGGGGGCGTTGCACCGGACTACTCGGCGGGAGACCTTCTGGATAAGCTCTTCCCCACCTCACTGGTCCAGCCTTTTGCGCTTTATCGCCTGGGATTTTATGCCCAGGATGAATGGAGGGTCACTCATGGTCTTCAACTGACGCTGGCATTGCGGGCCGACCATTCCTCCAACCCGGTGTGCCAGCACAACTGCTTTGCCCGCACGGCACAACCCTTTCTCAGCCTTAACCACGATCCTTCCATTCCCTATAATCAGGCCATCCTGACCGGGCAACACCAGGAATTCGCAGGCATGACCAATCTAGCCTGGCAGCCACGCCTGGGATTTGCCTGGCAGCCCTTCGGCATCCAGGACCGCTTTGTGGTGCGCGGCGGCGTGGGCCTGTTCTATGACGGCATCCCCGCCCGGACGGTAGAAAGCATCGCGGGCAATCCCCCATACCAGAATGGGTTCATCGCGTATTATGACAACATCTCCCCCGCCGAAACCTACAACCTCTTTTCCGATGCCGCAAATTCGAACAGCGCCTTCCTCAGCGGGTTTGCCAACGGAGGAACACTGGGCAGCATCACGGATTCCCTTACGGCTCTCTACCAGTACTTTTTTCCTCCAAATCTTGCCAGCGCAGCACCTACCATCCACCTGCCCCAGTACCAGGAATGGAATCTGGAGATCCAGAAAGGTTTCGGGGAGAACACCATCCTGAGTTTGGGTTACGTAGGGAACCACGGCATCCATGAGATGATCCCGAATCAGTCCATCAATGGATACGCGGAGGGGTTCGCGGGAATGCCTGCAACGCCTCCCGACCCGAGGTTTGCAACCGTCACCTATCTTGAGAGTGCCGGCGTCTCGAGTTACAACGGAATGACCCTCAGTTTCCGGCACAACTTCTCGCGCGGCCTGGTCACCGCCAACTATACCTATGGCCACGCACTGGACACCCTGTCGAACGGTGGCAGCGGGTTGCCCTTCATTTACAATACCAACGTCAGCAACGTGTCTCCGCAGAATCCGTACAACATCAGGGACAATTACGGCAACGCCGATTACGACAACCGCCACAACCTGAACCTGGCGTACGTGTATGACATCCCCATCAAGACGTTCCTGTTCGGCCACGGACGGAACGCGCTGGTGAAGGGCTGGCAGGTTTCCGGCACGATCTTCACACACTCCGGATTTCCTTACACCGTTGTGGATGGGAATGCAGAAGGCTCCCTGTCCTATCAGGGATTTGGCGGGCCTATTTATGCGTCTTCCGTGAATTACCCTGCTCCCATCATTGCCTGCGACAACCCGGACCGTCCTTGCCTGACCCCTTCGCAGTTTCAACCTTCCACAAGCACTCCGAGCCACTTTGGCATCCAGGGCAGAAACAGGTTTAGGGGACCTGGATATTTCAACTCCGATCTCGGAATCAGCAAGATCACCTCTTTGCCGCATTGGGAGTCCGCAAAGCTCTCCCTCGGCTTCCAGTTCTTTAACGTCCTCAACCACCCGAATTTCGACCAGCCCATTGCCAACCTGGGCGATCCCCAGTTCGGACAAATTACCAGCACCGTCAGCCCGCCGACCAGCATCTTCGGAGGGTCTCTGGGGGCCGACGCCTCACCGCGGCTGATTCAGGTACGTGCGACGCTCTCGTTCTAAAAACAGCAGCGCGCAGATGGGGTGTGCTTTCCACAAAAGATCGTGGAGCACACCACTCCCCTTTTCTTTTCCTATTAATAAAACAGGTATTTTCGCCAGCGCTGGTCTGACCGGCCCAGCATGCGCATGATGTGGCGGCTGGTGTGGAGGGTGAAAGGCCGCGGCTGTCGCCGCAATGTCAAACCCACTTCTTCCGGCAGGCGATTGCCCTTGCGGCTGTTGCAGGCATGGCAGCAGGCAACCAGATTGTCCCAGTCGGTGTGGCCCCCTCGGGAGCGCGGGATAATGTGATCGAGGGTCAATTCGGAGGCCGGGAAAGCCTTGTAGCAAAACTGGCAGGTGTAGCGGTCCCGAATCAGGATGTTCTTGCGGGACAGGGGGCGCGATTGGTGAGGGATCCGCCGAAATTCGGTCAGCCTGATAACCGAGGGGATGCGAAACGCAACCCGTGTGGAGTGAATAAAACTGCCGTTTTCCTCCTCGGTGATGGCGTTGCCTTTCAGGACCAGCACAATGGCGCGCCGGGCCGCCGTCACGTTGATCGGCTCGTAGGTGGCGTTCAATACGAGAACCGGAGCCTGCAACAGGCGTTCACTCGCCTCCGCCATGGCATTCCCTCTCGAGGAGCGTTACCTCTCGCTGCAAGAAATCATTATGTCCAGTCGCGGCCGAATTCGTCAATACCTGTCGTTTCCTGCAAACCTTCCACGTCCGGGAATTGCGAGGTGGCCCGCGCCATCGCCAGGGCGAAGACGCTGCCGGCTCCTGCTTTTTTGAGCGCGCCGGCACAGGCTGACAAGGTGGCGCCTGTGGTCATGACGTCGTCCACCAGAACGACTTGGCGACCCTGAACGGCCCCCGGTTTCGCCACGGCAAAAGCACCGCGCACATTTTCCTTCCGGGCCTGAAATTTCAATCCGGTCTGGGGCACAGTCGCCCGCGTGCGAATCAGCAGACCCACCTCAACTCTTGCTCTCTTTCTGTCTGGCAATTTTTCAAGATGATGGCTTAAGCCTTCGGCCAACAGCCGGGCTTGATTAAATCCCCGCTCCCTCTCACGGGACCGGAAGAGCGGGACCGGCACGATCAAAGGCGATCCATCACCGTTGAAGCCATCAGTTTTTCCCCAAACGTGCCCCAGCAGAGCCCCTAATCTCCTGCCCAGACGTTCCCGGCGGCGAAATTTCAACTGCAGGATGAGTAGCCGCAAATTCCCGCGGTAAATTCCAAAGCCCCGGGCTAAATCGAAAGCGGGGTCACTGGCAAGGCACGCACCGCAAAGGATTTGAGCGGCGTCGGCGGCCCGGTCCGAAACGATCGGAAGGCCGCACCGCCCGCAGCAGGTTCCCGCCCAGGGTTCGACCTTGGACCAGCAGTTGCGGCACACACCCAAACCGCCGGGGCTGGCCGCTTCACCGCCGCAAATCGAGCACTGGGTTGGGAAGACGACGGAGAACAAGCTGTCAGCCAGCTCTCGAAAGAGGGGAGGACAATCCGCAATTGAAGGCAAGCCCGTAATGAAAACCAACCTCGTTTTCTGCGCCCTGCGGGCCGTTACAGCAAGCCCTTTTCCTGTTTCTCCTGGCACTCAATACAATGGCGGGCCCAGGGCACGGCATCCAGGCGTTTTCTCTGGACATCTTCCTGGCATTCCACACAAAGCCCGTACGAACCGTTGTCGGCGCGCCGCAGGGCATCCTGGATAAGCTGCAGGATGCGCCGGTTGTCATTACTTTGATGGAAAAGAAATTCCTTGGTGTAAGAATTCGCGGCTCGATCGCCAGGGTCCTGCGTGACATCACCGTCGACGTCGCGGCCATCCTGGTCGGACCTCGACACCATGCGGCGAATTTCTTCCTGCTTGGCTAACAACTGTTTCCTGTACCGCTCGACCTTTCGCTTATCCATAGCCCTGTACGCCAATATCCTTTCCGGGTATAAACCTTTGATTCTAACTTCTTAATTTCATAAGTGTCAACCTGTGAACATCATCTACGAACGCACGCACCTCCGCGGGTTGGATTCGCGGAACCGCGGGTTATGAACGGATCAATAAAGAGTTTGGGATGCCCTGCCGGCAGCACTCGACTGAGGCTGTAACAAAAAAGCGCGAGCAAGCCTGTAAGCCGAATTTTGTTCCCCGGTTGCCCGGGGCGGCGATCATTCCTCTAGCCCCATCATTGCTGATGGGGTCAAGCGACCTACCCGGGAGTTGCCGGCCCGTAGCGGCGGTCCCTAACCACTGCTCTCGGCCAAGAGGTGCAGCCCTTACGGATCGCCGCTACGGAACCTTGCGGAGCGGGTCGCTCCTCCTCCCCTATTTGGTCTTGCTCCGTGCGGGGTTTACCCTGCCCTCGATATCGCTATCGAGGCGGTGCGCTCTTACATTAAGCCGCCTAAGCGGCCGCACCTTTTCACCCTTACCCGGCCTCTATTCCGGCAAGCCGGAAAAGGACCAGGCGGTATATTTTCTGTGGCACTTTCCATGCCGGAGGCGTACGTTCGCTTACGCGAAATCCACCTCCGACCCTCGCCGTTAGCGAGCGCACTACCCTTTGGAGTTCGGACTTTCCTCTCCCCCGCTTCCGCCAACCTGTCCCCTGCCCTCTCGGGCCTGAGGCAGGCGCTTAAGCGGGGCAGCGATCGCCCGGCTTGCTCGCGCATCATCTATGTTAATCTGCCTGTATGGAAGGGTCAAACCGCTCTCCGGCGCCCGGCGTTGGGAGACAGCACAAGAACCGCCTTCATGGGCTCCGGGAGGATGTAGCGTTCCGATGAAAATTATTGTTTTTTGCACACCTGAACGGATTCGTAAAGAGGCCCACCGCGCCCATTGGCCGCGCCGCAGCAAAATCCTTGCTGCGCTTTTCGCAATGGCCTGCTTTTTAATTACCGTCCCGCAGGCAGGGTCCCGCGAACAGCCTCAAACAGGCCCGACCGCCGTCCAGCAGCAGGATACTGCCCCGCTTCTCTCCCAGGCCGACCAGGTACTCAAGGAGATGAGCCTGCTCACCGGCCTGCCCATCAAGTCGCCGGTGAAGAAGAAAGTTGTCAGCCGCCCGGAAGTCCGGGAGCTCCTGATCCATAACCTGCATACCGATTACACGCCCGCGCAAATCCACGTTCAGGAAGCCACCCTGAGGGCTTTTGGACTGATCTCCAAAAGCTTCGACATGGAAAAGTTTCTGATCAGTTTTTACACCGAGCAAGCCGCCGGCTTTTACGATCCCCACACCCAGACGATGTACATCGCCGACTGGATTCCGCCCGACATGCAGAAGATGGTCCTGGCACATGAACTGACCCACGCGCTTCAGGACCAGAATTTTGATCTCGAGCACTACATGCGGGCGGTTCAAAAAGACGACGATGCCGAGGCTGCCCGCCAGGCCGTGGTGGAAGGCTATGCAACAGCCGCCATGTTCCAGAACATGCTTGGCGGTGCGCAACTCTCCAATCTGCCCAGTTTTGACGAGGTACTCGGCCCCCTCATCCGCCAGCAGATGACGGAGTTTCCCGTCTTTGCGAAGGCCCCGTTCTTCTTCCGGCTGCAGGCGCTCTTTCCCTATATCCAGGGTGCGAGCTTCATTGAACAAGGCCTCCGCCGGGCGGACTGGAAAAGCTTGAACGTCCTGTTCACTTCCCCGCCCACTTCCACCAAGGCCATTTCGCAGCCGGACGTCTATTTCAACCACGTCTCGCTGCCCGCCGTTCAGCTTCCGCGCCCGACACCGCTCAGTTCAGTCCCGGGGCTTAAGATGTTGGATGAAAATACCCTGGGTGAACTCGGCTTCAACGCGCTGCTGGGACAATTCCTTTCTGAAGACAGGGCAAAGGCCGACAGTTCCGGATGGATGGCCGACCGTTACATCGTTTACGAAGATCGCGCCACTCAAAGCTACGCGCTGGCGGCCAGAACGCGCTGGGCCAATTCAGAAGCCGCTCTCACCTTTTTCCGCGACTACCACAGCGTTCTGACGCAAAAATATCCGGAGCTTTCTCCGGACTCCCGCTCCACGGCTGAGCGCTTTATCGGCCACACGGCCTCCGGAGAAATCGTCATGCTGCGCGCAGGCGACGAAGTTCGCTGGGCGGAAGGGGTTCCATCAGACAGAGTGGACGCCATGGCAAAGTGGCTGGCATCGCTCCAGTGAGGATCAGTTTGTAGCGCCGGCATCTTGCCGGCAGTCGCGCAAGGCTGTTGCCCGCACCATCGCGGGGTTGGCGCGCCCCGGAACCAACCGCCGGGAAGGCGGCGCTGCCTTGCATAGCGTCACTCTATAGGGTAATCCTCAATAATAGGAAGGCTCTTTCCGCCTTATTGCAGCCCAATGGGTCGCAGACTTTCCGCTGATTGACTCATCCAAGGTCCCGTCCGCATTATTTTTTCAGCAGCATCGAATAATTTAAGGTTGCAATCCATGGCATCATGTCTCAAGCTGGAAGAAGTGAATTCCGCTGGAATCGCCGGGACTTTCTTGTCTTCTTTTCAACTGAAACGAAGGAGAGCGGCAATTTTGCCCGGAGTCGGTTCCAACAAGGAGATTGAATGATCAAAATGACTGTAAGAGCAGCGCAGGAAGTGAAATCACTTGTCACCAGCAAATCGCTGCCGGAGACCACCATCCTGCGGGTTGACGCCAGGCCCGTGCAGGGCAAGAACGAACTGCGCCTGACCCTGAAACTCGACACCAAAGAGCCGGAACCGGATGACGTGGTGGAGAGCACTGCCGGAACCCGGCTGGCCATTGACGAGACCGTGGCAGCAGCACTGGGCGACATGAAACTCGACTTCAGCGAGGACTCCGGCAATTTCATCTTCGAACGCCCTGAACCGACGGCGTAACACCAGGTACCAGATCGAGCCTGAATTCTGCGTGGAGCATCTCGAGGCTCGTCCTCTTGTGTCCTCAACGTATCAGGACCCCAGACAATTGCACGGCTTTGCGCTGGAAAGTTTCCCGGCGCAGGGGCGGTCGTGCGTCTCGATGGGCGGAGTCCATACCCCTCTCACTGGCCGAGCAGCTTCCTGAAGCCAGCCTCGTCCAGGATCTCGATGCTCAGTGACCGCGCCTTGTCGAGTTTTGATCCCGGGTCTGAGCCCACAACCACGTAATTCGTCTTCTTGCTGACCGAGCCGGTCACTCGCCCGCCAGCTTCTTCAATCATGCGGGTCGCCTCTTCCCGCGAAAGGCCGGGTAAGCTGCCGGTCAAGACAAATTGCAGCCCGTCGAGCGAGCCTCCGGTCCGTTGCTTCTTCTGCTCAAACTGCAGGCCCGCCTTGCGGAGCTTCTCGATCACGTCGCGGTTACGTTTTTCGTGGAAGAACTCAACAATGCTCTGGGCCACTTTGGGCCCAATTTCCTCAACCTCGTAGAGCGCTTCCGGAGCAGCTTCGGCGAATGTATCCATGGAGCCGAAGTGCTCGGCCAGAAGCTGCGCCGTGCGCTCACCCACAAAGCGAATGCCGACAGCGTAAATCACGCGGGCCAGATCAGCCTTCTTGCTCTTTTCGATTTCTGCCAGCACGTTTTGCGCTGACTTCTTTCCCATGCGCTCAAGGTTCGCCAGTTGCTCCTCATTCAGGCTATATAAGCCGGCAACGTCCTGAACCATCTTCTTATCGACCAGTTGATCCACCAGCGATTCTCCCAGGCCGTTGATGTTCATGGCGTGCCGCGAAGCGAAATGGAGCAGCGACTCCTTCAACTGCGCGGGGCAGGCCGCGTTGACGCAGCGGTAGGCGACTTCACCTTCAACGCGGATAACGTCGCCGCCGCAGACGGGGCAGTGTTTCGGCATGGTGAACGCCCTGCCGCCGGGCGCGTGCCGGGTCACCTTCAACACCTGCGGAATCACTTCCCCGGCGCGCTGAATCAGGACGGTGTCGCCAATCTTTACCCCCAGGCGCTCAACCTCGTCCATGTTGTGGAGCGTGGCATGGCTGACCGTCACTCCGCCGATGTTGACCGGCTCAAGATCGGCCACGGGAGTCAAGGTGCCGGTCCGGCCAACCTGGGCACGGATATCCGTCACCGTGGTGGTTTCCTGGTGGGCAGGATATTTGTACGCAATCGCCCACCGGGGGGATTTGGCCGTCATGCCGAGTTCATCCCACAACCCGATTTCGTTCACTTTGACGACCACGCCGTCGATTTCGTATTCAAGCTTTTCGCGTTTGGGCTCCATTTCCTGAATGTAATCGGCCAGTTCGTCAAAGGATTTTGCGAGCCGCCTGTAGGGATTAACTTTGAAACCCAGCTCCTTGAGGACTTCCAGGACTTTCCAGTGTTCTTTGAGGGGCGGACGGCCGTTGACCAGAAGGTAGTAGAGAAAAATATCCAGGTTTCTCTGCGCCACCACTTTGGGATCAAGCTGCCGCAGTGTGCCCGCCGCCGCATTCCGCGGGTTGGCAAACGGCGCATCGCCATCGCTCTCGCGCTGTTCGTTCGCCTCCCGGAACGCTTTGTGGGTCATGATGACTTCGCCACGGACCTCAAGCTTTTGGGGATGGCCGATCGCTTCAAGCTTTCCGGAATCGATTTTGAGCGGAACTGAACGAATGGTTTTCACGTTTTGAGTGACGTCTTCACCCTGAATCCCGTCACCGCGAGTAAGACCGCGCGTGAGGATGCCGCCTTCATAGGTCAGGGCCATCGAAAGGCCATCGAGTTTTAACTCTGCCACGTACGGCACTTGCCCGCGCCCTGAAAGTTCACGTACCCGCCGGTCGAAATCCCGCAGATCATCCACCGAATAGGTGTTATCAAGGCTTAACATGGGCGCAGAGTGCCGGACCTTGGCGAATTCTTCGGCGGGTTGTCCCCCGACACGCTGCGTGGGAGAATCAGGCGTAACCAGCTTCGGATGTTCCTTCTCCAGATCCTGAAGCCGGTGCATCATTTCATCGAACTTGACATCGGAAATTTCCGGGTCATCCAGGACGTAGTAGCGATGCTCGTGGCGCCGGATCTCTTCCCTCAGCTTTTCGATCGCTTTTTCAATATCCAAGCTTTTTGCCACAGTTTTCCCCCGCCGATTGAAAAGATTATCACGGCCAATCGGAATTATAACGCTTTGAAGGAAGGGGGGTAGAGACGGCCGTGTTGAACCGCCTCTACCTTTGCGCGTTCGGGGCTGAACGCTGAGGGACCAAGGTCAAGTAATGAAGACTCGTCTTTCTAAAAGCGCCGGCACGGGGTTCCTCGTCCAAATTCATGAGTAGCCATCTCAAGGATCCACCTGCCGAACCGTCAAGATAACCTTGAACGCATTTCGCCGTCTATGACCTGCGTCACACTCCAATTGTGACATTCGTCACTGCACCGTCATCTGGAGCATGTTTATAGTAGTTTTGAGTTATCCTGTGGGATGGGGCAGACATGGGGGCAATCATGAATTTCAACGAGACGCCGTTCATCGTGATTTGGGAAGCCACCCAAGCCTGTGACCTGGCATGCCTTCATTGCCGGGCCAGTGCGCAACCACAGCGCTCACACCTGGAACTCTCAACCGAAGAGGGTAAGGACCTGATTGACCAGGTTGCCCAAATGGCCGCTCCTTTGTTTGTATTGACGGGAGGCGATCCTCTCAAACGGCCGGACATTTACGATCTTGTCAAATACGGAACGCACCGCGGAGTTCGAATGTCAATGACGCCAAGCGCCACACCACTGCTGACCCGGGCCGCAATCGCCAAACTTCAACTGTGTGGCTTGGCGAGGCTGGCCGTCAGCCTGGACGGCTCCACGGCCGAAATCCACGACGCCTTCCGGGGAGTTCCCGGCTCCTACGCTCTGACCCTGGATGCAGTCCGTTGGGCCGGCGAGCTTGGACTGCCTGTGCAAATCAACACAACCATCACACGGCGCAATTTGTCTGACTTCGAAAGCATGGTGGCGCTGCTCGGGACGTTCGACATGGCCCTGTGGAGCGTGTTCTTCCTGGTACCGACAGGCCGTGGCCGGCTTCAGGACCTGGTCAGCGCCGAAGAATTCGAGGATGTGTTCCGAAAGCTCGCCGAGGTCTCCCGGACCGCCCGGTTCGATATTAAGACGACGGAGGCGCAGCACTACAGGCGGTATCTGGCGCAGAAACGGGCTGCAGACCGGCGGAACAACTCTGCTTCCGCCGCATTGCCGCACGGCAAACCGTCAGAAGACGGAATTGGCCGTGCGCCGCGCGGCCTGAATGACGGCAAAGGCTTTGTGTTTATCTCCCACAAGGGAGAGGTTTTCCCCAGCGGGTTTCTTCCCCTGGCAGGGGGGAATATCCGCCGCCAGCCGCTGGCCGAGATCTATCGAAACTCGCCGCTCTTCAAGCGGCTTCGCGACACATCCAACTTGAAGGGGAAATGCGGGGTATGTGAGTTCCGGGAAATCTGCGGAGGGTCCCGGTCCCGGGCGTTCGCTCTGACCGGTGATCCTTTTGCCTCGGACCCCTCGTGCGTCTATCAACCCAACGCGGTCCGTGCAGTCGCCTAATGAAGGAATTCCCGCTTGCCGGGTGTTCCCTCGCCGGGGTCTCCTTTGGGTGGTGTCTCGGAAGCGGTCGCGGCTTCCGTCAGAGCCAGGTCCGTTTGATTCTCTCCCGCTTTTCCCTTTTCGACCTTCCGGACCTTCGCCGCTGACAACTCTTCAAGGGTGTGCCTTTTCAGGACGTGCACCCGCGAACCGTCCAATTCCAGGATTCCTTGTTCCTCAAACTCAGCGAGCAGACGGGAGACCGTCTCGCGGGAGACTCCGATCATCTGGCCGATCTCTTCCTGCGTCAACGGAAGTTTGAGATCGGTCCCCCGGTCGGTCACTTCACCCTTTTCTATAATCCACGATTCCAGCAGGTCAGCCAGTTTTTCGGCTGCGGGTTGCGATCCGGATGAATAGTGAATCATACTTACCGCTTCACGGAGCTGATGACTCAATACTTCGACGACTGAGATACAAATCTCCGGGTGAATCTCCAGTAAAGTCAGGAAATCCTTTCGCGGGACGTAAAGGAACTGCGTCGGACTTAGAGTTTCCGCCGTATACTCAGCGGGTCTGGTCGACATCGTGGCGCTCAGGCCAAGCACTTCTCCCGACTGCACGACCCGTAGAATCAGCGTTTTCCCGCCTTTGAGCGCGACAAAAAGCTTGACACCGCCGTGAAGCAGAACAAAAATTCCCTCCGGCAACTGCCCTTCTTCCATAAGTTTGGCGTGCTTCGGCAAATTTACGATGGACTTAACCGATTCGAGGGCATGAACAAACTCTGTCAGCGATTTGTCCCAGGTCTTTCCGGGTGCGAAAAGGCCTGCCTTGGATTTCGAAAAGGTGCCTGCTTTTTTAAGGTTCTTCATAGAACGCTCATGCCAATTTAAGAGGAAACGGCACCTCGATGATGTGACGTAAATCACTCAAGGGCGTGACGAAGCTCCGGAAGGGATTTGCGGGTTTGTGCTTTCGAAGGTGCAAACTCACCTTGTGAACCCAGAACCTGTCCCCGCTCCGAATTTTCAAGGGGAGCTTTTGGAAGTAGAATAAGACCCTATGGCCGACTCGAAGGCAAAGCGCATTGAATCGCTTCGCAACGTCCCTCTTTTTGCTGGCCTGACGGAGCGGGAACTCGGCCTGCTGGCCGATCGCGCGCTGTTTAGAGAATATCAGCCGGGCGAGATGATTTTTTCCGAAGGCGACTCTTGCGAGGGCTTATACATCGTTCAGGCTGGAAACGTGAAGATATTCAATACTTCCGCCAACGGTCGCGAGCAGGTGTTGCATATTGAAAAAGCGGGAAACTCTTTGGCGGAGCTGCCCGTATTCGACGGAGGAAACTACCCGGCCTCAACCGCTGCCGTGGGCAAATGTACGCTGCTCTTCATCAGCAAAAAGGACTTCCGCGCCTTGTGCCTCGAACGGCCGGAGGTGTCTCTGAAAGTTTTGAAAGTGGTCAGTTCCCGCCTGCGGCAGCTAGTGTCCATCATTGAAGAACTCTCCTTCACAACGGTCCGCAACCGTTTGGCCTCCTGGCTGCTTCAGGAGGCTAAGGGAAAGGGCCGAAAGACTTTTCGGGGCATCGAATTCACTTTGAGCGTTAACAACCAGGAACTTGCATTCCAGATCGGCACGGTGCGGGAACTGGTCTCCAGAAACCTGAGCTATTTCCAGTCGAAAGGAATCCTCAAGACCGAGGGCCGCACCGTCATTATTGCTGACCTTCCAGCCCTTGAGGCGGAAATAGCAATCAACAAATAGCGGCCGCCTCGAACTTCACGCCCCGCTGGCCATGTAAAATTGTGAAGGGCGGACTTCCGGCATGTAAAGTGGGTTCCGCGGGAGTTGTTCCTCTCCGTGCCAGCCCGGAGCAATCCGGTAGTGAGCTATCTCAAGTTCCAACACCAATTGGAACTTGACATGGCAACAATTCGATTGCTAGTTTCGGTGATGAGATGATCAATAGAAATGGGGGCAACCAGTTCTTATGAAAAACAAGGCAATCAACGTTCTAATTTACGGTGTATTGGGTTGCGTCCTGACTGCCGGGGCAGGGTGGGCACAACTGGTGCAGTCACCCGATGCACCCGGAGCCACAGGCAGGTTAGAGGACTCTATTTCGGCGGCTGGAAAGTACCAGAACTATATCTATGGCGTGGTCAAAAAGATCGGGAAAGACCAGATCGTATTGGACAAAACGCGCTTCGGTAACGACCAGGTATTTAAGCTGGAGCATAAAACCAAGTTTGTTGACAACGGCAAATCCAGCACGCTGGCTGATCTGAAAGTGGGCGACATGGTCTGGGTGGATGCCAAGATGAAAAAGAAAACAAACGAGAAAATTGCCAGAAAAGTGATCACGGGGGTTGGCCCAAAGGATCTCTCCCAATAGGTTCACTTGGAAGTAATCTGGTCATCACACCGCCTAATTGTGGCTCGGCAGGTTACTGGCTCCAAGGTTGAAACGGTTATCTATCGGCTGAAAGGCAGGCTAAACACCCCTTCGAAACCTTCCCTTGAAAAACGCAGCCTTAATCTCCAACCCACTGGCCGGAAGAAAAAACGCCCGCCGCTCCCAGCAAGTCCATGAGGCAGTTGCCATTCTGCGCAGCGCCGGAATTGCGACCGTCATGAACTTCACCTCGAATCCCGGTGACGGGGAACGGTTAGCCAGGGCGGCGGCCAACTCAGGGTGTGATCTGATCATCGTATGCGGCGGCGACGGCACCATCAACGAGGTGATCAACGGCATGGCGCCGGCTCAAATTCCGCTGGCGATCCTGCCCGGCGGAACTGCCAATATCGTGGCCAAAGACCTGGGATTGCCCGGAGGCATTGTAAGGGCGGCAAGGCAGCTCCCGTCCTGGCGGCCCTGCAGAATCTCATTGGGCCGCGCGAGCTGGGAAGAGTCCGGATCACTTCAGCAGCGTTACTTTCTCGCCGTGGCGGGAATCGGCCTTGACGCCCGCATTATCGGCCAGCTCAATCTCACCCTGAAATTTCGTCTGGGGGTCGTGGCCTACGGATGGGAAGCGTTGCGGCAAGCCTTCCGGTACAGCTTCCCTCGCTTTCGGTTTGCCGTCAACGGCTCCAATGTTTCCGCAACCTTCGCCGTCATTCAACGGTCCAGCCGTTACGCCGGCTGGCTGCATTTGGCCGGGCCGCGAAGCTTGCATGACCTCGATTTCTCCTGTTGTCTTTTCGAGAGCGCAAGTCAAACGCGCTATTTGCTTTACGCTTTAGGCGTCCTCACTCGAACTCATCACCGCCTGCACGACGTCCGTATTCTGCGCGGGTCCCGCGTCCGCTGCTCAAGCGAGAATCCCGAAAACAACGTCTACTTTGAGGTTGACGGCGAAAGGGCAGGACGCATACCGGTCACTTTTGAGATTGTTCCAGACGCTCTGACGCTTTTGGCGCCCCGGCGCTTCCTCACTTCAACATAACGAGGGCGGGATGCGCAGTGCAGGCGCAACTTGACAGCAATCAGGAAGAAATTCTACACTCCGCACTCAAGCGCGGATTCCCGGCATGGACAATTTAACTCATACTCTCACGGGCCTTGCCATCAGTTACGCGGGTTTCAACCGCAAGACGCGCTACGCCACCCTTGCGATTGTTGTCGGCGCAAACCTTCCGGACATTGATATGGTAAGCCGCGTTGGGGGGAATGTTGCCTACCTGCAGTATCACCGCGGCATCACACACTCGATCATTGGCATAACGGCATTGGCGATATTGCTGGCGGCGGCCATCTATTTCCCCGGAAGGAGGGCACGTCCGCCGAAGGCAGGTCCGCCACTCGACGGCCGCTGGCTCTTGCTGGCGTGTTGGATAGCAACGGCAAGCCACCTGCTGCTGGATCTGACAAACTCTTACGGAGTCCGCCCGTTTATACCCCTCAACTACCACTGGTACGCCTGGGGAATCGAACCGATCATCGATCCCTTGCTTTGGTTGATTCTGATCGCGGGACTTGCCCTTCCGGCCCTGTTTCGCCTGATTACCGAGGAGGTCGGAGCACGCAAAACCGGTTTTCAGAACGGGGCCATCTTCTCCCTTTGCGCCCTGGTTGCCCTGTGGGGCCTCCGCGATTTCAGCCACCGCCGGGCACTGAACATGCTGGACGCTATCAGCTATCATCAGGCAGACCCGGAACGCCTCGGCGCGTTCCCGAGCTTCGTGAATCCATTCGGCTGGACCGGAGTCGTTGAGACCTCGCGGGCTTTTTATGTTCTGCCGGTGGACGTGCTCAGCGGGAGACTGGACCCGCAAGACGCCCGGCTCTTCCACAAATCAGAGCCTTCTCCGGCTCTTGAAGCGGCGCTAACAACCCGGACGGCCAGGGTCTTTATGGACTTTGCGCGTTTCCCCTGGGCTGAAGTCCTCCCCGGCGAAAACGGCCCCACCGTCATGATCCGGGACCTTCGCTTTCAGCCGGCAAACTTTCACCGCGGAGGATTCGCCATCGAGATCCAGCTCGATCAGGATCTGCACGTTCGCTCGCAAGCGTTCAGTTTTTCAGGAAGGTTTCGCGATCATCAGTCCTGATTGCGGTTCGAGGGAGCCGGCACGGGTGTTGAGGTTTGCCCATCCTTATCGCCGGAACCCCACCACCATCGGTAGAGAACGGTTGAAATCACCACAATCGCCACAAACCCCAGCGAGATCCAGATGAGATTGTTTTTGAGGAAGGTTTCTCCGCCAACCCCGTAACGGACCCCAATCCACGCCTCCAAGCCGAACCGGAGCGTCCCGCCGAGCACCAACGCGCCGGCAAATCGTAACGGGCTGATTCGCAGGGCGCCCGAGCCCAGCAGAATCGGCTTGAAAGGCAGCGGAGGCGGCAACAATGAAGCAACAAGGACTGTCAGGAAATCATTCTTGATCAGCCACTTCTTGGCCCGACCCATTTCACGGTCGGAGGGTTTCTTCTTCAGAAGGCGAGCGCCCGTCCGGCCAAGAAAGTAAATAACGAATGACCCGGCAACAGTTCCCAGGATACAACCCGAGGCGTACATCCACGCCCGGCCAGGGTCCCGGCTTGAGAGGTAAATGAGAAGAAAATCCTTCACACCGGGCATGGAAAGTCCGGCTGAATCCAGGGTGGCGATCCCAACAAGCCCCCAGCCCCCGTAAAGAAGCAGTGTGTGTTCAAGATGATTGGCCAGGGTGTGGAGAAATTTCACGCGATTCGACCTCGTTGGCCGGGGCTGCTCATTCTATTTGCATGTGGGTGACAACGCAACATAAGTCCAGTCGCTCCCGGCATCCATCCGATTGCAAGGGTGCCATCGCTCAAATTACACAAGTATTGGTGAACTTGTCGATCTAAATCACATCACCCCTTATGAGTCTGTGTGAAAACCCACATTGCGTGTCATTCCGAGGAGCCGGAGAGCCTGCCCTGAGCGCAGCGAATGGGGGCTCGGAATGACACCGTTCCGAAACGTTTTTCAACAATCTGCTAAAATCGGCATGGCGCGGATCGGGTAGCCTGCTTTAAAAATCCTCTCATAGGCAGATCCCATTCGTAGATTAAGATAGTACATGAAACAAAACAGGCGCGATCCCGGACAATCAAGGATAGCGCCCGCATTTAGCAGGATGTTGAAAAACCCGCGTGACCTGTCATTCCGAGGAGCCGCAGGCAACGGGGAATCTCGCAGTGTTCTGGTTTCAGAGCCAGATTCCTCGCTGCGCGCGGAATGACACGGTTCCAAAACATTTTTCAACAACCTGTCAGGCTTGAGAGGTCAATCCATGCCCCGCAATCGAATTGTGTTTTCTTCCTTCTTGCTCCTCGCAGGCGCCATCCTTATTTCGTCCTGTGCGGATGCCGCAGGCGAGAGTGTCCAGCTTAAGCAAGAGGCAACGTATATCAACGTCGTCATCGGGGGACAGCCTTTTACCACGTACTATTTTGACCCAAAGGTCGCAAAGCCTTATTTTATGCCGCTCCGGAGCGCCGAAGGAACCGTCATCACCCGAGGCTTTCCCATCGGCAACGCCGTTCCCCCGGAACACCAGCACGATCCCAACCTGGAACCTCACCAGCGTCCCATGTACTTTGGGCATGGCAATATCGATGGCATCGACTTCTGGGG
>Ga0307374_10006415_pt1 | contig 18496 bp, 19 predicted proteins | sample OX3MG_FD_202532 | JGI IMG/M metagenome (GOLD analysis project Ga0307374, IMG submission 202532) | Soil microbial communities from Risofladan, Vaasa, Finland - OX-3 | ecosystem: Environmental > Terrestrial > Soil > Coastal area > Acid sulfate soil | place: Finland: Risofladan, Vaasa | collected...
CTTTTCAGCCGCTTTCTTGGCCGCTTCATCCGCCTTCTTAATCCCGTCCTCAGCCGTGCGGACGACCTGGCTAATTCCGGTGTCCATCGCTCCAATTGCCGCCTGCTGTTCCGCGCTCATTTGCTCGACCGGATGAATCATGGGGGCCGGTCCAAAACCTCCGCCCTGCCTGGCAGTAAACGATCCCGCGCCCGCCGACCTGCCCGTTACAGAGGCCAGAGCCGCCTTCTGCGCCGCTTCCTGATCCGCACGCAATTCTTCGATAGCGGTTTTGGCGTTGATCGCGCCATGCTGCCACGCGGACATCGTTCCGGCGACTTCCAACCGCAGCGATTCGACGGCCTTCGATGTTGACTGGACGGCCGATCCACCGACCGTGAGAGTCGCGAGGAATGAACCTTGGGACGCCTTCTGCATCTTCGAGAGGGCTGAAGTGAGTTTGTCCACGGACTGAGTCGCAGCATCGGCGACCTTGCCGGTCCCCTCGAGACCGTTATCCAGGGCCGCAATTGTTCCGGGCATGGATGCGAGGGTTATTTCGGCTTCCGCGCTCGCGCTTTGCACCTTCACCATCTTGTCCGCGACCTGAAGCAGCATATCGGCGAAAAGGCCAGCGATAGCAACGGGGAAGAGGGCCTGAAGAATCGGTCCCAGGGTTTTCGATGACGATCCGATGCGGCCAAGAACGTAGCCCATCGGCCCGAGCCGGGCTTCATAGGCGGCCGCTCTAACCGTGCCGTAGGCTAAGGCGCCACCCAGGCCGCGGTTTGAATATGCGGCGGCGTCCGTTGCTACGGCGTTCTCGGCGACAGCAGCCGTAGCGCCGCTTACGCTGGTCGTGACAACATCGGCAGCCGCCCCAAGTTGCCGGATAGCAGCGGCGGCTTCCTCGGCGCTCGCACCAGAGGCCTGAAGCTGGGCGGCGAAGGCTTCAAGCCGCGCCTGGGCTTCCGCAGTCGAGGCACTGATGATTATTCGCAGTTGGCTATCAGGCACTTTGCGTCCTCTTCCATTCCATCCACGCTTTCACTTTTTCCTCGCGCATTTGTTTCCGCGCTTCGCGGATTTCGGGCGGCAGCCGATTTTCCGCTTGCGGGTCGAACGGCTCCGGCAGTTGCGGAGTGCTGATCTCAGGGCGCGAAGGTTTAGCCTTGGCTCGGCGCGGCGGAGGCCGGTACCCGACAAACCCGCGCAAAAGCACGTGAGCAGGTGGGGACTGCACGAATTCTTCGTAGAGTTCAAGGACGAACGGGAACGGCGCGCGGTCGAACTCTTCGAGAGTCCAGCCGGTCGCCTCGATGATTTGCGCGCGGAACTGTGGCCAGAATTCATCGAGGCTTACGCTTCCCCCGTGGGCACCATCGTCAGACCGCTCTCGGCCATGATCTTCTCGCGCAGCGCGTCAATGAGCTTCTGATCCGCTTCGGAGCGCAGGCGCGACTCGTCGATCTTGAGGTCGGGATTGGCGTTGTTCAGCCCAGCGCAGACCAGCGTACATACGAGCATCTGCTGTTCGGCCACGGCGCTGTCGATGGGCTGGCCGTCGGCCTTGAGCTTCTGGAACCGCTGAAGAACCTGAGCCTGCCGCGTGAGGTGTTGCTCGACCTGAAGCGCGGTAAGCGGCGCGATGTCAAATGAAACACCGTCCATTTCAAAATGTAGTTTTCTCTGAAACACGTTTTTCCTCGCTTGATTTTGTCCGCTGGGCAGCGGCGCTTCTGGCGGGCGGTAGTGGCGGGAACTTCAGTTTCGGCGGCCGATCTCTTCGCTACCCTCCTCAGACTGCGCTGCACCACTGGTAAACCGCGCCGTTCGCTCCGGGGTACGCTTCCCAGTCGAGCTCGACCTTCAGGTAATCGTTGTACTTGAAGGGCCGATTGAGCTTGGCGGCGCGCGCGTTGAAGATGATTAGGTCGGAATTGGCACCATCGCTCGGCATCGACAGGTACAGGCCGAATGACGGCCGGGCAGCCATGCCCATAATCTGCGTGTTCACGGTGACGCTCGAGCCGGCGGTGAGGCTCGTGTAGGTGTAATTGACCAGGATTGCGAGACCCCCATCAGCAGCAGCGAAGGTGTAGACGCCCGCCGCAACTGTATACTCCCCTGTGGTCGGCGTGCCGGTCGCCCCGAGGCTCGTCAACTGCTTGCCAGTGGCGACGTAATAAACGCCCAGGTCGGCAATAAATGTCGCCGCGTTGGTCGCAGAGTAGGTGTATGGAGTCGCAGCCGCAACGGCGCCAGCCTCGGAACCCTGGACCAGCGTGCCGCCTGCGGCGAAGCTGTTCTCGCCCCACACAATCTCATTCAGCAGCAGAAGGTCCACGCGGCCGAAGGTGATCTTGCCAGTCATCTTCCGCTCGCCGTTGGCCACGGAATCGGGGAATTCGTATGAGGACGGGAGTTCTTTCAGGGTGACAGCTTCTTCGACCGTTGCCTCTTGCAGGGACAGGAATTGCGCTGGCTGGATGGTGGCGGGCGACGTGGGAACCTTGCCTGTGCCGTTGTTCACCGCGTAAATGCGGCCGGTGCCAAAAACGTACTCTGTTGCGAAAGTCGTTGGAGCAGCCATCGGTTCACCTATGCTTTATTTTTTCATATCCGCAGCGAAGCGGTGTCGCGTCATCAGATCGTGACCACCACCACCGGGACCACGTACACGGCCCGGCCATCCTCAACGCCGTCAGCAATGAAAATCGGTCCTTCGATGAAACACTCATCCACAGGCTGCAAGCCCAGCGTGATCTTCTGGCCGCCAACGGGTGTGAAAACGGCGTCCAGCGCGTCCAGCAGCGGGTTCGTCACTTGATCGTCAACGTCGAATACCGGGTCGGCCGCGTTCACCAAGGCGTAGGCAAAAATCCGATAGTGGACGTAATACTGGGGTTGCGCGTAATTCAGATGCTTCACTTCCTCGCCGATGTGCCGAACGTAGGCCACTGGCCATGAGGACGTATCCTGGGCATCCCAGTGCTGATAGTGCTTCGAGACCTGGGTAAACGGATAGTTCGCGGATTGCACTAGGGCAATGAGCGCATCGGAAATGGCGCTGCGCGACACCTTCATCTCGCCAAGACCTCCGCGATTGCGTTATTGATGTCCGGTCCAATCTCAGGGATCGTTGCAGCGCCTGGCGGGTAGAACCAGGGGCGCGCCATGAGCGGCGGGTGGCGAACGTAGTGGGTGATAACGCGCTTCCCGTCGTCTCCGATCCACGACAGCGCCTTCTTGTTGACCGGGTAGATGTCGTAGTAGCGTTCGCCGCCGTACTCTTGCACAAAGCCGTAGCGATACGCCTTGCCCATCCCGAGGCCGGTGGAAAAGACGGCCCCGGCGACTACCGACGGATTCGGTGCGGCTGGCTCGATCTGGACTGACCCGGCGAGCCCGGAATCACCATGGCGGCTCTTGAGTGGCGCACCAGCCGCCAAACCCGCGAGAATCTTCCTTTGTATCTCCACGAGCCAGAAGTTGATCTTTTCAGCGAGAACGGTCTGAAGCGCCTCGGGTATCGACTGGAGCTTGGCGAGTGTTTGATTCCAGCCCTGAATCTCGACGGTAATCATCAGACTTGGGCCATGCGCCGATACTGGCTGACGGCCATGTAAACGTCCGGCGACCAGTTCCAGGCGGCATAGGATGTCGTGCCGGACTGTGGCATATTGCGCGACTTCTCATCCTCGCGCATTCGCCGATTGAGCCAGATGGTGCATTGCTTGAGCGCGGCGACAACTAGCGGGGTCGGGGGCGTGCTGTAGCCAGCCGTATAGCTGATCTGGACGTTACCTCGACCCCGCCAAAACTTCCAGACGGGCAATCCGGTGAACGCAGCCCAATCCGTCGAACTGAAGGTGGAGACGACGGTGGACGCGGTGCGCATCACAACCGACTTGGCCTGGCGCGGGATGTACCAGCCGGGCGTGCTGACGCTCACGCTCTGCGGAATCAGGATGCCGTTGATGTCCAGCGATGCGATAGTGACGATTGGCGCATTGGCAACAAACAGTTCGTCGTTCCCGTTTCCGTCGTAGGTTTCGGCAAACGCTGCAACGCCGTTGAAGCTGCCCGGCGCGCGGCCCGCATAGTTGCAGACTTCCATGCTGAAGCCGCTAATAAGCGACTGGGCGACATCCTCCATGTCCGTTGTGAGGTTGGGAAGGTTGGCGTATTGCGCGAGGGTCGCTACGTCGATCAGGTCGTAGGGCTGCGGCGCCGGAGCCATCACTACTTTTCCCTGGGAGAGGGATTTACCGGGATATTGAAAACCGCAAATACCCTGTCAGATTTTTCTGGATCGAGGAGCGCCGCCATAGCGATAACGCCCCGAAACAGCGTCGTAACCTCATCTTCGAGCTTGTTTATGCGGAAAATCAGGGAGCGGTAAATTAACCCCAGGAGCGCCGAGTTCGCTCCGAGCAGGAAAATAACAATTCCCACCCCGAGATTATTGGTCATGGAGCGCCCTTATCCGGCGCCAACGGAAGTCAGTATCGCGGACCCGAAGGCGACGTAGTGTTTCAGCGACTCGAAAACGTAGGTGCCGACCTGCCATTTCAGCGATTGCAGCGGCCAGTAGATCGAGAAGTGGTCGGCCATCACATCCATCTCGCGCGGGTTCGCCACGTTCGACTCGGGGTATGGATTCTGGCGGATGTCGAAAAGGATCGTTCCGGCCGGCATCCAGGGATGCAGTTCTAGGGGGATGACCTTCGCCGGGCCGCCGGTGTACTGGACGCGGTAACCCTTGACCAGACCGCCGCCGACTACCTCTCCGGCTTGGTTGAATTGCTGGAAGATGCGAACGGCGTCGGTCGAGCCACCAGAAAGAATCTTCGTGCGGATGGAGTTGATCGTTGCCGCGCCGCCTACCACGATGGCATCGGGCGACAACTTGTAATTGTTCCAAAGCGTCTGAAGCAGATTTTCAAACTCGACGATGCCGCCGGAACCGTCCGAAGTGAGGTTCGCACCTTGCAAGTCGGTCCAGGTTCCCCCGACAAAAGCCCATGTTGCCAGGCCGGCGAAGTGTAGCGGGTTGGCGCTGTTGTCGGCGCTCAGCCCGGTGGCGTTGGCAAGCTGGTTGGTCGTGTAGCCGGCGGGCAGCGCGGTGATCGTGAAGGTGCTCGACGGATAGATGCCGATGAAAAAGGCGTTGGCCGTGGTCGGCGCGGCATTGATGGAAACGTAGGCGGCGTAGGCCATCGCGCCGAGAACGGGAGTCACGACAACCTTCACCGCCTGGGTGGAGGGAGCCGCAAGGTTGGAAGCCGCACTGATCGCCGAGATGCCGCCGTAAACCGTATCCGTGGTCCCGTCGGCGTTCGTCCGCGCGGTGCTAGTCAGCAGGCCGTTCCCTGAACCGACCGTGATTGGATTGACTGACGTGCCCCAGCCGGTCACGGCCACAACGTAGACGGTGAAATCCGCCTCGGTGATCGTTCCGCCGGTGACGGCGCTGATAACCGGAGTCGGGCAGGTCCCGAGTTGAAACCCGTTGTCGCCAGTTCCTGTGCCCTCATTGCCGAACAGAAGAACCCGCTCTTCCTGGTTCATCAGGCCGAATAGCCTGTTGACGTTCGCAATTCCGATTGCATCATCGAAACCTTGCGAACCGTACTGGGCTGGGAAGGTGACGCTGGACTCGGCTCCCAGGTAACGGTACGTCGCAATGAAGTCCTGTTCGGTGAAGGACATCTGCGCGTTGCGGTTGCCTTCGGAAGTGCCGGGGTCGCCCGTATTGATGGAGGTGATTGCCTTCCAATGGATTGCGGCTCCAGGCCTGTCTGTCTTTTTGCGAGGCACGGAGTTCAAGAGCGGGAACCACACAGGGTACAGACGGCGGGCCAACGGCTCCAGGTTGTAGTACAGGAGGTTCGTGGCCGTGCTGAGGCCAGTCGTGGTCACGTCCTTGCGGAGCGCGTTCACCTTGGAAAGTGTTTCTTCAGTCAGCCCTTCGTACATTGGTTCCTCTCAGTACAGCGTTTCAATCCATGCACCCGTGCGACGCGCTACTGAATCTTGCTGAGTCCGATCACGGCTCCGTCCGAAGGCGTGGACGGCTTCATGGACGCGGCCGTTTTGTACAGAGCCGCCATCCGGGGATCGGCCCCAGGCGGTGGAGGAAGTTCCTCTTCATCGGCCTTGACTGCCGGGCCAGCGGCACGGGTGTCCTCATCGCGGGAAACGCGGGTCAGTCCGGCGCCGGGGCCGCGCACCGCATCGTTGGCAGGAGGCGCGCCGAACACGCGACTCAGGATGTCCGTCATGGTCTTTTCGACGGTCGCCTGCACGCGCGCTTCAATTTGCTCGACATCGACGTGGCCGCTCTCGGCATTCGTGTCGTTGACAGCCTTTACTAAGTTTTCCTCGGACACACCGAGCCTCTTGGCGAGCTTGCCGATACTCGTCGGCTCTTGCGGGTTGAAACTGATGGCCGGCTTTGCTTGGCTCACGATTTCCCCCGAGCGGTTTTGCATTGAGTTTCCTTCGGACATGGCGCTGTCAGGGCCAGCGATGGTCTTGATAACGCCGTCCAGCGCGGAATCCATCGCGGAGAAGTGCGCCTTGTGCATGTCGCGCAACTCGGCAAGCCGTTGGCTCGCCCGCTTTTTCGTGCCCTTTTCGAGTTCATCCATCGCTGTTATCTCCTGAATTTCATTGTGCGGTAAAACCGCCGATGCGGTGTCGCCCGAATCTGCCTTCCACGTATCAGGAATAAGGTCAGAACGGCCGAGAGACTTGGCGCGGCTCTTGACGTGAGCCTTCGCCTTGTCTGGGTCCTTGGCTCGACCTATCGCCCGAATCGCGTTTTCCAGGTCACTAACGTTGGCGATTGGGAATGAACCATCCGGGAGTGCCTTACCTTCTCCGGCCAGTTCCTTGCGCTGATCGCCTGAGAACTCGCGCTTCTCGATTTCAGCCTTGGCCTGCGTAGCGCCCTTGCTGTCGTTCAGGTAGGGGTCGTCTTCGCCGCCTTCATCCTGGCGGACGCCGCCCTTGCGTTCGTTCTGCGGAGAATCGCCTTCGAGGGGGTTTGGCTTCGCGGCTTCGAGTTGGCCCCACTCATCTTGTTCGCCAGTTGTGCCTTGCCGCGGTAGCGCGGAATTTGGCCGTTCGAGATATTCCTTCACGGCGCGAAGCAATGTTTCGGCCTCATCGCGCGGCGCGAACTTGCGAATTTCAACTGTGCCGTCGGAGTGAATCAGGTCGAATGTGGCGCCGGGAATGCAGGGGCGATCAACAACAGAGACTTCAAATGGTGCGGCGGTGTAGCGGGTCAACGCGCCGTCTTTGTGAATTTCAACGTAACGGCCGCCGATGGAAAACCCGGTGAGAACGCCTTCCTTGATGTCGTTCCATGTGCGGGAATCACTGATTTTCGCGGTGGCGTAGATGCGCTTGTTGGCGTCGTCGAATTCTAGCCTAACGATTTTCCCAACGGTATCAAGCTGGTGCATCCGCCGGACGTTGCCCTTGGATTTTCCACGGGAGTCCGCGAATTGCGATTTCGACCATTCCGTGAAGTGTGGTTTGCTCCGCTCGTAGTCGAGGATTTCGCCGGATCGGTCCGGGGTTTCGGCGGCGATGACGCCGGTGACTTCATGGCGATATTCCGAGACTTTGGCAAACTGGGCGTCAAGCCTGATTTGCTCGAGCATACTTTTATTTTTTCACAGAGTGGTACCGGCGGTGTCGCGGAGGTTAGAGACTCAACCTTGCGGATCAGGTCGGCGCAGACGTGCTTCACCCGTGCATAGGACATGCCGATCATCGCGGCGACCTCGTGATAGGTGAATCCGCGAATCAGTAAGACGAAGATCAGCGCCTCATCTGGCGTCAGTTTGTCCAGAACCTCGCCATAGGTGATCGCGCCGATGTAGGCGTCCTCCGGGCTTTCGGTGGCGATCATGCTCCCGAGATTCATCGCAAGGCCTCGATCAGTTCCCCGGACCGTTGCGGTGCTGGCCGGTAAATCGCTTTCATGTCGCCGTGTGCCAGTTCGGCCACGCCGCCGGGCTCAACGATGTCATCGTGGGCAAGGTGCTTCCAATCCGCTCCGTTGATCGCTTCCCACAGCGCGCCGAGCCCTGAAGAATGGGTGACGTACAACGTGTCGTCGTCGGGATGTTCGGCCATGTCGCGGACAACAAAAGCAGCGATCCGGTGAACGAAGCTGCGAACCGACTCGCCGCCCGGAATGACCCGGTGCGTGTGCTTGATGTAGTAGAGAAACCGTTCGCGTGAGGACGGCTTGTGCGATCCGGTGAATTCGCCAACGTTCAGCGAGCGAAGCTCCGGGGCAAGCTCGACTGGTAGATCGAGAGCCTTCCCGTAGATTTCCGCCGTCTGCTTGGCGCGAGGAAGGTCTGAGGAAACTATGCGAGTTATCCCGTGGCCGACAAGCCATTCGGCCGTGCGCTGGGCACCCTTGCGACCGTCCGGCGTCAGCCCCCAATTACCCCAGCCGCGGGCAAGGTCGTGCTCGTTCGCAATCGTTTCCTCGTGCCGGCCGAAGTAGGCGTGCCAGGTCTGCGGCAGCCCGAGAGTTGACTTCGATAGCCGCCGCGCGCCGGGCATCCCTTCGAGATTGGCCGGTAGCTGTAGGCACCTACAATTCGGATGGCTGTCAGCCACGCTTTTCGCGCCCGAGGGGAAAGGTTTACCGAGCGGCACCGTCACGCCGTCATTCATCGCGCAGAATGGGCACACCTTCGAGTCGTGCATTGTCCACCACGTTGAGGCCGGAACGCCCATTCGTTTCCACGTCTCGTTCTTCGCGGCGGCTTGCGCGTTCTTGATTTCGGTGCGTGCGATCAGGTTCGCGCGGTACTCGCTGAATGGCCCGGAATGCGTGTCGAGAAGTTGGCGGCGAATCGCTTCGGACAAGTCGAGAGGCTTGCCTTCCGCATCCTTCAGTTCCCCGGCGAGCGCCTTTTCGACGGCTTCGCGGATGTCTTGCCGCGTAGTTTCGGAGATAACCCAACGAGCGTTTGGATTATCCGCAAGCGTTCCATCGGCGGCACGGACCCTACCAACGAGTTCAGCAGCACGTGATCGCGCATAATCTTTCGCACGAGTGAAGGCAGATATTGCCGACTGAATGCCCGGAGGAGCGCCCGCTTGCTGGGCCGCCAGCATGGCGGCTTCGATTGCGGCTTGCTTAAGGCCCGGTTCGATGCGGTCCGGCAAGAGCGCGTAGTAGGCAGCGATGGCGAGCCAGAGCTTCTTTTCGAGGTCTTGTTGCTCATTTTTCCGTAGTTCTCCCAGCGCCTTCTTCAGCGCGTCGGCTTGCTCCCGGAATGTTTCGAGAACCGCCTGTCTGATTCTTCCGAAGGCCGCGTGGGGTTCAGTCCCATTCACCCGCGCGGCCTGAATAGGGAACGAGACGGCCTTCTTCCCATCCGGCGGGGAATCGTCCTCCTCATCCTTGCCGTTCTCTTGATCCTTGCCGTCGGCGCCGGGCGGCGTTGGCAGCGCGAGCGGTTTCTGCTGGACCGGGCCACCATCCCCGATAACAACGTAGCCAGCGGCAGTTATGATTATCGGCCTGTCGGCGTCCGGGAATTCATCTCCGTAAGGCGGCCGACCCTCGCTAAGACGCCATTCGTTCCAGGTCATTCCGCCCTTTGAAGCTAGCAGCGAGTCGGCTTGCCGCTGGGCCAGCAGGTCAGTCTCGCGGATCGGCAGGAAGGCGAAGGTGTACTGCGGCATCCCCATCTGGACGTGAATGATATGGTTCATAAAGGACGCGAACCACGTCTGGTAAGACTCGATGCCGGTCGCCTGGCTCTCATCCTCGACGGTCTGAGCCATTGCGCGCGCGTAGCCCATCTTGACCAGCGCGTTCGGCGGAACGTTGAAGGCGTAGCAAATGATCCGAGCGAGCCAGTTATCCAATTCCTCGGCGAGAAGGTGCTGCTTCGTCTCAAAAATTTTCGGCTCGCCGCTCGCCGATGGGTTCTGAAGAAACCGCACGCGCCGCATAAACGCTTGGTCGCCACGGTTGACCGTATTGAACCATTCCTCGAATTCCTTCACCTGATCGACGGTGACGGAGTTCGGCAGGAACGCGATCATTTCGGGGATGTTGCCGGACGTGTAGTATTCCAGCAGGGCCATTTCGCGCCGCAAGTAGAGATTGATGGCCACGATAATTTGCTCGACCGGCGAGTAGCCATAGAGCTTGTGCGGGCGCATGTTGTACGGGATGTAAACGAGGTCATGTGTGGTGAGGTTGACCGCGTTGACGCCGTAGAGGTATTGGGTGTAGGCCGCACAGTTGCAGGCGACAAACTTCTTGCCCGCCTTCTGCTCCTGCATTCGCCCGAGCAAAGCATGGCCCTCATGCGTGCATTCCGGGTCGGACTCCGGGGTGAGTCCGCTGGTCGTGATGTAGCGCGTAATGCGCGAGCCGTCCACGACAACTAGAGATTTGACCTTCTTCCCGCTTGGGTCCCGGCGGATCAGGACGCTGGGCGCGTCCACTACCAGCATGTCCTCCATGAGTTCGCCACAGAACGTTTCCCACGGGTGCAAGCCGTCGGGATGGCGCAGAAGTTCCCTGAGTTCCAATAGTTGCTTGTCCTGCGATTCGCGCTTCGCCTGAGCCCGCGCTTCCTCGCCGGGCAGCGGTTGGGAGTGTATGTCCCACTTCGACCGCTTCATCTGGTTCTTGACCGTCTCTATCACAGCGCGAAGAAGGTCGGTGGAATCGGCCAGGGCGCGCATGACGCGGAAAGATATCGCCTCGTTCGCGCGCGGCTCAAAGATGATGTTCTGGCCGAGGACGTATTCAAACTTCCGGGCTCCGGTGCCCATCGGCGCCGCCGGGCGCAGCGGTTGAAGCGGCCCAAACCAGTCTGTCGAGGAAACAACCGAAATCCCCGGCGGGTTTTGGATCGGCTGGATACCCTCGCGCTGGGCGACGTTTTGCTCGGGAGTGTTGATGTCCGTGCCGGCCGAAGGTCCGGGGCCGGTTCCCTCGTTCTGCTCTCCGGTGATGCCGTAGTTCGACTGAGGCTTATTGTCCTGCATCTGGCCAATCGTTCCCTGAGTCGTGCCCCAGCCGTGAATCACAGACTCATTTGGCGTTGGGCGGTTCGCCGGCGGGTGATCGCTACCAGAGGGAGGCATACCCGGCGACGCCGGGGTGCCAGCGCCGGGCCGGCGACCGAACAGATAGTTCGTGCCGTGATTTGTGGCCTTAACCAGCCTGTCGAACCAAGCCATTAGAGTCTCCTTAGTACGTTATGGTCCAAGTCAGCGTCAGCGTGTCATTCGTCGAGAGCGATACGCTGGTGAAGGTGTTCTCAAAGCACATGGTTCCCGCGCTCGAAGCGTTGAACATCCCGGCGCCCTGTGCGGATTGTGCGGCCGTCGCCGTCCATGTGTGCGCGATGGAGTAGGTGTCAGCGCCGGTCGTATGTGCGTAGGTGCCTATGATTCTGGCGAGGCCGTTCGTGGTGATCTCGCCGGAGAGTGTTGTATCCGTGGCCGCCGGGCTGATCGCCGTGTCGGTCAGCGCGAGGTAATTGCACGCGGCAACCTGAGTCCCGGTCGTGCCCATGACATCGGCTTGGAAGTCCAACCCGGCGTTTGTTTCAAGGTCGGGAAGCGAGGACCGATAGAAAACCTGACCGTTCGGATGGCGCGCAACGACCGAGATAGTTCCGACGGTCCTCATCTGGTCCTGGATCGGTGTCGCCGCCAGCCCTAGGGCGAAGAAACTCAGCACGGAAAAAAGCAGAACTTTTCTCATTTCATTCCTCCTGAAGGACATTCAAATCAACGACGCCGACAAGCTGTCGGCCTCCGGAAGTCACGACATCAACCGAAACGACGTGCCGTTCTCCGGCGTTTCCAGCTTGATACCAAAAGGTGACTTGGGTGCCGCTCAGTGACGGAGCCGGAGTCGTGGAGATGATCTCTGCCGTCGAATCGGTGAACGTGCCCCAAAAATCGAGTTGCGATGTGACCGTGAACGAAGTGATTGTTTCGCCGGCGTTCAGTTGCTCTATGAAGTCAATGTAGTAGCTGTCCTTCTGATACGGGTACTTATTGATAGGAGCGTTCAATGCGGCACCCCCGGCACCGTAGTGCCCTTGCTGGTTGGTGGCAGAACTGTACCTTTGGGCGCAGGTCCAGCAGCCGTGCCACGGTTTTCCGGCGCCACCCGGAATCCCTGACTTGGCGGAAACGTTTTCCCCTGGTGGGTGAATGTCCCTACGGCGGTATCGACGAGCGATTGCGCGTCCGTGAACGATCGGCCCAGGGATTGAAGGCGTCCAAGGGCATCACTCACGAGCATAGCTTCCGGCTCGGAGCGCATGAGGGCAGCCATGCGGCCAAGTAGGTCCGACGTGGAGCCGACTTCGGAAAGCCCCCGTCCGAATCCCGCCGAGCGCCCAAGCGAATCCGTGACACTCGCCGATTCAGTAAGCGGAAGCAGTAGCGCAGCCAACCGTGAGGGCGTGTCGATAACCGATTGAGCCTCGGCCACACCAGCCGAGAGAGCCGCGAGCCGGCTTGCGGCATCGCTTACCACCTGCGTTTCTCCAGGCAGTCTCGAATAACCACCGATGCGCGACGTTGAATCGGTGACGCTCATTGTTTCGCCAACGGTAGCGATCAGCCCGAATTGGCTCACAGGAGAATCGGTCGGGGCTTGCGATTCCGCGATGGCCTTTCCGTAGGTCGCCAGCCGGGCGGCAGAGTCGGAGGTTGCCTGCGATTCAGACGGGCCGCGCAGAGCCGCGTACAACCGCGTTGGTGAGTCAGTGACGGATTGCGCCTCGGAGAGCGCGGCAGGATACCCGATAAACCTTCCCGGCGAATCGCTCATCGAAATTGACTCGCCGATGGATACCGAGAATCCCTCGCTGCTGCCGGTGGAGTCTGAAGGGCTTTGCGACTCAGCCGGGGCGCGACCGAAGGCGGCCTGCCGAACGGGGCTATCCGACTGCGAGAGCGTTTCGCTGTCGGTCCGCGTGTAGGCCACCGAGGATACCAGTGGAGTCGCTACCGTGTCGTTCGTGGCGTTGCCCATGTCCAGACCGACGGTCTGCGCTGCGCCGGTGGACTTACTGTTTTTCAGGTTAATTACGATAACGAATCGGTCGGTGGAGAGCGCCGTCTGCGTGGCACCTGAGATCGTCATACTCTTAACACCAGTTGTCCCCATCGAGACTGACTGGCCAGTCAGAGACCCAACGGTTGCCTGCGAGACCCCGGAGGAGTTCACACGAAGGATGCAGGTATCGGTCCAACTGACGTTTGAGTTCGCCGTGGTTACGTCGAGATTCACGGTCCAGTTGCCCGAAGCCCATGAGGTTGATGCGGGAACGCCAGAAGCGGAATACAACTCGAAATTCTGCGTGCTGCTTTTGAATATGCCAACGCTGGCGGTTCCGGTGGTTGCTCCAGAGGAAGGGAGCGAAAGTGGGCCAATGGCAGAATTGTTTTTGGTCGAGATGGCATTGCAGGTCTGCGTTGCAGTCAAATCGGAAGTCGCATCCGACTCGGTATAGGTGGTCTGAGCCAGGGCCAGCGACGGCGCGAGTAGCGCGGCGACCGTGGCAATCAGATAGAGCCGAAGTCTCACGTTTCCCTCAGCGGCGGGTGAACCACCCAGTCTTGATGCTTCACCATCGGCGGCTGCCCGAACTTCGCGCCGCACACCCGGCAGGTGCAGAGCACGGTGAGCGGGTGATACCGGGCGTCATACTCAATCTGAATGCAGCCCTCGTACCGGCGTAGAGCCAGGAACGGGAACAACCATTTCCGCTCGACAAGATGCCGCCAGTTTCCGCAGTTCGGGCAAGTGAGATTAGTTGACCCGTACCGAAGTTTGCGGAGTCTCCGCTTTCGCAGCCACTCCTGAATCCTTCTTCGCATCATCCACCTTTACCTGTCCGCACGTTCTGCATTTGCGCTCGGCGTGGTCCCAAAAGTGCGTTACGGTCCACTGGGAAGCGCCGCATTCGCACGTCAGAATCGGGCGTCGGTTGCGCGCGCCAAGGGCAACACGGCCGTAAGTCTCGAACTGATCGACTTGCGCTCGGCGCGTTTCCGTTTCGGCCTTGGGCATTGCCGCCGCCTTTTCGCGGTAGTAGTCAATCACCCACAGAGAGTTCGACCGCCGCCAGTTTATGGCGAGAGTAAAAGCATCCACATCGTGGTCATTTGCCCCTTTCGGGAATTTCGCACAGTCCACGATGAAGCGATCACCCAGCGAACCGGCCGGAACAGAGACGCAACCAGCCTGTACCTGCGGAGCGCACGCCTGTGCGCGAGACTCTTTTGAATCCTTGACGGGGATCGGGATAACCGGAAATTCTTTCCCGAGTTCTTCAACAATGGCTGCTCCATTCGCCGCCTCCTCAATAAGAATTGCGTTCGGCCGGTACTTGTGGGCCATAGCGCGAATCACGTCCTTAGTGGCGACGTAGCCGCGGGGCTCCGTCGTCCAGCCGAGCAGGTAAGCGTTCGGTCCTTGAAATCCCCAGGCGTGGACGGCAACGGCATCCCGGTTCGCCTTGAACGCCGCGTCAACGGAAATCACGATCACATCGCTGTGCGGCGCAGCGCCTTCGTACCGTTTCCACCATTCTGTTTTGAAAATGATGCCGCCAGCGGGCGCGGGTTCCTGCTGATACTGACCGGAGAAACCGTCTGCTCCGAGTTCGATCATGCGGGAATCGAGGTATTTCTTGTTCAGTGTTTCGGTATCCAGCAGGTCGCCGGGCTTGCGGACTTTGTACTCATTGGAAAGCGGGAGCGCGACGGAATGATGCTGTTCGGCAATCGCGGGCAGATTTAGGTGAACCCAGCCGCCCTCGCGCAGCATCGTTCCGGCAACGTCAAGCTCATGCAACCGCTGGCAGACAATGATGGCAATATCCCGACCGCCTGGCGTGAGCCGAGACATAAGCGCCTTGCGAAACCGCGTAACGGCGTTGGTTCGATCAGCGTCGGAAAGAGCCTCTTCGGCGGAGTGGAGGTCATCGACGAGCAAAACGTCGCCGCCCAGGCCTGTCGCGCCGGTCAGCACGAGCATGTGGCCGCCCTTGTCGTTTGAGAACCGCCATTTCAGGTTGTCATCGGCGCTCAGGTGAAACCGCGTGCCCCACCGCTGCTGATACCAGTCCGATTCAATAACCCGGCGCCGATCAACCGACATCGGCACCGCCAGAGCTTCAAAACTGTAGGACGCGAAAAGAAGGCGCGTATTCGGTTCGCTGATCCACGCCCATATCGGAAATAGTTTCGTGACGAGAGAGGATTTCCCGGTCTGCGGCGGCACGGTGATAATCAGCCGGCGGAAGTCGCCGCGCCAAGCCGCCTGTAAATGTTCCGCGATAGCCTGCCGATACCATGTCCCATGCCAAGGGCGGGACGGTTCGAGGACCTGCCATGCTTGGCCGCAGAATGACCAGAGATCGCTTTCGCAGAGTTCCCGGCGCAGCTTTTCGGACTCGCGCTCAATTTGCTCTTGAGTTTGCATCTTCCCCCGGAGGTTGCGATTCCGACATCTTCCGAACCTCAAGCCATTTGGCGAAGGCGCCAGCCTGGATGAATCCGTTCGTCTCGAGGAAAGCCGCGAGAAGTACGCCAATCTGCGCGTGCCTGTCCACACTGTCGAGGCTTTTGTTGACGGCTTGAACCAGTGAGTCCAAGAGGTCCGTAGTGACCGGAAATTTGCTCGGGTCGGTGGCCTTCTTAAAGGCATCTAGGATGCCGAGCTTTTCCGCTACCAGCTCTATGATCGCGACCTTCTGTTCGCTGGAAAGGCTGGCGAGGTTGGCGCTAAGTGTGGAGCGGACCAGCAGCAGCAGCGGCGGCCCAAGCCAGCCAGCCGCAACGCCGAACACGAATAGGGATAAATAGAAGATCATATCTCGGTCTTGCCGGGCTTCCCGTAATTGTCGAGCCGCTGGGCAAGTTTGCGGCCATACTCCCTGTTCGTCACAAAGTTCGGCATTTTCTCCGGTGGTCTACCGTCATAGAACAGCGGAGGGTGACTCATGCTTGGGTCCCTACACACATCCGTCATAGAGCCTTCGGCCATAGGTGCCTCTCTTCCGCCCATGCTTTGATCCATTGGATGGGACGCCGTTGTTGGGGTGCCTTCCGCAAACGCTGGTGTATCACAAGGCAATGCATGTTCATCGTCCACGTTGGCTGCGGAAAGCATTCGCACTGCGTACTCAGCGAATGAAGATCGGATTCCTTCTTCGGGATGACGTGCCCACAGCGGTCACCGTAAGGCACGAAGCGCCACCCCCTGGACGGGTCCCTGGCGCTCACATCGTCACCAGTTTCGGCCGCGCAATCGCCCGGCTCACCTGCGGAGGAATCGCGCGCGCAGAAACCGAAATCGCCTTCCGGCAATCGCCGCACGCAAAAACCGTGTAAACCAGAATCGAACCGTCCGTCAGCCCTTCCTTCGCCTGCGAAACCTTGAACGAAAGCGGATCGGCCCCGCAGTGCGGGCAAATCGGCGCGTTCACCTGTATCTCGCCGTGCTCGGAAACCGTTACCGAGTTCTCTTCAGCCCGATCAGCCGCATCCATAAATTCCTCCTGAAAACCTAACCTGATAGGTCAAGGATTTTACAAAAAAATTGGCGTGTGGCATCGCGGGGGTCCGGTCCGCGAATTCACATTTTTTCGCCAGACTGGTACTCGGCGTGCTTGAGACTGCAACCACTGAGCACGAGCGATGCCATACCTGCGAGTTAGTCGCGGCGTGTAGCGTGCGCATCAACACCGATACCAGATTATCAATCTGGTGTACACGTCTGTATAGTGTTGGTAACACGACGCTTAGGCTACGCATGGTCCGCTAGTGCCGGTTGTGGTGCCGGTTCCACGGCCATAACGTCGCGCACATCGTTAACCTCGTGAACGTCGATAACTCTCGTGCCGGGCGTAAGCGCCGGATGCTCGCGGCCCGCGGCGAGTTGCTGGGTCCGTTCCAACATTCCCCGCAGATCAACTTCGATCTCGTAAACCGGACGCGCCGGTGCGGACGAACGCACTATATTGATTGTCTGTGGCGCCTTCCCCTGCACCCTATCGGCGGCGTCTCGGAAGAAAGAGAGTAAGGGTGCTGGGTTGCCTTCGCGGGCGGCAAGTGTCACAGCGGTCAGCAATTCCGCGCGGATTGTTACGTCGTGGAACACTGCGGCGAAGAAGTCAGTCTGATCCGCGATAAGTTTCGTGAAGTGGTTGCGGCGCTTTGACTCGGCGGAGCGCCGTTGCGCCCGCCTAGCCGTTTCCGACGTGAATGCAGTCGTTGGAGCCGTGCGTTTTGCCCGTGAAACCCGTTTTGCGACTGTTGCCATTTGCGGAACACATTACTATGATCGCGGAAAAAAGCAAGCGCGATGGCAACTGGATTTCAAAGTGAGCACGCTACGGACCGCTAAATCGTTAATCTTGTGTACGTTGTGAGCTTCCCAGCGAACCGAGCGGACTGTTGACTGATAGGACACACGCTCGCGGATCGAAACTTTTCCCTTGACATACCTAACGAGCTGGGTTATATTGGGTCCGTGAGCAGCAAACCAACGGAGGAAACGAAAATGGACACGGCAACCGTGGTGGCAATTCAGGAACGAGTCACGGCCGGAAACGGAGTTACCTACAACGTGCTCTGGCGCAAAACTCCCGCGCAATACGAGGCGGAAGGCAAGCCGCATTACGCGAATCATCTCCGCTGGAAGCGGATTGTCGCCGAGTACGCGCTGCAAAGGCCGCGCGGAAACGTGGTTTTCATGGCGTTTGAGTGGCCAAGCGGCGGCGACCAGCCGCACATCGTAATTTACGCAAGGGGGATATGATGCCAAACAAGCAGGGATTCACGCCGGGACCGTGGCACGTTCGGGATGATGGCAGACACGCGCTAGAGATTTTTGCCAGCGATAATCGTCGCTTGATCGGGGATGTGCTCTTCGACGTACCAGACGCTCAGAGACAAGAGACAGAAGACAACGCCCGCCTGATCGCCGCCGCCCCGGACCTACTGGCGGCGCTCAAGATGCTTTTGTACGTTGCACCGATGTATTCCGAGAATCCCAGGATTATCGGAGCCCTATTTTTGGGAACTATATACTTAACTCCCGAAAATAAGTCTTGACAAACGCAAGGGAGTAATCTACTATAGGGGCATGGAGGCAACACACATGCAATCCTTCGCCGACCTTAAACGAACCATTAAGCCGGGCCTGAAATTGAAAGTTATCCAGCATGACTATCGCCCCGAACTGACGGGGACCATACGGGTTGTCACAGACGTTCAAGGAAACGGGTACTTCTTTCAGATGTTGGCTGATAAAAACCGATCTTGGAGTCCTTATGCTAAGGCGTCTTGCTATTCGTTCCCGGATGCCAATACATACCGACAAGATGAGGGATGCAAGTGCAGTTGTGGCTGCAAGGTAGATGGAGCGCCAGACACGTACCATTCCGACGGCTGCAACATTCGCGTAGGCAAG
>Ga0307374_10006416_pt1 | contig 18496 bp, 16 predicted proteins | sample OX3MG_FD_202532 | JGI IMG/M metagenome (GOLD analysis project Ga0307374, IMG submission 202532) | Soil microbial communities from Risofladan, Vaasa, Finland - OX-3 | ecosystem: Environmental > Terrestrial > Soil > Coastal area > Acid sulfate soil | place: Finland: Risofladan, Vaasa | collected...
CCGCGCCAGTACGCGACCGGCGCGAGGATGAACATACCGTGCGTGAACGCCAGCGCGGCGCCGACGACGAAGGCGAGCGCCGCAAGCCCGATCAGCAGCCAGCAGAGACTGGTCATGTGCATGCCTCCGGATCCGGACAACGACCGACGGATGGACGGGCGTGACGAAACGCGGAGAGCCGGGCCGCGCCTGCCGGGCTGCCGGGCGGGCCTGGCGGGCGCCGGGGAATCATAGCAGATGACGCGGATCCCCGACCGGCCGGGCTGGCCGGCTCCGCCGTGGCGCCGCGGCGGCTGAAACCGGCTGCCGTGCGGAGCGGCGCGTGGTAGGGTAGAGTCGGACCGTTCCCCGTGCCGCGCGCACCGGGCGGGGCGGCGGTCAGCCCGAATCATGCCCGGCCGATCCGATCGCCCCTTCCGCCCGTGGGTGCCGTACTTCGTGCTCGTGGTGTCGGTGTTCTTCAGCGTCGGCGCCGCCGGCTACGTGGCGATGGCCGCGCGCCAGCGCGACCAGATCCGCTTCCAGAACGCCGTCCAGGACGTCAGCGACAGCATCCAGGGCCACATCGACACCTACATCGCGCTGCTCCGCGCCGGCTCCGGCATGTTCGCCGAGAGCGGGATGGTGACACGGCGCGGGTTCCGTGAGTTCGTCGAGCGGCTCGACCTGCCCCGGCGCTATCCCGGCATCCAGGGGATCGGCTACATCGTCCGGCTCGAGCCGCGCGACGTGCCGGACATGGTCCGGTCGATGCAGATCCAGGGCGAGGCCGGGTTCCACATCGATCCGGCCGGCGACCGGGCGGAGTACTACCCGATCCTGTTTCTCGATCCGGAGAACGGGCGGAACCGGACGGCGATCGGCTACGACATGTGGACCGATCCGGTCCGCCGGGCGGCGATGGTGCGCGCGCGCGACACCGGCATGCCGGCCGCCTCGGGGCGCGTCATGCTCGTCGAGGAGGGCAACGGCCGGCGGCAGCCGGGCTTCCTGATCTTCGTGCCGGTCTACCGCGGCGGTCACGTGCCAGAGACCGTGGCGGGGCGCCGGGCGGCGCTGACCGGCTTCGTCTACAGCCCGTTCCGCGCGAGCGACGTGCTGCAGGAGATCATCGGCACGCACGCCCGGTATCACGTCGGCCTGCAGGTCTACGACGGCACGGAGCACGACCTGGGTCATCTGCTGTTCGACAGCGGCGTGCCCGAGCACAACGGGCCGTCGCTCGGCCCGCGCTTCATGACGACGGCATCGCTGGCGATTGCCGGGCGGAGCTGGGATCTGAAGTTCGCCACGCGGCCGGACTTCTACGAGGAATCGTCGGCGAGCCAGCTGCCGCTCATCCTGGCGGGCGGGCTCATCATCAGCCTCGTCCTGTTCGGCGTCTCCCGGGCGGAGGCGCAGGCCCGGTCGGCCGCCGAGCGGGCGGCCGACGAGCTGCGGGTGTCGGAGGAGGCGCTGCGCGAGAGCGAGGCGCGTCTCCGCCGGCTGGTCGATGCGAACATCATCGGCATCATCATCGCCGGCCTCGACGGGCGGATCATCGAGGCGAACGACGAGTTCCTGGAGATCGTCGGGTACGCCCGCAACGACCTGCAGGCGGGGCTCGTCAGCTGGAGCACGCTGACGTCGGCCGATCACGTTCCGGTCATCGAGCAGGCGCTCGACGAGACCCGCAAGCTGGGCCGCCACGCGCCGTTCGAGGTCGAGCTGATCCGCCGGGACGGCGACTTCGTGCCGGTGCTGGTCGGGACCGCCTTCCTCGGCGGCCGCCAGAACCTCGTCGTCGCGTTCCTGCTGGATCTGACCGAGCGGAAGCGGGCCGAGCGGGAGCGCGAGCGGCTGCTGCAGCGCGAGCGCGAAGCGCACGCCGAAGCCCAGGCGGCCAACCGGGCCAAGGACGCGTTCCTGGCGACCGTGTCGCACGAGCTCAGGACGCCGCTCAACGCCATTCTGGGCTGGGCCAAGATGCTGCGCATGGGCCATCTCGAGGAGGGACGGAAGGAGCGGGCGATCGAAGTCATCGAGCGCAACGCCCAGATGCAGGTCCGCCTGATCGAAGACCTGCTCGACGTCTCGCGGATCACCGCCGGGAAACTGCGGCTCGACGTCCGGCCGGTCGAGCTGGCGCCGGTCGTCCAGACCGCCCTCGACGCCGTCCGGCCGGCCGCGGAAGCCAAGAGCGTGAAGCTCGCATGGCGGCTGGACCCGTTCGGCTTCGTGATCGGCGATCCGGAGCGCCTGCAGCAGGTGTTCTGGAACCTGCTGTCGAACGCGATCAAGTTCACCCCGCAGGGCGGCGGCGTCACGGTCGCCCTCGAGCGCGTCGACGGCTTCGTCGAAGTGCGCGTCACCGACACCGGGATCGGGATCGCCGCCGACTTCCTGCCGCACATTTTCGAGCCGTTCCGCCAGGCCGACAGCTCCACGACGCGCGCGCACAGCGGGGTCGGCCTCGGCCTCGCAATCGTCCGCCATCTCGTGGAGCTGCACGGCGGCACGGTCCACGCCGAGAGTCCGGGGGAAGGGCGGGGCGCGACGTTCGTCGTCCGCCTGCCGGCCCGGCCGTGGCCCGAGGCCGGCGGGCCGGACGAGGCCGCAACCGACGGCGCTTCCGGCGACGAACTCGAAGGGGTGCGCGTGCTCGTCGTCGATGGCGACGCCGGATCGCGGGAGACCGTGGCGCGGGCGCTCGCGCAGGGCGGGGCCAGTGTCGCGACCGTGGAGTCGCCGGCGGCGGCGCTGGCCGCGCTCGACCGGCAGACCGCGGACATCGTCGTGTGCGACGTCCGGACGCCGGGCGTCGATCACGAGGCGCTGCTCCGGCACCTGCGCACGCGGGACGGCGCCGGCGGGCGGGTGACGGCCGTGGCCCTCACGGCGTCGGACCGCGCCGAAGACGTCCAGGCGGCCTACGCGGCCGGCTTCGAAGCGCACGTGCCCTGGCCCGTCGATCCCGCGGCCCTGCAGCAGAGCGTCGCCCGCCTCACACACCAGTCCTGACCGCCGGGTGGACGCGCCGGTCGGTCCCGACAGCGCGGCGTCCCGCCAACCTTCCCCCGCGCCGTTCCGTCCAAGAGGCCGGGGTCCAGTGTGCCGGCGCCGTGGCTGCGCACGAGCGGGCTCCGCGGATTCCAGACATGAACACCTTCATCCGCGACGTCCGTCATGCGCTCCGGCAGCTCCGGCGGGCGCCGGCCTTCACGGTCACGGCGCTCGTGACGCTGGCGGTCGGCATCGGCGCCAACACCGCAATTTTCACGCTGGTCCACGGCGTGCTGTTGAGCTCGCTGCCGGTGGCCAATCCGGCGCAGCTCTACAAGTTCGGCGACGTGTACAACTGCTGCGTCGAAGGGGGTCTGCTCGGCAACTGGTCGATGTTCTCGTACCCCTTCTACCTCGACGCGCGCGATCACACCCCCGCCTTCGACGCGCTCGCGGCCGCGCAGGCCGGGCGCAGCGATCTGGGCGTCCGCGTCGCGGGCGGCCCGGCCGAGCCGTTCCTCGGGGAGTTCGTCTCCGGCAACTACTTCTCGACGCTCGGCGTGCGGACGTTCGCCGGCCGCCTGCTCGGACCAGCGGATGACCGGCCGGGCGCGGCGCCCGTGGCCGTCGCGAGCTATCGTGCCTGGCAGAAGTACGGGCTCGACCCGTCGCTGATCGGCCACGGCCTCACGATCAACGGCATGGCGGTGACGCTCGTCGGGGTCACGCCGCCGGCGTTCTTCGGCGATCGTCTCGACAGCGACACGCCCGACTTCTGGATCCCGCTGGCGCTCGAGCCGACGTTCCAGGGCCGTAACGCGCTGCTGCACTCGCGATCGGAAGCGTGGCTCTACCTTATCGGTCGCCTGCGTCCGGGCGCCCGACCCGCGCAGGTCCAGGCGCAGCTGACGACCGAGCTGCGGCGCTATCTGCTGACGCCGGGCAATGCCAGCGCGCACTACGACCTGAAGAAGATCGGGGCGCAGGTCATCAGGCTCGTGCCGGGCGGCGGCGGTATCAACGCGATGAAGGACGACTACGAGCAGGGCCTCCTTCTGCTCATGGCCGTGGCGGCGGCGGTGCTCTTCATCGCGTGCGCGAATCTGGCGAACCTGCTGCTGGCGCGCGGGACGACGCACCGCGTTCGCACGGCCATCGAGCTGGCGATGGGCGCCTCGCGGGGCCGGGTCATCCGGCGCCACCTCACCGAGAGCGTCGTGCTGGCGCTCGTCGGCGGCCTCGCCGGTCTGATCGTGGCGCTGTACGCGAGCAAGGCGATCCTGCTCATCGCCTTTCGCGGGCCCACCGATGTGCCGATTGCCGTTGGGCCGTCGTGGCCGATCCTGCTCTTCACCTTCGGCGTTTCGCTGCTGACCGGCATTCTTTTCGGCGCCGGCCCCGCCTGGATGGCGTCGCGGTCCGACCCGGCCGACGCGCTGCGCGGCAGCGGGCGCGTGCGCGGGGATGCCTCGGCCCTGCCGCAGCGCACGCTCCTCGTCCTGCAGGTGGCCGTCTCGCTGGCGCTGCTGACGGTCGCCGCTCTGCTCACCCAGAGCCTGCAGCACCTCCAGCACCGATCCTTCGGCTTCGAGGAGCGGGGCCGCCTCATCGTGCGGATCAATCCGCGGAGCGCCGGGTACACGTCGGTGCAACTGCCCGACCTGTACCGGACGCTCGAAGACCGCCTGAAGCGCACGCCCGGGGTGATCTCCGAGAGCCTGTCCCTGTACACCGCGCAGCAGGGGAACAACTGGGGCGAAGGGGTGTACGTCGAAGGGAAGTCCGGCGAGGCCGGGTCCTCCTGGGACCGGGTCAGCGCCCGCTACTTCGAGACGATCGGCACGCCGATCGTGCAGGGACGAGGCTTCACCGACCAGGACACGGCGACCTCGCAGAGAGTGGCGGTGGTCAACGCGGCGTTCGCCCGCCGGTTCTTCCCCAACGAGGATCCGATCGGTCGCCACTTCGGAAAGGACGAGCTGTCGCACGCCGGCGACTACGAGATCGTCGGCGTCGCCGCGGATGCCGTCTATCACGATACGGCGCGCGCCGTCCGGCCGATGTTCTTCGTGCCGCTCATGCAGACGGTCACCTACGCCGCGCAGGTCGACAATCGGGTCGAGGACGGCTCGCTGTACATGGGGTCGATCGAGCTGCACGTGCGGGGATCGGCGGACGCCATGGCGCCGACGATCCGGCACGTGCTGGCGCAGGTCGATCCGAACCTGACGCCGATCTCGATGTTCAGTTTCAGCGACCTGGTTGCGATTCGGACGAGCGCGCAGACACTGATCACCAGACTCAGCAGCGGGTTCGGCCTCATCGCGTTGCTGCTGGCGGTCGTGGGGCTCTACGGCGTCACGTCGTACCGGGTCGCCCGCCGGACCGGCGAGATCGGGCTGCGGATGGCGCTCGGCGCCGATCGCCGCGACATCCGCGTGCTCGTGCTCCGGGGGGCCCTCGTGCACGTCGGGCTGGGGCTGCTCATCGGCGCGCCGCTGGCGTTCGTGGCCGCCCGCGCCGTGCAGCACCAGCTCTACGGGGTGTCCCCCTTCGATCCGCTGATGCTCGCGCTCGCGGCCGTCGTGCTGAGCCTCTGCGCGCTCGTCGCCAGCCTGCTGCCGGCCCGCCGCGCCGCCGCGGTCGAGCCGGTGGTCGCGCTGCGGTACGAATGATGCGGCCCCGCCGGGCCATCACGGGGGAGCGGCCCCACCGCTCCCCCGGTGATCGCCACGTCACTCGTCGCAGCTGTCCTTGACCATCGTCACCGTGCTGACCGTGACGTGGCCGCTGACGGCGTCACCCTCTTCGGCATCGGCGACCGTCCCGGTGACCGTCACCGTGTGGCCGACGTGCGCCGCGACGTTGACCTCACCGCTCAGCAGGTAGGTCTTGCCGTCCGCGGTGGCGAGGACGATCTCGTCCTCCCCGGATCCTTTCTGAACGCAGCCGGTCAACGTGACGGAGTCGTCTTCCTGCATTGCGGCGCTGGCCGCGACCTGTCCGGACGGCAGGGCAAAGGCGATGGTACAGAGCCCGAGGGTCAGCACGAATGCCGGCACGTAGGATGCGCGTGCCCGTCTGGTTGCCTTCATCTTGATCTCCATGTGAAAGAACGGCGGTGGTGACCAACGGCGCCCGGCTTCGCGAATCCAGACGCACGAACGTTCGACGCTGCGTCGCCGTTCCCTCCCTTGTTGCGCCGGCCGGTCCGGCCGGCAGCTGCCGCGGATTCGACGCCACGATCCGATCGCTGGCATCCGCCGCCTCACGTTCAGCGCGAGGCGGAATGCGACCGCTTCACAAGGTAGATACGACGGTGTGGCGCGCGTGTTACCGGAGTGAGGGATGCGTGCGAGAGGGTGTGCGCGATGCGACGGGGCGTTCAGGAATCGAGCTGCCTGCGCATGTACACCCGTGCGTATCCGTCTTCCGTCCGCCGTTCCAGTTCGACGAAGCCGCGATGGCGATAGAACCGCTGGTTCTCGATCATCCGTTCATTCGTGTACAAGCGCAGCTCGTCGAGACCGGCGGCCCGCGCGAGCTGCTCGGCCCACGCCAGCAGGCGGCTGCCCAGGCCGCGGCCCTGGTGCGACGGCAGCACCGCCACATTCTCAATCAGCAGCCAGGTCTCGTGCGGCTCCGTGACCAGGACGGCGAGGATGCCCGACGGGCCGGGGACGACGTGCACGCGCCCTGCGGCGATCAACCGGGCATAGTCGGCCAGCATCGGCGCCGGTTTCCGGCCGATGCGCGGCACGTCGTGGACGTAGGCTTCGTGGACGCAGCGCTCGACGGCATCCCGGTCGTCGGATCGGGCGAGGCGGATCAGCGGGGCATCGGCATCGGGGGAGGCCATGGTATCGGAGCGCCGGGGCGCCTAGTCCCCTGGAAGCGAATCAGCTGGAAAACGAGTCAGCATTGCGATCTAAAGGGGCACGGCAAAGATCGGACGCCCCACGGCAGCGTTGGTCGTGACTGATGACGAACGAAGCGCGCTGACGCGGCTGACGAAGCGAGCGCGAGGGAACCGGTCCCTCGCGCTCCGGGCTCATCGAAGGTGGCACCGCGAGAAGCTCCTGTCGTCACGAACCGCACCACCGTCAGTGCTTTCTCATCACAATCCAGCCTGACCGGTCGAACAGGTCGTCGATCTTCTCGAGCCCGTCGCGCATGGCCACCGGTTCCACGTCACAATCCCGTATCTCCGCCCACGGCCAGTCGCAACCACAGGCGTAGTCGTGCGCGCCGATGACGTCTCCGGGCTTGAGAAATGCGGAAAACGTCTGTAACTCCCGCACCTTGTCTCCGCCATCGCAGAACACGTAGGTGGTGCCGGGACGCTGAATGAGCGCGCCGATTTCCTCGGTTCGGTCGAAGCAGTCGGCACGCCTGAACGCGGCGTCCGTGAACATCCTCAGCCGCTCCGGCCGCATATCGTTGATGTCATACGTCACGAACAGCGCATCGAAATTCGCCGCGGCAAGAGCCATGAGTGCGGAAAACCCTCCCACGCTCGTGCCGATCTCGATGAGCGTCGACGGATGCATGGCTTCGAGCAGCCAGTTCCAGGCCGCCAAAGCGTGGCGGTTCTGCGACATCGGGAACCCCAGGAAGCTGCTGTTCGGATAGTGACCGAACGCTGGAATGTCGATCTGCATCTCGGCCCATCCTGTCGTGTCGTGCGGCCGCCGGAAACCGGCGACGCCGCCGATCCGCGGGCTGCCTGGTTACAATCGAGAATCAGGCGACGGGAGCGCCTCCTCAACGTGCCCAGCGTCCCGCCGCCTCCTTTGGCCAGAGGAACACGTCGAAGCTGGTGTCCCATGGGTAGTTTCGCATGAAGGCCCTCGAGTCCTCGAACGTCCGGGCCAGGCCGAAATCGGTGATCACGTATCCGCGTTCGTAGATCCACCGGATCATGCACTCGCAGCAATCGCCGAAGAAGAAGGGAAGATAGGAGACCTCGAGCATTACCACGGGCCGGTGCCGCTCAAGCAGCCTTCGTGCGCCGCGCAGGGCCTTGGCTTCGTACCCGTCCACATCGATCTTGACCAGGCCGGGCACGATCGAGTGCGATGCCACGATCGCGTCGATCGTCCTGAACTCCACCGCAAAGGCTGTCTTGTCCCGGAACTCGACGGCTCGCTCCAGCGCGGTCGAGTCTTCGGGCAGGAGGGACCAGGCGTTGAACACGTTCAGCCCCTCCTGGACACCCGCCTGGTCGCTGATGCCGCACCGATGGAGCGTCACCCGCTCGTCGTGGCCGAAGCGATCGACGAGACGAGCGTAGTTGTCCGGTACCGGTTCGACCGCGTGGACGGACTGCGCGCCGTGCTCCAGCCACAAAGAGACGGTTCCTCCCGTCTCGGCCCCGACGTCAAGAACTTCGCGTATGTCGAACGTACCGAAGATTCGGGTCCACAGATCCATAGCCTCTCCGTGACACGCCGGCATTTTCGCACGTGCGCGCCGGTCTGCAGCGCGGCCCGACCCGTCTCAGCCGCAGATGGGCGGGGTGCCGCGCGTCCAGGCGAGCTGCCCGGTGCGACCCACCAGGACGGCATCGGGCATCACCGGCGGCCGCGTACTGAGCATCACGTTCGGGGTCTTCATCTCGTGGATCGTTCGATGCAGCCGGATGTCGGCCACGAACAGGCGGATGCGGGCCGGCTGGCATTCCGTCGCGAAGGACACGAGCGTCTGCATCGCCCGGAACAGATCGCTCATGGACTCGCCTTCGTACCCGACTTGAATCGTCTCGAGCGGCTCGAACGGACACCGCTGGAGCTCCTGGCAGAGCTCGGCGCGGTCGAAGATCGCCACGCCCGTGTGGGCGTCGCCTTCGCCGTAGAACGCCAGCACCTGCCCGTTGTGCTCGAGGAGCGATTCCACGTACAGCACGCCAGGCTTGACCGGCTCCTTCACGCATTCGCCGTCGAGCAGGATCCCGGTGCGGTAGCGGATATCGAGATGCCGGTCGAGGAAGAACGCTCCCTGGACGTAACGACCGGCCAACTGCGTGTGCCAGAAGCCGAGGTATCCCTCCTCGAACGGAATCAGATTGGTCGAGTTGCTCAGCGTACGCTCGACCGAATCCGCCCATCCATTGTGCTTCTCCTTGACCAGCCCCCACGATCGATCCGGCTGCCGCACGAAGATGAGCAGGGGATCGAGCCGGTACAGGCAGTGCAGCGCGCCGTCGTGCACGAACAGCACCCAGTTCTTCTCGATGGGGTCGAGAGCGATCGGCAGGTCGAAGGGGTCGTCGTGCGCGAGCGCGTCGCTCAGCACCCGCGAGATGACCGGCTTGATGCGAGCGGGGCACACGAGACTGTGGACCGCCAGGTTCATCCCCTCGAACGTGAGGCACCGGAAGTCCTCGATCCGCTCGTCGAGCTCGAAGCCGACCTTCAGCAGCGTCCGGTGCCCGACGACCTCCAGCGTGTCGGGATCGAGCAGCACCAGCTCCGGAAAGACCAGCGGCGTCGCCCGAAAATCTATTTCCCGGCGGCACAGCAGCGCGATCGAATGCCCCAGACGAAGGCAGCCGGGGTTGTAGATTCCACCGTTGCTGCCGGGAAGATCTCCGCGCGAAACGAGCCGACGGCAGTTCGCTTCGGCGCTCATAGCTCCGACAGCATCCGCCCGTCGAACCAGTACGTCGTCGGAAAGCGGGACACGATGCCCGTCAGCGCCGCCTCGTTGAGCGTCTCGATCAGGTAATAGTTGCCCATCGGCTGGTTCGAGCGCGTCCCGTACAGAATGTCAATGATCATATGGGAACTGTCCCAGGCGCCGTTGACGCAGCGGCGCCCGACTCCGAACTCGCGCAGGCGGCGCAGATAGACGCTCGGAAGGGTCTTCCTGTCGATCCGCCATCGCGGCGTGCCGGCGCCGTGTCCCTCCTGGCTCTCGATCGTCAGCATGCGCCGGCTGTAGTAGATGGCCGCGCCGCTGAAGGTGACCCGAACGCCGCAGTGCGCGTCCTCGCCGCCGATGGAATCGCAAAGCTCATCGAACCCGTTGACCTCCACCAACAACGCACGCGGGGCGCCGAAACTGCACCCGAACAGCTGGCTGCCCTCGATGCGGACCAGCCGGGAGTCGTCTCCGGTCTGCCACCGCGTGTCGACTCCCGACGGATCGCAGCAGCTCGCCGCGAGGATTCCGTCCTGGACGACCATCTCGCGGTGCTTCTGATAGGCGCCGGCGACGACGTAGCCGTCCGCTGCGGCACGCCGGACTTCGGACCACCAGTCCGGCATCAGCACGGCCAGATCGTCGCAGAAGACGACGTACGGCTTGGAGGCATGAACGATGCCGGTGTTGCGGGCCGAGGCTGCCGAGAAGAGGTCGCGCTGCGTGCGGCGGAACGGCCCGGCATAAGGGCTCGGCATGGGCGGCACATGCCGAAAGGCGAACCGCCCGCGCACCATTTCGCCGAATGCCGCTGTTCGCTCCGGCGCGTGCAGGCCATCCACCAGGACGACCTCGACGTCCGCGTCTCCAGCCTGCCGAGCCAGGCTGTCGGCAAACCAGTCGAAGTGCGGCACAGGCCGATACGTCGTGTAGACCACCGTGACGCCGGGGGCGGAACCTGTCATGGCTTGCGATAGACACGCCAGCCGCCGTGATCCTCGACCAGCGTGAACCCCTGTTCGACCAGGAGCGCCAGCGCTTCCTGCGTGGTGGTCCAGTCCGTATCGTCGGCCACCCAGTAGCCGCCGCGCGCGAGCTTCGGCGCCCACATGCCGACCTCGGCGGTCGAGACCTCCCGGGAGTGATTGCCGTCCTGGTGCAGCACGGACACGCTCTCGTCGGCGAACAGCCGCAGGGCCGTATCGGATCGCTCCCGCATGATCCGCACGTGGCGCGCGACGCCGCAGCGAAGCAGGGCCGCGAGGCAGTGTTCGTAGACGGCGTCGTAGTCGACCTTGGCCCACCACTCGTCGTTCGCCGCCTCGTTGCTCCCCTCGAGCGAGGCCTGGGCGCTCCAGGAATCGATCCCGGCGACGTAACCGCGGCCGAGCGCCTGGTGGCCGAGCGCCATCGCGATCGTCCCGCGACCGCCGAAGACGCCGATCTCGACGGAGACGGCGGCCCCGGTCTCGATGACGAGCTCCGCCAGACGGACGCCCTTCTCGGGCGTGGTCCAGCCATGGAGCGGCGTAATCGCTGCCGCAACACGCGCCGGCAGATCGTCAGGCACGTGGGTCATAGAGCCGACTCTCTCCGCAGCAGGGCATCGACGGACGTGATCGGCAGCCGGCACAGGCACGCGTCGCGGTCTTCGATCCCGACCCCGATAACCAGGGCCTCGCGGTCGTGCGTGACGGCCATTCCGCAGGCGAACTCGACTCCCTTGTGCGCAAAGACGAACGGACGTGAGATCCGCGTGATCGCAAACCCCGCGTCGCACTCGACGAACCGGTGGAGATAGACGCGGTCCCGGTGGCCGTCCGGCCCCTGGCGGGGGACCGCCTCGTGCACGAGCAGCAACAGCCGTCCGCCGCCCGCCCCGGGCCAGACCACCGGGCCGGCCGAGCCCCGCCAGTGCCCGGCGTTCAGGCCGTGCGCGCGCGACGTGGACACGGCATACGCGCCGGTCTCGGCCGACACCTCCAGCACCGTCACCGGATCATACCCATAGAAGGCGTGCAGACGCCCGTCGGGTCCGGCACACGGCAGCCAGTTCTTCTGGACCCGATCGTCGAACGGCCCGACGAGCGGCAGGTGGCTCAGCACGCGCCCGTCGTCCGCCACGTGGCACAGCGACTGATGCACCCGGCCGGACGGATGCCGATCGGTCGTGGCGGCCATCAGGAAGAGCGCGCCGTTCGCGTGCACGAGCCGGCAGTCCTCCAAGCCGCGGATCCGCGTCTCCCGGAGCGGCGGTGCGTCAATCGTGATCAGCCGCTCGTCGAGCACCTCGAACTCCGCATCCAGGGACATCAGCACGTTCTCCGTCCGGTAGACGAGGTCATCGTGCAGCGGGCGATAGCGCAGGCGACGCTGTTCATAGTTCACGGCCCGGCAGTTGACCAGATAGCCATCGCGGGTGCGCACGATCCCCGGATTGCATGGCCGGTAGGGCGCCGGCAGATGCGGATGGAGCGAGAGGAAGCGGGCGCCCGGCAGGGGCCGGACATACGACAGTTCCAGTCGTCGCGCTTCGTCGACCACCGCGGCGGGCGCCGACCGCGACAGCGAGAGGCGTTCGCACGCGTCGAAGCCGGCCTCGTGCCGCGAGGTGCCGGCGGCCGCACGCGCCAGCTCAAGATCCAGCCCGCCCTCGTATACCTCGCGGTGGATGAACGCGTTCCGGGCGGCTGGAATGGGAAGATGCCGGCCCCGATCGGCGAATGACGCGGCCTCTTCGTGCCGCCCGTGGCGACGGTAGAGCGTCGCCAGCGCGTGCCACGGCTCGGCCCGCTCGGGGTCCGAGGCCGCCGCGTCCAGCAGCGCCGGAGTCGCCTGGTCGAGGTCGCCGGCCCCCATGAACATCGCGCCAATGGCGAACTTCGAGTACCAGACCTCCTCCGGCGATCCGCCGAGCGCAATCCGCCGGCGGTAGAGCAGGAGGGCCTTGATCGCATCGCCGACGGCCCGATACGACTGCGCCAGGTAGAAAAGGGTCCGGGGGTCGCCGGGATTGTCTCCCAGCTGTTGCGTGAGCAGCCGGATGTCGCGCGTGAACTTGTCGGCCCTCGACCCGCCGTCCTCGTGGTCGCGGATCCACAGACTCTCCAGGCGCTCCGGCCGGACCGCGGGTCTCGAGGCATAGTGCTCGTGCGTGGCGCCGACGACGCGCCAGTCGAGGCTGGCGCGCGCCAGCCTGAGGCTCCAGAACGAGACCGAATCGGACTGCTGGCACATCGTGAGCGCATCTGCCTGGAGCTGCTCGTAGCGAAAGTCGGAGGACACCACCAGTTCGAAATCGGCGTCGAGGAAGAGCAGGTAGGTCCGTTCGAGCGGCCACCCGCGTGCCCACGCGAACGCGCGGGCGGTCTTGAGCGCGGCCGTGCGGTTGGCGCCGAAGTCCCGCCATGGATGGGCTACGACCGCGGCGGGCCGATTGGACGCAGCCAGACATGCCACGGCCCGCCGTACGGTCTCATCGGTCGAACCGGTGTCGCACAGGACGGCGGCATCGACGATCGGGGCGGCCGACGTCAGGCAACGCTCGATCGTCGCCTGCTCGTTGCGGACGATCATCGACAGGCAAATGTGAGGTCGCACGGCGGTTCTCATTCCACGACTCCGCCGCACGCCCGGGGCAGGCCGCATCCTTCCGGTGCGGGGATCCCCGGGACGACCGCCCAAGCGGCGGCTCCGTCCGGACGGCTCTACCCTGGCCCGGCTCGACCGGCGCGTCGCGCCTTCGCGCCGGCACGGCGGCTGCCCGGCGCCTGACGGGGTCGCCGCGAGCCGCCGGAGGCGCCACCCGGCTGTCTAGTTACAGGGTTGCCGACGCCGCGTAGGCGGGCTCGGGCACCGCAATCGACAGAACGAGCGGGATGGCCGTCGCCCACGCCAGCTTCTTCATCATCTGACGACGGTCGTCGTCGAGCGGGGCGTCGTCGAGCCGCGTCGCCAGGAGAAAAGCGGCATCGAGCTCGGAGAGCGCCCGCCAGACCAGATTGACATCGGGCCGACCGCCCTCCGCTTCGGCCAGTCGGGCGGCGATCTCGTCGACCGAAGCCGTGCCATCAGCCTGCTGCCAAACCGCGGCTGCGATGCCGTTCAGACAATGGGCGTTGTGCCGTTCGAGATCGTAGACGAGGAGTTCTCCCTGGAACTCTTCGACTCTCAGGCCCTGGTCGCGCTTCTTCGGACGGAATCGTGCCATGGAGACTCCTGCAAGCTGATGGAAGATGCGGTGCACTATACTAGCGTTCCAATTTGGATGCCCATTCTTTTTTAGGGGATTCTCCGATGCCGTGGATGAGCGTTCGGCCAACGCCGCACCCTGCCTGCCGGCGGCCGGGGCCGGGACCAGGGTTGGCCGACGTCATCATCAACCGGGCGGAGATCCCGCGAACCATCGATGCCGACGCCTGTCATTGAGGCGTTCGGGCTCCGCGTGGCCATCGAGGTCGATCCCGATCATGCGGAAGTGCTCGCGCTGGCCGATCGGCTCCTGCCGCCATTCTCGCCCGGCGAAGGCGGGCGGCCGGTGGACTTGACCTATCGGACGTCGCGCATGCCGGATGGTCGCATCGCCGTTCTGCGTGGACGGCGGATGGTCGGTACCGCCAACGATCTCCCGGGTGCCGCGCAGGCCCTGGTCACGGATCTCCAATCGTCGATCGCGCGCGCCGCCCCCGGCTGGACCTTCGTGCATGCTGGCGTCGTCGCCCTCGACGGCCTGGCCCTGCTGCTGCCGGCGCGGTCGTACGCCGGGAAGAGCACGCTCGTGGCCGCGCTCCTCCGGGCGGGCGCGGATTACGGATCGGACGAGTTCGCGGTCCTCGATCGCGACGGCCTGGTGCACCCCTACGCCCGGCCGCTGGCATTGCGCACGGTCGGCGGGCCCGTATCCTACGTGAACGCCGGCGCGCTGGGCAGTCGCGTTCTGACCACTCCCCTTCCTGCCAGTGCCATCGTCTTCACACAGTTCCATCCGGACGCCTCGCTGCAGCTCGCGACGGTGCCGCCCGGCGAGGTCGTGCTGCGGCTGCTCGAGCAGTGCCTGGGCGCCCGGGGCCGCCCCGGCCAGAATCTGGTCGCGCTGCAGGCGGTGGGCGCTCGCGCCCGCGGCTTCGCCGGCCTGCGCGGCGAGGCCGATCTGGCGACGCAGGACCTGGTGCGCCGCGCGCGGGCCGGGTGGCCGGCTTGATGGGGAGCCATCCGTTCGGCGGCGCGAACCCGGAGGGCTCGTGACGCCGGAGGAACGGCCCGGCTCGTCTATGCCGATCCGGCGCTCCGCCCGATGCGCGACGTCGACCTGCTCGTCCGCTCGCGGGATGCGAGGCGCGCCTACGACGTTCTGCAGCGTCTCGGGTTCGCGCCCATCGGGAGGGCCGTCGCACCCGGGCATCATCACTTGGAGGGCCTGGCAAGGACCGAGGATGGCGCGACGATCACGATCGAGTTGCATCACGAGCTGCTCGCCCGCACCCCGTTCGTTGCGTCGATAGCCTTTGACGGCCTGAGGCGGGTGTACTCAGGCGTGCTCGGCTGGCACGCCCGGCAGCCCAGGAAAGCTGTCGATGAGCGGTTGAAGGTCGATGACCGGGGCGCGCGCGCCTCCCATTTCGACCGCTTCGCCGACCGACGTCGCCCAGGCGAATCGGTCACGGCCCGTCGCGCGGTAGTAATCCTCGTACTTCAGCATGGGCTCGATCCACGTCATCTTCAGGAGCCGGGCTGGCACGCCGAACGCCTCGGCCACGATCAGCCCGTGCAGGGAGCTCGAGATGACCAGCCGGCTCCGCCGGATTGCCGCGACAATCTCGGTCCACGGCTCCGTCGGCATGACCACATGTCGGTAGTGCCGGAAGTAGTCCATCTCGCCGCAGTTGGGGATGACGATGCATTCGTCCTGCTGTTCCACCGGCGGCAGGTCCGGACACAGTCGGGGAAGCAGCAGCGCCGGATCGCCGTACACCTCCGGACACGCGATGCCCATCTGCAACAGGTAGTCCCGCGAGATCGGGCCCCGCACGGCCCTGACGTCGAGCGTGCGGTAGCGTCTATCCTCCTGCAGCGGAGACTCGCGGAAGCCCGAACCCCAGACGACGTCGCCGTCTCTGGCGAAGTGAATGATGGAGCCGACAGCCAGCAACAACCGGCGGTTCGACGAGAGCGACGCCGGAGCGTCCGGCAGGCGGACGTGCGCCAGGCGCTCCACGACGACCTTCGACAGGTAGTCGCCGAAATTGGTCGCGTTCGGTGAACCCCACCAGAAGAGCGGACCGTCCTCGGACGGATCGATAGGGGACGCCATGCGTCACGCTTTCACCAACGAGGCGGCGCGCTGCTCGCGGGCGATGTCCCTGGCCAGCAGCAGAAACGGCGCCGAGGGCGAGAACGGCGACAGGACCCGCGTGCGCTCGAGCAGGAACACGAGCCCCCTTCGCATGCAGGGCCAGTTGGCGTCGTTAATCAGGAGCAGACCGCCGTCCCGGACCTTCGGATAGAAGGCCTGCACGTCCGCCATGAACGCATTCTCGTGATGGTTGCCGTCGAGGTGAATGAAGTGGATGCTTCGCTCGGCAAAGCGCGTGGCGGCCTTGCGCGAATGCATCCTCATGACGAAGCAGCGCTCGGTCAGCTCGCGACGGACGAGCAGCTCCTGGAAGCCGGTGTACAGACTCTCGAAATCGAGCGCGCTCCACCAGCGATAATCCACCGTGCCGCGGTCCCAGCCGTCGACCGCAGTCTCGACGCGCCAGGCGTCGATCGCGTAGAGCGTGCCCTCGCCGCGGTACTTGACGGCTTCGGCAAGCGGCAGGCAGGACGAACCGCCAAACGCCCCCACGTCCACGCAGGTGCGCAGGCGATGCTCATTGACGAGATCCATCATGAGTGCGGCCTTTTCGGGCGAACACCAGCCCGGCAGACCGCGGATCTCGTCGATGACGCTCTGCTTGCAGGCCTCCCACATGGGAATCACTCAGAGAAGCGCCCGTAGTCTGGCGGCCCTCCCGTGGCGTGGCAAGCTGCCGGGGCGCAGGGGAGCGACCACTCCATCGAGGTGCGACTCGAAGCGGGCTTTGCCGCGCATCTGGTACCGGCACGGGGACTCAAAAAAGGCTGCACTCGTCGATTTTCGGGCACTGCGGCTCAGAGGCCGACCCGGACGCTCGGAGCGCCGACCTAGGGGATCAGCACAATCTTCCCGTACGCGCCCGGTTCCATCACGGCGGCGTGCGCCTTCGCCGCGTCGGCCAGCGGCAGCTCCTGTCCGACGACCGGCGTCAGCGTCCCGTTCGCCAGCGAGGCGCCAAGCGCCGCGTGAATGCGCCGCAGGTCTGCCGCCGTCGCGTTGAACAGCGTCATGCCCAGGATTGCCGCATCCTTCCCCATCGTCCGGCGCGGATCGATCTCGATGCGCCCGCGGTTGCCGACGACGACGACACGACCGTGACGCGCGAGCAGGTTGAGGTCGTGGTCGAGATTCAGATGGGCCGCCATTTCGACGATGAGATCGACCCCGGCGCCGTCGGTGAGCGCGATGATCTCGTCCAGGTAGCCGGGCGCGCGGTGGTTGAGCACGTGGTGTGCGCCCTGGGCGTGCACGAGCTGCAGGCCGCGGTCGGACCCGGCCGTGCCGATGACCCTCAGGCCGCGCGCCGCCGCCAGTTGCACCGCGGCCGTGCCGACGCCGCCGCTGGCGCCGTGAATCAGGACCGTCTCTCCGGGCTCCGCCCGACCCCGCTCGAACAGCGCACGATACGCCGTCGCGCAGGGGACGCCGAGCGCCGCCCCCTGCGCGTACGAGACCCGGTCGGGCAGCGGAAAGACCTGGGTGGCGCGGCACACCGCCAGCATGGCGTAGGTTCCGTGCGCCTCGGCCGCCGTGCCGATGGCGTAGACGCGCTGGCCGACCGCGAGCCCGGTCACGCCGGGGCCGACCGCCTCGACCAGCCCGGCGGCGTCGGAGCCCGGAGTGTACGGCAGCGCCGGCTTGCGCGCGTAGACGCCCGCGCGGATGTAGGTGTCGACCGGATTGACGCCGGCCGCACGGATGCGCACCAGGACGTCACCCGCGTCCGGCACCGGATCGGAGGTCTCCTCGAGCCGCATCACCTCCGGCCCGCCGAATTCATGCACGCGGATCGCCTTCATGTACTCCTCCCCCTGCTGGCCGGGCGGATCACCCCGCGAGCCAGACCGGTTCGGGCGTGATGTCCGGCGCCGGCGTACGCCCGGGGTCCGGGCGGCCGCTGCCTTCGAAGCGGCTGATGGCGCGGACGGTCATGTCGTGGTCGCAGCGGATCTGGCAGGACAGGCGGACGCCCGCGAGGCCCCGTTCGGCGAGCTTGTCGCGCTCGGCCTGTGTCATCTGCGCCGGCTCGCCCTCGAGGAACTCGACCCGGCAGGTCGTGCAGCGTGCGTTGCCGCCGCAGGCGTGCAGGATGTCGACCCCGGCGTTCTCCTCGACCGCGAGCACCAGCCGTTTGCCGTCCGGCACCTCGAACGTTCCGTACCCCTCCACCGTCAGTTTCGGCATGCGAGATGTCTCCCCGTCCGGGCTGCTCCGGCCATCAGCGGCCGTGCGCCACGAGCTCTCCACTGTGCCGCAAGCCGGCGCCCGAGCGCAAGGCGGGGCGACGAGGCTAGAATAGACGGGAGGGGCTGGTCGACGGGCGAGAGGAGCCTTCAGCTCTGGCGGGGTGCGGGCCCTGTGCGCGAATCCAGGCGGCAACCCCGGTCCGGTCGGAATCCGGAGCGTCAGCGACGGCGACGCATGGGGGTGGCCGCCTTCGCGCCACGGGCGCTTCGGCGAGCTTGGCCGAAGCCCGCCGGCCTGGCGCTCGGGCGGAGGCCCGGGCCCCATGTGGAT
>Ga0307374_10006418_pt1 | contig 18493 bp, 14 predicted proteins | sample OX3MG_FD_202532 | JGI IMG/M metagenome (GOLD analysis project Ga0307374, IMG submission 202532) | Soil microbial communities from Risofladan, Vaasa, Finland - OX-3 | ecosystem: Environmental > Terrestrial > Soil > Coastal area > Acid sulfate soil | place: Finland: Risofladan, Vaasa | collected...
TTCAGGCCGGCGGCTTCAGCCGCGGCACACCGCGGCCGCAACATTCGTCAAACGGTGGCGAGCAGCGCCGCCCGCAGTACGGTCAGCGCAACGGCAACGGCAACGGCGGCGGCAAGTCCGGCAAGCCGGCAGGGCGTGGTCACAAGCCGGCCGGCCAGGGCCAGCGGCCCGCCCGTCCGGGCCAGCGGCCGGTAGGTCAGGATAGGCGCCCGGCAGGGCAGGGTCAGCGGCGCCGCGCCGCCTGATCCGCGGCCGTACTCCCGCACGTCACACGCCGGCACGTAGAGTTCCGGCCATGGAAGATTTTCGCAAGATCTACCGCCAGCACTTCGAGAACCCGCGGCGTGAGCGTGCGTTTCTACACGCGACAGGCTTCACGTTCGGGTTCCTCGGCTGCCGCGTGACCACGCACGCGATCCGGGCCCAGCGCGGCCCGTTTCGCAACATGAGCCTCGGCGGTCGGCACCTGCACCACAGCACGTTCGGGATCATCGGCCAGATCTGGCTCGGCTACCTCTGGACCTATCAGGTGGCGCTCGGGCTGGACCCGGAGAAGCGCGGCGCCTCGCGCACCGCGTCGTTCACCGCCGGGGTCGCGACCGCCCTCACACTCGACGAGTTCGCGCTCTGGTTCGACCTCGCTGACGACTACTGGACTACGGCCGGGCGCAAGAGCATCGACGCGGTCGCGCTGTTCGGCGGCGTCTCGGCGATGGGCCTCGCCGGTCGCGGGCTGTTCCGCGATCTCGGAATGGCGGCACGCGACGCGGTCCGCGAAGCTCGCCGGATCTAGCCGGACGGGGCAAGAAATGGGCGAAGAGAGCCTCCAAGCAGCAATCGAGCGCGTCGGCAGCGCCGTCGAGTTCCTGCGCAACGCACCGGCGCGTCCGCACACATTCCCGGTCAGGCCCGAGTTCAGCAACTGGCGCAGCGAACAGACGTCCTGGCGCGAGACGTGCGCGCTGCTTGACCAGTCGCACCACATGACCGACCTATTCCTGGACGGCCCGGACGCCCTGGCGCTGCTCGAGCGCCTCGCCGTGAACAGCTTCGCGACCTTCGTACCCGGGAAGGCCAAGCAGTACGTTGCCGTGAACCCGGACGGATTCATCATCGGGGACGCGATCCTGTTCCACCTACCCAACGGAAGTTTCGACCTCGTCGGCCATCCGATGGTGCTCGACTGGGTCGAGTTCCACGCGGTCAGCGAGGGATTGAAGGTCGAGCTCGAGCGAGACGAGAACTCGATCGCCCGCCTTTCAGGGCCGCCAAAGCAGTACCGCTTCGAGCTCCAAGGACCGACTGCGGCGGCGATCATGGAAACCGTCACCGGCCGCGGGCTCCCGGACGTCAAGTTCTTCAACTTGACGAGCTTCGAGATATCCGGCCTCAAGGTGGACGCGCTACGCCACGGCATGGCCGGCCAGCCGGGCTTCGAGTTATTCGGTCCCTGGGAACAGGGCGAGCGGGTCCGCGAAGCGCTGCTGCGCGCGGGCCAGGACCACGGCCTCGCCCAGGTGGGCTCGCGGGCCTATTCGACCGCGAACCTGGAGTCGGGCTGGGTGCCCGCCCCGTTCGCGGCCATCTTCTCCGGCGACGCGATGAAGCCTTACCGCGAGTGGCTGCCGGCACGCAAGGCCGGCTCGCTCGCCGGGAGTCACCACTTGCCCGACATATCCGACTACTACCTCACGCCGTATGAACTCGGGTACGGCAAGGTCATCGCTTTCGATCACGAGTTCGTGGGCCGCGAAGCCCTGGAGGCGACCTCGGGCACGCCCTCGCGCGAGAAGGTGACGCTCGTCTGGAACGACCAGGACGTGGCTGATGCGATTGGCAGCCAGTTCGGTCAGGAGGACTCCGCCAAGTTCATGGAATGGCCGAAGTCGCGTTACGGTCTCTACCAGGTCGACACCGTGCGCTTGGATGGCGAGCAGGTCGGTGTCTCTCACGACTGCGGCTACATCTACAACGAGAAGTCGTTCGTGTCGCTCGCCAGCATCGACACTCAACGGGCACCTATCGGCTCCGAGGTCAGCGTGCTGTGGGGCGAGTCACCGAATTCGACCAAGCCGGCAGTCGAGCCTCACGTGCAGGTTGAGTTGCGCGCCACAGTCGCGCCGACACCTTACGTGTCGTTCGCGCGCAGCCGATACCGCAGCGCGTAGGGTCAGAGCTTCGCGATCGCCGGACGGTCGGCGGCCCACGGCCGCGCCGCCTCGATCTGTCCGGCGAGCGAGAACAGCGTCTCCTCGTCACCCATCCGGCCTGCTAGCTGGACGCTCAGTGGCAGCCCGTCGGCGTCGAAGCCCGCCGGCAGCGAGATCGCAGGCTGACCGGTGAGGTTGAACACCGGGTACCACGGCATGAAGCGGCCGGCCTTGTCGAGCGCGACCGGCGCGGACTTGCCGTATCCGCCCTCGGCGGCGATCGCTGTGCTCGCGAGTCCGGGAGTCAGCAGCACGTCGTGGTCCTCCCAGAGCCTGGTTATGCGCGCGATCGTCCGCACGCGTTTGGCGAGGAGCCGGTCGCGGCGGCGTGGCGACACGATGCGGCCGCCGAGCGCGGCAAGTTGCCGCGTGGAGCGCTCCGCGTCCTCCGGCGCCGTCAGCGTCTGGAACTCTTCGTGTGCGCCGCGCAGGTAGGTCTGGATGAACTCGAGCGAGACCAGGCCGTAGTCGGGGTGGCGCGCGACGACCTCGTGCCCGAGTTCGCCGAGCAGGCGCGCCGTCTGGTCGAAGGCACGCCGCTGGTCGGTGGAGAGCCGCGCCAGCGTGCCTGCCGGCAGCTTGGTCGAGATCGCGATCCTCAGCGGCCTGTTCGGCGGGGCCTGTGCGGCCTGCAGGAACGTCCGGCGCGGCGGCGCGGCGGCATAGCGGTCACCGGGGGCAGATCCGTGCATCGCGTCCAGCATCAGCGCGCTGTCGGCGACCGTGCGCGTGAGCGCTCCGTAGGTCGCGAGGCCGAGCCAGCCGTCACCGAGTGGCTGTGCCGACACGCGTCCCCGTGTCGGCTTCATGCCGACGAGCCCGCAGCAGGCGGCCGGGATCCGGATCGAGCCGCCGCCGTCGGAGCCCCCCGCCGCCGGGACCAGGCCGGCTGCCACCGCGGCAGCCGAGCCGCCGGACGATCCGCCCGGCGTACGTGTTGTGTCCCATGGGTTGCGCGTGACGCCGGCTGCGTCGCTTGCGGTCCACGGGAACAGCATCAGCTCGGGGACGTTCGTGATACCGATCGGGATCGCCCCGGCGGCGCGCAGGCGGCGCAGCGGCTCGGCGTCGGCCGGTTGCACCGCGGCCGGCGACTTGGACCCGCGCCTCATCTCCTGCCCGCCCAACGGCATGTCGTCCTTGAGGGCGATCGGGACGCCGGAGAGGGGTCCCGCCCGCCCGGCGGCCTCGGGCCCGCCCGCGTCGATCTGTGAGGCGGTCGCGAGCGCCTCGTCGGCGAGCGTTACGCGGAATGCGTTCAACCGCGGGTCGATGCGCTCGATCCGTGCGAGATACAGCTCCACCAGCTCGCGTGCGCCAAGCTCCCGCGAGCGCACCATCGCCGCCAGCTTCAGCGGGCCGGCGAACGCAAGGTCGCTGTCGCGGATGCTGCTCACAGCGACACCAGTAACTCCCGGATCGCCGGTGGGTAGCGATACGTCATGCCGCCATGGCCGCCGGCGAACAGCTCGAGCGTGTGGTGCACACCGAGCGTCGTCAGCTCGGCGGCGAACGCCTGTGCGCCGAGGTCGAGGAAGTACTCGTCAGCGCGCCCGGCATCCAGGTAGACGCGCCGCAGGCCTCGCAACGCGTCCGCGTGCCTGGGGGCCATCCGCACCGGGTCGTGCGCGAGCCACAGCTCCCAGACATCGGGGATCAACCTGCCGGTGCGCAGGTCGAACGGCAGCAGCACCTCCGTCGGGTGGTCAGGGTCCGGTGAGTACGCCGCAGCCATCGCGTACATGTTCAGGACGTCGCCATCGTGGCCATGGTCGAAACGGTCGCGCTCTGCGAACTGCTGCTTGAAGGCGTCCAGCGAGCCGTCGAAGTTGTCGCGCAATGCGCGTGCGGCCTTCGCGAAATCGGGCAGATAGCAGACCTCGAAGAGCGCGTCGCCCGCGTGCGACGCGAGCGCGCCGAACGTGTCCGGCCGCAGCATCGGCAGCACCATTGCGCCATACCCACCGGAGGACTTGCCGGCGACAGCGCGCCGCTGACTGCGGGCGTCAGTCGAGTAATTGGCGTCGACGAACGGGACGACCTCGTCGCAGATGTAGTCGGTGTAGTCGCCGATCGCGGTCGAGTTGAGGAACTGGGCGCCGCCGAGTGACGTCCACGCGTCGACGAACACGACGACTGCGTCCGGACACGGGTTGCCGGCGTCGCCGAACATCGCGTCGAGCCGCTCAATCATGGTCGGCTCAAACGCGCTGCGGCCGAGCCAGGCGTCGAGCTGCCCAGTGAAGCCCTGTAGGACGTAGACGCTGGCAACGTCCGTCGCGTTTCGAGCCGCCACGCCTGGCGAGCTGTAGACGTATAGAGGCCGACGGTGCGGGTCGCCCAGCGGGTTTGCGGCGAGCACCTCGGACTCGACCACGAGTTGGTCCAAGCGGCCTTTGAGCGGGCGTTGCCAGGGCGCGCCGAGCGGCTCTTGGAGCTGGGTGAGAGTCATGTTGTGACGGTATCTGAAAAGCTGGGTTCGCCAAGCGTGGCGGCATGATCCGGCGTCTATAGTCCGCCGTTGAGCCTGCTCCCGACCAGATTGTTGAAACGTCAGATGACCGACACCATCAACGGAACCTCCACGAACGGCGCAGACATCGATGCGGGCGAGACGGGCGAGTGGATCGACGCGCTCGACGCGGTCGTCCAGCACGACGGGGTGGACCGCGCCAGGCACCTGTTGACACGCGTCGTCGAGCGCGCCCAGCACTCGGGGAGCGGCCCGATCGGGTCGCTGAACACGCCCTACGTCAATACCATCCCCGCTTCACTCGACGAGCGGATCCCGGGCGACTCCGACGTCGAGCGGCGGCTGCGATCGATCATCCGCTGGAACGCGATGGCGATGGTCGTACGTGCCAACAAGCAGTCGTCCGAACTCGGCGGACACATCGCGACCTACCAGTCGCTGGCGACGCTCTACGAGGTCGGTTTCAACCACTTCTGGCACGCGCCGTCACCAGAGCACGGCGGCGACCTCGTCTACTTCCAGGGCCACTCGTCGCCCGGCAACTACGCCCGCGCCTACCTCGAGGGGCGCCTGACCAACGAGCAGCTCGACAACTTCCGCCAGGAGGTCGGTGGCAAAGGTCTGTCCTCCTACCCGCACCCCTGGCTGATGCCGGATTTCTGGCAGTTCCCGACGGTGTCGCTCGGCCTCGGCGCGATCACCTCGATCTACCAGGCGCGGTTCATGAAGTACCTGAATGCGCGCGCCATCGCAAACACCGACGGCCGCAAGGTCTGGGTGTTCCTCGGCGACGGTGAGATGGACGAGCCCGAGACGATGGGCGCGATCGGTCTGGCGGGACGCGAGCAGCTCGACAACCTGATCTGGGTGGTCAACTGCAACCTGCAGCGTCTCGACGGCCCGGTGCGTGGCAACGGCAAGATCATCCAGGAGCTCGAGTCGGACTTCCGCGGCGCCGGCTGGAACGTGATCAAGGTGATCTGGGGCGCGCGCTGGGACCCGTTGCTGGAGGCCGATATCGACGGCCGCCTCGTGCGCGTGATGACCGAGTCCGTGGACGGCGAGTACCAGACCTACAAGTCACGCGACGGCAGCTTCGTGCGCGAGCACTTCTTCGGTAAGGACCCGGTGCTGCTTCAACGTGTCTCGCACATGAGCGACGATGAGATCTGGCAGCTGAACCGTGGCGGCCTTGACCAGCAGAAGGTCTATTCGGCCTACGCAAACGCGGTACGCGAGATCGGACGCCCGACGGTGATCCTCGCCAAGACGATCAAGGGCTACGGCATGGGCGCCTCGGGTGAGGGCCAGATGATCGCCCACCAGGCCAAGAAGATGGCCGAGGACGCGCTGGTGGCGTTCCGTGACCGCTTCGAGCTGCCGCTGAGCGATGAACAGGCCCGCGTCGCGGAGTACTACGCGCCGCCGGCGGACTCTCCGGAGATGCAGTACCTGCGCGAGCGACGCGCCGAGCTCGGCGGGTCGCTGCCGACGCGACGCCGCAAGGCCGAGCAGCAGTTGGCGGTCCCGGACCTTTCCGCGTTCCAGTCGCAACTCGACGGCAGCGGCGATCGCGAGATCTCGACGACGATGGCGTTCGTACGAGTGCTCGCCACGCTGCTGCGCGACAAGCAGATCGGTAAGCGCGTGGTCCCGATCGTGCCTGACGAGTCGCGCACGTTCGGGATGGAGGGCATGTTCCGCCAAGTCGGCGTCTACTCGCCGGTCGGGCAGCTCTACAAGCCGGAGGACTCCGAGCAGCTCATGTACTACCGCGAGGATCAGGGCGGCCAGATCCTCGAGGAGGGAATCACGGAGGCTGGCTCCGTGTCCTCGTTCATCGCCGCGGCCACCTCCTACAGCGCCCACGGCGAGCAGATGATCCCGTTCTACATCTACTACTCGATGTTCGGGTATCAGCGCGTCGGCGACCTGATCTGGGCCGCCGGCGACAGCCGCGCCCGCGGCTTCCTGCTCGGCGGCACCGCCGGCCGCACGACGCTGAACGGCGAGGGCCTGCAGCACGAGGACGGTCACAGCCACGTGCTGTTCTCGGTCGTGCCGAACTGTCGCGCATACGACCCGGCCTATGGCTACGAGGTCGCGGTGATCATCCAGGAAGGTCTGCGCCGGATGGTCGCCGAGCAGGAGGACGTCTTCTACTACCTGACGCTGATGAACGAGAACTACACCCACCCGGCGATGCCGAAGGGCGCAGAGGACGGCATCCTGCGCGGCATGTACCTCCTGCGCGACGCCGGCTCGGCGCGCTCGAAGAAGCCGCGGGTACAGCTGATGGGCTCCGGGACGATCCTGCGCGAGGTGCTGGCCGCGGCCGAGCTGCTCGAGCAGGACTTCGGCGTGCTGGCCGACGTTTGGAGCGTGACCTCGTTCACGGAGCTGCGTCGCGACGGCATCGAGGTCGAGCGCTTCAACACGCTCAACCCGCTCGAGAAGAAGCCGCGGGTCCCCTACGTCACTGAGCAACTCGTGAAGCGCGGCGGCCCGGTGATCGCGTCGACCGATTACATACGCACATTCGCCGACCAGATCCGCGCGTGGGTGCCCAGCCGCTACCGCGTGCTCGGCACCGATGGCTTCGGTCGCAGTGACTATCGCAAGGCGCTTCGCAGCTTCTTCGAGGTCGATCGCCATCACGTCGCCGTGAGCGCACTGAAGGCGCTCGCCGACGACGGCGCGATCGATGCCAAGCAGGTCGCCGACGCGATCAAGCGGTACGAGATCGACCCGTCGGCACCACTGCCGACCACCGTATGAGCGCCACGGCCGGGCAGCTCGCGGTCACGGTCCCCGACATTGGGGACTTTGGCGAGGTACCGGTGATCGAGATCCTGGTGTCAGTCGGAGACACAGTCGCGGTAGAGGATCCGTTGGTGACGTTGGAATCGGATAAGGCGACGATGGATGTGCCTTCGCCGGCCGCCGGTGTGGTCAAGGCTTTGCACGTAAAGGTTGGCGACAACGTGTCGGAGGGGTCGCTGGTTCTGGATTTGGATACCTCGTCTGGCGATGCGGCGCAGTCGCGTCCGCACGAGGACGCTCCTGCGCCGACCCCAGACGAGGCCCAAGCACAACCAACTCAGGCGCCTGCAGCACAGGCAGCCGCCACTCCAGCGCCCGCGTCTGCAGGACCGCCGCCCCCCTCTCCGCCCGCGGCCGCGGCGCCGCCGGCTCCCTCCCTTGAAAAAGCTGAGGGCGCGGACGGTGGATCGAACGGGGGTGGCGCTGTGTACGCCAGTCCGTCCGTTCGCCGCATCGCTCGAGAGCTTGGTATCGACCTTCACAACGTCGTCGGGACCGGACGCAAGGGACGGCTGATCCCCGACGACGTTCGCAACGCGGCATCGGACGGAGATGGCCCTGCCTCTGGTGGCGTGCCGACGAACGGCAGCCTGGCGGGGCTTGGGCTGGCGCCGTGGCCGGTCGTCGACTTTGAGAAGTTCGGGCCAGTCGAGCGCGTCGAGCGCACCCGGATCCAGAAGATCTCAGCCCCGAACCTCGCCCGAAACTGGGTGATGATCCCCCACGTCACCCACAACGACGAGGCCGACATCACCGCGCTCGAGGCGTGGCGCAAGCGGCTGAACGCCGAGCAGGGCAAGGACGGCGTCAAGTTCACGATGGTCACCTTCCTGGTCGCTGCGTCGGTCGCGACGCTCAAGGAGTTCCCGATCTTCAACTCCTCCCTCGACGGCGAGCAGTTGGTTCTGCGCAAATACTTCAACGTCGGCTTCGCCGCAGACACGCCCAACGGCCTCGTCGTGCCGGTCATCAAGGACGCCGACCGCAAGGGCCTGGTCGAGATTGCGCACGACCTCACCGAGCTCTCGGCCAAGGCGCGCGCAGGCAAGCTCGGGCCGGCTGACATGAGCGGCGGCACCTTCACGATCTCCTCCCTCGGCGGGATCGGCGGAACCTCGTTCACGCCGATCATCAACGCGCCGGAGGTTGCGATCCTCGGCGCGACGCGCTCTCAGATCAGACCGGTGTGGGACGAGGATTCGACCAGCTTCGTACCGCGCCTGATGCTCCCGCTCTCGCTCTCATACGACCACAGGGTGATCGACGGCGCCGCCGCGGCGCGGTTCGTCGCCCACCTCGTCAGGGTTCTCAGCGATCTGCGCAGGGCACTTCTGTGAGCGTCATCGAGGTAGCGGTACCCGACATCGGCGACTTCGCCGACGTCCCGGTCATCGAGGTCCTCGTCGCTCCGGGAGACACGGTCGCGCCTGAGGATTCGCTGGTCACGCTCGAGTCCGACAAGGCGACGATGGATGTGCCGTCGCCTGCCGCCGGCACCGTTTCCGAGATCCGCGTGAAGGTTGGGGACAAGGTCTCGCAGGGCAGTGTCGTCCTGACGATGGAGGCTGCCGAGGCAGCCTCGTCTGCGGATGCGCAGCAGTCGCCTCCGATCGAGGAGGCTCCTGCGCCGACCCCAGCCAAGGCTGAAGAGCCAGCCGCCCCGTCGCCTGCAGCACCTGCCACCGGTGGCCCCGGCTCCCACGTCCTCGTCATCGGCTCGGGGCCGGGCGGCTACACGGCAGCTTTTAGAGCTGCTGACCTTGGGCTGAAGGTCACGCTGGTCGAGAGGTACCCCATCCTTGGTGGGGTGTGCCTGAATGTGGGCTGTATCCCGTCAAAGGCGCTATTGCACGCCGCACGGGTGGTCGCGGAGACTGAGGAGATGGCTGAACACGGCGTCTCGTTCAGTGCTCCCAAGGTCGATTTGCCGAAGCTGATCGCTTGGAAGCAGGATGTCGTTGACAAGCTGACAGGCGGGCTGGCCGGGCTGGCGAAGCAGCGCAAGGTCGAGGTCGTAACCGGCGTCGCGAAGTTCACCGGGCCGAACTCGGTAGCCGTAGATGCGCGCGAGATCACCTTCGACAATTGCATCATCGCGGCCGGCTCGAGCGCCGTGAAGCTGCCGTTCATGCCCGAGGATCCGCGCATCATCGATTCGACTGGAGCGCTCTCACCGGATGACGTGCCGGGCCGCTTCCTCGTCATCGGCGGCGGCATCATCGGCTTGGAGATGGCGACGGTGTACCACGCGCTCGGCGCGACGGTGACGGTCGTCGAGATGATGGACCAGCTGATCCCCGACGCCGACGCCGACCTCGTGCGGCCGCTGTACAACCGGATCCGTGAGCGCTATGCCGGCGTTCTGCTCGGGACGCAGGTGACGGCCGTTAAATCCTCTAAGTCAGGCCTGCGAGTCTCGTTCTCAGAGGGCAAGGACCAGACTTTTGACAGGATCCTCGTCGCCGTTGGTCGGATCCCCAACGGCAAGGCGCTCGACGCTGAGAAGGCGGGCATCAACGTCGATGAGCGGGGCTTCATCCCTGTGGATGACCAGCAGCGCACGAACGTGCCGGGGCTCTACGCGATCGGCGACATCGTCGGCGGCCCGATGCTCGCCCACAAGGCTACGCACGAGGCCAAGGCCGCCGCCGAGGTCATCGCGGCGGGGGCGGGTGGGAGCCATATCCGATTTGACGCGCTCACGGTGCCGTCGGTTGCCTTCACGGACCCCGAGGTCGCGTGGATGGGCCTGACCGAGAGCGACGCCAAGGCGCAGGGCGTCAAGTACGAGAAGGCCACGTTCCCCTGGGCCGCCTCCGGCCGCGCCCTCGGATTGGGCCGGCCCGAGGGCTTCACCAAGCTGCTCTTCGACCCGGAAACCGATCGGCTCCTCGGTGCCGGGATCGTCGGCGTGGGCGCCGGCGACCTGATCGCCGAGACCGTGCTCGCACTCGAGGCTGGGCTGAACGCGCAGGACATCGCGCTCGCAATCCATCCGCACCCCACGCTGTCGGAAACGATCGCCTTCGCCGCCGAGATGCAGGACGGGTCGATCACCGACCTGCTGCCCCCGCGCAAGCGAAAGTCCTAACCGCCCCTGCTCGGGGTCACTCCTCTGCTTCGGTCTCGGCTGCCGGCGTCTGGTGCCGCCGCAGGTGCCGGTACAGCCACGCCGCGCCGAGGAGCGGCGGGAGGTTGATCGCTACCAAACGCGCGAACGGCGGACGTCGGCCAGCGTCAGGCGGAACGCGCGCCTCGTCGGGAGCCGGCATCGCGAACTCCTCGGCGGCGAGCACGTCGCGCGGCTGATCACCGACCAGGTCCCCGGGGAGATCGAGCTCCTCCGGGGTCAGTGCCGGGTCGGGCGCCGGGACCCCGAACTCCTCCGCGGCCAGGACGTCGGTCACGGGTCCTTCCGATTCTGGGTCGTAGCGCATGTGCACTGATCTTCGCAAACGTGGCGGCCGAATCAAGGCATCACCACAGGCCTGCGATAATCTTAGTCTCGTCCACTTAGATCGTCGCACGGTTTTTCCGGGTGGGTGATACGATCTACTTACGAATCGTTAGCCCCTGGTGAAAGTGAAGACCTGAATGACCCGCCTCCTACTTGTCCCGCTCGACGATGCGGTCGTCTTCCCCGGCATGTCCGTGACGCTGGCGGTCGACACCGCCGGCGAGGAGCGCGTGCTGCTCGTGCCGCGCCACGAGAACGAATTTGCCGCCGTCGGCACCGTCGCGACCGTCGCTGAAACGGTGCGCCTTCCCGGCGGCGCCCACGCCGTCGTGGTCGAGGGTGTCCACCGTGGGATCGCCGGCGCAGCCATCACCGAACCCAACGGTCGGCTCTACGTCGACGTGGATGAGCGTCCGGACCCGGTTGGCGAGGTCGCCCGCCGCGAGACCCGGGAACTCGAGCGCGAGTACCGCGCCGTCGTCGAGGAGATCCTCGAGTTACGCGGCGCCGACAGCCGCATCCAATCGTTCCTGCGCGGGATCACCGAACCCGGCGCTCTCGCCGACTCGACCGGCTATTCCCCCGACCTCAACTACGAGCAGCGGATTGAGCTTCTCCAGGAGGTCGACATCCTCGAGCGCCTGAAGCTGGCCGTGAAGTTCCAGCGCGAGCGGCTGGCCGAACTCCAGGTGCGCAAGCGCATCCGCGATGACGTCGAGTCAGGCGCCGAGAAGCAGCAGCGCGAGTACTTCCTGCGCAAGCAGATGGAGTCGATTCGCCGCGAGCTCGATGAGGACGACGCCTCGGTCGTCGAGGAGTACCGCACCAAGATCGAGGAGTCGGCGATGCCTGAGGCGGTGCGCGAGCAGGCCGACAAGGAGCTCGGGCGCCTCGAGCGCATGGGTGAGCAGTCCGGCGAGTCGAGCGTGATTCGCACATACCTCGATTGGCTGCTGGCGGTGCCGTGGGGCAATCATTCCGACGAGCGCCTTGACCCCGAGCACGCGCGCACGGTGCTGAACGCAGACCACGCCGGACTGGACGACGTCAAGGACCGCATCGTCGAGTACATCGCAGTCAAGAAGCTGCGCCAGGAGCGCGGGATCACCGAGGACAAGCGCTCCGGCGCGATCCTCACGCTGATCGGACCGCCCGGCACGGGCAAAACGTCGATTGGTGAGTCGATCGCGCGCGCCACGGGGCGCGAGTTCATCCGCATGTCTCTCGGCGGCGTGCGTGATGAGGCGGAGATCCGCGGCCACCGTCGCACATACATCGGTGCCCTCCCGGGTCGGCTTGTGCGCGCGCTGCGTGACGCCGGCACGATGAACCCGGTGATCATGCTCGACGAGGTCGACAAGGTCGGCGCCGACTGGCGTGGCGACCCGAGCTCGGCGCTGCTCGAGGTCCTGGACCCTGCGCAGAACCACAGCTTCCGCGACCACTACCTCGACGTCGAGCTGGACCTGAGCGGTGTGATGTTCATCGCCACTGCCAACGTCGCCGACACGATCCCCGGGCCACTGCTCGACCGCATGGAGGTGATCCGCTTCGACGGCTACACGACCTCGGAGAAGGTCGCGATCGCCCGCGGCTACCTGTGGCCGCGCCAGCTGGATCGCAACGGCCTGCGTGCCGATGAGGTCGAGATGAGCGACGAGCTACTACGCACGCTTGTCACCGAATACACACGTGAGGCGGGGGTCCGCAACCTGGAGCGCGAGCTCGGTACGTTGCTGCGAAAGACCGCGACCGGCATCGCCTCAGGTCTGGCGACCGCTCCGGTCAGCATCGACCTTGATGCGATTCGCGACGCGCTGGGCCGCCAGAAGTTCTTCCAGGAGTCGGCGATCCGCACCGCGGTCCCGGGTGTGGCCACCGGCCTGGCGGTGACCGGTGCCGGCGGCGACGTGCTCTTCGTCGAAGCCACCGCCATGGACGGCAAGCCGGGGCTGACCTTGACTGGGCAGTTGGGTGACGTGATGAAAGAGTCGGCACAGATCGCGCTCTCCTATGTGCGCGGGCACGCCGATGAGCTCCACATCGACCGCAGCCACTTCGACGACAAATCGTTCCATGTGCACGTGCCGGCCGGCGCGATCCCGAAGGACGGCCCCAGCGCCGGGGTCACGATGGTCACAGCGTTCACGTCGCTGCTTACCGGCCGCCCCGTTCGGCACACCGTCGGCATGACCGGCGAGGTGACGCTTCAGGGTCGGGTGCTGCCGATCGGCGGTGTCAAGCAGAAGGTGCTGGCGGCACATGCCGCCGGCCTGACCGACGTGATCCTGCCGGAGCGCAACCGTGGTGACATGGACGACGTCCCGCAGGAGGTGCGCGATGCGATGAGCTTCCACTTCGCGATGACGATCGACGAGGTGCTCGCGGTTGCGCTCGAGCGGGCGCCGCTCGCATCAGCGGCTTAGCCGCACAGAGCCCCAGGGCAACGCATAACGTGGGTGCCGGTCAGCGGACCGGCACCCACGTGCCCCTATGCCCCCAATCTCAGTAGAAGGTGTAACCGGTGCGACTGAAGATGAAGCCGTGCCCGTGGGCGGAGAAGCAGTCGACGCTGAACGACCGCACCTGACAGGTGATCGTCCCGACCTTGTCGTCCCATCCGTCCGGCACGACCTTGGCGTATGACGAGATCGCGGACGCGCCGCCGCAGGCGAATGCGGGAGCACCCCTTGCCCCCATGGCAATCGCATTGCCCCAGCTCGCGCTGCAGCTCGACGGCTGAGCCGGCGGCGTCCAAGCGCGCTGTTGGATGTCACAGCGCACCCCGCCCGACACCAGGTCACAGCCGATATTGCTGCCGGGGACGGTGAACCGGGCCTGCGCGAGCGCTTGGTGGCTCGACGGCATGAACGCGCCGGATGGCACGTCCGGCAAGACCCTCTTCTTCACGTAGTGGATCACGGTCTTGGGCGGCGTGCGCTTGGTCACCGTGATGGTTTTCGTGATGACCTTCGGCTTCGTGGTCTTTGTAGCCTTTGTCTGCGTATGTGCAGGCGGTGTGGAGGCCACCGAATTCGTGTGCGCGGGCGCCGTGGACTTTGCCGGCGTGGAGGTGGTGCCGACCAGCGCTCCTGCGCCGGCCGCCTGTTCCCCGCTGTTCTGCGATCCTGCGCCGGCCGCCGCTTTCCTGCTGTTCTTGGGTGCGAGCTGGGGATCGAAGTTTCCTGAGGCGCTGCCAGGGCTCGCGGTAGTGCCGGCGCCAGCCGCAGGCGGCGGGCTGCTTGATCCGCAGCCGGCGACCATAGTCGCGAGCGCTACGGCGCAGAGCGCCATCGCCGTCCGAACGCGTGAAACTCGGTAGCTTCTAGGCATGAGCACGATCACCGCTAGTGACGAACGTCGAGTTGTCGAATCTGTACCACATGAACTCCTTATCGGCGGAAAATCGCGGGTGGGTGAGCATGGAACCCTTCCGGTTCAGGATCCGTCCACCGGAGAGGTTCTGGCCGAAGTGGCAGATGCCTCCCCCGCCGACGCTATCGCGGCGCTCGATGCGGCCGTAGAAGCCGCACCGGCCTGGGCGGCACATCCGCCGCGTGAGCGCGGCGAGATCCTGCGCCGTGCCTTCGAGACGATCCTCTCGCGAGCCGATGATCTGGCGCTGTTGATGACGCTTGAGATGGGTAAGCCGCTGGCGGAATCGCGTTCGGAGATCGTCTATGCAGCCGAGTTCTTGCGGTGGTTCTCCGAGGAGGCGGTGCGGATCGACGGGCGTTACGCCAGCGCGCCTGGCGGCAACGGTCGGCTGCTGACAATGCGTCAGCCGGTTGGTCCGTGCCTGTTGATCACCCCGTGGAACTTTCCCCTCGCGATGGGCACCCGCAAGGTAGGACCGGCGATCGCCGCGGGCTGCACGATGGTCGTCAAGCCCGCCCAGCAGACACCACTCTCGATGCTCGCCTTCGCCCAGATCCTCGAGGAGTGCGGGCTGCCTGGCGGCGTGCTCAACCTCATCACGTCGAGTAGCGCGGGCGCCACCTCGGCGCCTTTGATCGCCGATCAGCGGCTGCGCAAGCTTTCTTTCACAGGCTCGACCGAGGTCGGGCGGCTGTTGATGTCGCAGGCATCAGAGACGCTATTGCGGCTGTCGATGGAACTCGGTGGCAACGCGCCGTTCCTGGTGTTCGGGGACGCCGATCTGGACGCCGCCGTGCAGGGCGCGGTGCTCGCGAAGATGCGCAATGGCGGCGAGGCCTGCACCGCCGCGAACCGCTTCCACGTGCACGAGTCGGTCGCGGGCGAGTTCACCGAGCGCCTTGCTCAGCGGATCGGTGGCATGAAGCTCGGGCGCGGCACCGAACCGGGGATCGAGTTAGGCCCGCTGATCGACGGCAAGCAGCGCGACAAGGTCGCCGAACTCGTCCAGGACGCGGTCGACCGCGGCGCGAAGCCGCTGGCCGGCGGCAATGCCGTCGACGGGCCCGGCTACTTCTACGAGGCGACGGTGCTCGGCGACATTGACGCCGGCAGCCGCCTGATGACCGAGGAGATCTTTGGCCCTGTGGCACCGGTCGTGACTTTCTCCACTGAGGAGGAGGCGATCCGGGCCGCCAACGCGTCCCAATACGGACTCGCCGCCTACCTGTTCACGACCGACCTAAAGCGCGCTCTGCGCGTCTCCGAAGCGCTCCAGACCGGCATGATCGGCCTCAACCAGGGCATCGTCTCGAACCCTGCTGCGCCCTTCGGTGGCATCAAGCAGTCCGGCTTCGGTCGCGAGGGCGGTCCGGAGGGCATCAACGAGTACCTCGCGACCAAGTATCTCGCGATCAACATGGACCAGCGATAGGAGATAGGCGCCTCAAAACTGGCCGCTCTGGGGGTTGTGCCGCTGTCGCTTGTAGCCCAAAAGCGTAAGGACTGTTGGATCGAGGCGGGGCCTTGATTGGTTGCCGCTGTTGGGAGGTGGCGCTAGGATCGGGTTGCGGTCGGCGTCGCGAGATCGAGGGGGGCTTCGATGAGGATGTCGTGGTCGGTGTTTTCAGCGGGTGTTCGGCGGTTGCTTTTGGTCGTCGGGGTGGCAGTCGCCGGGTTGCTCGGTGTCGCGTCTTTTAGTGCGGCCGATCCGCCTGGCACTGCTGTCGTTCAGGGGACGGTCGATACCGGTTTGTGCGGGTTTCCCATCCAGGTGACGCTGGTTGATGGACAGAGAACTCGTGCTGGCTCCAACGCGCTGGTGACGGGTCTGGCGAAGGTTGTGGTCACGAACCTGGATACCGGGAAGACGGCGACCGTCAACGCGTCGAGCCCGTTCACGACCGACAGCTTGGGCACCGTCCACATATGGGGGGACGATCTCTTCATCATCGGACCTTCCTTGCTTCCATTTGAAGTGACCAAGGGCCCGTTGAGCATTACGGCGGAGGGCGTGTTGAGCAGTTCCAGCGATAACGCCGAAGCGATCGATCCGTGTGCGCTTGTGGGCCCGGCTCCGGTTCTAACGCCTGCGACGACCCCCGCGCCTTGGGGGCTGGCGGCGAACGCGCTAAGCCATATGGCCTACGCCGGTCTGATCCCGATCGTCGGCGCGCTGATCCGCCACGATCACGAGCACCTCGACGTGATCGTCAACGGCCAGGCCGTGACGGTGCCTGCCGGGATCGGGATGGCCGAGCCCTTTGACTTCGGTCCCTGCTCGCCTTTTTTCAGCGATGGCGACTGTGCGACCGGCAGCATCTTCGACGGTCTCGTCGCAGACACCCCGCTACACACGCATAGCACCAGCGGCATCATCCATGTGGAGACCGACCGGCCAGGTGTGTTCACGCTTGGTCAGTTCTTCGATGAGTGGGGCGTGCGTTTGAACCAGAACTGTGTGGGTGGGTATTGCACGGGAGGCGGCAAGGAGATGCGTGTCTACGTTAACGGTGACCGAGTGGCCGGAGATCCGCGTGACCTTGTCCTGACAGAGCACCAGGAGATAGCGGTGATCTACGGTGGTCCCGGAGCGTTCAACTCCGTCCCGTCCACCTACGTCGGTGGATGGCCCGACCCCGGAGGAGGATGCGGGGGCGCCGGGGAACCGTCCTGCTAACGCACTCTCAGGGTTACGCGCCCGCAGTGTCGCAATGAGTTGCACGACTCTCGCGCCTGGCACCTGCAATGCGCCTCCGCCCGCGAGCATCCGGCCGACGCCTACGCCGCACCTGCACTGCGCGGAAGGTGGTAGGCGCCGCGAGGAGCTGGAATAGGCGTCCAGACGGCTGTACGTTCTGAGTTGTGAGGGGATCAGGTCAGCGATGGCTCCGTGTCGTCGCCGGGTTCATGTGCATAGGCGCGGTTGCTGCTTGCGGCACGACTCGAGCTCACGCACCCAAGAGGGCGCAGCCTTCGTTGTCGCAGCAATTCCAGACAGCCGGTTTCTTGGACGCGGCGGGGAATCCCGAGCCCGCTGTGTATGCGTACACGGGTGGTGGCGGCCCGATCGACTGGTCAATGTGTGTGCCTGGCGCCAGCAAGTGCAAGCAACTCGCCGCGAACCACGGCATTGCTGATCCTGGCCCGCAACCAGCGGGCACGGTCTTCAAAGTCAGGACGACGCTGGGGAGTCAGACGTATTCGACGACGCTCAGGTGGCGGGGAGCGCTCCGCGTCGCGTCGCCGCCAACGCTCACCGGGATGACGCACATCGACGCGACGGTCCGGGTGAGCGCGGCACGGTGGGCTGGCGGCTGGGGTAGCACCGAATATGATGACCTCGGGATAGAGGCTTGCCGAACCGTTCGTGCCACGGGCTGTGTGATGCTCGCAGGCGTGTGGCTAGATTGCTCTGCCTCCGGATGCGGAGAGCTAGGTGGTGTCGAGGGGACCGACAAGGCACCCGATCATGCTCGCGTTGGGAACTGGTACACCGGCTGGTACCTGTTCGCACTCGACGCGCGCCTGGGTAACCCCTTGTCGCTCGCCGTCGGGTATGCGTCTGCCGCGGCGATCAAGCCGTGGCCGACGATCAAAACGATCGCCCGCTCTCGACCATACGGGCCTGTCACCGGGCCCCCAGCCCCGAAGGTCACGATCCTCTCGCGCGCTCGGGTGTACGGCAGACACATCCGGGTCGCGACCGTCTACTGCGCCGTGTCGTGTCGGGTCGCAACCTCGGTGGAGACCAGACATCCGAACCGTGAGGACCGCATCGGGTGGACCACGAGCGAGCTGGTCACCGGCACGAAGCCGATCGAAGTGTCAGGGACACTCCCAGCGGGGCGTGCGAGTGTGACCGTCCAGGTCGGTAACGGCCCGTACGTGAAGGGCCACTCCGTGATCCAGTAGAAGCGCGGAGCGTGTGTGGGTGCTTTGGTCTGTCGAGACCGAACCGGAAGCAATCGGGCCGGCCGGGTATGACGAGACCGCTGTTCAGTCGCGGCTGGCACCGACCCCAGACCTGCTTTGACGTCGCAACGAGAGCGCGAAACCATAACCGGCTCGTCCGCTTCGATCGGAGTCAATGCACAACGCGGCACCCATCAGAAGACTGGCGTCCGGGCGTAGGTGCGAGATGCGCTCGTCGCC
>Ga0307374_10006419_pt1 | contig 18488 bp, 16 predicted proteins | sample OX3MG_FD_202532 | JGI IMG/M metagenome (GOLD analysis project Ga0307374, IMG submission 202532) | Soil microbial communities from Risofladan, Vaasa, Finland - OX-3 | ecosystem: Environmental > Terrestrial > Soil > Coastal area > Acid sulfate soil | place: Finland: Risofladan, Vaasa | collected...
CCGCGGCTTTGCCGAGGATGAGCTCGTGGGAGGTAAGGGGCGTGGTGAGCAACGGCTCGAGCGTGCCCTGCTCGCGCTCGCCGACGACGGTGAAGGCCGCAAGGGTGCTGGGCGTAATGACCGGGATCAGGAGCATGTAGAGCAGGGGCAGGATGACGAAATGGTCCAAGGCCGCACGTGATCCCTGCGGCGCGGCGACGAAGATCGACACGATGGGCTCGACGAGAAAGAAGATCGGCAGCACGACCATGGTCACGACGATGGCTCGCTTGCGACGGAACTCCAATAACTCTTTGCGCACGACCGCGCGGACCCGCGGGGCGTCGAGCGACTTCATGGTGCGGCGGTCCCAGCGTGGTCGTTGATGAGTTCGAGGTATACATCTTCGAGGGAATGTTGCGCCTCGGCGATTGAGAGGACGTCGGCCCCGGCGTTGACGAGGCCGCGAGCCACCTCGGGCGCGGCGGCCTTGGGGTCGGAGACGGTGAGCACGTACGAGCCCGGCTCTGCCGAGCGCCAACTCTCGACGGCCGAGAGGTGGTCGAAGAACTGGTCGGGGTCGCGTAGTGGCGCGAGGGTTTTGACGACGAGCGCCCGTTGGAAGAGCTGTTCTCGCAGTTCGTCAGGGCGTCCGACGGTGCGCAAGGACTGGTTCATGATCGCGACGCGGTCGCAGAGCTTCTCGGCCTCGTCGAGCCGGTGGGTCGTGAGGAAGATGGTGACGCCCTTTTGGCGAAGGCCAATAATCAAGTTGCACACCTCGAGCGCCGCCACCGGGTCGAGGCCCGAGGTCGGTTCGTCCAGGAACATGATCGCGGGGTCACTGAGCAGGGTCCTCGCCAGTCCCACGCGCTGGCGGAGGCCCTTGGAGAGCCCGCCGCAGAGATCCGAGGCTCTATCAACGAGATTGACGGCCTCGAGGGCGTCCTTGATCCGCGCCGCGGTCCCCTGCACGCCGTAAAGACCGGCGAAGAACTCGAGGTTCTCGCTCACGGTCAGTCGCAGATAGAGTCCCGGCGACTCGGGCATGATGGCGATGCGCTGGCGGATCTCGACGCCATTTTTTGGATTCAGTGGAATGCCGGCCACCGTCGCCGAGCCCGAGGTCGGCGCGATCAATGTGCCGAGCGCGCGCACGGTCGTAGTTTTGCCCGCGCCGTTGGGTCCCAAGAACCCAAAGACTTCGCCGTAACCGACCTCGAAGGAGAGTTCGGAGAAGGCGGTGCGATCACCGAAGCGTTTGGTCAACTTGTCGACGACGAGGGCAGACTCGATTTTCGTGCCATGAGACACGCTCGGGGTGGTGCTCGCGCTCACTCGGATGCCCGTTGGTCGTGGGCTCGATTCTCGGACATCGAAGTTTGGGCACGGGTGGGGCAGCGCGACCGCTCGACGTTTTTCGAGAGCCCCAGGGATGTCACTGCGGTCATCGTGCTGTTCCTTTCGCGGCTTGACGTCGGTGAGCACTTAGGCGCCCGGTATCCAATATTGAGGTTAGACAGTGGCGCTGCGGTGGGCTCTGCGTCGCACGCGACGGGTCGTGGGTTCGATTCGCTCGAGGACCATCGGCCCTCGCGAGGTTTCTCGGGGCCGTACACTAAAGCCATGTGGGGGCCCGACTATCCAGTTCGAACGGTTCGGCTCGCTCTTCGTCCGTGGCGGCCCGAAGATCTAGAGGTCTACGTCGCGATTCGTACCGATCCAGAGGTGGCGCGTCACATCCCCGGACACCCCTTGACGCGCGAAGAGTCCATGGAGTGGTTCGCTCAGGCTGGCAGTGAGATTAAAAAAGTGGGGCAGGCGCTCAGTCTTGTCATCGAACGCCTGGAGGATGCCACCATCGTCGGGATGGTTGGCCTGTACTGGCGCAACGACGTGCACCGACAGGCCGAAATCGGCTTTATCCTGCTGCCGCCCTTCTTCGGTCAGGGGTTCGCGACCGAGGCTTCAGCCGCACTCCTGGAACTGGCCTTTGTGGGACTCGGGGCTCATCGAGTGTTCGCCGTGCTGGATGCGTCCAATCGGGCGTCAGAGAAGGTGTGTCAACGCCTTGGCATGCGACGAGAAGGGCTTCACGTGGGCGCCTACGTGGATGGGGATACGTGGGTGGACTCCCTCACCTATGCGCTTGTTGAGGATGAGTGGCGAACGTCACTGGCAACCAGTGGTGGGTAGCTCGTCTCGTCACACCACCACCATTTGCTCTTTGGTGCACTCTTAAAATATTGCGGACCCACGAGTAGCCCCCGGCCCGATCCGACTGACGCCGGGATGATCCAGATCACGGCTTCGGTCACCTACCTAGTGGGCTCGGCGGCAGGTCCCGGCACCGATTCGTCGTGTCGGCGCGGCAGCACCCAGTTCGGGCGCACGAAGTGGCAGGTGTAGCCGTTGGGGTAGTGCTCGAGGTAGTCCTGGTGCTCGGGCTCAGCTTCCCAGAACGCTCCCGCGGGTGCCACCTCGGTGACGACCTTGCCGGGCCAGAGCCCCGACGCCTCGACGTCGGCGATGGTGTCCTGGGCGACTCGGCGTTGCTCATCGTTGAGGTAGAAGATCGCCGAGCGGTAACTCGCGCCCCGGTCGTTGCCCTGGCGGTTCAGCGTCGTTGGATCGTGAACCTGGAAGAAGAACTCCAGGAGCTCGCGGTACGAGGTCACCGTTGGATCGAAGACGATCTCGATCGTCTCGGCGTGGGTGCCGTGATGTCGGTAGGTCGCGTTGGGAACGTCGCCCCCGGCGTAGCCCACGCGCGTCGAAACAATCCCCGGACGCCTTCGGATGAGGTCTTGCATGCCCCAAAAGCATCCGCCGGCCAAGACGGCCGTTTCCCTCTCGTCGCTCATGATGTCGCTCTCTTCTCGTTCGCGGCGACCTCGAACAACGTCTTGTACTCTGCGTAACCCTGGGCGTCGAGCTCTTGGTACGGAACGAACCGCAGTGCGGCCGAGTTAATGCAATAGCGCAGCCCACCTTCCTCCTTGGGTCCATCGGTGAAGACGTGACCGAGGTGCGAGTCGCCGTGCGAGGAGCGAACCTCGGTCCTCACCATCCCGAGAGTTGCGTCGCTGTTCTCTACGACGTTCTCGGGCACGAGGGGGGCGGTGAAACTCGGCCAGCCGCACCCGCTGTCGTACTTCGTGGTGGAGGCGAACAGGGGCTCGCCCGAGACCACGTCGACGTAGAGTCCAGCTTCCTTCTTGTCCCAGAACTCGTTGTCGAACGGCGGCTCGGTGGCGCTCTCTTGGGTGACGCGGTATTGATTGGGGTTTAGTTTCGAGATTGCTTCGGGGCTCTTCTCGTAGTGGGCGGTCATAGCAACTCCTTGTTAGAAGCAGAATAATGTCGTGGCGTGACTTCAGGCACGGACGTCTTTGGGCGCGCCCTCTTGGATTGGGCCAGCGGCGGCACCGTGGCCGAGACGATCGAGCGTGACGACGGGTTCACGACCTCAGGAGCCGGCCCCGAGGTGTATCTCTCTGAATTTAAAGGCTGGCCCTCGGCCGAACGCCAGTCCGTGCGCTTCCTGCGTGGACCGGTCCTGGACGTGGGTTGTGGCGCCGGTCGCGTGGCGTTGCATCTTCAACAGCGCGGTCTCGACGTGGTAGGTCTCGACTCGTCGCCTCTCGCCGTTCAAGCGGCGCGGATGCGCGGCGTCAAGGATGTCTGGTGCCAGTCGATGGCTTCGCGGGGCTTGAAGATCGGGCCGTTCGGCACCATTGTGATGTTCGGGAACAACTTTGGGCTCTTCGGCACGCCCGAGCGTGCGCGCAAGATCTTGAGCGAATGGGCGAAGAGGACCAGTCCGCATGCGCGAATATTTATGGAGAGCACGAATCCCTACGGCGGTGGCGCCCCGGGGTTCGATCGCGCCTACTACCACCGCAACAAAGAGCGCGGTGACATGCCCGGACAGGCCCGTTTTCGCTACCACTACGACTATTCGGTGGGTTCGTGGTTTCCTTGGCTCTTCGTCTCGAGAAGTGAGATGCGACTACTCCTTCGAGGAACGGGTTGGCGTCAAGCCCGCGTGCTGGGGGAGCGCCCGAGCGAGCCCTACGTCGCCATATTGGAGAAAGATTGACCGGCTGGCGTGAAGTCTTACTTAAGGGCCGGCATGATCTCCGAGGCGATAACGCCGACGTGATCAAGGTCACTCATGTCCAATATCTGTAAATAGATCCGAGTGACCCCCAATTCGCCGTAGGTGAGAATCTTCTCCGCGATCTGTTGGGGTGAACCGGCCAAGCCGTTCGCTGAGAGTTCACCAACGTCACGCCCAATGTTGGACGTCCGTCGTTCCAGATCGGTCTCGTTCTCTGCGCAACACACCACGAGCGCCACCGAGCGCACGAGTGACGCCGGGTCGCGCTGAAGCGCCGCGCAGGCCCCATCGACAAGCTTGAATTGTGAACGACAGACTTCGTAGGGCGCGAAAGGGACGTTGAACTCATCAGCGAACGTGGCGGCCAGACGTGGCGTGATTCTGGGCCCGTGACCACCGACGATGATGGGCGGCCGGGGCGACTGCACGGGTTTGGGCAGCGCCGGGCTATCGGCCAGCGAATAGTGCTTGCCCGAGAAATTGAAGGTCTCGCCAACCTTGGCACCCCATAGGCCGGTGATGATTTGAAGTTGCTCCTCTAGTTTTTCGAAGCGCTCACCGAGGGAGGGAAAGGGAATGCCGTAGGCCGCGTGTTCCGCCCCGAACCAGCCTGCCCCGAGGCCGAGTTCCACACGACCGGCGCTCATCGCGTCCACTTCGGCGACCGCGATCGCGAGCGCACCGGGATATCGGAACGTGGCCGCGCTCAAGAGAGTGCCGAGGCGAATCCGGCTCGTGTCGCGGGCCAGTCCCGCCAGCGTGATCCACGCGTCGGTCGGTCCGGGCAGTCCCGAGACGTTGCCCATTTTGAGATAGTGGTCGGAGCGAAAAAAGGCACCAAATCCACCGTCTTCCGCGGCGAGCGCCAGCGCCAGTATCTGGTCGTACGTAGCCCCCTGCTGGGGCTCGCAGAAGATCCGTAGTTCCACTCTTCCTGACTTCCTTCGCTCACGTACCGCGTTGATACGAGAATAATCTTCTACCAGAGTCGCTCGAACTCAAAGTATGGCCAGATTGTTGAGAACTAGATCGAGTGGAATAGCCCAATCCAGACCAAGTCCCAGTTGCATCGCCCTTGGCACTTAACTTCTTGCATGCGGTAGCCTGCACTTCGCGAGGTGGCCTCGCAGTTGCTTCGAATGAAGACGGTGAGGAAGTGCAAAATGCGAACACCAAGTGAAGTCGTTCAAGGTTTCGTCGATGCGACCATTCGGCGCGATTTGGGGGCGATGGCGGCGTCATTTAGCCCTGAGGCGATTTTTACCGAGTCCTACAGCGCGAATCCGCTGTTTCCGCGCAATGCCGAGGGGGTCGTGGCGAATGGACGTGAACAGATTCGTGCAGTCTATGAGTCAGCGTTGGGGGCGTTCGCTGGTGTGGAACTCGAAGTCGCTCACCGGTACGCCACGGGCAAAGTGGTGGTCGACCACGAGATCGCCAGCGGCGGAGCATTGACAGAGCCGCTGCATTCGCTTTGGGTATACACCGTTGAAGATGATCTCATCCAAACAATGCACGGGGTTCTCGCGTAGTCCCGATACGCGCCCGACGAGAGGTGTGGGGAGGTAAGGGAAAGCGGACTCCCGACCCGTGGCGTACCACCAGCGCCTTTCGATATTTTTTGGCAGGGAGCCATCGTCACTGATTTGGCCACCCTTTACAGGAGGGTGCTCAGCCCCCCGTCGACGGCGAGTATTTGTCCCGTGACGTAACTCGCGTCGTTCGAAAGCAAAAAGGCCACGACGCTGGCCACCTCCCACGCGGTGCCCTGGCGACCGAGGGGCACCGGCGTCGTGGCGCGACTGGGTCGACCAAGCGAGGCCCGTCGGCCCAGGGGAGTATCGATGAGGCCCGGCGCGACGATATTGGCGCGAACTTGGTGGCGTGCACCCTCGGCGGCGACGTGGCGACAGAGTCCCGCCAACGCTGCTTTTGACGCGTCGTAGGCGGGAATGCGACTGCCCGGTTTGAGTGCGGCCACCGACGAGACAAAGACCACCGCCGAGGGAGCGCCGTCGCTGGCCGCCCTTGACAACGCGTCGAAGGCGGCTTGACAGAGTAAAAAGTGAGATCGGACGTTGACGGCGAAGGTCTGATCCCACTGAGCGGCTGAAGTGTGCCTAAGACCGCTGCCAAGACCGGTGCCGACGTTCAGCACTAAGCCGTCGAGGCCGCCGAGAAGATCGGTAGCGTCGGCGACCGCACGGGCGCACTCCTCCGCACTGGTGACGTCTGCTTCAATCGCGAAACCGACCCTCCCGTCGGCTTCGATCATCGCGAGCGTCTCTTGGGACGCGCCAAGATCTCGGTCGAGGCACGCAACGGACGCGCCTTCTCGCGCGCAGCGCAGGCTGATCGCCCTGCCGTTGCCGATCGGCGCGTCGGGGTCGTCACTCGCCTGGGTGCCCGCGCCCACGACGAGTATTCGTCGCCCGGCGAGTCGGCCGATATCGGAAGGTCCAAGCGGGTCTTCACTCATTGCGGGAAACCACTTAAGCCGTCGTCGAGTTGAACGCCGAGCGTGTTGAGCGTCATCGCGACCAGGTGGTAGTGCCCGACGAGCATCGGGAGTTCGATGAGCTGAGCGGTGTCGTAGCTTTCCGCGATGATCGACCACGTCGCGTCGGACACCGTCGACGACTCGTGCAACTCGTCCGCCGCTCGCAACAGCGCCGCCTCCAGCGGCGACCAACCGATCGCGTCTGGTCCAAGCGTCACTCGCTCCACTTCGCCCGACGTGATACCCGACCTCAGCGCAATCCTGACGTGCTGTGCCCACTCGTACTCAGCGCCACAGTTCCATCCCGTGCGCAATATCAAGAGCTCCCGATCGCGGGCGGGTAATTTCCCATTGAGTAGCTTCCCGCCAAAAGGGAGCCAACGTCGAAAGAGTCCGGGCGCTCGCACCAGGGTGGTGAAGATGTTGGCATCTGTTTCCGCGCCCGAGGAGGACTGGTCCAGCAATTCTCGAACCTGGCCCGTTCGCTCAGCCAATGGAACCGGTGCAATTCGTAAAGGTCTTGATGTTTCCAACGCCTTGTCTCCTTCATCTCAAGGGCCAGTTTTCGCATCTTACGGTGGTTGCCAGCGTGGGTCTTTGGCACTATTGAACGATCTCGCAAAACGCGCACTGCAGCTTCCGGTCCTCAATCCCAGTGCGCTGTTGCGAAAGATAAAGTGTTGCAAGGTCTGAGGTGTGTCTCGTCGAGATTCAAAAGCCTAGATAGCAAACAGGACTTCAATTGGTGGAGTTAGGGGGAGGCAAACCCTGCTCCCTTGCACGCCATCAACAATCTCGACGTTTTCTGACGCGCGTAACTGTCCAAATATGCTTGTAATTATTACGTTCTCGTCCGCTGGCGAACGGCATTGACGTTCCCCATCATTCGAAAACCAAACAGCCTTCGTCGAGATCGACCAACGGCAGTTCGTCTCGCTCGGCCCAGTAGTCCTGGGTGTGACGCCACTCCGGCTTATCGATTCGTTTGGGCATGAGGTGCATCGAACGCATCAGGTAGTTCGGGTTGAAGTACTCCACGTCGATCCATTCAAGCCACGGTTCATCGCGGTCCTCAGGCCGCAAATGAGGGGTGACGCGCGTGGCGCCGAGTTCGTCCATGTGCAAGAGCATTCGATTGACAAAATCACTGACGAGGTCGACGCGAAGGGTCCAGCTCGCCCGGAAGTAGCCGAACACCCATACGAGATTAGGTACGCCGGAGAACATCATGCCTCGATAGGTGACCGTGTCGGCGAAGTCCAGTGGCGCACCATCAATTGAGAACGAGATATCGCCCAACACGCTCAAATTGAATCCGGTGGCCGTCACGATGATGTCCGCGTCCAGTTCGCCGCCGGACTTCAGGGCCACACCGCGTTCGGTGAACGTCTCGATCTCGTCGGTGACGATTGACGCCTGACCCGCGCTGATTGACTTGAACAGGTCGCCGTCCGGTAGGAAGGCGATTCGTTGGCGCCACGGCATGTAGCGCGGCGTGAAGTGGGTCTCTACGTCGAAGCCGGGTGGCAGGGCTGCGCGAACCAAGTCAATGAGCGCTTCCTTGGCGAAGGCCGGTTCCTCGAGCGCGAGTTGCGTTAACGCGCGCAGGTTGAAGAGGTTCTCGCGACGAACGATGTCGTGGACCCACTCTTCGGGGACGTCGAGTTCGCGTAAGTGATCGGCCAGGAGATTGCGGTTCTCGCCCGTGAAGAAATAGGTCGGCGAGCGCTGGAGGATCGTGACGTGCGCAACGGCGTCGGCAATTGCTGGTACCAGAGTTGCGGCGGTTGCGCCCGAGCCGATGACGACGACTTCTTTGTCGCGGTAGTCAAGGTCGGCGGGCCAGGTTTGGGGATGCACGATGGTGCCCTGAAACCGCTCCATGCCGGGCCACTGCGGCGTGTACCCCTCGGCGTGTCGGTAGTAACCCTGACACATCCAGAGGAAATTGGCGCTGACGCAGACCGTGTCACCAGTGTCGGTGCGCGTGGCACTCACGGTCCAACGGTTGTCCGCACTGCTCCACGACGCCGAGTCGATGTGGTGTCCGTAACGGATATGGCGGTCCAGGTCGTTTTCGGCGATGACGTCACTGAGGTATTTCTGGATTTCGGCGGCCGTGGCGATCGGCGCACTCGTCCAGGGCTTGAAGCGGTAACCGAACGTGTAGAGGTCGCTGTCAGAACGAATCCCCGGGTAACGATGCGTATGCCATGTGCCACCGAAACTGTTCTGGGCTTCGAGCACGGCGAAGCTGCGTTCGGGATTTTGGGTCAACAGGTGATAGGCCGTGCCAATACCAGAGATACCGGCGCCCACAATCACGACGTCGAAGTGCTCGATGATCTGGTTCTTCGTTGCCTCGCGCTCCAACGTCGTACTCATGTTCGTCCTTTCATCGGCCACCACTTCTATTGTGAGCTGCGTCGAATGATCAGTCAGTGCGCTTCCCAAATCGGAGATTAACCGCCCCGTGAAACTGGCGTCGAAGGAAGTTGGTCGTGCGCCTCGTTCGTGGCACCACGATCGATCTGGAAAGTAGACGCGCCCGACTGAATGCTCCGATGACATACGAAATTAGGGGGTACCCCATCGACTCGAAACCAGTCAGGGAGGCCTTCTAGGATTAGAAAAAATGAGGGGGGCCATGGAGAACTTCGCGGGACGCATCGCGGTCGTCACGGGCGGGGGCACGGGAATGGGGCGCGAACTCGTTCGCCAGCTAGCGAAGGAAGGTTGCCACGTGTCGACCTGTGACGTCTCGGCGACGGCACTTGACGAGACGCGAGCATTGGCTCTCGAAACGGCGCCGGCCGATACTCGAGTGACGACCTTTGTCGCTGACGTGGCCGATGAAGACCAGTTGCTCGCCTTTCGCGACAACGTCGCCAGAGGGCACGCCACCACGTCGATCAACTTGCTGTTCAACAACGCCGGTGTCGCCGGCGCGGGCAGCTTCGTCGATGACGATCGAAGCGCGTGGGAGCGTACTTTCGCCATCGACTGGGGTGGTGTCTACCTGGGCACGAGGACCTTTCTCGCCATGCTGATGGCGGCCGATGAGGGGCACCTCGTCAATACGAGCAGCATCAATGGAATCTTCGCGTCGGTCGGTCCCAATCGGCCGCACACCGCCTACAGCGCCGCCAAATTCGCCGTGCGCGGCTTCAGCGAGGCCCTCATCACCGACCTGCGGGTGAACGCGCCGCACGTGCGGGTCTCGGTTGTTATGCCGGGCCACGTCGGGACCTCGATTGTCATCAACTCTGGCATCGTGCACGGCAAAGAACCGGACTCCCTCGACCAGGAGGACCTCGTGAAGGCTCGACGTCAATTGGCGGCCGATGGCACGCCGGTCGATGAAGTCTCTGATGAGGATCTGCGCAAGGGTGTGGCCATGTTCGGCGAGGCCTTTCGCGACCTCGCCCCGCTGAGTGCCGCCTCGGCCGCGGCCATCATCCTCGACGGCGTGCGCCAGAACAAGTGGCGGATCCTCGTCGGCGAGGACGCGGTGATCACCGACCAAATGGTGCGCGACGACCCCGAGCACGCTTACGAACCCGAGTTCTGGCGCGCCCTCCAGGCCCGTGGGGGTATCGCTCTCTCATAGAACAATCACGACGCTATGCAGAGTGGGTCGAGACGAGGTGCCCACGGCGTAGCCGGCGGGAGTGCGAACGGGTGCGCTCACTGGTGCCCTTTGTCTGTCAAGTCGTCGGGTGGACGACGTGAATGACCGCACGAATCCAGGTGCGTCCATCCGACGTCGAGTACGTGACACCGTTTGGAAAGGTCGCGATCGCGCCGTGCGCACCGACGGGGTCCAAGCTGAGATAACTGAGCGAGCTCGGCAGTGTTGAGCGCGGAGTCGAGATCGAAACCCAACGACGGCCCCCGTTGGTGCTCACGTGTAGAAGTCCTCTATTGAAACGGTCCCAGGCCCACAGGACTGAGCCGTCATTACTCACCCACACCTCGACGTCGGTGTCGCCGATGTTGCCCACGTAGGGGACGTTGCCCGCCGTGGCGCCCTCACTGCCTTGGGCAAGAAGAGTCCAACGGCGACCGCGATCCGACGATTTTCCCAGATAGATGGTGCCTTGGCTCATCCCCCCGCCCTGGTAACACGTGAGATACCAGCCGGTGGGTGCGATCCGAAGGTCTTGAATCGGCACTTGGATGGTGAGCCCCGTCGATCCGCGAAGGCGGTAGCAGGGATTTGACCAGGTCGACCACCTCGTTCCTCCATCTGACGTCGCTAAGACGGGGAAGGCGCCCTCCATATCGCCGAGCGCGACGATCGCGCTCGAGGGGCCCGTGGCGGCAAGCAGGCGGACGCTCTCGGGCGCAGGCGATGATCCGGGCCGGGCGTGAGACGAAGGGATTCGCTCCACTTTGAATGGTCGAAGAGCCCCGACCTGGTATTCGTCAAGATACGACGGGCACCAGTTGCCGGCATCCACATTGAGTTCACGCTGCGTGCAACGAAGAGTTACGAGCGTCAGGACGCCTCCCGAAACCTGGTAGCTCTCGTTTACGGAGGGATCGCCGAGCGCGGGCGTCGCGAAGGTGGGCGTGTAGCCAGCAAACGCCAGGCGGCGCCAGCTCACGCCACCATTGGTCGTGACGTAGACGCCCTGGTTCGCAGCGGGGCCACCCGCCACGTTCGCGTCGGTGTATCCAACTTCCTTCGACACGAAGTGCAGATTCGGAGCCGACCAGGCGGCGCTGGGCAATTCGTAGGGAAGCTCACTGCGCACGCTCCACTGAGCGCCTCCGTCAGTAGTGGCGAGGAGGTATCCCTTGCTCACTTTCTGACTGGTTCCACCGACCGCGTACCCCAATTGCGAGCTGACCGTGTCGATAGTGACCAGTTTGTTGATCGGACTTTCTAGCGCGACCACGGTATTGAGGGGGACGTCGTGCGAAGCATTCGCTGCAGTCGAGAGTCCCATGACCATCGCCACGATGGCGGCGGCCGTCGCGAAGATGGATACTTGATGACCAGTCCTGCCCACCATTGGATTCTTCCACTGCGACTCTGGGTAGGGTCGTCACGGACCCGACAGCGCAGATCGGCGACCACTGGATATTTTCGAAACAAAGAAAGTGAACCTACTTGATACGGTCATTACTCCCTGCCAGTATGCCCACTTGATTTTGCAACCATCACATTTCCATGGAGCTCGATGTGTCAAGAGAGCCATTCAAAAGCGCCGCGACTGATTAGTCCGGAAAGTCGTCCGGCCCGGCCGGAACGTCCACGGCGTGCTCACGGAGCGCTTCGAGAGGCACGATGTCGAGAGCGCGCTCGTGTGTCGAAGCCAGGACCACGTAGGCCGCCGCCCCGTCGCGATGGGAGCGGAGCCAGTTGGCCGCAGTCACGCACCACCGGTCGCCGGGTACCAGTCCCGGGAACCCGTAGTGAGGCATGGGCGTGGTCAGGTCGTTGCCGATTCCCCTCTGGTGCAAGAGAAACTCGGCGGTGACCACAGCGCAGATGGTGTGACTCCCTAAGTCCTCAGGTCCAGTCGTGCAACACCCGTCACGGTAAAACCCCGTGACGGGATCGGTGCCACACGGCTCCAAGGACCCACCCAGAACGTTTCGGTCGAGCACGAACACAGTATGGCCGATGAGCGAGCCTTAACTGCCAACATCGATCGCTCGCTGGGCGACGGCCACGCTGGCTCCACTCGGTGGGCCAGTCCAGATCTACTGCCCTCCAGGAGTCATCGAAGAAGTCAGAGACGCGGGGTTAGACCGTTGGTCTCGAACACCCGAAGTGACACGTTTCTGATCACCTGAACTCTGTCGTTGATCGGGGTTGCTTACACGGTGGCTTACGTCATGCCTCCCCGACAGGTAAAATTCTCGGTACAGATTTGAAGTAAAAAAGAGGAAGTGATCAACGATCCGGCGAACGCAGACCACTCGTCACGTTGTGCAAAGGGACTGGTTAGTGTGGGAATCCGGTTACCATCTCGTTGGCACCAAAGGTTATACAGACTAAAGACTTTCGATCAGTGGAGGTGGTGCCTTCGGATACGAGGTGCCGTTCTAGTTTTTCTGGGGCATCGTGTGCGCCGACCAAGGAAATTCGGACGCTCAGATTAACTGTTCTGGTGGGCCTCTTGACCATTGTCGCCCACCTCTGGCTGAAACAGCAAACACTCGAGATCCTTTCGAAGCGCTATCTGGGTAGGCGCCCGACGAACGTCTCGATTGCGGCGGCGACTTCTCGTGGTCGGCTCAGGGTCGGCACGTGTCCGACTCCGTCGAGCACCACCAGCGTCGCACCATGAATCAAGTCGGCCATCTCGCGGGCCGTTTCGAGGCTGCTGGCTAACAGGGCGTCGAGCTCGCCGTGAATGATGAGCGTTGGCGTTGCGAGGTGTCGCATGCGCTCTCGGACGTCGACTTGGTAGAACGCTTCCACGAGGCGAGCTGCCCGCTCCGGCCCTGTCCGCACAATTATATCGGTGAGCCAGCGGCGAAGATGCCCGTCCTCGTCTTCCGGTAGGCATAAGTGGACGAAGAACTCGAGTGTCTTCACCGGGTCTGTGCGTAGGCCCGCAACGAAGCGACGGACGCCGTCGTCGGGCGCATACGACATTCCGGCCGAAACGAGCACCAGCCCTTCAATACGATCGGGGTTTCGCATGGCCGCTTCGACGGCGACAGTTCCCATGCTGGAATCTCCGGCAAGTACACACCGTTCGACGTCAAGTGTGTCGAGCACCTCGACAACGAGTCGGATCTGCTCATCGAAGGTGACGAGTTCATCGGGGACGTGAGTCTCCCCGGCGCCGAAGTGGTCGAAGGTGACCGTGCGGTGGTTGGCGCTGAGGAGCTCGAATGGCTGCTCCCAGATCTCGCACGTGCCAAACGACCCGGGTATCCCCACGATCACACGATGACCGGACCCGAATGAAGCCGTATGCACGAGCTGACCTTGAATGCGAACGAACATGTCGCCTCCTCACCGCGTCCGTACATCATGGCGTCAACCGGAGGTGACGTGGCGATACTCTAAGGTCGAGTCCCAGCCAGGGGTGTATTAGCAGGTGAGATGGGGGCCATCCCGAGGCGCGATGGTCACTGCGTCAACGTCAAGCAGCAGTTTCAACACTTCAACTTGAGCTCGAGGACGATGACTTTATCCACCACTATCGACGCGTCGAAGTTCTCCATCCCCGGTCTAGCCGCCATCCGGAACGGCGCACGATTACTACGGATGATTTGAGTGAGTTGACGTGACGTCTCTCGAAGACGGCGCGGACGCTAGGGCACGTTAGCGAAGGCTTCGTAGAGTCGCCACTCGCCAGTCACACCTCGTAATTTATGGGCGCCGAGGTCATTGAAGGCAAGTGTCGAACCCACGACGAGATCGCGAACGGTTGACGACACCAGTACTTGTCCGGAATTTGCTCGGGCACTGACTCTGGCCGCAATGTGCACAGCCATGCCGGAAAGATTAGCGCCAACAATCTGACACTCACCCGTGTGCAGACCCGCTCTCACGTCGAGACCCGAACTCTTCAGTGCGTCGCGTACGGCGAGCGCGCAGCGTACGGCGTGTGCGGGTGATTCAAAAGACGCAAGGAATCCGTCTCCAGTGGTGTTGACTTCTCGTCCCGCGTGGCGCTCAAGCTCGCGTCGAACAGTCACGTTGTGGCGTTCGAGCTCGGCGCGCCAAACGTGGTCGCCCACGGCGCCCAGGTGTTCAGTCGAGGCGACGATATCGGTGAAGAGCACTGTCGTAAGCACCGTCGGGGCGAGCGCGAAGCCGAGCGCTTCGGCTGCTTGATGCGCGAGTGTCGTCGCCCCCAGATCGCTCGCGATGGCACTCGCGCGAGCAAGCGCTGACCGGTTCGCTGCTGAGTCCCCCACGCGCCACTCGAGGTCGGCGAGGCCGAGGTAGCTCTCAGCTTCGCGGGCCGGGCACGGTAATTGGTGGTAGCGCTGCGCGGCGTCTTGGAAGTTCGTTCGTGCTTCGTCAAACTCCCGGCGCAGCGCGAGCGTGTGTGCGTGCACCAGCGTGTTCGCGGCCCGGTTGTGGGCGTTCGCGTCACGACTGGTCAAGTTGCCAATTGCCGTGTCCCAAGCGACAAGGTCGTCAAGTCGACCCGCCGTCGCCAAGCTCGCCGCGAGGTCGGGCGAGAAGAGCCAGTGCGAACCGAGGCCGAGTACCGTAGTGCTGGCTTCGAGAACGTGCCAGAAGCGAGTTTTGGCTCCGTCGAGCTCTTCGTTCGCCAGGGCCCAATGAGCTAGCGTGGCCAGCGCCGGAACCATTCGCTGTGCCTCGCCGTAACCTAGAGCCACACTCCGTAACTCGTCGATTATCAGGTCGTAGTCGTCATCGCCAGTGCGCTCGGCCACCTCACACAGTGCCGTGAGAGCGACGACGCGCGTGGGAATGTGGCCGTGACGACGTAACACTGAAGCGAGCACGCGCGAGCGCTCGTATTGACCAGTGAGCGATAGCAACCAGGCCAGTCCGGCCTCGGGGTAGCGGTTATAGGGCAGGTTTGCGTCGCACCAAGAAGCGCCACGCTCGAGGAACTCTCCAGCGCGCTCGAGGTTGCCCGTCCATAACGAGTTGTAGCCGACGTTCGTTATGAGTTGGGTCTCAAGGAACGGATTGTGGGCGGCCCGGGCTGCCGAAAGAGAGAGTTCGAGGCTCTCTTCGAAGTCGGAGCCCTCTTGGGTCATCAGGATGCGGCTGCCGTGGAGGAGGGACAGCGCCTCGTAGTTCTCGCACTTTGTGGCGAGTGCGATGCCTCGAACAATCGTCTCTTCGGCTTCGTCGAAGCGGCTCATGAATATCATTAGCCGCGCCGTTCGCGCCACGACCAGCGCCTCCTCGTACGGGTCGAGGTCGTGAATCAGAACGCTCATTTCGCTCAGGAGAGCGAGCGACCTCGGTGTGTCGCCCGAGTCATAGGCGTCCCTTCCCAGGACCTCGAGTGCGTGGACCTCATCCCGGGGGCGTCCCGCGCGACGGGCCACGTCGAGCGCCTCGTTGGCGAAGGCGACGGCCCAGCGGCGTTCGGGTAGTTCGATTAGAGCGTTGGCCGCCTCGATGAGGAGGTCCAGCCGCGTGGGCGCTGAGTCAGGCACGTGTCGTAGGGCCCATTCGAAGCGTCGTGCGGCCTCCTCGAGGGCGAAACTTGCGACAGCGTAACGCGCGGCCCGTAGGTTGAACTCGACGGACTGGGCGACGTCGCCGACCTCGCTGAAGTGGTCGGCCATCTGGGCGCACACGGGGTCGAGGTCGTCGCGATGGACGATCGCTAGCGCCTGGGCGATGCGCTGGTGCGCGTGCTGTCGATCGGGGCCAACAAGTTCGTCAGCCAAAGCCTCGCGGGTGAGGGCGTGGCGAAAGGCGTAGCGTGGTGCGGCGTCGTCGCGACGTTCAACGAGCAGTTGAAGATTTAGCCCCTCGCGAAGAACGTCGTCAATGACTTCCGCGCTGAGGCCCGAGGCCTCCACCAAGGTGGCCACTTCGAGTTGCTCGCCGGCCACGGCGGCCAGGCGTAAGACTCGTAACGTCTGCTCGTCGAGGGTTCGCAAGCGCGCGAGTAGCGTATCGCGTACCGAATCGGGCATCTCAATCTCTAAGACAGCGCGTCGCTCCCACGAGTCAGTGCCTCGGAAGATGTCGCCGCGCTCCAGGAGAACCTTGATGAGCTCTTCAGCAAAGAAGGGATTGCCCCTCGTTCGCTCATAGAGTGCATCGACGAGATCGTTTGAGATCGCTTCCCCGTTGAAGATGGCGCTGATCATTGCACCGAGTTCGTCGACGCTCAGCGGTTGAAGTCGAAGTTCGTCCACGAGGTGGCCCCGAGTCAGTTCAAGAAGAGTCGCGGTAAGGGGGTGGCGCCGGTGTAGCTCGTCGGTTCGATATGTCCCCACGATCCACACCGGTAGCGACGCACGTTCGCGAATCAAGTAGGTCAGTAGCTTGTACGTATCGCTGTCGGCCCAGTGGAGGTCCTCAAGGAGGAGGAGAACCGGCGCTGTCTTACTCACGCGATCGAGCAGCGTCCAAACGGCCGAGTAAATCTCCACTAATTCGCGCGCCTCGTGTGGCACGTTCACTATTCGAGCGACTTCGGGCAACAGCGCCGCCGACAGCAGAGCAGTACCGGAAAAGAGCGAAACGAGCTCCTCGCGATTGAACGTACGCGTGAGACGACGCAGCGCGTTGGCAATGGGCTCATAGGCAAGTGCGCCCTCGGAGGCGCAGTGGCCGAGCAGGACAGTCATGCCTCGGTCGGTGCCGACGCGTAGGGCCTCTGCGGCGAGACGCGACTTGCCCACTCCGGCCGGCCCGCCAATTAATACGGGTGAGAAATGCTCAGCGAAGTGTCGTAGTTGCTCAAGTTCGCCGTCTCGTCCGATCTGAACGGGACTCACCACCGAATGGGTGCTCATTGGCGAATTCTGGCATACCTAGGCGCCGCTGTCATGGACTGACGGCGCAGCCACTTGGAAAAATGTAGTGAGATGTTACGCACAAGGATGTTCGTGTCAATGCGGCAGTGCCAATCAAGCCACATTGCCCACCGTTGATGGATTCTTGGCGCGAAGCGTCAAGGAACTCAGACGCAATCACTTTCCAAAATACGTAGTCCCCCGTGGAATTACTATGTCATTCGTTGAGCAGTTCGATTGGCCCGCTCAAAGCCCTACATAAAGAGGTATGGACAAGAAGAGTCGGATTTCATTGGTGTCGGAGACCCCCCGCGACAACCTCCCCAGTGCCTGACAGCCGTTGCTGATCCCGGTTGCTTACACGGTTGCTTGTATGGGAGCCCGTCGATCGCGAATTGAGGCCGCTGAGAACCTCAAAAAATGCACCGAAATGGCCGACGAGTTGAGTAGCTTTGATCCCTTGCATGCCATCGGCTCAGGACGCGTTCACGGGCGTTTAAATTGGTCTAAACCGACTTCGTTTGTTGGGCTTTCAATTCATCGCCGTTCATCAAAAATCGTTTCAATTCATTTCAACTGCTGATGTTATTGCTGAAGTAAACCCCTTGCGCGCAGCGCAAAGGATTAACCAAAACTGTTCGATGACTCTGGGATTGTCTGCTGCGAACCGCGTCGGCCTAGGATTGCTGCAGGTGAAAAGTCAACTGTTTAAGTGCTTGCTCGCGGCATTGCTGTTGGCGACTGGACTTCTCGCCACCTCCACTCTTGCCGGCGCCAGCACGCCAACAGCGTCGACATCGATCGGCTACGACATCAGTTTCCCCCAGTGCGGAGGCGTGCCGCCAACCTCGGCGGCCTTTGGCATCGTCGGGGTCAGTGACGGGTACCCCCTGTCGACAAATCCGTGTCTGGCGAGCGAACTGCAGTGGGCCCAATCGACCGTAAGCGGCGCTCCCGCTTTCTATATGAACACCGCGAGTCCTGGGCCGGCGTACTCGTCGCACTGGCCACTAGGTCAACAGAGCCCTCAGGTCTGTGACGGGACCAACTCGCCAGCCTGCTCCTACGACTATGGCTGGAACAACGCACTGGTTTCGTTCAACAACGCCGTGAGTGCCGAGTCGACCAATGGTTCGACGTCGCCAACGTCCGCAGCGAAGGCTGCGAGTTGGTGGCTGGACGTTGAGACGGCCAATTCCTGGGAGACCCTGGAGCAAAATTACGGACCGACGGCGGCGTCCGATGCAATCGACCAGGCGGCGCTGGAAGGATCGATGGCCTACTTTTCGAGCATCGGCGTCAGCTCGTTGGGAATCTACTCCACCGAGTCGCAGTGGACGGCCATTACGGGAGGAACCGGGTCGACGTTCGCCGCGGTTCCGGTGTGGATGCCCGGCTACGCATCGTTGAGCGCGGCCGAGTCCGCTTGCTTCACTTCATCATTCA
>Ga0307374_10006420_pt1 | contig 18488 bp, 14 predicted proteins | sample OX3MG_FD_202532 | JGI IMG/M metagenome (GOLD analysis project Ga0307374, IMG submission 202532) | Soil microbial communities from Risofladan, Vaasa, Finland - OX-3 | ecosystem: Environmental > Terrestrial > Soil > Coastal area > Acid sulfate soil | place: Finland: Risofladan, Vaasa | collected...
TCGCTTAATCCGACTTCATACTTGAGCCGCAAAATCTCGTGTAGCTTGCGCATGGACAACCTTGTGAATGCCACCGTCGATCTCCTTTCCCAAGAGGAAAAGAGACCACGGTAGCCGGGTTATCCCGTCTCACGCATCCACCCGGTAACTCCCCTGAAAGGGGTGGCCACCTTCATGGAACAGTGGCCCACCTTGGCGTGGAATGCTGGCCCACCTTGCTGTGGAATCCTGGCCCACCTTCGCATGGAATACGCACTCATCGCGCCCGGTGCGATTTACTGGGGAAAGGTCATAGACAACCTGCCGGATTGGCGAGGATTATATGTACCGAGTATTCACCATTTAAATCAATCATAGAATACAAATAACCCGTTACCTAGCCCGACGAACCGCATGGCGCGGAGGTTGGTGCGACGCTTATGAAGCTCGCGATAGGGGCGTGTCGTATTTTATGAATGCATCCAGATATCCCGTCGCGACGCGTGTTGACGCCGTCGCCGACCTTTTCCATACCCGACAGAGTGTGTACTGTGTGGAATCAAAAGGCATCGCACTCTCCCCATGCTGACCAACCAATATTAACCGGCATCTAGGTACATTCGCCTTGCTGCGTTTGAAAACGCATATATGCTCAGTCCGCCTGAGTCGGTTCGCCCCGTATCGAAAACCCCAAATAACGACACTGGAGAGTGGCCATTCGGCGCTCCATTCCACCCACGCTTGATGTAGTCGGCGACTGTCGTAGTAGTATCACCACGCGAGTGAGAATTGATGTACATCCGTACCGAACGTTCAGGCATCCACTCTTTTGAAAGAGTTTTGATGCCAATCCTATTCTCTGCCAATCCCGCACGAGCGGCGCTGAGATAGTTCGCACGGAACACGTTTTTGAAGCCAGGTAGACCACTAACTCCGGCGCAGCATGCGTCAGAATCACTCAGAAGCAGAAGATCATTGTCGGCGGCTCCGAACGACATCCCGAGGCTCCGTATAACTGAACGTGCTGCCAGAATAGTAGGCAACCTTTGGTTGAGAGGGAGAATCCACTCGCGCCCCACCCTAGTTGAGCCTCGGGACATAAAGTACTGCTTCAGATCCAAACCAAGGAGCCGCCCCAGGCGGGAGTTGCCGATCCAGTTCTCAACTGACAGCTTTAGATGTTCAATTGCGAAATGAAATGCACCCGCGTCGGAACACGCCTGAGCCAGATCCCTGTAGTCGTTCTCTCTTGTGGGAAGCACGGGCTGCATCCTGCAGGCAACAGGTATGCCCGCAGACGACAGCGCCCGCATAGCCGCGAGCCGTTTTGAAGGCACTGGTGCACCGAAGTCGACTTTTGAAATAAGGTTGTCATCCAAGCTCGAGATAGAGAACTGGACGACAAAATTACCTGCGCTCAACAGCTCTAAATACTGTGGCAGCGCAACATCTACGCTCTTGGTACTAATTACAGTGGGATAGCTGTGTCTTGCCAGTGTTTCCAATAGCCTCAGAGAAACCTCCTTCCTGTTTTCAAGTGGCATGAATGGGTCGCTCATGCCACCGAGATGTAGAGGCTGTCTCCGATCCAGGAACTCGTCAACTGCAGACTGAATTTTACCTTCCTGCACCCGGCAGAGCCTGCGATTCAGCGCTGGCACGTCCAAGGATTGTATGCGGTTATTTCGATGCGCACCGCCGCGCGCATTTGCGAAGCAATAGGTGCAGCGGAACTGGCATCTCGAGTAGGAGTCAAGTCGGAGCGGCAGGCTACAAAAAAAGAACTGCGACGTTATTCCGAGAGCATATTCGTACGTGTCATTTTGCATCTATCGCATCCACCCGATCCATGGATGAGTACAGGGTCATCGGGAATTGGACTATGGTGCTAAATGTACCACTACCCTGTGGTGGCACAATCAGTGCTGCCGGCGGACCAGATACTGTCGTGAACGGTATATCCATTCCGTACCGATCTTTCAGCCTTATGGCCGTAACCGTCAGTGGCTTATTGGAACGATTGACCGTGGACACTTCGACCAATACGGTTGCCGTATCAACGTGATTCTCAGTAGTGTCATTAACAAGCCGCCACTGATACGTGAGGCTCGTACTACCTTGGGTCAGGTTTCCGTTACTGGGTGCGTGAGCGCGTTCTTCGGCCTGTTGGCCCCAGTAGATACCAGCGACAAGGAACAGCACGAACCCTAGGGAGAGGACCGCGAACATCTTCCTAAGATGCGTCAGGAACAGGTTCTTATACTTCTCGTTGATGTGGAGCACATATACCTGTTGAATGTCCTGCCATAGGTTTTCTCTGTCATCCAGTAGTGTTGTTGTTGATTGTGATTCGAAGTCATTGAGCTGACTGTCGTATTGAGCTCGGACTTTGTTGCCGAGCGTCTTCCAGTTACCGATGTATTGCCAAATGGGGAATTCGAACGCCTTCTGGTCCTTTAGCGCATCTCGATAGAACCATTTCCATGTTTTGGTTGCCTGGGTGAATGGGTACCTATTGACTTGACGCGAGGCCATTAGAAGCATCAAGAAGCCGAAGCCGAACAGGTACCCTCCAGAAACCATTATCGGAATACGAAGTGACAAGTTTCCGAATGCAAACGCGGCGGTGAGTGCAGCAGCACCGGCGGCGAGGTATACGGTCGACTGAAGGTTAATGCTCGCGATCCGCGATTCGGCGTAGTGGATCCTTTCGGCAATAGCCGGGATCAATTCACTGACCCGTCGCGTCAGCTTCTCGATATCTGTACCCTTCATAGACTGGATGTTCGCGGGGATTACCATTGTTTCAAGTCAGCCGTTATGTGTGCCTTATATATATTCTAACGAAGGTCGCGGGACTCTGCTTTGAGCCGCCCTAACATTGCAGTGTATTCCTCAAGGCTTGAGGCTATCACATGAGTGATTTCGCCGCCCCTGCCGACAATGCTCAGGAGCCTCGAGAGCAGTAGGGTCTTGTGCTGCCGGTCGCCGAGTTTGCGCCGATCTTAGATTTGCCCGCCAAAAGGGCTATCGGGAGTGTCTAAGCTACGCGGTGCTCTGGCCAGATACCCTCAGATACCCCGGGTTTATCGTCGACGCACAAGTGTTCTTTACCGCTACAAGCGATGACAAATTTTTCAGGGTTACGTCAACCACCGAATATCTTGGTCCACTGTTTAGTAGCCTGAGAACCTCTGCAATTACGAGGCCAGCAGCGAACAACCCCACAAAAGGAGTTCCTACGGATTTGTTTGCCATGGTTACAACCCCACATTGATCGGCGCCCGCCGCCAACATGTTTTTGTACGCCGGTGCGTTTTCACGACCGGAGATTGCAAGCTCATTTGCGGCCCACAGGTCGATGGCGAACTTGGGACCTGGGAATGCATGCACCCGCACAGCCCGGAAATCTCTATAACTATTGCCGAGGCCGGCCTCGATGACATGCGCGAAACCAGAAACATCAATTGCCCTGCGCCCTCCGGCATTATCTAGACCGATCAGGCCGAGCTGGGGTTCGTCTGCGCGGACTCTCTGTATGGCGTCAAAGAACCGCTCAACGATTCGAGTTTTAAATCCTCGCTTCTCAAGCCAATCGGAAACTACTCTTGTCTTAGGGCGCCCAACGGAACCCGCGGAAGCCATCATTCCAGTGCTTAACGAAGCCTCTGTTATGGAATCCATATCCTGGAGAACGACCAGGGCCTCGCTAGGCTGAGCATAAGGGAGCCCTGCGACAATCCATCCAAAGGCCTGACCCAAATGGCCCAGTCCCACCAGCCACAAGGCCTTGGGAAGGTTAACGATATCGGGTCCATCCACAGCGTCTAATTGCCATCTATGCGGCTCAGTTGGTTCCCAAAGCGAGAGACCGATCTCTCGGTGGCCCGCAGCGGGGGTTTCGCCGCGTACATAGAGAAACGCTTCATTGAGAGCCAAGGCAGCTGAAACAATGGCGCCGATACTGAACGTCCGCTTACTTACGGTATTTGAAACGCCGGCAGGGAGAAGACCGCAGCGCCAACCGTCAGAAGCCAGCCGTATCGCAAATGCTCCGGCTACAGGGCAAGGACCATCACCGACAACAATGGTTGGCAAGTCATCTGCGATGCTGCTATAGCTCTTCACCCCATGATCAGAAGCAACTTGTCTTAGGGTTTGGCTCTCGAAACCGGGAACAGTGATCTCGAACTCGCTGTCTCCAGAAAGGAATACCCCACCCAAGAATGCCTTGGATCCCGCATTCAACAACGTGAGGACCGCATGTTGCCAAGCGCCCGATTTTGCGACTGAGGCGTCAACGTGGATGCGAAGGCGATACTTGGAGAATATCGCTTCAGCTTCCGTGAGTGACGCAGCTTCACCCGTATCGAGTGCGAGCTTAATAAGCCTATGTAGGGAATCACTTCCGTTCACGGCCGTCACCGAATCTCCAAATACTTTGAATGGCTAACACCGTAGTACGCATCCCATTTATGGCCGCCAAGGTAGATGTGGACGCCAATATCCCGTGCTTTGATTTGTCCCTGGGCGAAGTTCCCAACAATCAAGGCGAAGTGTCCTGGGAGCGCAATCATAGGGCTTCGCATATCAATCGAACTTTGCCGGCTTCCCATTGGATGGGTATGAACGTCAGCCACAACCGTTAACTTTCCCTGTTCGCAAATCTTCCAGAGCTTTGCGTACCCATCCGGCGACATGGTTAAGTGCCCACCGTGTTCGGAATCCGGATCCAAGGCCTCGTAAGGGACAAATCTGCTCGCTTCACGTAGCCCCTTAGTCTCGGTGCCAAGAATGAATGCTCCGCTCTCAGCAATACGTTCTCCCCTCACGCGGAGATGTGTAACCAGGGCGACCCAGAGCACCTTAGGAATTCGTAGTTTCTGCACAGGCATAGTCGCGGCTATGTAAGAGATCATGAACGATCTCAAGGTACTGAGTAATTCCACGCTTGGGATTCCAGATCATCGACGGATAAACACTGCGCCAATTGTCATGTCCGTGAATGCTCACCCGGTCGCAGGGTATGTATAGCGCAGCCCCGTTCTGCCAATCAGTTCGAAGGCTCGCCGTAACTCTCCCACTTCCCTTCGGCCAGGACGGGAATGCCAGAACCCCATCGTTTTCGCAGTCCCAGAATGTCCCAGTCGGCGGATCCACCGGATAGCCGGCACAGTTCAACCGAAGCGTAAAGCCAAGTCCGTCCCGTGCAAAGACGGTAACGAAAAGATATGGCCACTTAAAATCCTTCAGCCTCCACCGACCCCGATCCTCTCCGGATCGGAACCGGGGGGCCATAATGTCGATATTCAGAGCATCTTCATCGAGCGCCATCTTTGTGCTTCCTAGCCCTGAACCCGGTGACTCGGGACCAGATCGAACGCCACGGCGCACTTCGGATAAGGTGCCAATGTTCCAATGTGCGTGGCCACATCAGGCTGGTCGGACGTACCCACGATCTGCAGGACGTGCTCAGCTGCGTCAGGGGGCGGCATGCCGAACTCCCTAACAGCCCACTTCTTGACGGTGCCCACAGTGATTCCCGGACGGAACTCACGTTCGATCGTGCGACCGCCGAAACGCACGGTCACCTTAATGTGGTGGCAACGGTGCACATGGATATGGACACCCTGTTCCTCGGTGAGCTCGATCAGTTTGGCTCCAGCCGGCAGCTCATCGGTAGCATCCTCCAGGAAGAGGAAAACCTCCTCCTCACGGGACTCGGAGGGCAGTTCAGCGATGCACAGGGCCATGAGCCCCGCGCTATCAACGGTCTCCTCCACTTCAATGAGTCGGATATCCGGCAACATCTCCGACTGAATGTAGACGCGCTTCGACATGGTGAATCTCCTAGTAACAGGACCGGCTTTGCCTGCCCCTTACTAATTAAATCGCGCCTACCTGGGAAAACCGGAAATGGTCTACTTAAACGGCCTAGCAGGGCAGTAGAAGTAGTGCGCGCAACGGGTACAGTTGAAGTCGCTACGCCGGGTCTCGAACTTCCCGGCCTGGATGTCTGTCACGGCGCTGGCGGCCTCTACGAACGCCTTCTGAGTTCCCCCGCCAAAGGTTTCAGTACCGTCGGTTTCCAAGTTCACAACCTCTATGAGGTTATTCCTCCCCTTGCCATCGTTTGCCAAGGCGAATGCCACGGCATTCAGTACTTGGCGCTCTCCACTCTTTTCGCCCAGTCTTCTCGTCCGGAACAAACGCCTTACGGTGTTGCCATTACTGGCCATCGTTTGGTGCGGACGAAGAACCACATCCGAAGGCCCAATCTTTACGACTAAGGGGTCATTCGCCGCGAATCTCGCTCGATCGCTCCTATGAAGTCCAGGCTCGAGTAGCCGCCTGGAATAGGCACCTACATCTCCATCAATCTCGATATCATCAAAGCCCCACCGACTAAGTTTCTCTCGCAGAAGGCTTTGCGGGTCAGAATACCTCGTGGTGTGGTTACCGAACTCCCGCAGTGTCTCTATAACGGATCTCTCCAGCCGTAAGAATCTTGGTAAGTGCAGCCGAGAGCCGAGGCCAATCACATGCGCATAGAGGTATCTGCGGGGGCACTTCATATATATTCGAAGTCCTTCCGCATCAATCTGGTGGTTCTTGGTCTCAATATGAAGACTCGATCGAGTGTCGGCGTCAATGTCTCTTTCCGGAACAATCGGCGCATCAATATTCTCGCAAAGACTCGCCGAACTCTCGATCGCTTTGACGGGACTAAAACCGCTCGAACATTTTTCGTATAGGCATAACACCCTCTTTGCGCGCGACAATGCCACATACAGTCTATTGTGACTCTCAATCTGCGATTCCTTTCTGTCATCGATCGTCGTTCTAGATATCAAGGACTGCGGAACAAGCTCATCCGCCGCCTGTGCCCATTCGAAGCTCCTAGGGCTCACATCCACTAGGTGAACACCATCAAATTCCAAACCCTTACTGCCATGTACAGTCATCACTATGACTGCATCGAGCGCCTCTGCCTCAGGTGGGATCGTACGCAATTCCCTGTCATCACGCATGCGGACACGTTGGCGCACGTTTTCGATGAATCGAGACACGGTCTGGCGACGACTAATGCCATCGGGCGTGCGACAGAACTGAATGAACTGCCACATCGCTAGCCTGCGAGTAATCCCAACTATCCCTGGTTCACCTGCAAGCCTTCGCAACAGATCGGTCTTCTCTAGCAACAGTGTCGATACCACTTTCCACGGATGATCATGGTGGGACAGTCCTTCAAAAGCAGCCGCCATCCGATTCGCAGAGACGCGCCCCTCGGGGGACAGCTTCTCGCCGATCTTCCGGACCCAGATTTCGAAGGGAATGTTCAGTTCACGAGGGTTTTTCAGACAAATCTGCAGATCCGAGGCTGCCATCTCGAGCTCAGGTATTTGGGTGACCCGTATGAGAGAGCTCTCAGAAATATCTGTCAACAACTGCAACAATGACAGAACATTTCGCACTTCCTCTCGCTCGAAAATATTCCCTAGATGTAGGGCGGGTATTCCAAGGGCGTTTAGGTCTCCAGCCACCTTTGATGCTGTGTCGTTTACATAGGCAAGCACAGCTTGTTTCCTAAACGGAATACCCGCGCGTTTGGCGCGTCGAATCTCGCCGGCAACGGCATGCGAAACCGTTGTATCACCAGCACATCGGATACGTCTGGGTCTCTCGCCTGTTGCGTCTTTAATTACGCGAGTAGTGGGGAGAGGGCTCACTGTAGATATTGGATTGCCGGATGCAACCGATCGGAAGAATTGGACGATCTCTGGCGAACTTCTTCGGTTGTCTGCTAGATTGAATTTCTTGTGTCTTGGAAAATCTGCGCCGAATCCAATAATGTTTTGCATGGACGCGCCACGAAAGCGATAAATTGCTTGGCGAGGGTCTCCCACCGCCCAGATAATCTTGCCTTCGGCCTCCAAAGCCTTTACGAACCGAGCGCTGGCACGATTTACGTCCTGATATTCGTCAACCAACACGTGCTTGAATCGGCCAAGGAGCCCGTTAAACCGATTCGAATCGGCCTCCAATGCCAGGGTCGGAGTTCGTACCAGATCACCGAAGTCGATTTGATCACGCTCAGTCAACAATCCCTGATACGCCTGAAATATTGCCGCGACATCCCGACGCTTGGCGGTGAGCTCCTCAGGGACAGAGGTACTGGCCAGTTCTACTGCTTTGCGGTACTCCTGTGGGCCAGCCAATTCATCCTTAGCGCGTCCAATTGCAGCGACCACCGATTCGACCCACTTGAATGGATCTGATACGGAGCTAAAGGATCGCAGCTTCACATCGTTGGCCAAAGCCTCGATGGTGACCATTTGAGCGAACTTATCGAGGACCGTGAAATTGGCCCCGAGCTGGAAGAGGTCGTGATATTTCCTGAGAAGTTCGAGCCCGAATGCGTGGAATGTACCTACCCACATGCCGGTCGCATTCGAAGTGCCTAGTTCTGCCAGTCTGTCCACCAGGTCTCTGGCGGCCTTGTTTGAGAACGTTAGGACTAACAGTTCCTGTGGTTTCACTCCTGAGTTCAGTAAGTGTTGTGCCCTAAGCATCAGGGCAGTGGTCTTGCCCGCGCCCGGTCCGGCAACGATTAGCGATACCTTGGATACGCTTCTGGACGCATCAAGTTGTTCTTTGGTAGGAACAATCGCTTCTTCGGGTTCAACTGGCGCCTCACCGTCAGGAAGCAGGGTGCCGTCGAAGACTTGAGTTCGCACCAGGTCGACGGGCAGCCTAAGTTCAGATGCGATCTGACAAGCGGATTTGCCCCCGAGGTTGAGAGATCTGGCCAGAGCCCTCGGGAGAAGCAACTCTTTTCCGAAGACATTGGCCTGCAACTCTGCTCGCTCCCTGACGCCATAAGCATCGACACGCGCAGTCCCATATGTCTCGGTTCCGTCCGCGGTCAGACCTTCACTAATGATGCTGTAGCACCCCAAGTCCTGGTCCGAGTGAAGCTCAGAGTGGCCCAATTCATGCGCGAGCAGGAAATGCCGCTCATCCTGGTCAAGGTCGGACCGAACAAAAATGTAGTTGAGAGTACGATCAAATACAGCTTCGGCATCACATAGGGCAGGGTGGTCCTTCGGGACAGGAAGGATGCCGCAATCAATCTTGTTCGCGGCGAGCCTAATTAATTCATCTGCGGGAACCGGGTCATTGCGCCGCTCACCGAGAACTTTGGAACGGAATGCTAGGGCGGAAGCGCGAGTAGAGGCATATGGCGCCATCTGTATTAACTAAATTTAGATAGAGCCAATAGTCTTTTCTTTTCGGCCTCATCGGCGGGGAGAGCCGCTACAGCTTCAGTCCATGATAGCGATCTACTTTCCGAACGAGGCTTTGTTCTTGAGCTTAAATGCACAACACGTCGTCGTTCGTTCACCATTAGCGCTGACTCAACCGCCTCAGCTGGAACAGTTAGTATTTCCGATAACCTTCTCATCACATACTTAGGCGTCGGCCTAATGACTCCATTCAAAACAAAAGCTGTGAGCTGAGTCCAGTTGGCTAGCCCAAGATCATTTGTAAGTTGGGTTATTAGTGTTTCGCCTCTATACGAATTCAATGCCGCGCGAACGAGCTTCACTTCGTCGTCGGACTTAGCGCTCGACGAACGATGTTGGTGCAAATAATTCAAAGTAAAGCTCTGAAGGCGCAGCAGTTCTTCCTGACCAACCTTGATATCTGAAATATCTGACTCGTCGATACTCTCAGTAACGAGCCACGCAGCAACGAATTCAGCAATTTCTCGCTTATATTCGGGATATTGCTTTACGATTCGCTCGACCGATGACGAGGTGAGCTCTTCGGATGAGTAAACGAGCTCATCCAGGGCATCGTCTAGAGAGGTTTTGGCCTTCGGTTTTTCCATATCCTTCACTCCTGCTTCAATTTAGCCATCCCGCGCGCGATATAGATCCGCACCATCCTGGATGACTTCCCCATGAACTTAGAAACCGTCAACTCCTTTGGATTGTCCGACTCAATAGGCATATCCATGAGGTAGTGGTAGACGATGGCAGTGTTCTCCTCTTCTGTCAGGCGCTCCCTCATGAGCCTACGCACCTGAGCATTGAGAACCTTGGTGGTCGGGTAATCTCGCTCAGGCGCGATTAAAGGGCTATCGGACTGGTTGTCCTTGAATAGGTATGCCAGCGCTTCCGCTGGATCCAATGATCCTGTTTCTCCGTCCTCCTCCTCCGAGGCAGGCGCCTCAAGGTCGGTAAACCGACGTTCTTCGGCGCGCTTGAGGGCGGCTTGCTCGCGAATGTGCGATATGCCAATACGCTTCGCAAAGGTTCCGAAGTTGACCTCTGCAAAGCTCACCATGTGCTGGTAGCCATTGACCAACGCCAACACCATCTTGCCGGCGAGTTCCTCAGCTTGATCCTCGGACACACGCGACTGAATGGCTCCACTGTTCTTTCTCAAGAACGACTTGGCGGTCTGGATGATGCGTCGGTTAACCTCCTGCCAGATGGGTTCTACTGGTATCTGGCCCTGATCTGTGGCCTGCCGAAATATTGTGATCAACACCTCCGTAGCTATATGCCCTGGACTGTTATGCCCTCTAATCGAAATCCGCTTCAGCACTTCAGGTTGTGAGAGAGCGGTTACTTCTTTCAGTGTTTTCGCATGAGCAGCCGGGCGTTTGTACGCTCGCTGCTTCTTTATAGGCTTTGCCATCTGGCTGAGTCCTCCCTGCCACCTGCGCTGTGTTCTTGCCGCTGATATCATGGCTCATATTCAGTAAATCGCAGTGACCCGCCCTTGTCGGAAATGTCTCCTGATAATAAATCCGGTCCAACCTCACCGGCAGGCGCCAATGCCTGGATATTTGTACAGTATAAGCATGGCAGCCCCTGAAACCGACTTAGGCTTTGCCGTGCGGGACAGCTGCAGGGTGTCCCGGCTTTAAATTTCAAGGCCTGAATTCGAACGTTGACAATCAATATTAATATTCCCCAGCAAGAATATTTAGTGGGGATAGGTCAGGGTCAGACCCTGTATGCTGCCATGATCGTGAAATCCTACATCATGCATGGTCCTGTTTACGGTGGATAGGTCATAATCCGAATACTCCTAATTATTAGGTGGTTCATCTATGAACAATCTTGAACAGCAGCGTTACGAGAAGGCGCATGAAAGAGTATGCCAACTTATTGGCAACAAACGAGGTGCTCATGGCTGGTTGAATGAACCTTCGGCTGCCATGGGAAATGTCATACCACGATCCTTACTGAAAACAGAGCAGGGCCTCGACCGAGTGCTGTATGAGCTTGGCCAGATGGAATATGGTCATCCTGTGTAGTGCATGAGACCAATACTCAAGTGTGTTTTAAATTATTAAACATGCGTTAATCCAGGTACCTTTTTATTTGAAGGCAGTCGCATATTCCCGATTTTGCGACGCAATTGCCTTTGAATCCCATAAATGGGATTTTATGTTCAAGCACTGCAAGATTTCAGAACTCAATTAATCCGGCCGAATCAGACTCTTACGTTGCAAAATCATCATTGGCACGCTCGTTGCACCTACTAAGTAGTACATCAACGAGATTACAGCATTGCCTGATATAGCCATCCCAACCGAAGTCCGTCTCCGCCGCCGGCTCAAGTGTCTTGCCTATGGGGCCGGGGCATTGATGGTTCTTCTCGTCTTGGTAGTCTGGGCCGTGACGCGCTCACCTGCAGGGCCTAGTGTGCAGCGTTCGTATCTGTAGATTGCGACGGTACACCAGGGACCCTTGCCAATCATCATAAGTACCACAGGTACGTTCAAACCTGTAGTTGAATGTTGCATTATGGCGGCAGCTCCGGGTGTCGTTGAAATTGTAAACGTACAGCCCGGCGATCAGGTTAAGCCCAACTCCATATCTAGCCATCTTATCGAACCATACGCCAGAATCTAACCTGGTGCAGGCGAGAGCGGATGTGGCCAATGCAGAAGCAACCAGGGCCTCTCTCAAGGCACAATTAACCAATAAGCTTTTGAACCTGGGAGCGTCATTGGCATTTGCCGAGGTCAAATTCAAGACTGCAAAGTTAATAGAAAAGATCGAAAAGTCACTGCGTAATCAGCACATCGTTTCCCACCTTGACTTTGCAAGTACTAAATTAACTACACAAGTATTGATAAAATAATCACATAAACATAACAGTGTCATCACTGTATTTAACGAAAGTATGACGTCGCAAGTTTTATAACTTAGGTCAGATACACACCAGTTGTCAGGATCATAAAATTGGTAATGCCACTTTAACAATCAGTATTTAAAACCTCTGATACTGTATAGAAGTGGCTTTATTTCTAGAGTTGTACATAGTCACCAACATGCAGGCTAAATCCCACATGTAGTAATTACTTTATTTATTTGTTTTATCGGATTTGTTCATTGCCTCTACTAGGCTACGAGGGCGCATGTCAGTCCAATTCTTTTCAACATAATCAAGACAATTCTGGCGATTATCAGGTCCGAAGCGTACTTGCCATCCACCAGGGACAGCCGCAAAACTTGGCCAGAGAGAGTGTTGATTCTCGTCATTGACGAGTACAAGAAATGTGCCGTTTGGATCGTCGAACGGATTTGTCATAGTACTCTCCTGTTTAGTTCGGCAAAAAATGAGATGTATCAATGAGGAACATAAATATGTTAGATTATGGAATGGTAGTTGAGATATTACTAAATCAATTGACAATAAGTTCTTCACAACCATTTAATCGGCGTGCCTGAATTCCCCTGCCAGCACACCATTCGATAAGTTTATCAGATTCAACAAGTTGTGGACTCCCTGGTTTGTAGCTAAGACCTGCTAAGTACGACAGCCATGGCTCCATAGCCATTGCATACACATATACCCTTGCCGGATTTAATTCTTCAATAAGAGCGGAAGCTTGTGTAGCATTTGATCCGCTCAGTCGCCGTGATCTATCTTCGCTACGCGTTACTACTGATGTGAGATATGGACCGTATAGCCACGTTAGAGGTGCTCCGTCGCACTCCATGCCAAGGAAGACGGTATTTATGGACCCGATTCTTTTTGCAATTCTACGGTAAACAATGCGATCAACGCATCGCGAATCTGCCAAAAATAATAGCGAGTGGCCCAGCAAGTTAACATGCAATGCATGCTTTGCATAGATACTCATTTCAGCATGTTCGCCCAGAAAAGGTAAGCTCATTAGCTCGCCACCTTTAAACACAACTTTTTGCATTGGGCTCATAACTTCGACGTTCACGATACCAAGTGAATTTAGTGCAAGGCGCATAGAGGGGTCAGCCAATCCACCCAGATTATTTATCGGGACTAGTACAGTTCCGATACGATCGCGCAGTTGCCAAAGAAGTTCAGGAACAAAATGATCATGATGATTATGAGTAATAAATACGTAATCAATCCGATCCGGGAAGTCATCGAATTTTAAGTGACCGTCCTCATTATGCGGATCCCAAGTTGTCATTGGATCAACGAGTATTGAAATATCAGGAGTTTCCAAAAGTACACAAGCGTGTCCAAAGTATCGCAACCGGAATGAGCTATTACAAGGCGGCTCAGCTCTACGTATGGGTGGCTTGTGCGTGAAAAATTCTCGGAAGTGGTTGCGGGAGATATGGTTGATGTTCAAGGTGTTACAGAGGCATTCGAACGAGACGGGATGTCTCCGAGATGTAATAAGCATGTCATACCGTGAATCACGAAATGGTATCCGTATATCAAATCGCGCAGTATCAAGTAATCGAGGTGTATTAAGAAAGAATGGGCGTTCTTTATCCGGGAGAGTTGTTAAGGAAATTTCCTGTTGAGGAGCGGAGTCAACACAATCGCCAAACATGAGCTCTTCATAAATACGCAATGCCGGTTGGTTGCAGTGATCACGAGTTACTTCTACAAGTCCCCTCAATGAGTCAGGTAGTGTGGCATAAATGTGCTCAAGTGATCCTGCTGTTCGTTGACCGACAATTGCGCGGTCTAAATTGGAAATGTCATTTGCAAAGCGAATCGCAGGGGAGCAGTCTTGTTGTAAGCGAGTCAGGAGACTTGTTAGATAATCTGCATTTTCAGTATCTACATGCAGAATAGGAGCCGACTTCAGATCAGAATCATTCATGATATTTGCATGACTTTGCGGGTCGGCAAGATAGGCTTCAATCATGGGTATCTGCCTGAATGCGAGATTGAGAGCGTATTGAATCGGAGATAAGAGGTGAGGCCACGTATACCAACGACCGGTTAATAGTTCAAGTTTCACGTTGGGGCGTAGATAAACTAGATCGCGCTGATCTATCTGTTTGTTTGTAATACTAGTCATGTGTACTCGCAGATATATCTCGTGTTTGACTCCAATAACCAGCGACGGCATCGGTAACATCGTAAGCGACCCTGGCGGCAAAACGTGTTGTGAGAAGTGCATTGTGACTTGCAGATATTTCGGATAAAGAAAATTTATTAGTTAAAGCTGCGAAGTCAGATACCCGCTTTGATACAAATGCAGTTCTTTGATCTATAGATGCTATATATCGAATGAATATATCCGCGCGTAACGGGATATATTGGGAAGCGGCAACCAAATACGAGAGGTGGGAGCGCGCCAGCTGCAATGTTTGTGCTGCCGTTGGATTACCGATTTGATTAGCAAGATAAGCGGAAACATCTTCATGTCTTGCCCATTGTTCAAAGAGTTCATCATGGTATTCGGGCGCGGTTTGGTGCAACTTGGTAGCTAAGTCCGTGATCCAGCTTGGTGTCGTGTCAGAGGTAAAGAATTCGCTATCGAGAGCAAGAAGTAGCGGTGGCGACTTATCTTTGCTGTAAAGCTGGCGTGCAATTTCAAAGGCAACAACTCCACCAAGGGACCATCCTACTAGGACGTAGGGTCCATTCGGCTGTACCATCTTGATTGCAGATATATAATTAGCTGCAATTACTTCCATGTTACTGCTCATTGTCGGTATTGTTCCTGGCACTTCTGTTCGTTCGAGACCAATAACAGTAATATAGCGTGGTAACTCTGCCGCTAGGTGCCGATAACAGTTACTATCGCCACTGCCAGGCGGTACAAGAAAGAGGGTAGGCGCCCGTGATTGTCCGGTGTGATAGATTGTGACAGGAGCAGATGGTCTTTGTAGCTTTCGCCGTAGTTGCGTAGCGAAAGTATATATGGTTGGATGAATGTATAAGGTAGATATTGGAATACGACATGTGAATGCTGCAGTAACCTTCGCAATTACTGTTAGCGCCAGAATTGAATCACCGCCAAGATTAAAGAAATTATCAGTAACGCCAACACGTTTTACGCCAAGCACATTCTGCCAGATCTCGCAAAGGATTTGTTCTTCCTGACTGCAAGGGGCGACATAATCGTCTGAAACCTGCGCCTCATCCCCTTGAGGTGGTGGCAATCGTTGGTGGTCAAGTTTGCCGTTAACAGTTAGCGGCATTACTGGGAGCACGACAAAAGCAGCAGGCAGCATGTACTCTGGTAAATATGCTGCAGCATGCTCGCGCAGGCGCTGTGGCTCGAGCGTAGCTTTAGCATGAGCGACCAAGTAGGCAACTAGACGTGGCGGGGCTGGGGTATCCTGACGTAGGATGACAGCAGCTTGGGCTACATCTGCGTGGCTAAGCAGGACGGCCTCAATTTCGCCCGGCTCAATGCGGAAACCACGCAGTTTGATCTGGCTATCCGTACGCCCTTGATATTCCAAGCTACCGTCGGTGCGGTAACGGCCGCGATCGCCGCTGCGATATATCCGCTCACCTGACAAACCGAAAGGAGCAGCTACGAAACGGGTTGCACTCAGTCCCGGCTGGCCAAGATAGCCACGAGTCAGACCCGGTCCGCCGACATACAGCTCACCCGGAATGCCGGGAGGCAATGGACGCAGGGCGCTATCCAATACGTGAACAGTCAAATCTTCCAGTGGGCGACCGATCGGGTAGCCGGAACTCTTCGCAAGTGAGGCCATGTTCAGTGTTAGATGAGTAACGTGTACGGTGGTCTCGGTGATCCCATACATATTGATCAAGCGTACTACCGGTTGTCGTGCTGCCCATTCTGCCAATCGCGACAGCTCTAACACCTCACCACCGAAGATGACGTAGCGTAGGGCTAATGGTACGGGTTCTGCGCATTCATGTTCAGCCTGAGCCAGCGTATAGAAGGCAGTCGGCGTTTGGCTGAGGACGGTTACCGCCTCGGCTTGCAGTAGTGCGAGGAACTCTACGGGGGACCGACTGACCAGATACGGCACCACGACTAATCGACCACCACTCGTCAGAGAACCCCAAATTTCCCAAACCGAGAAATCGAAAGCGTAGGAATGGAACAGGGTCCAGACATCGTCTGGACCGGTGACCACTACACGGCCAGCCACCTGGAATAGGCGGCTGACGTTGGCATGTGTAACCACGACTCCCTTGGGCCGACCGGTAGAGCCGGAGGTGTAGATCACATATGCTGGATTTTCTGGATTCAGCGCGGTGCACCGCTCAGCATCGTCAGGCGCCTGTGTCGACTGAGCGGCCAGACGGGCCTGCATGTCCGGAGTCTCCGGCGATAACCGCGGCAGTGTTGGCGGGACCTCCAGCGCTAGCGCCTCCAGGGCAATCAGTGCATCGGGATGGGCGTCCTCCAATAGGTACGCCAGCCGTTCGGCCGGGTAGTCCGGATCCAGTGGCAAGTAAGCTGCACCGGCTTTGAGTACACCCAGCAACGCGATCACCATCGCCGCCGAACGCGGCAACGCAACCGCCACCACATCCTCCGGCCCAATCCCCATCGCAATCAGTTCATGTGCCCAGCGATTGGCCTGCTCTTCAACCTCAAGGTAAGTCAACCTCTGGGAACCATCCACCAGCGCTACCGCGGATGGATTACGCGCCACCTGTGCTTCGAATAAAGCCGGCAACGTGAAATGCTCCACTGTATTTCTTTTTACATCAACAGGCATATTTTCGAAAATCTTTGACATATATAATTCGGTCGTTTTCAACAAAAAGCTAGGTCAACCTATTCGTATTTAGCACTAACAACGTGAATATTGCGCCATGGTGCACATTTACGAAGCCCGATATTTCGCGCCCAGCAGGGAGATATTCGTGCAGATGTTCGCGTATCCGTAATACAAATATGTTAAGGTTCCAATTGATAGAAAGAATCTCTACACTAGAAAAATCGAAAAAGCATCGAACGAGCTGATAGGCTGCCTTGAAGAAGCTTTCTTTGATGGAAAGGACTACAAGAGGTAATGTCTCATCACAGTTGTTATCTCCAGGACGAAGACTCCAATCCGTTCCAGTGAATATGATTGTGTGGAGTTCGTAGGCGCTCACTAATTTGCTTATTGGCTGAATGTCAATACCTATACCGTCAATTTGATTAGATGTAGCTGCTGCTATCGCGATGTTTTCCGAATGTGAGATAGAACCATGAACTCCAAATGGCCATATCGGACAATGGTCGGGGTTAGAAGGTACCTGATATCCTGTTATACCAAGTTTTCGCAATGTGGCCAATGCGCATACACGTCCCGCCAAGTACTCAGCTCTACGACTAGGAACTGCGTGTATTAATTTTGAGGGGAAGTCAATTTTAAATTGTTTATATAATTTGTCATCAAATACGTTAGTGTCGAAATTACATTCCATTAGATATAAACCTGGCACGATCGACTCTTTTGCATAGTGTGTACCCATCTGCGGAAAGTGAATAAATGGACTATACATCATCTAAGTATTTGTCCGGCATCATTATCTTTCAGGTGTCTCGATCACTATTAAACCATCGCGGGCCGATAAGTAATAAAATAGCTCACCGAATTGATCGTCATTGTAAATGAATCCATAATTTGCAAGATGCCGCTGAATATCACGTAAACTTCTATGTTCGTTTATTGATCCGAAAATGATTAATAACATATTCAACTGTTCGTGTGAGCATGTATCGAGGCCAAATGTACGTACTGCGCCTCCGATGTGCAAACAGTAGCTACTAACACGTCCATCAATCGAGAATGATTCAGATTTAGTCACGTTTGCTGATCGTCCACGTGCAAAACGCGGAATGCTTCGCCACCATCGTTCACTGCGTGAACCATAAACATGTTGATTTGCTAATCCACTTTGTTCCTTCGATACAGCGAAGAACTGTACGTACTGAATTGTTGTCATTGCATGTGGATCAACAGTAGATACGTCTACGGGAACAAATCGTGTGGCTTCCTGAAAAGCTACGGAAAATCCCATTTTACTGAGTAACTTAGTTAGTTCGGCGATGTCAGGGCGACCGACACCTACCGGCTCATCTGGAAGTCGAAAAGGTAGGGAAAAGTTCACCCATATTCCCCCGGGCTTTAGAATTCGTGCAATCTCATTGACTACTGCCCATGGATTGCCAACCGCGTCCATTAAGTACTGCGTGACAACAGCGGTCTGACTTTCGTTATCGAATGGAAGGCATATGGCATCCGCGACGATTAGCTTGA
>Ga0307374_10006421_pt1 | contig 18486 bp, 10 predicted proteins | sample OX3MG_FD_202532 | JGI IMG/M metagenome (GOLD analysis project Ga0307374, IMG submission 202532) | Soil microbial communities from Risofladan, Vaasa, Finland - OX-3 | ecosystem: Environmental > Terrestrial > Soil > Coastal area > Acid sulfate soil | place: Finland: Risofladan, Vaasa | collected...
GCGGCGCGTCGCCAAGAGGAGCTTCCGCCTAGCGAGACGGAAAGCCCGCCCCCGCTCGAACCCCGCACGCCGGAACCCGCGCGCGGCGTCTCCGACGAAGCTGCCGCGGCACCCGTCGAGCGCGCAGCGGACAAGCGCGCGGCAGATCTGGCCCGCGACGACCCGCTGGCGGCGAACGTCGCCCGTGAATCGCTCGACGAGCCAAGCTACGATTCCCAGCCTGCGCAACCGCTCGATCACCGCGTGCCGGACGAAAACCGGGCGGAGATACCGCGGGCGTTGGCGTTGGCGCTGCTCTTACTGGCCCTCCCGGCGGCGATGGTCGTTTGGAGACTTGCCGACCGCAACCCACATGGTGTCGGGGCAGACGACCCATCCGCGTCGAACGGGCAGCCGTTGAAGGCGATCGATCGCGCGGGCTGGTGGGCCTACTTGGCCAGCGTGGCGATCGTCGGCGGATGGGTGACGCATGCGATGCTTTCCGGCCAGCAGGCGGGGTTCAAGGCCGCGGCACTGCTGTTGTTCGCCGGAATGACCGTCATGACCGTAGCCCCGCTCTACCCGATGGCCGGACCGTTGGTCTATCTCGTCTTATCGTACAGCCTGCAACGGGAAGACCCCGCGGCCGCCCGCATCGAGGACTCCGGGATCATGGGCTATTTGGTGTTGTTGGCAGTCGCCGCCTTGATCCTGCGATTGGTGCGTCAACGGCGCTGGCCGCGTCCGCCACGCGAGGCGGTCGTGTGGGCCTTGCTGGGCATGATGGCCTGGATTGGCGTGTCGGTGCTGAACGCCACGCTCGACGGCTTGCCGGTGACGCCGAACCTCGTTCATCGTGCGGCGCGGTTCGTGCAAGTGCTGGTCCTCTTCCTGGTGACGTTTTACGCCGGCGCCGGCCTGGCGGAGTTGCGGCTGACCACGCTCTTGCTGGCGTTGTCGCTCGTCGCCCGCGTCTACGTTTTCCACGCTCACGTCCGACTCGAGCAGAACCTGGCGATGGTGGCGGCGATGGTCTGCCCGCTGTTGTGGGTGACGGCCCAAACGGCGCCGGCCAGGCTGGCCATGCTCGGCTGTTACCTGCTGCTGGCGCACTTCGTTTGTCTGATCGGGTATATTCAGAACCGCGCGGCGATGGTGGCCCTGCCCGTTGCGGCGGCGGTGCTCTTGCTCTCGTCGCGGCATCGCACGCGCGCTCTCTTGCTGGCGGCGCCCGTGGCGGTCGCCTTGGCGGCATGGCTGCCCAGCTCCGGCCTTCTGGACCGCTTCACGGGAATCTATCAGCAAGGACAATTCCAAGAGAGCGCATACTATCGATTGCGGCTTTGGGGCGCCGGCTGGCACATGGCCCTCGACCACGCGGTTCTCGGCGTGGGGCCGGGCAATTTCGACCTGCTGGTTCAAAACTACGATCCAGATTTGCTGGCGATGGGCCCCCACAACGGCGTCGTGCAAATGGCGGCCGAAACCGGACTGGTGGGCGTGGCGCTTTATCTGGGGCTGATTCTGTCGGCCAGCCTACGGCTGGCCGCCACCGTCTGGCGATATCGCGACGACTGGCGAGGTTGTCTCGCCGGCGGCGTGCTCGCCGGCCTCGCCGCGCACGTGGTCACCGGACTGTTTCTCGAAAACCCGTCGTTGGCGGTCACCTATGTGCTGCTGGCCCAGGGTCTGACGTTGTCGGCCGTACCGGTGACACACGTCTACCGCGAGCGTCTTCGTCTACCGCTGCCCGACTTCTTGGCCCAGCCGCTGGCCGACTTTTCGTTGCGGTGGCCGCGCGTCGTATCGGGCATGCCCGTCGCCTGGCGAAGCCCGTCTCGATGCCGCCCGGCCGAAGGCGGCGTCGCCGGCGCAGCGCGGGAATCAGCATGGCCAAAGGCGGCAGGCGGAGCGTGGCTGCTGCTCGCCCTTTACGCGGCCTTGACGGTCGCCGGCTCCTTGACGCCTTTCTCCTTTCAGGCCGCGAGTGTCGATGCGGCCCTGTCGATCTACGGGCGCGAGATGGGGCGGGCCATTGAGTTCAGCGACCGCGCCGACTGGTTGTCGAACGTGCTCTTGTTCGTGCCCCTTGGCTTCTTGGCCATGGCGGCCTGTTGTGGCGCGCGAAGGCGATTTGCCCGCCGCGCGGCCACGAGTTTCCTGGTTGTGATCGGTTGCCTGTTGTTCAGCGCCTCGATCGAGCTGGCCCAGGTCTGGTTCCCGTCGCGGACCGTCAATCCGAACGACGTGGCCGCGGAAACGTTGGGCGCGGCGCTGGGCGTCGTCGTTTTCCTCTTGGTCGGAGACCGGCTCGTGGCAATGGCATCGTCCGTGTTGGCCACGCGCAGGCCTTTATGCCGGAGCGAAAAGCTGCTCGCTTGCTACGCGGCGGCGGTGCTCGTCTATGCCGCCTGGCCGTTCGACTTCACCATCAGTCCCAGCGATCTGGCCGGCAAGTTGCGCGACGGCCGCCTGGACCTGGCCGATTGGTCGCGTCCCGGCTGGTTGTCGGTCTTCATGGCATCGCTGCTGCTGATGGCTCCCATCGGGTTCCTGCTGCGCACCGTCGCGACACCGCGCGGTCGGCCGGTGCGCGGCTGCGCGGCCGCGCTGGGCTGGGGATTGGCATGGTTACTGGCAATCGAGTTCTGCCGGCTACTGACATTGAGCCAATCCGTCGGCGTGCTGCACCTGGCGGGCGGAGCGGCGGGCATGGTGTGCGGTGCTTTCGCCTGGGCCGGCACCCGAGGCAAAGCAACGCCCTGACGGCGAGCGGCTACCAAAAGAGCTAAATTACGCCTGTGCGCGTATCGACATGACCGATTTTGCGGCTATGATCTACTCCGGTCCAAGGGTGCCGCTACCTTGAGAAAGGGCAACCCCTTGACAAATGGAAACGGTCAACTAACTTGGGAAACTTAGTACGAATCGGCTTGTTGCGGCATCCTTGACTGACCGATGGATGCCCGGCAATGCCAGCGAAAGTCTTTGGTCGAATCGGCGAGTTTTCGCCGGCCGGTTGAAGCAAGTGCCGCCGACGGATTTTGGGAAAACGCTCCGCGTAAAACTTCTCGCTCTTGCCAGGGCGAAGAGTGGGTGCCTTTCCGGTCCGCGAGGCAGTGGGTGAAAGGTTCAACCTGCACCCCACGGGGACGGAGTCCGCGCCGGGCGCGGCAAATCATTCGCTCCTCCGTGGTAGACGCGCCAAATCTCGGTTCCCTTCTCTTCGTTTCAAGTCCGACAGACCGGCCGCCGTTTCACCGAGCTCGGCATCGGCTGTACGAATCTTTGTTCGTTATTTCCTCACTCCATGCGACGCCATCGCACACGTAAGGGCGCCAAGAACCGCGGCGCGGTCCATGCCGGTTTTAACGGGCACGGCGCCCACGGCGAAAGGGCCAGCAAGTCGGCGGCCGCCGTTGCGGCGGAGCAGCTCGACTCGTCGCCGTTTGTTTTCACCTGGCCGGTGCGGACCGCAATCGCCCTGTTGATCGCCCTTTTCGCCTGGTCCTATTGGCAGGTCCTGGGCGAACTGGTGACCGCCTGGAACCATCAGCCCGACTATTCGCACGGCTGGTTCGTCGTCCCGGTGGCCGGCTACCTGCTCTGGTCGCGCCGGGCAGACTTGCCCGGCCGCTCGCGGTCCTTTGCCTGGGGCGGCTTGCTGCTCGTCGGCCTGTCGCTGGCAGTGCGGACCGCGGGCAGTGCTTTCTATATCGACGCCGTCGAGGCCTGGTCGATTCCGCTTTGGGTGGCGGGAGCGTTCTGGCTGTTGGGCGGCCGGCGGGTGTGCTGGTGGTCGTTGCCCGCGGTGGGATTTCTGGCCTTCATGATTCCCTTGCCCTTCCATGCCGAGCACCTGCTGAGCTATCCCTTGCAGCGCGTGGCCACGCGGGCAAGCTGCTGGTTGCTGCAGAGCCTGGCCCAGCCGGCCTTGCAGGAGGCCAACGTGGTGAGCATCGGCGAGGTGCGGCTGAACATTGTCGAAGCCTGCAGCGGACTGCGGATTTTTGTTTCCATCCTGGCGCTGGCCTATCTCTACGCCGCGCTGATCAAGAAGCCGTTGTGGACCAAGTGCGCGTTGTTCGTGGCGGTGGCCCCGGTGGCCGTGGCCGCCAACGCCTTGCGAATCACGCTCACCGGGCTGTTGCACGTGATGGTGTCGGGCGAGGCGGCGCATCGCTTTTCGCACGACCTGGCCGGCTGGCTGATGCTGCCCATCGCGGCCGCGATGTTGGCCTTCGTGGTGTGGTATGTCGACAAGCTGGTGTTGCAGGTCGAAACATTGACCGCGGGCGACTTGCTCCGCGAGGGCGCCGCCAACCCAACGCCCGTAACTTAAAACCAAGCGAGAAGCTACGCGGAGCGGCATTTTCGGCCTCAGCGGCCGCGGCCGACTCTCCGGCGAACAAACCATGTCGAATCCTCTACTGCCAAATCGGATGCCGTCGGGCCCGGAACCAGACCGGTCGCCCATGACGGCCGAAGGCGGCGTCAAAATGATCACGGTGGCGGAAGTGCTCGCCGTGCTGCGCCGCTGGTGGTGGCAGTGTACGCTGGCGGGCATCGTGCTGGCGGCGGTGGCCGGCGGCGTGGTCTGGAGCACCTTCAAGCCGGTCTACGAAGGACTGGCGCTGTTGCTCATCAAGTCGGATCCCGAATACATCGCCTTTCCGCAACAGTCGAATTCCTACTCGTTCGCCTGGACGCAGTTGGAGACGCTGCGCAGCCCGATCGTTCTTTCTCGCGTGGCGGCGCAGCCGGAGATCGCCAGCCAGCCGGAGGCCAAGGAGATCGGCGAGGTCGACCAGTGGCTGGCCAAGAAGCTGGACGTGCGTTTTGTGGGCCAGTCGGACTTGTGCCAGGTGACCTTTCGATCGGAGCGCCCCGAGGTGGCGGCGATGGTCGTCAACGCGGTGGTCGACGAATACTTGGCGCTGCACCAGGACCGCGAAGGCGAGCAAGCCGACCGCATCATCTCCTTGCTGGCCGATCAGCAGCGCGAGCGCCAGTCGGAGGTGGAAGGCCTGCGCGAACGCGTGCGAGCGTTGCTGAAAAAAACGACCGGGCGCGAGCCGCTCATGCTGCGCGGCGAGAGCAGCCTGATCATTCGCCAGAACCCGTTGGCCGACGCCGAAGATCGCCGCATCGCCGCCGAGGTGGAGTGCGAGGTGCTGTCGGCCCAGTTGAAGGTCTATCAAGAGGCTGTCGCCGCCGACAAGGTGGAGATTCCGCCCGAAGAGCTGCAACGGGCGTTGTTCGAGCATCCCGCGATCAATCATCTCAGCCAGCAAGTGGCCGGGCTCGAACAGTTGGTGGCGATGAGGAAGAATGCCGCCGCGCCTGGTTACAAAGACGCGCTTGTCAACAAGACCAAGGAGCTGCAGAAAGCGCGGGAAGTCCTTGAGACCCAAGTTGAAAAGCTGAAGCCCTCGGTGGCCAAGGAATTGGAGCGGCAGCTTTTGGCCGATCAAGTGGAAAAGATTCACGAGTTGCAGGTCAAGCTCGAAGTGCAAAAACGGATGATGGCCCAATGGGACGAGAAGGCGCAGAAGGAGCGCAAGGAGATGGAGAGCCACGGCAGCGAGCGGCTCGACCTGCAGTTCGCCCAAGACGACTTGGAGCGCTCCGAGGAAGTCCACTCCCGAATTGCCGAGCGCATCGTGGCCTTGAAGACCGAAAAGGTCCGGCCCGCGCGGGCCACCAAGCAGCACGCGGCCAAGCCTCCCAAAGAGCCGGTCGAAAAAATCCCCTATCGCAAGCTCTTCATCGCCGGTTTCGGCGCGTTTTTCGTCCCCTTCGGCATCGCCTTCTTGTGGGAACGCCTGGCCCGCCGGGTTTCCGACGGCGAGCGCTTGTCCGCCGACGCCAACCTGCTGGTGCTCGGTGAAGTGGCCTCGTTGCCCACCCGGCGGATGACGGGCACGACGCATTCGGCGGGTTACGTCCGCGAACGGGTGACGTTCGAGGAGAGCGTCGATGCCTTGCGCGTCACCTTGATGCACTTGCCCGAGGCCGAACGGCTGACCACGTTGCTCGTGACCAGCGCCGTCAGCGGCGAGGGAAAGACCAACTTGGCGGCGTCGCTCGCGATCAGCCTGGCCCGCGCGACCCACGCGCCGCTGTTGATCATCGACGGCGACATGCGCGACCCCGACGTACACGAGATCTTCGGCGTTTCGCTCCGTCCGGGGCTGGCCCAGGTGCTCGACGACACCTGCCCGCTGGAAACGGCGATTGTCAAGACGGAAATCGAACACGTCGATATGCTGCCGGCCGGCAAGTTGAAGAACAGTCCGCACTTCTTGCTTCGCAACGGAGCGTTCCAGTCGTTGCTGGCCGGCCTGCAGACGAAATACCGCTATGTGATCGTCGATTCGCCGCCCGTGCTCTCGGCCAGCGAAGCGGTGGTGCTGGCCCACGCCTGCGACGCCGTGCTGATCTGCTCGCGGTGCGACTACAGCCGCAGCTTTCATTTGCGCTCGGCCAAAGACCGGCTGGTAAGCGCCGGCGCCCGCGTGTTGGGCGCCGTCATCAGCGGAGTGCCCACCCGGTCGTGGGCCCAGCGTTACGGTGGCTATGGGTACGGCTGGGAACGGTATGCCGAGTCGTTTCGGTCGTTCTATGCCGACGGCCAGCGGCTGACGCCCGAAATCGAGGATTTGCGGGACGGCATCGTGGGCGCGGACGACCCGCACGGTGCCGATGGCAACGGCAACGGTCCGATGAACGGTCACTCCTAGGCGTCTGTTCGAAGTCACGTGACTACCGACTCAAAAGTTGAAGTGCAGAAGCGGCTGAAAGCGACCGCCCCTCGACCCGCAACGGCTGCCAAGGCCCGGTCGGGCAAGCGCTGGGTGCTGAACTTTCGCCTGCTGGGCGTGACTGCCGCCGTGCTGGCGGTGGTCGCTCCGGCGCTTTATTTCTGGCACGCTTATCAGGTCGAGCGGAATGCGTCGGCGCTGCTGGCCCTGGCCGGCCGGCACGAAGAGCGCGACGAATGGATGGAAGCCGCCGAGGAGCTGCACCGCTACTTGCAGCTTCGCCCCGACGACCTGGAGGCCATCGTGCGGCGGGCCGAAGACTTCTATCGCGGGGCCAAGGCGCCCCTGCAGAAGGTCCGCGCCGTGCAGCTCTACGCCCTGGCCATCGCCTTGGCGCCCGACCGCGACGACTTGCAACGACGCCAAATGTCGTTGCGGCTGGAAACGGGCGACTATCGGGCAGCGGTCGAACAAGCGCGAAAGCTGCTGCAGAACACGCCCGACGACCCGGAAGCCCTTCGCGTGCGGGCGCTCGGACAGTACCACCAGTGGCGCTCCCGAAAAGTGGAGCCGCCGCAAACGATCATCGACGCCTTCCAGGCGGCGATCGCCAAGAATCCCAACGACAGCGAGTTGGCTACGACACTGGCCGTCTTTTACCGCGTCGACGTTCGGCCGTCCAAGGCGCTCGGCAAAGCCGAACTGGAGCAGAAGGCCGATGAGGCAATGGACGCTCTGGTTGCCAGATCGGAGCAGAAGGCGGACGCCTTCCTGAACCGCTATCTCTACCGCCTGCAATTCAATCTCCCGGAAGCCGACGCCGATCTCGACCAGGCCGTTCAGGCCGACGAGCCCAAAAAGACGTTGGGGGTCTGGCTGGCCGCCGGTCAGCGGGCCCTGAGCGCCCGCGACTACCAGCGGGCTGTGGAACATTTTCGCGACGCGGTCGAGCTTGAGCCCGCCGACCGACGCGGCCATCTCGGACTGGGCAACGCCTACAGTGCTCAAGGGAAGGACGAGCCGGCGGTCGGGGCCTGGCAAGAGGGCCTGGCCAAGACCGAGCCGAACGACATTGAGTTGCAGCTTCTGATTGCCGCGGCCGAAGTTCGACTGGAGCGCTGGAAGCAGGCGGAAACCGACCTGGCGCGCCTCGAGCGGCAACTCGCGCCGCTGACGGGACCGCAACAGGCCGAGCTGCAAGGAACGATTCATCTTTTGCGCGCCGACGCGGCCATCGGAAACAAGCGGTACGCTCAGGCGCTGGCCTCGTTGAAGCAATCGTTGAAGCTGCGTCAGGCCGGGGCCGAGTCGCTCAGGCGGGCCGCGTCGATCGCCCAGGTCGAAACGCGGATGGCTCAATGTTACACGGCGTTGGGCCAGGCCGACCAGGCGGCGCTGGCCTATCAGCGGGCGGCTGATTTGCTGCCGCGCGACGCCGGTCCGCGGCTGTTGGCCGCCGTGGCCTGGGAAGCAGCAGGCCGCTTCGATGAAGCCGTCCGACAATACGACGAAACGCTGACGCTGAAGGGCATCGCCTCGGGCGTCCGGGTGGCACTGGCCAATGCCGAATACCTCCGCCAGCTCACCACGCCGTCGGCCCAACGCAATTGGGAAAGGTTGAGCGCCGAACTGGCCCTGGCGAAAGCCGATTTCGCCGAGCGCGAAGTCGCAGAACCCGCCTTGCTGACGCTCGTCGACAGCGAGTATCAGGCGTTGAACGGGCTGGTCGATCAGGTGGTCGAACGTGTGCAGGGCATCGAGGAAGCGTTGCTCGAAAACAAAGACCTTACACGGCGGCTCGCATTCGATTACGAGCGTTGGGAGCGATCGAACGACGCCGACCGTTTGCTCGAGCGGTTCCGCACGGTCGCCAAAGACCCGCTCGACTACCGCTTGCTGGCCGCCGAAGTACAGTTCCGGCGAAACCGGCACGACGAGGCGTTCCGCCTGCTCACCGATGTCTTGCCGACGACCTCCGGGGCGGCGCGCCGCGATGTGCAGTTCCGGCTGGCCGTGATGTATCTGGCCGACGGCAAGGTGGAGCAGGCCCGGCCGTTGCTGGCAAGCCTGGCCGCCGATGACAAAGACGACCCGCGGCCGCTGCAGTTCCTGGCCGAGCTGGCCCTGCAATCGGGCAACATCGAAGACGCCGTGACCTGCAATCGGGATCTGGAGGCACGTGAAGGCCCGGATGGAACCAACTGGCGCTACTATCGCGCCCAGCAACTGCTGGCCCAGGCCGGCAAGCTCGCCAAAGACGATTCGGCGGCCGCCAAAAAGCTGCTTCAGCAGGCCGTGGAGTTGCAGCAACAGGTGGAAACGCTCAGGCCCGGCTGGGCGCCAGGATACTTGCTGAAGGCCAGGCTGCTCGAAGCGGGGCTGGTGCGCGACGAGGCGACGGCCATTCAGGCCTACACGCAGGCCATTCGCCTGGGCTTGAAGTCGGTGCCGATCTATGACGCGCTGATCCTTCTGCTTTACCGCCAGAACCGGATTGCCGAAGCCGACGGCTACCTCAGCCAGTTGCGCGATGCGAATCTCTTGCCCCAAGAAATGACCCCGCTCGCCATGGCCATCGACATTCGGCGAGGCAACGTCTCGAGCGCGATTGCGATGGCCCGCGAGCAGATCGCCAAAGAGCCGAACGACGCCGTGCGTCATTTGCGCTTGGGCATGCTGCTGGCCGGCGAGGCCAACCAGCGCGACGCGTCGGCAAAGGCCGAGGCCGCCGACGAGGCGAAGCTGGCGGAAGCCGAAGTCGAACTGAAGCGGGCGCGAGATCTCGCGGCTGACGACTCGCGCAACTGGGCCGCCTTGCTGTCGTTTTACATCAGTAGCCGGCAAACGGAAGCGGCGGCGAAGCTGCTCGACGAGGTCCAGCAAACCGAGTCGCTCACGGGCGATGTGAAGGCGTTCTTTCTGGCCCAAGGCTACGCGGCGCTCGGCGATCACGAGCAGGCGAAGTCGCACTATCTGGAAGCGATCGAGGCCGCGCCCGAGCGGGCCGCCGTACACAAGCAGGCGGGCACCTACTTTTATACCCGAGACCGGCAGCTTGCCGAAAAATGCCTGCGCCGCGCGCACGACATCGACCCGAACGATCACGTCACGACGCGGTTGCTCGCCAACCTGCTGACCTCGACCGGCGAAACACAAGAGAACCTCGATACCGCCTGGAAGCTGCTCGGCGAGGGCCAGGCCGACGAGCTGATCGAGCCGGCCGACAAGCGCCTGCACGCGATCCTGTTGCTGAAACGCGGCGGCACAGACTACCGTCAGCACGCCCAGCAATTGCTCGAAGCGCTGGCCGGTGATTCCAAGCGGGCGGCGCCGATCGACCGTTTGCTGCTGGCCCGGCTCTACGAGGCCCAAGGCAAGATGGCCGAAGCCCGCGAACAGTTGAAGCTGCTGGTGAACATCGAGCGTCCCGCGCCCGAACATCTGGCGGCTTATATCGACAACCTGTTGCGCTCGGGACGGTCGGCCGAAGCCGCCGGCCGGCTCGACGAGTTGGCGCGGACCGAACCCGAAACGAGCAGCTTGCGCACGCTGTCGTTGCGGGTGCGCTGGCTCAAGGACCAGGACCGGGCAACCGACATCGGGCCGCGAATCGAATCGTTCCTCGAAGATCGCCTGGCGGCCTTGCCCGAAAAACCGAAACAGGCCAAGGCGGTGGTCGCGGCCGCCGAGTTGTACGCCGCCGTCGGCATGGCCGAAGCGGCCGAGCAAACGTATCGCCGGGCGATCGAAATCGATGCCTCGGCCACCCGCGATCTGGTGTCCTGGCTGAACAAACAGGGACGAACGAGCGAGGCCATTCGGCTCTGCCTGGAAATGGCCCAGAACGACTCGTCGCCGTTGCCGGCCATGTTGCTCAGCAACGTGCTGGCGGTGGGCAGGCCGACGGAAGAAGACGAGCGGGCCGCCGGGCCGGTTTTCGAGCGCGCCCTCGCAGAGCACGCCGACCAACCGGAGTTGCTGTTCAGCATGTCGATCAAATACCTGATGGACGGCCGCAACGACGAGGCGATCGATCTGTTGCGCAAGACGCTCAAGTTGCGGCCGCGCCACTTGCCCGCCATGAACAACCTGGCGTTTATCCTGTCGCTCAAGCCCGATGGGCGCGAGGAAGCCGCCGACCTGATGGACCGTGCGATCGCGATCGCGGGCATGAATCCCGAGTTGCTCGATTCCAAAGGTTGGGTGCTGATGCAGCAGCACAAGCTGGCCGAGGCGCTGGACGCCTTCCAGGAAGCGCTGTCGAGCGCGCCCGGCGACGCGCGTTACCATTTCCATCTCGCGCTGACCTATCAGCTTCAGGGCAAGCTCGAGGCGGCACGCAAGTCGCTGGCGCAGGCGCGCCAAGGCGGTCTGGCTTCGGCCGTGCTGCCGCCCGACGAAAAGTCGGCCCTGACCAGGCTCGAAACGGCTTTGCAATGAACCGGCGACCGCGGTCGCACCCCTGTTCCCAGCCGACATGAACTCAAACGCCTCGCACATGATGCTTCTCCCGCGCCGGCAAATTCCTTACGTCTTGTTGATCGCGCTGACCATCGCCTCGGGCGCCGTTGCCGGGGCGTTTAACAACCGCTGGGGCACGCCGGCAAACTTGTCGGCGGCCGGCGAACGGGTTGCCAACTTTCCCAAACAGGTCGGTCCCTGGCGGCTGGAAACCGCGGAGCCGTTTATTCCCGTCGTGGCCGAGATGCTGGAATGCGCGGGAAGCCGGTCGTGTACCTATCGCCATCAGCAAACCGGCGCCGTGGTTCGCGTCGGCCTGCACGTCGGGCCGCCGGGACCGACGTCGGTCCATACGCCGGACGTTTGCTACAGCAGTCAAGATTTTGAGCAAATCGGCCCGCGCACGCGGATCGAGCTGCTTTCGCCTGCCCGTGGCGGCGGCACGTTTTGGAAAGCCGATTTCCGCGCCCGCACCTTGCGCGGCGGGGCGATGCACGTGATCTACGGTTGGAGCACGGGCCACGGCTGGGTGGCGGCCGATCGGCCACGCTTCGAGTTTGTGGGTCATCGGCTGCTGTACAAGTTGCAGGCGGCCTCGGTTTACGACGAAGACAACGACGAGGACGGTCCGCCGGCCTATCAGCAGTTTTTGGAAGAGTTGCTGCCGCTGGTCGATGCCCAGATTCTGCGTGGGCCGTCGCGGTAAGCACGCCGGCCGGTGGAAGTCGTCGCCAACACATCGTTCGCCCGTCCCTTTTTCCTTGCCTGTTTCCTTTAGAAAGCACGGGAGCCAGCATCCATGAGTTACGCCCTTCGTAGTGAGGCGGTTGAGCGAGAATTGCTCGATCGCACAGCCGACAACGACGCTGGCGGGCGGCTTGCACCCACGGCCTACCTGTGCCGCAAGGGGGCGGTCGATCGCCTCGCGGCGTGGCTGCTGTTGGCCGCCGGCTGGCCGATCATTTTGGCGACCATGCTCGTCGTCCGCCTGACTTCTCGCGGCCCCGCCGTTTTCCGGCAAACACGCGTCGGTCTTCACGGCCGCATCTTCGTGATGTACAAAATCCGCACCATGCGGATCGATGCCGAAGCGGCCAGCGGCCCGGTCTGGACCCAACAGAACGATCCGCGGATCACGAGCGTCGGCCGTTGGATTCGCCGCCTGCACCTCGATGAGCTCCCGCAGCTCATCAACGTCGTCAAGGGCGAAATGGCACTCATCGGCCCCCGGCCCGAACGCCCTGAATTCACGCAAAAGCTCGCCCTCGACGTTCCGGGCTATCTCGACCGGCTGCTGGTGCTTCCGGGTGTCACCGGCCTGGCCCAAATCAACCTGCCGCCCGATACCAATCTCGACAGCGTGCGGCGCAAACTGATTTTGGACCTGGCCTATGTTCGCGAGGGAAGCTTGTGGCTCGACCTGCGAATTTTCGCCTGCACGTGTGCCCGCTTGTTCGCGGTCAAGGGACCGCGCGTCACGCGTTTGTTCGGCCTGCAGCGAATCGCCTACCTGCCGGCCCCCGCGGCCTTTGACGCCGGGACGGCGACCATGGCCACGGACGACGAGTCGCCCACCGTCGACTTGGTTGCCGCCAGCCTGCTGGCCAAGACGAACGGCCATGTCCATCCAGCGGCCAACGGCCACAACGGACACGCCGGCCCCTGGTCGGACGAAGTGCCCGCCGCCGCCCGCCGCCGCCCAAGATAACAATTCATCATTTGCATTTTGCAATTCGCCATTCCCCCCATGCTGCAAAACGCCTTCACCGTCGACGTGGAAGATTACTTCCAGGTCACCGCCTTCGAGCGGCACATCCGCCGCGACGACTGGTCGACGTTCGAAAGCCGGGTCGCCCGTGGCACCTATCGCCTGCTCGATCTGCTTGCCCGGCACAACACGCGGGCCACGTTCTACGTGCTGGGCTGGGTTGCCGAACGCTTCCCCGAACTGGTCCGCGAGATTCAATCGGCCGGGCACGAGCTCGGCTCGCACAGCTACTGGCACCGCTTGGTTTACCACCTGTCGCCCGACGAGTTCCGCGAGGATCTCGTCTTGTCGCTCCGCATTCTCGAAGGCATCACCGGTCAGGCCGTGGCGAACTATCGGGCACCCAGCTTTTCCATCACCCGCCGCTCGCTGTGGGCGCTGGACATCCTGGCCGAGCACGGCATCACTTGCGATTCGAGCGTCTTTCCGATTCACCACGATCGCTACGGGGTGCCCGGCGCCCAGCGGCACATTCATCGCCTCGACACGCCGGCCGGCCCGCTGTGGGAGTTTCCGCCCTCGGTGTCGCGCGTGAGCGGCGTGAATTTGCCGGTGTCGGGCGGCGGCTATTTCCGGCTTTATCCATTGTCGCTGACGATCCGCTGCCTCGAACGAATCAACCATGCCGGGCGGCCGTTCATGTTTTATGTTCATCCCTGGGAAGTCGATCCCGGTCAGCCTCGTTTGCCGGCCGGCACGCGGCTCTCGCGACTGCGGCACCGCGTGAACCTGGCCTCGACCGAAGCCAAGCTCGACCGCCTGTTGGCCCGCTTCCGCTTCGGCCGTGTCTCGGACGTCATCGCTCAACACGCCCATGAGTCTGTAGGGAGCGCCCTCTGTGGCGCTCCGTGAATTGTGAACCTGCTTTACCTCGTCCATCGACTGCCTTACCCGCCCGACCGGGGCGACCGCATTCGTTCTTGGCACCTGCTGCGGTTCTTGGCCGAGCATGCCCGAGTCGACGTGGCTTGCCTGGCCGACGAGCCGGTGACCGACGAACAGCGCCGGGCGCTGGCGGCCGTCTGCCGGCGCGTGGCCATCGTGCCGCTCGACCGCCGTGTTCGCTGGTTTCACGCCGCCCGCTCGTTGGCCCGCGGACGCTCGGCGACGGAGGGTCTGTTTCATTCGCGGCAGCTTGTGCGGACCCTGACCGACTGGGCGAGCGAAACGCGCTACAACCGCGTGGTGGCCTTCTGTTCGAGCATGGCTCCCTATCTCGACCTGCCGGCGTTGTCGGGCGTGGCGAAGTTCTGCGACCTGGTGGATGTCGACAGTCAGAAGTGGTTCGACTACGCCGCCACGGCCCGCGGCCTCAAACGCCGGCTGTTCGCGCTCGAAGGCCGCCGCGTGCGAAAGCTCGAAATGAATCTTGCTCATCAAACCGAAGCGCTCCTCGTCGTCAGCCAACCCGAAGCCGGGCTGCTGCATCGCTTTTGTCCGATGGCCAACGTGCATGCCATCGCCAACGGCGTCGATCTCGATTACTTCCACAATCCAAAATCCAAAATCCAAAATCCAAAATCTCTCGTGTTCGTCGGCGCTCTCGACTATCGGGCGAACATCGACGGCGTCACCTGGTTTTGCCGCCAGGTCTTGCCGCGCGTCCGTGCCCGTTATCCGCAAGCCGTCGTCTCGCTGGTCGGCCGCAATCCGCTCTCCGCCGTTCGCGAGCTGGCCTCGCTGCCGGGCGTCGAGCTGGTGGGCCAGGTGCCCGACATCCGGCCGTTCGTGGTCGCCGCCACCGTGGCCATCGCGCCCTTGCGAGTGGCCCGCGGCATCCAAAACAAGGTGCTGGAAGGAGCCGCCCTGGGCAAGCCGGTGATCTCCTCGAGCGCCGCCCTGGAGGGCTTCGACCTGGTTCCGGGCGAGCACGTTCTGCGGGCCGACACGCCCGACGAGTGGCTGGCCGCCATTTCGCTCTTGTTCGACGACCCCGCCGAGCGCGACCGCCTGGCCGCGGCCGGCCAGGCCTTTGTCGAAGAGCACCACACCTGGTCCGCCCGGCTCGCCCCGCTGGCGGACCTGCTCCGCCTCGATGCCTCTGTCGGGAACGCCCTCTGTGGCGTTCCGGAGCTTGCCACCCGCCGGGCGGAAGCTCTCGCCGTAGCGATGAACCCTGAACCCTGACCCCCGAACTCTCTCTTCGTGGCTCACGACATCACACTCGAACCGACCGACGAAACCGTAGGCCAGGCTTTCCCGCCTGACGCCGACGGCGGTGGCGCCACCGGCACGCTCACGCCTGCCGCTCGCCACGACCAAATCGAAAATCCAAAATCCATAATCCATAATGACTCCGACGACGAGCTGCCCGTCACGATCATCGAGCGCAAGCCGGGCTGGAAGTTCGTCGATCTGGCCGAGCTGTGGCGTTATCGCGAGCTGCTCTATTTCCTTACTTGGCGCGACGTCAAGGTCCGCTACAAGCAGACCGTGCTCGGCGCCGCCTGGGCCGTGTTGCAGCCCTTCGCCACGATGGTCGTGTTCAGCCTGTTCCTGGGCCGCTTGGGCAACATGTCGAGCGGCGACCTGCCGTATCCGCTGTTCGCCTTCGCCGGGCTGTTGCCGTGGACCTTTTTCGCCACGGCCATTTCGCAGGCTGGCTCCAGCGTGGTGGGCAGCCAGAACCTGGTGACCAAGGTCTACTTTCCGCGGCTGTTCATTCCGATGGGTGCGGTGGCGGCCGCGCTGGTCGACCTGGCGGTGGCCTGCGGCATGCTGCTGGCCATGATGCTGTATTACGGGGTGATGCCCGGCTGGGGGCTGTTGTTGGCTCCTTTGCTGGTGATCGGGCTGACGGTGGCGGCGTTGGGCGTGGGGGTGATGTTGTCGGCCTTGACGGTGGCCTATCGCGACTTTCGTTATGTGGTTCCGTTCATGGTTCAGCTTTGGATGTTCGCCACGCCGACCATCTACATGCAGGCCGACTCGGTGATCAGTCCCAAGTGGCACAGCCTGATGCCGTTCAACCCGGCGTTTGGTTTGATCCTCAATTTTCGCCAGGCGACGCTGGGCGGCCCGCTCGACCTGTGGGCCTTGGCGGTTTCGCTTTCGGTTTCGGTGTTGCTGTTGATCGGCGGCTGTTTGTATTTCCGCCGCGTCGAGCGCAGTTTCGCGGACATTATTTAGTGGTTAGTGGTTGGTGGTTAGTGGTTAGTGGTTAGTGGTTGGTGGTTAGGGGTTAGTGATTAGGGGTTGGCCTTCCCAGGCCGACAGGTCTTGAAAGTAGCAGGCACACTCCGCTGTGCCGTCCGCCGCGTTCGCGTGAAGGGTTGCAGTTGCGGAAAACAACGCCCGCTCTTCCATCTTTTTATTCGTAAGTCGTTTGTTTGTTGCTTGTTGCGTTGCTTGCTCGATTTGCCTGAAAACGCTTGCCGCAATAACCTGGACAGGGGGGTGCAAGTCCCAAGTCCCGGACCCCGGACCCCGTTTGAGTTTCTGTCAGTCATCTTGTAAAGCTTCGCCGAACCCGGTACGCAGGTGCCGTACACCAACCCGAAGCGCCAGCGAGGAACGTGAAAAAGGCGACAAAACCTCGCTTGCGCTTCGGGTTAGTGTGAAATGGGAACGGGTTCGGCGAAGCTTTACGTCATCTTTCTCTCCTTCGTTGGTTAGAGGTTGCCGAACTTGAACGCTTGCATTCTCGCACCGAACTGGCTTGGCATGTTCCACGGCTGCCGCAAATTTGCACCAGCCGCAAAACACGGCATATTTTGCGTCTGACCTCAGTTACAAAGACCGGCGGACGGCACAGCGGAGTGTGCCTGCTACTTTCAATCCGCAGCCTAACACCCGAGTGGCTCGGGTGGTTCGTGAAAAACACCACCTGAACGGGTTGCGAGCGTGCCAATTCGTAAAGTGTTTTGTGGCTAGTGGTTAGGGCAATGAGACCGTGGTTAGTGGTTAGTGGTTAGTGGATTGGTTAGTGGTTAGTGGTTAGTGGTTAGTGGTTAGGGGTTAGGGGTTAGGGGCTGGCGACTTCCAAGTTCCCTGAACCCTGAACCCTGAACCCTGAACCCTGAACCCCGAACCCTGAACCCTGAACCCTGAACCCTGAACCCCGAACCCTGAACCCTGAACCCTGAACCCTTTCGCGGGTTTGTCGGGCAGCGGAGCCGGCGTTAAAATAGGTTTATGAGCACGCCCTTGATCGAAGCGTTGGAACATGTCGAGTTGACGCCGGGCACGTATTGCTGCCATGTCAAGGGCCATTGGGTCGAGGTCCGCGTGCGTAAAGAGCAACCCCTGCTTGCCAAGCCCTTTGACGAGTCGGACGTCATGCTCGACCCCTGGTTTGAGTTGCCCGGCCTGAACGCGGTAGGCCGCTGTGAGGTTAAGGCCGGTATCGAATTGACAGTTGATCCCCCAGACGTCCCAAGCGAGTGGGCCGGCGATTGATCTACCAATGTCCGGCCATAGATTCGGCGGTCGACCAGGGCGACATCGTTGACGGCTGCCCGCTGCTTGAGGTTGTGGCTTTTGACCCTGACAGCATCAAGCCGGCGCAGATCGGATACGCCGCCGCTCGGATCGTCGTGCTCACCCAAACTTGTGACCTTGCGAATCGAAAGACGACGCGGGTCTGCGCGGCGCGTGTGCTTGTTGCCCAAGAAATGGTCGATCAGCGGATCGTGAAGGAGGCCGAAGTCAGAGGGCCAATTCGCGCAGGCCGGGTTTTCGGCATGTATTACCTGCCGAAGGACGTAGCGTTGGGCCTGCCGGAGGCGATCGTCGACTTGCGCCAGCTTCACACGGTTCGGCTCGACCTGCTGCAAGCCCTGGTTCGCAATGGCAAACGTCGCGCTCGCATTCAGCCGCTTTACCGCGAGCACCTCGCCAAGCATTTCGCCGACACCTACAGTCGCATCGGCCTGCCGGAGCCCTACGAAACGGATGCCTGAAATCCGCTCCTACGGCGTTTGCTTACTGAACCCTGAACCCTGAACCCTGAACCCTGAACCCTCGCCGGGACTTTGGACTTCGGACTTTGGACTTTAATTCAGCCACGGATCGACCACCGAAAAAACACGGATAATTGAGTAGAGTAGGCGGGGAGGTTGGCCTCCCCGCCCCTCGTCAAACCGGACGGGCGGATTTCCCGCATCCGGCTTTCCCAAGAAATTCAGCCTTGCGGCCTAGTTTCCACCTCGGTGCAGAGACGTTGTTCCGTAGCGGGGTTTGACCCCAAGCGGTTCTCCTTACTTCTTGCAGAAACAGATTCTTGGTAGGGTCCCTTCGCTCCACCGGAATTACCCGGCTTCATCGCTACTACGAACCCATCCGACTCCCGGCGAGACCGGCCGGCGGTTATTTGTTCCCGTCGGTCGTTGGTTGCGAGGCTCCACGAGTCGTGAACCTTCTCGCCGGGTCTCCCAGGTTCCTGATTGATCTTTCGACGCCCGCCGTCCGCTCTCACTCCGGGGAACATCGGCCGCCGCACGCGCTCGTTACTTGGCGGCCGACACCGGGCTTCACCGTTTCTGGGCGGCTGGCCCTTCCCTTGTCGAATTAACG
>Ga0307374_10006424_pt1 | contig 18472 bp, 17 predicted proteins | sample OX3MG_FD_202532 | JGI IMG/M metagenome (GOLD analysis project Ga0307374, IMG submission 202532) | Soil microbial communities from Risofladan, Vaasa, Finland - OX-3 | ecosystem: Environmental > Terrestrial > Soil > Coastal area > Acid sulfate soil | place: Finland: Risofladan, Vaasa | collected...
CGGCGCACGGGGCTGGCTGGCTCATCTGCTGCGCCGCGGCTTCGCCGACGAGTTGCGGGCCTCGTTTCGCGGCCGCGAAGGCAATCACTGCGAGCTCGTCAAGTTTGTCAGCAGTCCGGTGGTGACGCCCGCGCCCAAAGCCGAGGCGGCGACCGCCGCCGCGCCGACCGCCGCCGCGATCGAATACCGGGAGATGACGCCCGAGGACGCGCTGGAACTCACGCGCTGTTTCTACCGGACTTATCGGCTATCCGCGCCGCTCGCCGACGAGGTGATCTACCATCCCGAGCGATGCGCCGAGCAGGTACGGGCCGGGCTGCACCTGGCGATGGTGGCGGTGACCCCGAACGGCACCATCGTGGGACATAACGCGGTGACGCGCGAGGCGGCGGACGATCCGCTGGGCGTGGCCGGGTTCCTGGTGGTCGACCCGGAGTTTCGCGGTCATGGGATTGGCGAGCGCGTGACCGAGCTTACTTTCGCCCGCGCCCGCGCCACGGGATTGCGCGGGATGCTGGCGATGGCGGTGACGGTGCATACCGCGAGTCAGAAGACCTCGCTCAAGAACGGCGCGATCGAGACCGGCGTGCTGCTCGCCGCCCAGGAAGCGCGGGTGACGATGCTCGGCATTCCCGACAAAGAGCAGCATACGCGCCACGCGATGATGGCCTGTTACTTTCCGTTCCAGCCCGACCAGCGGCGTGAGAGTTTTCCGCCGCCCGTCTATCGCGAGATTGTCGGGCAAATCTCGGCCTTGTGCGGACTCGAGCGGGTCATTCCGAGCGACTCCCGGCGCGTGTCGCTGACTGATATCGCCGAGCGCTCGGCGCTCGACGTGCGGGTGATGCGCGGCGCGCACTTCGCCAGAATTCGCGTCGGAACGTTCGGCCGCGACTTCATCAGCGAGATTTTCCACCTGATGGACGATCTGCATCGCCATAATCTCGACGTGCTGAGACTCGAACTGCCGCTGGCCGATCCGCTGACCGCGGTGTTCGGTTCGGCGGCCGAAGAGCTGGGCTTCAGTTTCGGCGCGATCTTTCCGTGTACCACGGCCGGCGACCTGCTCTGCCTGCAGTCGCTGGATCGGATCGAGGTCGATCCGGCGCTGATCCATGTCGCCTCCGAACATGGCCAGGCGGTGTTGTCAGCGGTGCTGGCCTCGCGCGAGCGGGTGCTCGGTTCGACCACCGCACGGACGATTTCGGGCGCCTCCGGCGCACTACAGAGCGCGTTGGAAGGGCTCGGGAGCTGACGGCTCGGGGCAGCTTCGGGCCTTGAGTCGACCTATCAGAGGAGTCCGACCGACAACAGATAGATGAGTCCGCCGGCGCCGATCACCAGCGCCGGATTGACGTGGCGCCACAGCAGCATCGCGAAAACCGTAAGCGCGATCGCCGCGCCCACCAGGTTGAAGATCGCGAGCTTGGCGATCGCCGTCGTGCCGGCCAGCATCAACCCGATTGCTACCGGCGCCATCCCGCGCTGAATCGCCCGGCGCCAGGGCGACGCCTCGAAATGGACCCACAGCCGGTTGGCAAACAGGGTCAGGATGCAATCGGGCAGGAAGAAGCCGATCCCCACCACCATCGCGCCGGCGAAGCCGGCGAGCTTGTACCCGATCAACATCACCATCATCATGTTCGGTCCCGGGGCGACCTGGCCGATGCTGTAGATCGAGCGGAACTGATTGTCGGTGATCCAGTGGAAATGGTCGACGGTCATGTGCCGCATCTCGGGCAGTACCGCCGTGCCGCCACCCACCGCCAGCAGCCCGAGCAGCGCGAAGACCCCGAACAGATTGAGCAGTTTCATCGTCCGCCGCCGATCAGTTGCGCAACAACTCGTGACGCCGATGGAAATGGGGGTGGGGCAGCTTGACCTCGCGCTCGCCATGATGGCTGCCGGGCCGGTAAATCCATACCGCCACCGGTCCGATGGTGAACAGCACCACGACCAGTGAGACGTGGAAGACCGAGACGGCGGCGAAGGTGATCATCAGCAGGCTCAAATCGAGCCAGTGGGTGAACTGGCGATGGCCGAGCTGGACGGTGACGGTGGCGAGCAAGCCGACCGCCGCCACGGCGACGCCGATCAGGAAGTGCTTGACCATGGGATTCTGATGCTGCTGCTCCCACAGCACGCCCAGCGTCATCACGACGAACATCCCGGGCAGCAGCATGCCGGCCACCGCTACCGCGGCGCCCACGATCCCGCGCATCCGATCGCCGACCACCACGCTCAGGTTGACCGAGTTGAGGCCGGGCAGGGTCTGGCTGATCTCGAGCGCGTCGAGGAATTCGTCATCGTTTAGCCAGCCCTCGCCGCGCACCAGGTACTCGCGCAGGTAGGCGACCACGCCGCCGCCGAAACTGATTCCGCCGGCCATCAGAAAGATCTTGAAGATGCGGCCGAGACTCGGGCGCGCGGGCTTGGCCGCGGCGACGTCCGTCGTGACTGGCTCACTCATGGTTGACGACTGGAACCTTGCCGAGCCGATAAATCAGCGAGGTCTTGGTGGTGCCGAGCTGGATCCATTCTTCGGCGTTGACCTGCAATTGCCGGAAGAATTCCTCGGAGCGTTCACGCGGCTTGCGGCGCAGCTCTTCGAGCCGTTCGAATTTCATCTGGAAACTGAACTCGCCGATCAGATCGGCCCTGGTATGGTGGTTGCGCCAGATGGCGATATTCGCCTTGGCGATGGTCTTCGAGTCGAACTCGAGCATCCCGAGATTCGCCAGGGTCTCGTCCACGATCATCTCGTTTACCTCGTTCAGCCGGGTCTCGGCCTTGGCCCCGGCTTTCATCAGGGCCGGGAAGACCTGGCAGATAGTCTCGAAGCGCTGGGTCAGGACCAGGTTCGGAGTGTCGAGTTCGCAGCCATGGGAATAGATGGTGCGCAAACCGCCGAGTTTGTCCGACAGCGGCAGCAACTCCTCCTTGAACTTCACGATGTTGACGCACGGCAGCAGCGGCCGGACGTCGACTGCGGCGGCGATATTACGATCGGGACTGCGCAGCTTCAGGGTCAGCTCGAAATTAGGTTCGGGCCGGCCGTGGCGATAGAAAGTCCGCTTGCGCAGGATGAAGTGGTTGTTGTAGAGGCGAAACTTGGGAGTGTCGAGGAACACCACTTCGCGCAGATGAAGCGCCACCGGCTTCTCCGGCCGGGTCATCGCGATGCCGAGCTTCTTGGCGGTGCGGTGGACCGTCTTCCAGAATTTGTGAAAGGACGAAGGCTTGGCGAAAAGCCCCGCCTTGAGCAGAATCTTGCACTCCCGGTACTGAACGTCGTCGGCCCGTTCCAGCGGCACCGCGCCAATCTTCGAATGTGTCAGCGTAGCGCTCATCGGCTTCGCGAGTCGTCCGCCCCCTTCTCCCGTTCCAATCGTCCCGGTGATTCCTGCGCCAATGTGCTGGACCAAACTTGTAACCTAGACGCGGCTGGTTTGCTATCCCGTATCCGAGTTTCCCGCGAAAACAGGCCGATTTTCATCGACCTTCACTTGACAATCGAAATCTCGCCAGATACCCGATACTCTCGATCACTCAAGGCGCCACCGGCGCGTTTCGATACCGGCTATGAAAGGAAGATCGGGAAACAGATGCGGGTTGGAATAGGATTACCAAGCGGAGTGCCGGGCACCGACGGCCGCACGATTATCGATTGGGCGCGCCGGGCTGACGAGGGGCCCTTCACCAGCCTCGCGGTTATCGATCGCTATGTCTACGATTCGTACGAGGCGCTGACCTCGCTGGCCGCGGCCGCGGCGGTGACCAAACGGGTGCGGCTGGCGACCACGATTGTGGTCGGACCGCTGCGCAATACCGCGACCCTGGCCAAGACCGCGGCGACCGTCGATGCGCTTTCGGGCGGACGGCTGGTGCTGGGCCTGGCGGTCGGCGCGCGCGAGGATGATTACCAGGCCGCCAAGGTCGAATACCGCCATCGCGGCCGGATTCTGACCGAGCAGCTCGCCACGATGCGCAATCTATGGGAGAGCGGCACGATCGGTCCCAAGCCGGTGCGCGCCGGCGGCCCGGAAATCCTGGTCGGCGGCCTGAGCGATCAGGCCTATCTTCGCGTCGCCCGCTACGCCGACGGCTACGTCCACGGCGGCGGCCCGCCGCGCGCCTTCGGCCGCGCCGCCGATCGGGCGCGCGCCGCGTGGCGCGATGCCGGCCGGCCCGGACTGCCGCAGCTTTGGGGGCAGGGCTATTTCGCGCTCGGCGAGGGTGCGGCCGAACGGGGGGCGCAATACCTGAAAGACTATTACGCCTTCACCGGGCCGTTCGCGGACAAGATCGCGGCCGGCCTGCTGGCCACCACCCAGAGCGTTATCCAGTACATCAGAGGCTACGAAGAGGCGGGCTGCGGCGAGTTGGTGTTGCTGCCGACCAGCGCCGAGCCGAGCCAGCTCGAGCGGTTGGCCGAAGTCTGTGCCGCGCTATAATTTCGGATTGCGGAGGCGATACCCAACCATGAAGGGCGGCCCAACTCAACGGTGAAGATTCTTATCCTCGGCGGCGGACCGGGCGGGCTGTACAGCGGCTCGCTCATCAAGAAGACCCATCCCGACTGGGATATCTCGATCATCGAGCGCAATCCGCACGATGCGACCTACGGCTGGGGGGTGGTCTTTTCGGACCGCACCCTGTCGTCGTTTCGCGAGGCTGATTACCCGAGCTATCGCGATATCACCAACAAGTTCGTGGTCTGGGACACGATCGAGGTGCGCTACCGCGGCGAAACCGTGCGCTGCGGCGGCAACGTCTTCGCCGGCATTTCGCGCAAAATCCTGCTGATGGTGCTGCAGGAGCGATGCCGCGAGCTGGGCGTCAAGCTCAAGTTCCTGACCGAAGTGCGCGACGTCGCCGAGCTCAAGGGCTACGACCTGGTAATCGCGGCCGACGGCCTCAACAGTATCGTGCGCCGCACCTGGGCCGACGAGTTCCAGCCCACCGTCGTGATGGGCAACAGCCGCTTCACATGGCTCGGCACGCACAAGGTTTTCGACGCCTTCACCTTTTCCTTCCGCCGCAACGAGCACGGCCTGTTCCAGGCGCATATCTATCCCAACGACGGACTGGCCAGCACCTTCATCGTGCAGTGCGATCCCGAGACCTGGCGCCGCGCCGGCCTCGACCATGCCAGCGAAGCCGAGACCGTCGCCTACTGCGAGCGGGTCTTCGCCGAGGATCTGAACGGCGAACCGTTGCTGGCCAACAAGTCCGAGTGGCTGCTGTTCACGACCATCAGCAACCGGACTTTGCGCTACCAGAACATGGTGCTGATCGGCGACGCGGCCCATACCGCGGACTTCACCGTCGGCTCGGGCACCAAGATGGCGATGGAGGATGCGATCGCGCTCTCCAACGCCTTCGAGCGTTATGGCGAGAACGTCGAGGCGGCGCTGAACGATTACGAGCTCGAGCGCCGTCCGATGATCGACGGTATCCAGCGTGCCGCGGCCGAAAGTAATCGCTACTTCGAAACCACCACCCGGTACGAAGCCTTCGAGCCGATGCAGTTCGTCTACTACCTGCTGACCCGCAGCGGACGAATCTCTTACGACGAGCTGCGCCGGCGCGATTCCTCCTTCGTCGACGCGATGGACCGCTGGTTTTACGCCGTCACCAGCGGTACCCAGACCCCCAACCTGCGAATCGTCGCGCCGCCGCCGATGCTGGCGCCGCTCCATCTGCGCGGCCTGACGTTGCACAACCGGGTCGCCGCCCCCGCCGCCACCGCCTACACGGCGCGCGATGGAGTTCCCGATGAGGCCTACACCGCCGAACTCCGGGACCTTACCCAGGGCGGCGCCGCGCTCGTCTTCACCGACCTGCTGGCGATCGCTCCCGAAGCCCGTATCACGCCGGGATGCTCGGGGCTCTATCGTCCCGAGCATGCGGCGATGTGGTCGCGGCTGGTGAAGATGGCGCACGATCAGCAGACCCGAATCGCCGCCCGGCTCGGCCATGCCGGACGCCGCGGCGCGACGCGGCCGCGCAACGTCGGGCTCGACCTGCCGCTGCGCGAGGGCCGATGGCCGCTGCTGTCGGCCTCGCCGATCCCGTTTCTCCCCGATGGTCCGGTGCCGCGCGAGATGGACCGCGCCGACATGGAGCGGGTGCGCGATCAATTCGGGCGCGCGGCGCAGATGGCCGACGAGGCCGGCTTCGATTTGCTCGAGCTGTACTTCGCGCATGGCTACCTGGCGGCGAGTTTTCTGTCGCCGCTGACCAATCGCCGGCGCGACAACTACGGCGGCGCGCTCGAAAACCGGCTGCGCTATCCATTGGAGATTCTCGACGCGGTGCGCGCCGTCTGGCCGGAAACCAAGCCGCTGTGCGTCGCGCTGTCCGCCACCGACTGGGTCAAGGGCGGCCTGCAGCCCGAGGACACGGTCGCGATCGTACGGGCGATGAAGGAGCGCGGGGTCGATCTGTTCGACGTGCTGGCCGGCCAGACCACGCTCGAATCGCAGCCCGTGTACGGTCCGTACTTCCTGACGTCGTTCAGCGATCAGATTCGCAACGAGGCCCAGGTCGCTACGCTCACCAGCGGCGATATCACCAGCACCGACCAGGTCAACAATATCGTGGCTGCGGGACGCGCCGACCTGTGCCTGATGGAGCCGCCGCGCCTCAATGCTCATTATCGGATAATCGGCTCGGGTCTGGGATCGAATGGCCGCTGAATCGGTCCTGACCGGCAAGTGCGCCCTGGTGACCGGCGCCGGCCGCGGTATCGGCCGCGCCTGCGCGCTGGGGCTCGCGCAAGCCGGCGCTGCGGTCGCGGTCGCGGCGCGCAGCCGTGGCGAGCTCGAACAACTTGCCGCCGAAATCGCGCGGCTCGGAGTGCGGGCGCTGGTCTGCCCCTGCGATGTGACCGATCGCGAGCAGGTCGAGCGGATGGCGGAGGCGACGCTGGCCGAGTTCGGCAAGCTCGACATCCTGGTCAACAACGCCGGTGCGGCCAAAAGTCAGGCCTTTTTGAATCATCCCGACGAAATCTGGCATCAGATGCTGGCCGTCAACATGACCAGCGCCTACTACGTGACCAAGGCGCTGGCGCCGGCGATGGTCAAGCAGGGCGGTGGGCGGATTATCAATATCGCCTCGACGGCGGCGCACGTCGGCGCGCGCTACGTGGCCGCCTACACCGCCGCCAAGCACGGCGTGCTGGGACTGACGCGCGCGCTCGCGCTCGAGCTGGTCGGCTACGGGATAACCGTCAACGCGGTCTGTCCCGGTTATGTCGATACGCCGCTGACCCAAATCGCCATCGACAATATTGCCAAGGTCACCGGCCGCTCGCCGGCCGAGGCGCGCAAGGCGCTCGAGACCAAGAGCCCGCAGAACCGGCTGATCGCGCCCGAGGAAGTCGCCGCCGCGGTGGTGTTCCTGGCGCGCGATTCGAGCTTCGGTATCAACGGCCAGGCGATCAATATCGACGGCGGCGCGGTGCAGACCTGAGCGCGGAGCGGCGGGCAAGGAGTATCGATGGGCTACGATTTTCTATACGAGATTGACGGCGGCGTCGCGACTATCACGCTCAACCGTCCCGACGTGCTCAACGCGCTGACTTTCGAGATCTACGGGCAACTGCGCGATCTGTTTGCCGCGCTGCAGCGCGACGATGCGGTCAAGGCGGTGATTATCACCGGCAAGGATCGCGCCTTCTGCTCGGGCGGCGACGTCGAGGAGATCATCGCGCCGCTGCTAAAGTTCGACGCCCGCGCCCATCTCGATTTCACCCGCATGACCGGCGCCGTGGTGCGCAACATGCGGGCGCTCAACAAACCGATTATCGCCGCCGTCAACGGCATGGCGGCGGGCGCCGGTGCGGTGATCGCGCTCGGTGCCGACCTCCGCATTCTCTCCGACAAGGCGCGTTTCGCCTTTCTGTTCACCAAGGTGGGGTTGGCCGGCGCGGACATGGGCGCCGCCTACCTGCTGCCGAAGATGGTCGGGATGGGCCGCACGCTGGAGCTGCTGTTCTTCGGCGATACGATCGACGCGGCGACCGCCGAGCGCTATGGAATCGCCAACCGGGTGGTGCCGGCCGGCGAGCTGATGACCGCCGCCAGGCAGTGGGCGCGCCGGCTCGCCGAAGGTCCCTCGATGGCGCTGGGAGTCACCAAGCAGTTGGTCAACAACGAGCTCAACATGGATATCGCCTCGGCCATCGAGAACGAGGCCCAGGCCCAGGCGCTGCTGATGCGGGGTGAGGATTTCAGAATTTTTTACGAGGCGTTCACCAACAAGCAGCCGCCGAAATTCGTCGGCCGCTGACCGCGCCGGCTGCGAGGACCAAGTGGAAAAGCAACTGATCAATCCGCCCAGCCTGCCGCCGCCGCGCGGCTTCAACCATGGAATTTTGGTCAACGGCGGCCGCACCCTGTTCATGGCCGGACAGGACGCGAGCGGCGCCGACGGCAAGATCGTCGCGCCGGGCGACCTAGTCGCGCAGTTCGAGCAGGTGATGCGCAATCTGAAGGCGGTCGCGGAGGCGGGCGGCGGCGCCGTGACCGATATCGTCAAGCTGACGATCTTCGTTGCCAGCCGCCAGGATTACCTCGGCCGGCTGAAGGATATCGGCCGCGTCTTCCGCAGCTACTTTGGCGGCTACTATCCGGCGATGGCGCTGTTCGAGGTGGGCGGATTTTTTCAGGACGACGCGTTGGTCGAGATCGAAGGAATCGCCGTGATCGCTGACAAGTGACGGAGTGCCATGATCGACAGTCCATACTGGAACCCCAAGAACGAGACCATGCCGCGCGAGGATCTCAAGCGGCTGCAACTGCTCAAGCTGCGGCGGCTCAGCGAATGGGCCTATGCCAAGGCGCCGTTCCATCGCCGCCGCTTCGACGCCGCCGGCTTCCATCCCGATCAGCTCAAGTCGCTCGACGACGTGCGCCGCATCCCGACCATGAATCGCGATGACTGGGTCACCGCCCAGGCCGAGAAGCCGCTGTGGGGCGATCTGATCGCGACTGAGCCGCGCAACGCGATCCGCTACCATCTGACCTCCGGCTCGACCGGCCGCCAGCCGCTGCGCGCGCTCGACAGCACCAAGGACTGGGAGTGGATTTCCGAGATGTGGTCCTACGGCTCGTGGGCCTTCGGCGTGCGTCCCGACGACGTGGTCTACTTCGCCTTCGGCTACGGCTCGTTCATCGGCTTCTGGGGCGCGCATTATGCGTGCGAGAAAATCGGCGCGCTGGTGGTGCCCGGCGGCGCGCAGACCACCGAGCGGCGTATCCAGCAGATCCTCGAGCTCGGCGTGACCACGATCTATTCCACCCCGACCTACGCCCTGCGGCTGTGGCAGGAGGCGGTCGAGATGGGTATCGATCTCTCCAAGAGCAAGGTCGCGCGGGTGATCGTTTCGGGCGAGCCGGCCGGCTCGATACCGGCGATGAAACGCCAGCTCGAGCATGGCTGGGGCGCCAAGTGCGGCGATACCGCCGGGATGACCGAAATCGGCACCATCTTCACCTTCGAGTGCGCCGAGCAGCCGGGCGGCACCCATATCATCGAGGATCACCTGCTCGAGGAAGTAATAAATCCCGCCTCGGGCGAGCCGGTCGGCTACGGCGAGCTCGGCGAGCGGGTGGTGACCTCCTTCGGGCGCGGCTTTATTCCGTTAATGCGCTATCGCAGCGGCGACATCGTGATGCGGGTGCCGCACAGCACCTGCAAATGCGGGCGCAACAGCGATATCTACGACGGCGGCATCCGCGGCCGCTGGGACGACATGAAGCTGATTCGCGGCACCAACGTCTATCCGCGCGCGGTCGAATCGATCATCCGCGAGTACGATTCGATCGACGAGTTCCAGATTTATGTCTGGCACGATGAAAACAATATTCGCGACGAGATCACGGTCCGGGTCGAGCTCAAGCCCGATCATCAGGGCGCATGGGAGGGGTTGCGCGAGCTGCTTGGCAAGGATCTCGCCGGCTCGCACGAAGGCTTGCGCTTCAATCTCGAACTGATGCCGCAGGGCAGCCTGCCGCGCTACGAACTCAAGGCCAAGCGGCTGGTCGACGCGCGCCCGCAGGCGAGCGGTCTGCGGAGCTGACCCGACGAAAGGAAAAAACATGCCCAGGAAGGCAAGCGATAAGGGAACCGATAAGGCAACCGATCTGCTCGGCACGGGGTTGAGCGAGAGCGAGGCCAGGCTGCTGGCGCTCTATCGCGAGCTCAAGAGCGTAGTGGCGCGCCCGGACCTGCCGCCATGCGCGGCGCGCGGCGCGGGCAAGGCGCTGGCCTGCATGTGGCAGGTGGTCAACGACCTCGACCTCGAGTTCGAGCAGCTCTACGATCTCGGCGTCTAGCAGCGAGTCGTGATGGCAGCTGCGCGCCCCGAGCGGGGCCGCCAGCGGCCGCTGTTCGCACTGTAACCGTCGGAGGAAAACCCAATGGCCACGCTATGCTACATGGAAGGCGCGCCGAAAATCGCCTACGACCGCGAGGGCAAAGGCCCGCTGGTAGTGTTCATGCACGGCATCGGCGGGAACCGCGGCAACTGGACCGAGCAGGTCGCCTACTTCGGCCGCCGCTACTGCGCCGTCGCCTGGGACGCGCGCGGCTACGGCGACAGCGACGATTCGCCGGCGACGCTCAAGTTCACCGACTATGGCGACGATCTGCGCCGCCTGCTCGACCATCTCAAGGCCGACAAGGCGCACGTGGTGGGGCTCTCGATGGGCGGGATGATCGCGCAGGACTTTCACGCCCACTATGCGGACCGGATCGCGACGCTCGCGCTGGTCGACACCAACCTCGGGATGGCGATGCAGTCCGAGGAATTCAAGCGCGATTTTCTGGCCCGGCGGCTGGCGCCGCTGGAACGCGGGCTGACGCCCAAGGATACGGCGACCGAGAACGCCAAGGCGCTGGTCTCGCCGCATACCCCCGATGAACTGGTCGCCAAGCTGCGCGCCTCGTTGTCGGCGCTGCGGGTCGAGCCCTACAAGCAGGCGATCCATGCGATCCTGACCATCGATTTCCGCGCCAGCAACCCGTCGATCAAGGTGCCGACGCTGGTGATCGTCGGCGAGGACGATCGGCTGACCACTCCGGAGCAGGCGGATCTGCTGGCCGCCACCATCCCGGGCGCCCGCAAGGTCGTGATCGAGCGCGCCGGCCATCTGAGCAACCTCGAGCAGGCCGGCCACTTCAACGCCGCGCTGTCGGCGTTTCTCGATCGTAACGCCACGTTGGCGTCACAGGTGGAGTGAGGGTTTCGCCGGCGCGCTAGCTGGGCTGAATCGGCGCGCGAGTGTGACCGTTGCCGCCCGCGTGCGCGACCTCACCGGCGCGGGCCGCGATCAGTTTGCGCCATTGACGATAGAAGGCGCGCTGCGGCACTTCGTCGGTGATCTGGCCGATACGCTCGCCGTGCTCGACGCGCTCGCGTTGCAGCCCGCGGTCGAAGGTAATCCATTCGCGCCCCTGCACCTGCATCCCGCGCGAGCAGCGCGTGAACATCTCGAGGTCGTCCGGGGCGCCCAGCGCCGCCGGTCCGTAGAACACCTCGTGCGTGCGCAGCCGCGACACATTCATCTCGTCGGCGACGCCTTTCAGGGTCGTCGGCTGCTGGTAGACCTCGGTAGTTGTCACGTCGACCGGCGTGATGGTGCGGAGTTGCACGCCGATAATCAGCAGGTTGGGAAAGATCAACAGGTTGACGTTGGATTGCTCAAGTACTTCGATCGCGCGCTCGTGGCCCCAGGCGCGCACCAGTTGGTCGAAGTAGTCCCCGGTCGGCGCCGGTTTGAGCCCGTCCGAGGGCAGCGGGTTGGCCGGCGGGCGGCCGTCGCTTCCGGCCGGCTTTACCAGCGGCGACATGTCGAGAATCGAATGGCCATTGCCGAGCGCGCGAGTCAGACCCGGCGAGGAGCCGGTGAAGATGTCCATCGCGCCCTCGGGCTGCATCTCCCAGAACGAGCGATGGACGAAATTCGGATGGTAGCCGTCGACCCCGTTCTCGAGCTGGAATTTCCAGTTGCCCTCGTAAGTGAACTTATGGCCGCCGGCGCGCGCTTCGATTTCGCCGCGCGGCGAGAGATCCATGAAAACGTCGAGGTAGCGCTTGGCGCCCGCGAGGTAATCGACCAGGTTCTCGACCTCGTCGGCGAGGCTGGCGAATACCATCCCGCGATAGTGCTCGACGCGCGCGGGCTTGAGCAGGCCGCGCTGGCTGCGATCGAACTCGGGCCCGTAGGCCTCCGCGTAGGGCACGCCAATCAGCTCGCCGCGCAGGTTGTAGGTCCAGCCGTGATACCAGCAGCGGAAGTTTTTCGTCTGTCCACGGCTCTGCTGACAGATCGTGGCGCCGCGATGCATGCAGTGATTCATCAGCACCCGGACCTCGCCGCGCTCGTCGCGCGTGACGATCGCCGGCTGCGTGCCGATCTGGATGGTGCGGAACTCGCCGGGCGCGGCGACCTCGCTTTCATGACACAGGAAGACCCAGCCGCGCCCGAAAATCCGATCCATCTCGAGCGCGAAAACCTCGCCCTCGGTATAGACCCGGCGACTGACGCGGCATCCGTCGACCAGTTGTTCGGCGCCGATCTCGTTGGTCATCCAGATTCACCTCCGAGGCATAGACCCGTTCCCGGTCGTGCAGGCTCGTCGCTGCCTGAAATCCACCCGATACTAGCTCGCTCCGGCGCGCCTGGGTAGCGCAACGGTAGGTCGCTCCGCGCTCATCGCGTGCTTGACTGTGGAGCGCGTGGGGCCGACGCTATAGACACACCGGAGGGGAAGTCTGCACGGCAGCGCGCGCGCCGACCTTCGGCGGGTCAGCGCGAGCCGGCAGGATGGGGAGTTAGTGGGATGGGTCGCCCGCGCGGGTCCGGCGGTAAACGTAAATCGAAGCGCAACTGGCTGCTGCGGAATTGGCGGCAGGTCGGGCTCGCCAGCTTCCTGCTCTGCTCATTTGGCGTTGGCTTTTACCTGGCCACGCTTTACGGGCAGATTTCTGTGCTGATCGAGCAACGCAGCGCCGGCCTGAGCTCGGCGATCTACTCGGCGCCGCTGGTGATCGTCCCGGGCGACGATCTGGCCCGGATACGGATCCTCGATCGCCTGCGCCATCTGAGTTACACCGAGACCACCAACGTCACGCATCCCGGGCAGTTCACCCAGCAGCCGGGCGCGATGATGATCTACTTCCGGCCGTTTTCCAACGGCGTGCGCACGGTCCCTGCCACCCTGGTGCGGCTCAATCTCGCCAGCAGCACGGTGACCGGAATCCACGATTACTTCGGGATGCCGATGGCGCGCGCGCTGCTGGAGCCGGAGGTGATCGGGCGGCTCTATCCCGATGCGCCGGCCGAGCGGGTCGAAGTCCGGCTCGCGGATTTGAAGCCATACCTGACGCGCGGCCTGATCGCGACCGAGGACCGCTTCTTCTATTACCATCCGGGCATCGATCCGGTGCGGATCGTCGAGGCCGCGATCAAGGATTGGCGTTCGCATCGCCTCGCCCAGGGCGCCAGCACCATCACCCAGCAGCTCGCCCGCACCTTCATGGGCCAGCATACGCGCAGCTTCCGGCGCAAGTTCAAGGAACTCGCGGTCGCGCTGGTGATCGAGCTGAAGCTCTCGAAGAACGAGATCCTCGAGCGCTACGTGAACGACGTGCCGATGGGCGAGTACGACGGCGCCCCGATCGACGGCTTGCCGCTGGCGGCGCGCTACTTTTTCAACAAGGACCTGAGCGAGGTCACGCCGAACGAGGCGGCGGTTCTGATCGGGATGATCCAGGCGCCCAGTCTGTACGATCCGCGGCGCCATCCTGCCGCCTGCCGCACGCGGCGCGACGTGGTGCTGCGTGCGATGCGGCGGGCGGGAGTGATCGATGAGGCCGGGTATGCGGCCGCGGTCGCCGCGCCGATCGTGGTCGCCAAACCGCCCGGTCTTCGCCGCGCGCCATATTTTGCCGACTACGTGACGAACCTGGTCCACAAGACGCCCGGCGTCAGCGGGTCGCTGCGCGGGCTGCGCGTCTACACCACCCTCGATCCCGAAATGCAGGCCGACGCACAAGCCGTGGTGGCCGACAACCTGGCGCGCATCGAAAAGCTTCGTCCGGGGCTGCGGCGCCGCGACCCGAGCAAGCGCGTCGAAAGTTCGCTGGTCGCGCTCGACGCGCATAGCGGCGCGATTCGCGCGATGGTCGGCGGACGCGACTACCGGGTGAGCCAGTTCAACCGGGCGGCGATGGCTGAGCGGCAGACCGGCTCGGCGTTCAAGCCGATCGTCTACCTGATCGCGCTTGACCCCTCGCGCTCGCCGTTGTCCCAAAGCGTGACGCTGGCCTCGCTGCTGCCCGACCGTCCGATGTCGTTCGGCGGATGGACGCCGGTGAACTATGAGCACACCTACCAGGGCACGGTCACGGTGGCCGACGCGCTCGCCAAATCGCTCAACGTCCCGACCGCCTACCTCGGCAGCCTGCTCGGAGCGCCGCGGATCGTGCAGGTCGCGCATCAGATGGGAATCACCGAACACATCCCGCCGTACCTGCCGATCTCGATCGGCGCGGGCGAGACCACGCTGCTCAACCTGACCGCGGTGTACCAGGTGTTCGCCGCCGCCGGCGTGGCGCATCCGCCCTACGCGATCGAATCGATCGTCAACGGCGACGGCCGCGTCGTCTATCAGCATACCGCCCAGGCGCAACGACTGGTGGCCTCGGACGTTGCCTACGTGATGACCGGGGCGCTCGAAAATGTGATCCGCTACGGCACCGGTGCGGGGGCCAAGCGGATGGGAGTGGACTTTCCGGCGGCCGGCAAAACCGGCACCACCGAGGATTTCCACGACGCCTACTTCGTCGGCTACACGCCCGCGCTGGTGACCGGGGTCTGGGTCGGATTCGATCAGCCGCGATCGCTGGGCCTGCCCGGCGCCGAAGCCGCGCTGCCGGCCTGGGCGCATTTCATGGCCGACGTCGCCCCGCGCGGCGTCGATTTCCCGGTTCCGCCGGGCGTCACTTTCGCCACTATCGATCCGACCAGCGGCGGACTCGCCACGTCCTCCTGTCCGCGCGCCATCAGGATGCCGTTTCTCTACGAGACTGCGCCGAAGGCTTACGCATCCTGTGCGATGAACGGCGGGATGGCTCCTGGAGCGGCTACAATCGCAGCCCGCGCCGCGACTGCCATCACCGCCATCGCACCCGGCACGACCGCCGCGCCGGCAGCGGCGGCGGCAGCCAACCCCGGCCCCGCGGCCGCGCCGACGCCCGGCGCCGGCCTGTTCGCCGGGATCAGCCGCTTCTTCGGTCTCGGCCATTAATCCATCTGGCGATCGATTTGCGATCGCTCTGCGACTCGATTGGTCTATCGAGCCGGGTATGTCATAAGAGCCGGAACCGAAGCAGTGGAGGGATGCGGACCATCTCGCGAGCATTCGCGCTCTGTGCATTGATCGCGTTGATCGCCGCCGGTGCGCCGGTGCTGGCAAGCCGCGGCGCTTCCGGTCAGGTGCCGGTACGCGGCTATGCCGGCCCGCCCGCGCATTATATCGGCAGCCTCTATTGCGAGGTCTGTCACGAGCAGCAGACCCTGACCTTCGCTGACACCGCGATGGGGAAGTTGTTCCTCAAAAAGCCGCACGACCCGACCTCGAAGCTCGGATGCGAAGGCTGCCACGGGCCGGGCAGCAATCACGCGGCGTCGGGCGGCGGTATCGGGATGGGCGGGCTGATCGAATTCCGCGTCGCGCCCGACCAGCCTATCGAGCGCGCCAATCAGGCCTGCCTGGCATGTCATGACGAAACCTTCTGGCACGGCGGGACGCACGGTTTTCGCCGGCTCGCCTGCTTCGATTGTCATACGATCATGCTGCGGGAAAGCCCCAGGTTTCAGCTCTCCGCACAGATGCCCGGCGCCTGGAACCGGCCGCGGACGTGGGGCGCGGCGGCGCTCGGCGGCCTCGCACTCGGACTCTGCGCGGCGCTCGGGGTGGTGATTTTCCGCCGGCGCGATTCGGATGACTAAGCCATCGCGATGACCCTGCTCGACTTTGCCCAGGGCCCGGCGCTGCACGCCGCGATGCTCGTGATGGTGGCCGGGTTCTGCGCCCGGCTGGCCTACTCGATCGCTATCGGCCGCGACCAGGACCGGTACTGGGCGCGCAAGCAGTTCGGCATCCCCGGCGAGCGCTGGAAGCTCGACAGCTTCCTGATGCATGGCGCGCTGTTCGTCGCGATTTTCGGCTTCGCGCCGCATATTCTGCTGATCCGCAATATCACCGGCCTCGGCTGGCCCTCGCTGCCGATTGGGATGGTGTGGTTCGCCGCCGCGACGACCGTGATCGCGATGCTATGGGTGATGGCGTATCGGCTCTCGGAGCGGACGCGGCGCGAGCTCTCGACGCTCGACGATTACCTCTCGTGGACCCTCGTGTTTGCGCCGGTGGTGACCGGGATGCTCGCCTTTCCGCATCTCGGCGGCGGCTCGACGGTCGGGCCGTACGCGATGCTGCTGACGGCGCATCTGCTGAGCGTGGAACTGCTGATGGTCTACCTGCCGTGCGGCAAGCTGATGCATCTAATCCTGATGCCGCTGTTTCGCGCCGCAATCTTCATCCGCCGCTGGACACTGGGCGCGCCGCCCGCGCCGAGCGCGCGTCCTTAGCTCTCAGCCTCGCGTCACTTCGAGATCGAGCCGCGGCTGTCCGCTCATCCCGGCGCCTTCCTGCGGATCGGCGGCCGGCTGCACGGTGCCGTCGCCGGCGGTGGCACGCACGCGCAGATGATAGGTCCCGGCGGCACGCGGCGCGAAGTGATACTTCCAGACCGTCCATTCGTAGCGCTCGCGATTCTCGACCATCCGCGCTTCGTGCCAGTTCCGGCCGCCGTCGGTGGAGACCTCGACCCGGCGGATGCCCGACGGTCCCGCCAACGCCCATCCCCAGACCTCCACCGGCGCCGCGACCGGCGTCGCAACCGCGAGCTCGGGGGCGACGCCCACAATCGGCCGCGGCGCAAAGAAGCCCGAGTTGACCTTGCGCCACGCCGAGTTGCTCCATCCGCGCTGCTCCCAGTACCCGCGAAACGGACGATCGACCAGCCTGATTTCCGTTATCCACTTGGGCTGCTTCATCCCGTACTTGCCGGGGATGAAAAGCCGCAGCGGGAAGCCATGTTCGGGCGGCAGTGGCGCGCCATTCATCAGATAGGGGAGAAAATTCTCGTGGCGCATCAGCTCGTCGATCGGGATGCCGGTGAAGTAGCCGTCGGCCGCGCGCAGCGCCGCGTACACCGCGCCGGGTTTGATTCGCACCCGCTCCAGGAGCGGCCGCAGCTTGGGCCCGAGCCAGCGCGCGTTGCCGATTAGATGGCCGTCGGGCGGATTCGAGATGCATTCGAGCGTCAGCGTTTCATCGATCGCCGGGAGCGCTTTGATGGCGGGCCAGGTGAGCTCGAGCGGATTGGCGACCATCCCATCGATCCGGAGACGCCAGGCCGCGAGATCGACGCGCGGTGTGACGCCGTAGGTCGTGACGTAAAAGCGATCATTGGGCGTCAAGCCGCCGAACCGCGGCCGGGCAGGGGAGTCGCCGGCCGCGAACACCTTGAGTACCATCGGCAGATTCGCGGCGACGATCGCCGTTCCTGCTATCCGCACGAACTTTCTGCGCGTCATCGGCTTCTTTCGCCTACAACCGGCGTTAACTTCAGCCTGCGGCGGTAATCGCTGGCCGTCAAGCGCCCCGCTGGTCATCGCCGCGCATATCTAATAGCTTCAGAAAGTCGGTCGCCTCGACGATGGGAGAGCTTCGTGGCGAGTACGCCTCGTAAAGAAGACAAGCCTACCCGGGCGCCTTCACGTAGCGCCGATAGCACGAACCGCGGCAACGGTCCCGCCGAACCGGCGACGCCGCCGAAACTGTCGCCCGAGTGGCTCGCCTCGATGCTGCTCGATGTGACCGCTCATCTGATGAATGCGATCGACCGCGCGGCGCGAATGGGCGACCCGCTCGAGCGTATCGCGGCCGCCAGCGAAGCGGGGGCCGACGCGCGCGAGGCCGAGCAGGAGCGCCGGGCGATCGTGATGCGCCGGCGGCGGCGCAGGATAATCGGCGCGGCGATCGCCGTCGTACTCGCGATCGCGATCCTGATTCCGATTGCGCATTACACCGGCTTCGTGAGCCGCCTGCACGGCGAGGTCGAGTCCTACCAGACGCCGAGCGGCGCGCATCTGTTTATCCTCGGCGGTGTGCGCTACGAAACCACGCCGGCGCAATTCGCGGCGCGGCTGCAGAAGATCGATCCCGAGGCGATCCGCAAGTACTGGGTCGAGATCGACGGCAAGCGCTTCCCGGTCAAGCAGGCGGTCGCGGTCGGCCTCGGCGCCGAGCGCGCCACCTTCCGCAGCAGCCAGGCGATCAGCGTCCTGCGCAAGCTCGGCTACCCCACGCAGGAGACCTCGCAGTAGCG
>Ga0307374_10006425_pt1 | contig 18472 bp, 17 predicted proteins | sample OX3MG_FD_202532 | JGI IMG/M metagenome (GOLD analysis project Ga0307374, IMG submission 202532) | Soil microbial communities from Risofladan, Vaasa, Finland - OX-3 | ecosystem: Environmental > Terrestrial > Soil > Coastal area > Acid sulfate soil | place: Finland: Risofladan, Vaasa | collected...
CGCCGATCCTCAGCCTCCCACTCGCGAATCATCTCCTGCGCTCGCTGCCAGTCACGGACTTTCAGAGACTCACGAATTTCTTTTCCACCGAGTGATCCGTCAACCCAAACAGGGCACTGGCAATGCCGGTATTTGCGACCCTTCGCGCGTTGTTTGCAATTCTTCCTGTGGCGGCGATAGCTGGTCAGCATGGCGAAACGCTCCTAACGGGTACCGGACTTCGATGATAGACGATGATGGACGCGTTCGAGCACTTTCTGAGGGATGCGCAGCGTGATGTACCGTCTCTTGTGGCGTGGACTCCGCTCTCCTATGACAAGCACGCCCGGCTCGTTCTCGAAAAGCTCACGAACTTTATCAGGACTCAAGTTCCACATTTCGGCGATTTCCGCAACGGCATAATGCCGCTCGATGTGCACCGAGGTCTCGATTTGGGTTGGTACGGACATTGCGTGGCAGCGACTCCTCCAAGGCTTGCGATGATCGACGAGTACCTCGTCGATTGGCTCTCCGGCTTCCGAAAGTGGTGAAGAAAAATTCTTCTTGCATCCAGCCGCCAGCAGAGCTACGATAACGTAAACACTGTACAACAGTGTAGGAGAATATGTCAACCATGATGTCGATCCTCAAGAAGAAACCCCGGCACGAGGTCATCTCAATTCGACTCAGCGAAGACCGCCTCAAGCTGCTGGAACGGTACCAGAGAGTTCTTAGTGAGCGGTTGAAACGTGAGGTGTCTTTGGGTGAGGCCGCCTTCCTCGTTATCGAGGAGCGCGTCGAAGGAATGGACCGTGAAACAGCCCGTCATGAAATGCTCAGTACGCCGACCCCTTCCCTCTATCACATTCGCAAGAAGTGGGAATCACAGCACGCACTCGCTGTCGCCGAGTGGGATGTGCTCATGCACTATGTGCAGATCGGAGCGGAGGAGGAGGTCCAGGAACCACCGCTGCTCTGGCCCGCCATTCCTTCCAGAGAGTCTTATGTCACTTTGCTGGATGCTTTCGAAGCCGTCTATCTGACCCGGAAGAATCCGGCCTCAAAGCACGCGTGGTACTACGTTCGCAACCTCGGCGGCGACTCCGCTGGCGTTCGAACATCCGACGAGAAACCAGAACAGAATCACCAAGCAGTTCTAAAACAGATCGCGGCGCGGAAGCTGCTACTGAAACCATCTGAAAAATGGGAGCGCCCAGGCTCAGTTGCCAGATGTCTTCTCGTTGCGATTCGCGACGAAGAGGTAGAAGGCTCCAAACTCGATCAGGCTCTTGCACCATTCTGGCCAACTCTATGGGGACTTGCCGCTCGGGGCCATTCGCTGCGGCACGAACGCCAACCCGTGCGCCTAGTAGGTCCCAACGAAGATGATTTTCGCCATCGGATTATCTTGCCCGAACCGCTGGAGTCGGATGATTTGAGGCTTTCCCTTGTGGGCATCGGTCGCCCTGAGTTGGGCATGTCGATTGATCTCGGTCCGACTCGTCGCATGAGCTTTCTAATCGCCCGCTACCCGGACTTGGCCGAGTTTCAAACCATGCTCGCGGGATGGCCCATGAAGCGTTCGTGGAACGGCAGGCATTTCGTCGCAACGCCTAGCAAAGAGAAGGGTGCCACGACGATCACGCTTTGGCTGAGACGGAACGATGTGGGCATCGAGTTTACCGAGCGAGAGTGGGTCGCTCTGCGTGAACTCTCTCAGAAAGCCTCAGCCTTTCCTGAGGTGCAGCGGTGGCTGGAGGAGCTTCGGCTGGAATATGGCGAACAGGGTTGATAGCGCGAATCGATGGTTTGCGGCGCGTTTGCGAAGAGCGGTGCCTTCGGCACCGGGAGTTGGACGGACACGTCACCCCGTAACGGGTGCTGTATAGCAACTTTGGTTGCTATACGGGAACTTCTTGAAAACCCAACGGCTTACCGCGAACCAGTCCCCTTGCGGCGCTTTGCGGCAACCTCAGGTTCCCATACGGGAACTTGTTGATTTTGTTGGGAGGAATCCCATGCCCTCGCTTCGCACAAAATCCATCAGCACGAAAGTCACGGACGAAGAATATGCCCAGATGGAAGCTCTGGCCGGTGGGCAAACCATCAGCGAATGGGCGCGTGATGTTTTGCTCAGGGCAGCCAAGCCAAATGCAGCCGAGCACACCATCCTCTCCGAAGTGCTGGCGTTGCGGACGATCCTCCTGAATGCGCTCTACAAACTGAGTCAGGGGGAGACCCTGTCAGCCGAGGAGATGCAAAGGCTGATCGAGCGAGCCGACCAGGACAAATTGCGTAAGGCGCTGGAGCGCCTTGCGGCAGTAGCAACAGGAGGCGAGTCATGAGTCAAGAGTGGGGGCGCAACGAGTACGCGGGTGAGTGGCCGAATCGGCATCCTTTGTGGAGATACGCGGTGATGTTTCTGGCGTTGGTAAGTCTGGCAGCCGTCTGCGTCTATCGCTATGCCGAGGTATGGACGCCCCTGGAGCGTTCCTACCTCTCGCAATATCTCCGTACCGAGGTGAGCCTCACGAAGAGTGGCCGCTATCAGACGCTCAACGTAGTGGGCCGGAAAGGGAGCCGGTTGGCGCTCGACGATGAGGTGGTGCCGGTGACAATGGCATCCGGCGAGAACACGTTCGCGCTCACCGAGGAAGCAGTGAAGGTGGGTGCCCTGCGTCTCGAATGGCAGCAGGGGCTATACGACAACGCAAAGCTGCATGAATTCCTAGGCCATTGGATTTATCGAGATCAGACGCTCACGGACTTGTTGAGGCCGGGGCTGTGGGGTGGCCTGGCTGTGTTCCTTGTTGGTCTGGTGGTCGCGATCCCGAAGGATGCGGCGCGTGCCCGTGTACGGAAGGAAGGGCGAAGGCTCAAGGGACCGGAACTTGCGACGGCGCGAAAGTTCAATCGTAGAAATCACTCAGACGGCATCGGCTTCGAGCTGACGGAAAGAACCCTAAAGCAAAGACTCTTCGGCCAAGTGCCGAGCCTCAAGCTCCCTCGCGCAATGGAGTCGAACCACATCCTTATCATGGGCGACACAGGTACCGGCAAGAGCACCCTCATCCGAAGGATTCTGCTCCAGATTCAAGAGCGCGACGAGACGGCCATCGTCTATGACCCGGCGCTCGACTACACGCCGGAGTTCTACAAGCCCGAGCGCGGCGACGCGATCCTGAATCCTCTGGATCAACGGATGCCCTACTGGAGTCTCGGCGATGAACTGCTACATCCAGCAGAGGCACTGACCTTAGCCGCGTCTCTGTTCCCCGACCGTCGTAACGAGAACCCATTCTTTGTTGAAGGGCCGAGGAAAATCTTCGCGCACCTTCTGACCTTTCGGCCAACACCCGAAGAAATGGCTTGGTGGATGTGCCATGAAGAAGAGATCGACCAGCGGGTCAAAGGCACACAGTACGCCGCGATGATTAACCCGCAGGCACCAGCGCAACGGAGCGGCGTGCTGGCGTCGCTCAACATGGTTGCCGACTCCCTTAAATTGCTGCCCTTAGAGAAAGAAGCGGCTGGACGGTGGAGTGCGGCGGCGTGGTCGAAAGAGCGCAAGGGTTGGCTGTTTCTCACGAGCACGCCCGAAACGCGTCAGCGCCTCTTACCACTCACCAGCTTGTGGCTCGACACGCTGGTGCTGCGATTGATGAATCAAGGGCAGACCAGTTCAGGCAAGGTCTGGTTTGTTTTGGATGAATTGGCAACCTTGCAGCGGTTGCCACAATTACAAACGGCGGTCACTGAGAACCGGAAATCGAATAACCCGGTTGTCCTTGGCTTCCAGGGACGCAGCCAGCTTGAAACCCGCTACGGTCACGAAGCCGAGGCGATGCTGTCGCAACCCGCGACGAAAATCTTCCTGCGCACCAGCGAGTGTAACGCGGCGGAGTGGGTTTCACGGACCATAGGCGCAGTTGAGCGAGAACGTTTGAGTGAGAGCCGGTCGAGTGGGCAGGCTGGGCAACGGCGAAAGACCGAGAGCTACAACCTTGAACGTCGTGTCGAACCGTTGGTGATGGATTCCGAGATCAGTGGCCTTGCCAACCTACGCGGGTATCTAAAGAGTGGGAATCTTGTGGTGCGGATGAGCTTCTCGTTCGTCGAACTGCCGAGTAAGCATCCGAAGTACATCCAGAGACTGGCGAACATGCGACCGGAGGAACCGCCAAAAGCAGCAGCGGTGGCAGCGGGCGCGAGTGGGGTGCCGGAACAGAAACTCACGCAGGACGAAATAAACCAGAACCGCGAACATCAATTGACACGATCCGGGCCGAGACAAGAGCGCTTCTTCGAGTAGTCCAAGATGCTGACCATCTCCAAGCCGTTGAGCGCAGGCCAGGCCCAGGCGTATCACGCGGAAGAGTTTGCCAATGCCCGCGAGAACTACTACACGGAAGCGGACCAGATACGCGGCGAGTGGCACGGAAGACTCGCCGAGCAGTGGGGACTGCGCGGCGAAGTCCGCGAGGAATACTTCCAGCGGCTCTCAGAAGGCCAGCTGCCAATCACTGGTGAGCAACTCATCCGCCACCAAACGGCGCGCGAATACATAAGCGCAAGCGGCGAGAAAGTAAGCCCGATGGAGCACCGTGCAGGATGGGATGCAACGTTCTCGGCTCCAAAGAGCGTATCGTTGACGGCGCTCGTAGGCGGGGATGATCGAGTGCGGGAGGCACATCGAGACAGCGTCGCCGTCGCACTCGATGAGTTGGAGCGCTATGTCCAGGCTCGCATCGGCGGCAACCTTCCGGCAGAAACGACAGGCAAATGGATAGCAGCAAAATTCGAGCATGACAGCGCACGACCTGTAAATGGCTATGCCGCGCCGCAACTGCATTCGCACGTCGTGTTCTTTAATCTTACTGAGACACAGGACGGCAAATCCCACGCGTTGCAACCACGGGAACTCTACAAAACACAGCAGTACGCGACAGCGGTGTATCGCTCTGAACTAGCCACGCGCTTGAAGGGTTTGGGCTATGAGATCGAGCGCGGGAAGAGTGGACAGCCTGAGATCAAAGGCTACAGCGAGGAATATCTGGCAGCGTCGAGTCCGCGTCGCCAGCAGATCGAGGAACATCTCGCAAAGGAGAACCAGCGAGGAGCTGGCGCTGCGCAAATCGCTGCCCATCAGACGCGCGAAGCGAAGACCGACTTTTCACATGAAGAGATGCAGCACCGGCATCGACAGATCGCGGAGGCTTTTAATAGTCAGCCCGAGCGTGTCGTGGAGGCAGCCAGGGACAAAACACACCACATCGAGCGGGACGTGCCTCCCAAGATAGCGCAATCTGCTGTGACATTTTCGAAGGAGAGGAACTTGGAGCGTGAGGCGGTTGTCGAAGAGCGGGATCTTCTGCGGGATGCTCTGAGGCGTTCGATGGGGGAGGCGGCACTTACTGAGGTTCGGTCTGAGTTCGAGAAGCGGGTCAGTGCCGGTGAGTTTATTGGAGTGGAGAAGAAAACGGGCGCACCAGGCCGCGCGTTCACTACGCGCGAGATCATCGGCTACGAGCAAGACACGATCCAAGTCATGCGCGACGGGCAAAACAAATACGGAGCGCTTGCGAGCTTCGATACGCGCAGGGAAATCGAGAAAGACCATCCACACCTGAGTCAGAGCCAGCGTGCGGCGGTCGAACAAATCCTCGCAAGCCGGGATCAGGTCACGGCAATGGAAGGCGTTGCCGGCTCTGGGAAAACGACCTCGTTAACAGTGGTCCGGGAAGCTGCTGAGCGAGAGGGCTACAAGGTCGAAGGATTCGCTCCGACATCACGCGCGGCGCAAAAGCTGGGCGAGGCTGGAATCGAATCGAGTACATTGCAGCGGCATCTTGCGCGAAGCAATGAACAGCACGACGGACCAAAGCGGCTCTACGTTCTGGACGAATCGAGTCTGGCGAGCACGAAGCAGATGAACGAGTTCCTGCATCGACTGAAAGACAATGACCGAGTGCTATTGGTGGGCGACGTGCGACAGCACCAGGCCGTCGAAGCGGGGACACCGTATCAGCAGCTACAGGAAGCTGGAATCCAAACGGCGCGGCTTGACGAAATCGTGCGACAGAAAGACCCGGGACTCAAAGAAGTAGTGGAGCAGCTCTCACGCGGCGACGTGAAAGGGGCAATAGAAAAACTCGACGCACAGGGCCGGGTGCATGAAATTGCGGACCACGGCGAGCGGTTGAAGGAAATCGCCCGTGAGTATGCCAAGCAGCCAGAGGGCACGTTAATCGTCTCCCCTGACAATCAATCGCGCGTGGCGATCAATCAGATCATTCATCGGGAAATGCAAACGCGAGGGCAGGTGGACTACAGCAATCACCCAATGAGAGTGCTGATCGCACGGCAGGAGATCACCGGCGCAGACCGCCAGTGGGCAGAGCAATACGATCCAGGCGACGTGGTGCGTTACACGAAGGGCAGCAAGACGCACGGCATCGAAGCAGGCGAGTACACACGCGTCGAACGTGTCAATGCGAAAGAGAATCTACTCACGGTCAAACGCGAGAGCGGTGAGGAGGTCAGCTACGATCCACGCCGTCTGCAAGGCGTGACGCTGTACCGCGAAACGGAGCGCGCGTTTTCGCAAGGCGACCGCGTGCAATTCACTGCGCCGAACCGCGAGCAACACGTTGCGAATCGTGAGATGGGAACCATCGAGAAGATCGACGCGAGCGGCAACCTGCACCTGCGTCTGGACTCGGGCCGGGCCGTCGCGTTCAATGTCAAAGAGAATCCGCATCTCGATTACGGCTATGCCGTGACTAGCCACAGCAGTCAGGGACAGACCGCCGACCGCGTCCTAATCCACGTGGACACTGACCGGACGGGGGAAAAACTCGTGAATCGACGCTTGGCATATGTGGCCGTGTCACGTGGCCGCTACGACGCGCAACTCTACACCAACGATAGAACCCACCTCAGCGAACATCTGAGCCGCGACGTATCGCATCAATCCGCAACGGAGCCGACGCGCGTGCCGGACTCGGCCACCCAGAGAATGGAGCCGTCCTCGCCTGTTCAACAAGCGACGCAGCAGACTATCGAGCAAGGGCTCACACTTTCTCGCTAGGGACGCTATGCGCTCCTGCTATCATAATTTTGTGGAGTCTCGTCGTCTGGCCCTATAGCTTCAACGGCGCATCTATGAGCTTTTCGATCTTCCTCCCATAGAACCAAGAGTTCACCGCCTGGAAGCGAGTCTTGCTCAATACTCCGCGATAGCTCCGAACTTAATAACTGCTGAGATTCGGAGATTGGTCGCGATGGGGGCCTGAACCCGGCCCGGAATTAACGGACCATGGGCTACGCTTGGTGGGCAGGCTTTACCCAAAGTGATGAATTCTTTTGTTGAAAATTAACCGTGGTAATATCGGCAGCAATTTGCAGGAGGACGAATGCGCGCACTTTCAATCAGGGTCACGAAAGATTCTCTGCTTACGGTCCGGCGTAGCAAACGTTGGAAGAAGCGCATGGTCTACATTCTGGTTGCAAATAAGCCATTCAAATACGACAGCGGAAAGCGTTCCCATATCATCTATATAGGCACTACTGGCAAGGGCGGGAATAGGCCAGCGACTTCGGCGATAGAAAAAGCAAGCGAGGCGTTCAGCGAACTACGCGGCGTAAACGAGATAAAAGTTCACATCGCGACTTCCAAAAGTCGCAAGGCAGTGAGGACTTGGGAGCATCTTGAATCAGCGCTACTCGCTACTTTCAGAGAACTTCATTGGGAACTCCCCAAATACAACAAGAAAAAAGGCTCCATCGCAAACACCGATGACATCAGCCTGTTCCGCAACAGGGCGCTCAGAAAAATGATTCTTCAATTTTCCGATTGAAGCAGGCTCATGCCCACTCAAACCGATTCCCAAGCCTTTACGATCTGGGTTGCCATTCTTACCATGGCTGGCACGCTTATTGGAATCATCTTGGGCTTTGGCCTTAATGAGGCTTCATATCTCTTACGGACCCGCCGCGAAGATCGTCGCACCATTAGCAAGACCCTCGCCGAATTGCTAGACGTTCGCCACGTCTTGAGGTTCTTGCCTCTAACTGTTGAGACTCTTAAAAAGATTTTGCCTGGTCCGATTGCTGCACACGATGAAGTCATGCTTCGCAATGTTCTCCAGGCTTTTGTCCCGAACTCCGAAGGCATGCAGAAAAGATACGAGGACGCGGTATCTGCTGTCTCGGCTTTCCTTCCACTCTTAGCCTTCGACCTCCGTTCTAAGGACATGGTAGGGCCCTTACTTGGCCATCTGCGCAGCACGTTACCCATTGAACCTGGCGCCGCGCCATTCTGGCTAAAAATGGAAGATGAGGTAGTCGAATTTTCGCTCCCGAAATTGGAAGAACTAATCCATGAGCTTGCGAAGCTTCATGGAAGAAAAACCTCTAAGGAGGTGGATACACTATTGAAAAAACCTTTTGAACCCCCGATGGAATTTGAAAACTTTCTAAAGGAGAGTTTCGCAGCGATGGCCGCCGCAGCCCAAACCGCTCCGGGAATAGACGCGAACGCGCAGCCTACTCCTCCGCCTCACACTTGAATCCCTATTCAAACTTATGAGCAATGAACACAGCGATACTGTTCGCAAACCAGCCTGACGTAGCAGTCTTAGGATTCCGTCGCAATCTGCCGTGATCCGCCGGTTATGGGTTCAGTTCCTTCGCTGAGGATTTCTAGATAGCGCGGATAGGCAAACAGACGATCTCTTCGCTTGCCGGTGACTTCTTTTGCAACCTTGAGTTTTGCAAGGCTTTCAAGGGCACCCGTGACGGTGGGAACGGACAGCTTGAGGGCCTGTGCTGTAGGGCCAATCTTGATTAGTGGGTGTCCTTGCATGTACTCGTGAACGCGCAGCGCCGATGCAGTCTTACGGCCCAACGATTGGATCTTCTTCCGATCAGCTTCGAAGAGGTGGAGAATCTGAACGGCTGCGCTGGCTGCCTGGCGCGCGGTGATCTCCGTGCCCTCAAGAAAAAAAGCGAGCCATTCTTCCCAAACACCCTCTGTGCGAACACGCTGAAGTAGATCATAGTAGCGTTGACGGTGAGTCTTGAAGTAAAGACTCAAATAGAGGAGCGGCTCACGCAAAGTGCCTTTGGCGCAGAGAAGCAATGTAATCAGCAGACGGCCAAGCCGACCATTGCCATCGAGAAAGGGGTGGATCGTTTCGAACTGCACGTGAATGAGTCCGGCCTCGACGAGAACGGGCAGCTTGTGCTTTTCATCGTGAAGAAAATGCTCGAAGCGGTCCAAACACTCCATCATGCGTTCCGGGGGAGGAGGAACAAAAGCAGCGTTTCCCGGACGGTTACCACCAATCCAATTCTGTGAGCGGCGAAATTCGCCGGGTGTCTTGTTAGCGCCGCGTCCGCCTCGCAGCAGGATTCCGTGAATCTCTCGAATGAGTCGCAGCGAAAGCGGAAAACCGCCCTTGATGCGACGAAGACCGTGCTGCATTGCAGCGACGTAATTGGAGACTTCCTCGACATCGCCGATGGGAACACCCGGCACTGCTTCGTTTTCAAATAAGAGTAAATCGGAGAAGGAAGACTTGGTGCCTTCGATCTGTGAAGAAAGAAGGGCTTCCTTGCGGACATACAAATAAAGGAAGAGCTGAGCGTCCGGCAGGAGCGTTGTCAGGCCGTCTAAGCGTCCAAGAGCCTGATTTGCCCGGTCGAGCTGCTGGTATAGTCCACTTAGATCGACAGGCGGGTCTGGAGGCAACGGTTGAGGCACAAAAGCTTTGACCGTCTCGCCCGCCGTGGTTGTCGAGACATAGGTGCCGAGCCTTGAGTGTTTTTCGTCCGCCATTGGTTGCTATGCAAGCTCGCTTTAATAAACCTAGTTCATATTAAAGCATAAGCCGGTTAGCTTTAATAGCTGAATTACGGTAATCGCTGGGTTGTCTGCGCCGACAGAGTTCACGCACGGATTGAACCAGTCGCGCCAGCCCTTTTACTTCTCAACTGCTCTCCACTCAACTCCCCATCCACATGCTTTACTCGGCTCAAGATAGGCCGTAGTTCGCTCCCACTGTAAAGCCCGCTTGTGCAGCTCCGCTCGGTATACCCCAACCGTGCTCGCTTCCGCGCCCCTCCGGGCTACGCTCGAATGCGCTTCGGGGCTTGACAGCCGCGAACCACGGCCAGAACTCGCCTCTAGTAAAGCATGTTGTTTTTTATGCCCTGAAAGGGCCTGAAAACACTAACTCACACTGGAGCGAACACAATGTCTGGCGTCTACGAAATCATCACCGAGAAAATTATCAAGCAGCTTGAATCCGGCGTGGCTCCCTGGCGCAAGCCCTGGACCTGTCAGACTCCCGCAAACCTAGTCACGCAGAAAGACTATCGTGGCCTCAATGTCTTTACTCTTGCCTCGCAGGGGTTTCCATCACGATTCTGGCTTACCTTCAATCAAGCAACGAAGCTGGGCGGGAGGATTCGCAAGGGAGAAAAGTCTTCCCCCGTCATCTTCTGGAACGTTGGCGAAGATCGAGAGACCATCACGCCAGACGGCACAAAGGAAAACTCGAGGCCCTTCCTGCTCCGCTATTACAGCGTGTTCAATTTGTCGCAGACGGAAGGCATCGACATCCCCGCATCCCTTCTGCAGGAGACGCGCACCAACGATCCCATCGAAACGTGCGAGCAAATCGTGACGAACATGCCGAACCCGCCAGCGTTCGAGCAATCCGACAAAGCGTGGTACTCACCGAGCAACGACGTAATCGGCATGCCAGCACGCGGCCTCTTTCACTCATCGGAAGAATATTACGCCACTGAATTTCACGAACTAGCCCACAGCACGGGGCACGCAAAGCGCTTGCACCGGGACAATTTCGATAACCCGGTTTCCTTTGGCTCGGAATCCTATTCGAAAGAGGAACTCATCGCGGAGATGACCGCAGCCATGCTCTGCGGCATCGCGGGAATCGAGCAGAAGACTCTTGAAAACTCCGCCGCCTATCTCAAGACGTGGATTGTACGGCTCAGGTCCGATTCGCGGTTGCTAGTTTCCGCCGCTTCGCAGGCGCAGAAGGCCGCCGACTTCATCCAAGGCAAGGCCGCGCACCAGACGACGGAAGCACAGGCCGCTTAGGCGGCCTTGAAAATGGTATCGTATGTGTTACCATTAGCTATGGTCGAAGTACGCGAATACCTTGACACGGACGGACGCAGCCCATTTGCCGCTTGGTCTGACCGCCTGAACAGGGAAGCGGCTGCCAAGGTGGCGGCTGCTCTAGCGCGCATCCAACAAGGTAATTTTTCCAGCGCCAAGGGCGCTGGGTCTGGTGTTTATGAGTACCGGATTGATTTTGGACCAGGGTATCGGATTTACTTTGGCAAAGATGGCGACCGGCTTGTAATCCTAGTTGGCGGAGGAACAAAGAAACGTCAGCAGGAAGACATCAAGACCGCATTGGCCCGATGGCAAGACTATAAACAACGTAAAGAAACAGGAAGGTGACTACGATGGCTTTGACACGAGATTTCAAGGAAACAATCCGGGCGCGCGTAAAACGTGATCCTGGTTTCCGCAAGGCACTTCTCCGAGAGGGAATCGAAAACTTTCTCTCGGGTGACGTGGAAACCGGCAAGATCATACTGCGCGATTTCATCAATGCCACAGTTGGCTTTACTAAACTGAGCGACGTTACCCATCGCTCAGCGAAAAGTCTGATGCGGATGCTCGGTCCCCGTGGCAACCCTCAGGCTCGCAATTTATTTGAAATCGTTGCTTATCTGCAACAAGCGGAAGGTGTGCGCTTCGAGGTCCGATCCGCTCGCGCCGCCTTACGGGCCAAGAAGCGGCCATTCCCGCCTGGAACAAAACGGGTTGCTTCGTCCGCGATGAGCCATTGACGGAGAAGACTGGGCGGATATTCAGGTTGAACGGAACGAACGTCAACTTCTTTTTACTGGGCTAGGCATAGTTGCGGGCATGCTATTGTTGGTGCCTGCTGTGAAAAAAATGACGGCTGAAAAGGGGTAATGTCGTAATTCGGGCGCTGACATTCTTGATTGAACACGCGAACCGAGTACAATCCTCAGGGCATGAGCAAGACAATTGACCAAGCCAAAGAAGAAGTCTCGAAACTGTGCCGCTACTTCGCTACCAACCGCGAGGCGTTTCTCGCTTCCGGCGTCAAGGAAGCCCACGTCCGCCAATCGCTGATCGACCCGCTCTTTGAAGCCCTGGGCTGGGATGTCCGCAACAAGGCGATGAATGCGCCCCAGTACCGGGAAGTCATTCCCGAAGACAGCCTTGAGGTTGAAGGGCAACAGAAGGCTCCCGACTACACTTTCCGTGTCGGCTCCCTGCCAAAGTTTTACGCCGAGGCCAAAAAGTGCGGCGTAAATATCGGCGCTGACCCCGCTCCTGCGTTCCAGCTTCGCCGATATGGATGGAGCGCCAAACTCGCACTGTCCATTCTCACCGACTTTGAAGAACTCAGCGTTTACGATTGCACGATGCGCCCTCACCCCACCGAGAAGGCGAGCCATGCCCGCATTCAGTATTTTCACTTCGCCGAATACGCCGACCGCTGGCGGGAACTCTGGGACGTGTTTTCCCGCGAAGCCGTCTGGTCGGGGGCGTTTGACCAGTATGCTGCGTCAAAGCGGAAGCGCGGCACGTCCGAAGTAGACGTTGAATTCTTGAAGGAAATGGAAGGCTGGCGGCTCGCGCTGGCCGGAAACATGGCCCTTCGGAACAAGGGCCTGTCTTTGGATGATCTGAACGCCGCCGTGCAACTGACGATTGACCGCGTGGTGTTCCTTCGCATGGCGGAAGACCGGGGGCTTGAGTCGTACGAGCAACTTTTGAAACTGTGCGAGCGGCCCGACGTCTATAGCCGCTTCATGCACGACCTTTCCCGACGGGCAGACCAGAAATACAACTCCGGGCTGTTTCATTTTCAAAAGGAAAGCGGTGTGTCCGAAGACCCCGACCAGGTAACACCAAAACTGGCGGTGGACGATAAAGTCTTCAAACCGATTCTGCAAAGTCTGTACTTCGCTCACGGCTCGCCTTATCAGTTCGGCGTCATGCCCGTCGAGATCCTTGGAACCGTTTATGAGCGGTTCTTGGGCAAGGTGATTCGGCTCACTGCCGGGCATCAAGCCAAGATTGAGGAAAAGCCCGAAGTACGTAAGGCGGGAGGCGTCTACTACACTCCGGCCTACATCGTTGAGTACATCGTCAAGCAAACGGTCGCTCGCCAGATCGAAGGGCGAAGTCCAGCGCAACTGGCTAGCTCCAAAGACAAGACGCCTTTCCGTGTCCTAGACATGGCTTGCGGAAGCGGGTCGTTTCTGTTGGGCGCATACCGATGCCTTCTGGACCATTGCTCGGATTGGTACATCGAGCACAAGCCCGAAAATTTCAAGAAGGCCGTCTACAAGGACCCTCGCAACGGCCATTGGCGGCTGACGATTGAGGAAAAGAAACGAATCCTCACGACGCATCTTTTCGGCGTGGATATTGACCATCAGGCCGTTGAAGTCACCAAACTCTCTCTACTGCTAAAAGTGCTGGAAGGTGAGACGGATCAGAGCTTTTCCCTGAGCCAACTTGCGTTCGGCGACCGGGCACTCCCTAATTTGGCAGACAACATCAAGTGCGGCAATTCCTTGATTGGCCCGGATTACTTCACTGGCAAGATGTTTCCCGAGCCTGAGGAAATGAAGCGGGTCAACGCGTTCGATTGGCATCATGGCTTCCCCGACGCAATGAGTGCGGGTGGTTTTGACTGCATCATCGGCAACCCGCCGTACCTTTTCATAACGGAAGTGCCGAACTCAGATCGGCAGTACTATCAGAACAAATACAAGTGTGTCTCTTACCGCTTTGATTTGTACGGTACTTTCATTGAAAAAGCCCTGATGAATTTACTGTCCCCCAAAGGACATTTTGGCTTTATTATTCCGCACACCTTATTGAGCAACGATTCGTTCGGCCTCTTGCGTTCAATGTTAGCCAAAAACACCCGAATCTATCAGGTCGTGGACCTTGGGCCGGGCGTGTTTCAAGAGGCCAAAAATGAAACAATGTTGCTTTTCTTCGAGAAATCCCTGCCTATTCCTAGTAGTACGGTGCAAGTTATCCGCACAACCCCAAAGAACTTCGATAGGCACGCAGAAAACGTTGAAGTGTCACAACGTGCGTGGGCAGAAGGGGACGGAGAACCATGGCTCGTGCGGACGAGCGACGAAAGCATCGCGGTCCTCAGGAAGATGATGCGATTGCCCAACAAGCTGGAGCATTTTTGCACGGCGAACCAAGGACTGCGCACTGGCGACAACGAGCGATTCCTTTCCGAAACTAAACGGGGCAAAAAATGGGAACCAGCCGCCGGAGGAAAGGAGATTGGTCGCTACTGCCCAATTCCAAAGGGGCTTTTCGTTCTATACGAACCAGCACTACTGGATGCACCAAGGCGACCGGAGATATTCAAGTCCACCGAAAAAATAGTTGTCCAAGAGATTCGGAACATCTCTCTGCATCGACGTATCGTTGCAACTCTGGATACGTCCCAAATCTTCTGTTTGCAATCGACAAATGTTGTAAATCTAAAGCCACACGCACAACTTGACATTCGGTATCTCTTGGGCGTTTTGAACAGTTCGGCGGTTAATTACTTTTTCCGCTGTCAATTCTCAGGCAATAACCATATTCCGTCGAACCAGCTACTGCGCATACCGATTCCGATGTCATCTACAGATAAAGTCCCGACCCGCATCGCAGAACTCGTGCAGACAATCTTGAACTTGAAAAAGGAATCCGTGAAGTCGGCTGCGCGAAAAACAATCATAGAGCGCCAGACTGACGCTACGGACGCGGAAATCGACCAGCTGGTGTATAACCTGTATGGTTTGACAGCCGGGGAAATCGCGCTCATTGAGGCCTCAGCCTCAGGACCCCAAGCAGAGACGGCCAAGGCCAATCCCTAATTCGTACGTGGTAAGCAGTGGGTATTTGGCTGCAATTCCCCCAATATCCGACTCAACGCCTTTTGGTAGGATTGAGCAGCTGTTTTCTAAGCTCTTGGCCTGGCGAACCAGGAGGCCCAGGATCGCCCTTCGGTCCTTGAGGCCCACGCAGCAATTCATTCAGGTCATGGTTCTTTCTGAGCGTTTGAATCAAATCCTCACTCGGATTCTTTACAGTCATCGCAAAACAGGTTCCGAGCACAGCGAGCGCAACCAAACCACCGAGGAAGTTCTTCGTCGCGCAGTGCGCCAATGCCATCTGATTAACTTTTTCGTTGTTCTGTAATCGGTCATCAGCGAGCCTTGCGGCGCACATTCTGATCTGACGGCGCAGGTAAACAGGGCGGACTTCGTTTGGCAATGGAAGAATAACGCTCGGGTTCTGCGCAATGTAGGGACGCCGCTCCAGGCCGCGCACTGAGGCTAGGATGGCCCAACAAATTTGCAGAGCGAGATATAGAGCACCCAGTGCCATCACTGATCGGAGAACGATTGTGTCGGCGCGTAGTGTGCCAGTTGCCAGTGCAAGAATGCCACTGAAAACAATCGTGCCAGCGATCGAAGATAGTCCGACGATGCTCGTCAGCCGGGCTTCAACTCCTCGGCGGGCTGCCTCTTCCTCGTCCAAGAGCTTAACGCACGCTTCAAGCTGCTCAGCCAAAACATGTTCGTCGTCAGGAAGCCCAGCAATCTGTGCGAGATATTGTTCCTGCTCCGTTTGGGCAAGCGCCCTTTCTCTTTCGGACTCCGTTGCCGAGAAACGTCGCAGTCTCGGGTACACCCGGTCGTTAACGAACCACCACAACTTTGTCAGCCGTGCGTTCATGCTGGTGCACCTGCCAGCCACTCTGCAACTGCATTAGAGATTCCGTATCCAAGGGTGTCATCAATCCAGAGCCATTGCCCGTTTGGATTCACTTCAAGGAACACATATTCACCATCGGGAGTCAGCACCATATCCACAGCGCCAAACGTCAGCCGGAGCGACTCCATCATTCGCAACAACTTGTCACTGATTTGCTCAGGAAGCGTGACCGGATGATGTGGAAGTCGCGGGTTATCGGTCTGACGCCAATCCAGCGCAGCAGCGGGGTCGGATTGAGAATCTATCGCGGCGGCATATATCTTGTGACCGACGATTGTGACGCGCAAATCAAAGCGCTTTGGGATCAATTCCTGGTAAATGGCCGGACTCCACTTGGCGTTTTCTAGTTCTTCGAGGTGTTCTTCCAAGACACGCGACGTAAATATTGCGAACTCCTGTCCTTCGTGCGTGAGGTACCCGGAGCGAACTGGTTTGACGATCATTTCTCCAAGTTCGCTAAAGGCTTCACGAATTGCCGTCGCAGCATTCGTGACAATTGTACGTGGAACCTGAAGACCAACCTTCGCTGCTAACGTCAGTTGAAAAGGCTTATATTCCGCCTGCCAAACGGCGGTCGGGTGGCTCATCCACCGTCCCGCCAACCCTAGGATGCTTCCGAGCAATGCCGCTCGGGTCTCTTGAAGACAAAAGGTGTATACGCCGTCATCCATCCCGTCAGGCTTTGAGGGGGTGCGTAATCGCCGATACCAAATCCCAGAGGGAATAGGCATCGATTCGTTGTCTAGGACCAGCCACCCCTTTTCGGGACCGTTCTCGGGTCGAAAGGTCAAAGTCGATGAGAAGGGATATTGTTCAGTGTTAAGCCGCTTGTGTGGAACGCCCAGCGTGGCGAGTCGTTGTACAACTTCGTCGGTGGCGGCATCAGCGAGAGTGCTTATGATGAGAACGTGACCATCACGCATCGTCTGTAGTTTCGCGATCTACCCTGGTGAACTTGCTAGACGCTATCGACGGAGCAGATGGGTCAGAGCCATCAATCCATTTCCCGTCCACCAATACCTGCGAAATCTGCCGTCGCTCATCGTAACGAAGTGTACGGCTACATTCTGGTATGGGTTCTTTGAAGCGAAACAAAAATGGCACCATAAGCCTGCCTCGATCATCTTCAGTTGTCATCGGTCGTCTCCTTTTCCACGTCCGTACAGCGGGTGCGGCGTGCAGAGATATACCCTTCCTTGCCAGTTTCCAGTGCTGGTGGCAATGGATCTTCGGCCGTAGGCAGGTCCATGGCAGACTGGTGTCGCACTGTCCGCAATAACGTAGCGCCGTGCATGGCAAGCGGCAGGCCAATCTGGGGCGAATTTCTCTCTGAGTCTTTAGTTGTCATCTGTAGTTTCCCTCCGCACCTCTGTGACGTGCGTCGAGCAGGCAAATCTCTAAACACTCAGGCGAGAGTATACTCACTAGGCGTCGCCTGCGCCATCGGCGCTCGTGCGGATCAGGGAGGACATTTCGAACTTCAGAGATCACGAGATCGCCCATAACAAGAGACTGAATCGAGTAACGGCTACGGCTCTAACCCAAGACGGTCGCCGGGCGACGATAATCGCAACGTCCACGGTCGTTCCGCCACAACGCATGAAACCTCAAGCCAGCTCAATTCACGTTGCGGAGCTGATGTCGGCGGTCGAGAGCTACATCGCCAGTGCAATTGGGATTGTCAAGACCAACAGAGACAAAAAAATCTTACCTTTACCAGCTAAAAGTCGGGGTCAATGATCACGTTGAAGGCTGAGTTGGAAAGCCTTGCAGATTTTCGACCACTTCAAATCTTCTGAAACCCGCCCTCGCTTTTGTGAGCTTGACGCCTTTGAGCGGCCTGATTGCGTGGCGTAGTTCGCTCTCAGTGATCTTGCATCTTGCACCCGCTATCACTTCCACCAGTTTCAGCTCGTTGCCGAAATCCATGAAGTACATGCCCGCCGATTTTGTGCTTTCAAAGAAATTCCGGAAACAACGCACTTTCTTCTCGTAGGCCCAGTTGGCGAACTTTGTGAACAGCATAGGTTCGCTCGATAACACCTGATGCTCTGGAAATGGCAAACGCTTTTTCACATACCTGACTCTCCGTCCCAGCCGTTTGGGAATTTCGAATCCGAGGCACAGCCCCTTGTGCTTGTCGCTGTAGTGTGCCCAGATCACAGGGTCTTTCCAGCTTGAGCTAAAGCAGATGATGCCTAATATACGGGCAAAGTCAGCCGTCACGCTTCGGAAGGCGAGGCGAATGTGTCGCTTCCTCATTTCGTAAGGCAATAGATCGAACGGGTCGTTTAGATCGTCAAGCAGTGAAATCTTCAGCCGTTTTTCCCGAAGGCTCTTGATGGCGAACTCAGCGGTCATGAATTTGTACACTCGCATGGTCCCTCTCTTCGCCCAAGCCCCTCGCTTAGAGGTTGGCGGGAATTACGATCAGCATGGACTTATCCGATTGATGAACATGTTATCTTAGTTGCAGTTCCTGGTCGCACAACAGTCACCGAAACGAACAGACGAGGTCTCATGCGCCTACTGAGTGTTCGCATACAAGATTTTCGCTGTATAGAGGATTCCACCGAATTTCCAATCACAGATGTCACATGTCTT
>Ga0307374_10006426_pt1 | contig 18472 bp, 13 predicted proteins | sample OX3MG_FD_202532 | JGI IMG/M metagenome (GOLD analysis project Ga0307374, IMG submission 202532) | Soil microbial communities from Risofladan, Vaasa, Finland - OX-3 | ecosystem: Environmental > Terrestrial > Soil > Coastal area > Acid sulfate soil | place: Finland: Risofladan, Vaasa | collected...
GCGGCCGACCGGCCACTGCTCGTGCACTCCACGACCCCCTGGGTCGGGCCATCTTCTTTCACCTAGGGAACATCGACCGTCCGACAGCCCCACTTGAGCGGTATCGCCCCATCGGCCAGCGGTTTCGGCCCTGCAGGACGGCGACCGGGAGCGGTCTGTCCGCCGGGACCTACCGGGGACCCCCGTCGGACGGGCCCCCGACCTCGGCCAGGAAGGGCGGCCATTCGCCGCCGCCGTGGGTCACCAGATTGGCACCGCTCACGTAGGCGGCCAACGGCGAGGCCAGGAACAGGCACGGTCCGGCCACGTCCGTCGGGGTGCCGAACCGCCGGAGCGGCACGGTGGCGGCGATCCGGGCCATGCCCTCGGCCCCGCCGTAGTGCTCGTCGGCCGCCTCCGTCGCCACCAGTCCGGCGCTCACGGCGTTGACCCTGACCCTCGGGGCCCACTCCATCGCCAGCGACTGGGTCAGGCTGATCAGGCCGGCCTTCGCCGCACCGTAGGCCGCGGTGCCCGGCGAGGGGCGGAGACCGCTGACCGACGAGATGTTCACGATGGACCCCCCCTCCTCCTGCTGCTGGAGGTAGGTGTTGGCCGCCTGCGCGCAGTACAGGGGGGCGAGCAGGTTGAGAGCCACGATGGAGGCCGAAAACCGGGGCGAGGCGACCGCCGCATCCACCTGCGGCGACCCACCGGCGTTGTTGACCAGGGTGTCGATCCTGCCGAAACGCTCCACGGCGAAGGCCATCACCGCGGTGGCCTGGTCGGCCTCCCGCACGTCACCGGCCACGAACACCGCCCTCCGGGCCTCCCCGTCGGCGCCCGTCGCCACGGGGAGCCGGTCCTCGGCCACATCGCTCCGGCCGCACACCACCACGTCCGCGCCCGCGGCCAGGAAGGCCTCGCTGATGCCGCGGCCGATACCGCGCGCCCCCCCGGTGACCACGACGACCCGACCGCGGAAGTCGAGGTCCCCCGATGTGCGCGCAGAATCGAACGTGGCCACGGCTGCCTCCCGGTCTCCGACTGGTACTGTCCTGACGCGCTATCAGATCACGCCGAGTGCGTGGCCCGCGCCCCAGACCGCTCCCCGGTGCCCCGGGGCGACGGGGGCCCGGGGCCCGCACCCAGACCACCCGGAGCGGTGCATGCCCGTCACAGTCCACCAGAACGCACCCGGTATCGCCGAGGTGGTCATCGACCATCCCCCGGTCAACGCCCTCGACGTGGCCGGCTGGTTCGGCCTGGCCGACGCGGTGCTGGCCGCCGGCCGGGTCCCCGACAACCGGGTGGTCATCCTTCGGGCGGAGGGTCGGGGATTCTGCGCCGGCGTGGACATCAAGGAGATCCAGGCCCGGGGGGACGAGGCCCTCATCGGCGCCAACCGGGGCTGCTTCGCCGCCTTCGCCGCCGTCTACGAGTGCGAGGTGCCGGTCATCGCCGCGGTCCACGGGTTCTGCCTGGGCGGCGGCGTGGGGATCGCCGGCAACGCCGACATCATCGTGGCGTCAGAGGACGCCACCTTCGGGCTGCCCGAGGTGGACCGGGGGGCCCTGGGCGCGGCCACCCACCTCTCACGCCTGGTCCCCCAGCACCGGATGCGGTCGATGGTCTACACCGCGGAGCCGGCCGGTGCCGCCGAGCTCCACCACTACGGGTCGGTGCTCCGGGTCGTCCCCCGGCACGAGCTGGTTGACGCGGCCTACGAGGTGGCCGGCTCGATCGCCACCAAGTCGCCGACCATCATCCGGCGGGCCAAGGAGTCCCTCAACGGGATCGATCCCATCGACGTCAGGCGCAGCTACCGCTTCGAGCAGGGGTTCACCTACGAGCTGCACGTCGCCGGGGTGGCCGACGAGCAACGCGACGCCTTCGTCGAGAAGCGCGACGCCGACACCACCAGATAGGGGCGGCCGTGGCCGACAAACGAGTCACACTCGACGAGCTCGTCGGCGAGCTCCACAGCGGGATGACCATCGGCATCGGGGGATGGGGATCGCGGCGCAAGCCCATGGCCGCCGTCCGGGCCATCCTGCGATCGGCGTTGACCGACCTCACGGTGGTGTCCTACGGGGGTCCCGACGTCGGGCTGCTGTGCGCGGCGGGCAAGGTGGCCAAGGTGGTGTACGGGTTCGTCACGCTTGACTCGATCCCCACCGACCCCCATTTCAGGGTGGCCCGGCAGAGCGGGGCGGTCGAGGCCATGGAGCTCGACGAGGGCATGTTCTACCTGGGCCTTCTGGCCGCCTCGCAACGGCTGCCCTTCCTCCCCACCCGGGCCGGACTGGGGTCCGATGTCATGGCGGTCAATCCCTCCCTGCGCACCGTGGTCTCCCCCTACGACGACGCCGAGGAGCTGGTGGCGGTGCCGGCCCTCCGGCTCGACGCCGCCCTGGTCCACGTCAACCGGGCCGACGCTGGGGGGTCGGGCCAGGTCCTCGGACCGGATCCCTTCTTCGACGACCTGTTCCTCGGGGCCGCCGACCGCCGGTTCGTGACCACCGAGCGCATCGTGGCCACCGAGCGGTTCTCGTCAGAGGGACCGCTCCAGACCATGTGCATCAGCCGACTGCTGACCGATGGTGTCGTCGAGACCGAGGGAGGGGCCCACTTCACCGCCTGCGTCCCCGACTACGGGAGGGACGAGGCGTTCCAGAAGGAGTACGTGGCCGCGGCCGGTGACCCCGACGCATGGGCGGCGTTCGCCGATCGCTTCCTGGCCGTGGACGAGACCGGTTACCAGCACGCCGTGGGGCAGGCCGGGGTGGAGCGCAAGGCCCGGACCGCCGCCGGTGCGGCCGCCCCGGGCAGGAGGGGTGCCCGGTGAGCCCGCCGTCGTTCGGATCCGGCGGTGCCGGCGAGTCCGGCGTCACCCGGGCCGAGTACTGCGCCATCGCCTGTGCCGAGGTGTTCCGGGGGGACGGGGAGGTCATGGCCAGCGCCTTCGGCACCGCGCCGGCCCTGGGAGCCCGCCTGGCCCGCATGACGTTCGCCCCGGACCTGGTGCTCACCGACGGGGAGGCGGCACTGGTGGCCGGGGCCCCGGCCCTCGGGGCCGACACCTCGACCCTCGTCCTCGAGTCCCACATGCCCTACCGCAGGGTGTTCGACGTCGTGTGGTCGGGACGGAGGAACCTGATCATGATGGCCTCTCAGATCGACCGCACCGGCAACCAGAACATCAGCGCCATCGGGGAGTGGTCCCGCCCCCGGGTCCAACTCATCGGGGTGCGGGGGGCGCCCGGCAACACGGTCAATCACCCGACCAGCTACTGGGTCCCCAGCCACTCCACCCGCTCCTTCGTCGAGCAGGTCGACGTGGTCTCGGGGGTCGGGTACGCACGGGCGGAGGCGGCCGGACCGGCGGCCGCCCGCTACCACGAGATCCGGCGGGTCGTCTCCAACCTGGGAGTCTTCGACTTCGACACCCCCGACCACGTGATGCGGCTGCGCTCGGTCCACCCCGGCGTGACCGTCGACGAGGTCGTCCAGGCCACCGGCTTCGAGCTGGTGGTGGGCTCCGACGTCCCCGACACCCGTCAGCCCACGCCCGGGGAGCTCGAGCTGATCCGCACCGTCCTCGACCCCCGGGGGCTCCGCGAGCGGGAGGTCCGACCGTGACGGAGGTCGACGGGGAGCCGACCGGTCCAGTGCATCCGGCCCTGCACACCCCGTTCTGCGAGCTGGTGGGTGTCCGGTACCCCATCGTGCAGACCGGCATGGGCTGGGTGGCCGGCCCGCGCCTGGTGGCGGCGACCGCCGAGGCCGGAGGACTGGGCATCCTGGCCTCGGCCACCATGACCTTCCCCGAGCTGGTGGGGGCCATCGGCGACGTCCGGTCGCGTACCGACCGGCCCTTCGGCGTGAACCTGCGCACCGACGTGGCCGACGTCGGCGACCGGGTGGCGCTGATGATCGACCACGGGGTGCGGGTGGCCAGCTTCGCCCAGGCCCCGAAGCCGGAACTGGTGTCCCGGTGCCGGGACGCCGGGTTGGTGGTGATGCCCACGATCGGTGCCCGCCGACACGCCGAGAAGATGGCCGGCTGGGGTGTGGACGCCGTCATCGCCCAGGGTGGCGAGGGCGGGGGCCACACGGGCTCGGTCCCCACCTCACTGCTGATCCCGGCGGTGGTGGACGCGGTGGGGGGCCAGGTGGAGGTGATCGCCGCCGGCGGATTCTTCGACGGCCGGGGCCTGGTGGCGGCCCTCGCCTACGGCGCCTCCGGCATCGCCATGGGCACCCGTTTCCTGCTCACCCAGGAGAGCCGGGTGCCCGACGAGGTCAAGCGGGTCTACCTCGGGACACCGGTCACCGGCACCGTGGTGTCCACCGCCGTCGACGGCGCCCCCCAACGGGTCATCCGTACCGAGCTTGTCGACCGCCTCGAGCGCTCCGGCTGGCTCAGGAACCTGCCCAGGGCGCTGGCCAACGCCCACGCCTTCCGCCGTCAGACCGACACCTCCCTGCCGGCCCTGGTGAAGGAGGGGCGGGCGCTCAAACAGGGCAACGAGCTGTCGTGGCCACAGGTGGTCATGGCGGCCAACGCCCCGATGATGACCAAGGCCGCGCTGGTGGACGGCCGGACCGATGTCGGCATCCTGCCCACCGGCCAGGTCGTCGGTGAGATCGCCGAGCTGCCCACGGTGGCCGATCTGATCGGTCGCATCGTGGCCGAGGCCGGTGCGGTGCTCGACCGGCTGGCCGCCCGCCCCTGAGGACGGTCCGTCGGTCCTCCCCTTCCGGCGGGCCCGCGACCGATAGCATCGCTCGGCAGTGTCTTCTTCGACCATACGACCGACGGCGGAACGACCGGTCTTCGATCCCTTCGACCCGCGTTGGGCCAGCGATCCCTTCCCGCTCTACGCCGAGTTGCGCGAGCGTGCCCCCATCCACCGGAACGACATGGGGTTCTGGGTGGTGGCCCGTCATGCCGACTGCCAGGCCATCCTCCGCGATCGGCGATCGAGCTCGGACACCATGAACGTGGACGTTGAGGGGGGCGGGGCGCCGGAGCGCTTCCGGCGGCGCCCCACCGAGGAGAGCCCGATGGCGGCGGGCATCGTGGAGATGCGGCCGTTCCTGTTCCGCGATCCTCCCGACCACTCGAGGCTCCGCGGCCTGGTGGCCCAGGCCTTCACCCCCAAGGTGGTCGAGTCCCTCCGGGTGCGGACCCAGGAGGTCGTCGACGAGCTTCTCGACGCAGCCATGGAGTCCGGCTCGATGGATCTCCTGACCGAGTTCGCCTACCCGCTCCCGGTCCGCATCATCTGCGACCTTCTCGGCGTTCCCTTCCAGGACCAGGTGAGGTTCGAGGAGTGGTCCCACGCACTGACCCGCGGGCTCGACCCCGACTTCCTCCTCACCGACGCGGTCATCGAGGCGCGTGGTGCCGCGGTGGTGCAATTCGCCCAGTACTTCTTCGAGTTGCTGGCCGAGCGCAAGCGGTCGCCCGGTGAGGACCTGTTGAGCCGACTGGCCCAGGCCGAGGACGACGGCACCGTGCTGAGCGAGACCGAGATGCTCTCGACGTGCATCCTGTTGCTGGTGGCCGGTCATGAGACCATCGCCAACCTGATCTCCGGCGGGACGCTGGCCCTGTTGCGCCATCCCGATCAGCTCGAGCGGTACCGCACGGACCCCGGTGTGCACCGGACCGCCTTCGACGAGATGCTCAGGTACGTGTCGCCGATCCAGCTCACGGGACGGGTGTTCACCGAGGACTGCGAGTTCGGAGGCGTGGAGTTCGCCGCGGGCGACTACGCCATGGTGCTGATCGCATCGGCCAACCACGACCCGGCCGAGTTCGCGGACGCCGAGGCGTTCGACATCACGCGCAGCCCGAACGGCCATCTCGGTCTGGGATTCGGGGTCCATCACTGCCTGGGTGCCCCACTGGCCCGCATGGAGACCCAGGTCGCCCTGACCTCCCTGTTCCGCCGGGCCCCCCACCTGGCGCTGGCCACCGACGAGATCGCCTACAAGGCCAACGTGATCCTGCGGGGCGTCGAGGCGCTCCCTGTCGTCATGGGGAGCTGACCGGCCACCGACCTCGCGCCGTGCGTGCCCGGGACGATCGCACGACCGGCGCGCTGGGGACGATGGCCGTCACGGTGGGCACGCGCAGCGCCGCGAAAGACCTGCTCGACGAGGTCCGCCATTGTGCTGGCCCGTTGACTGCGCAATAATCGGTGGTTGTTCACCTGCCCAGTACCTGCCTGCACCAGTACCTGCCCACGTCGCCGAAGTACACCCTGCCCGGTCTGTGAGTCTCGAATCTCTGGCTCGTCGACCCCTTATTCGGCCTTGACTCGGAGGAGTTGTGATGTCGGAAGCTCTCCACGCACTGTCACCTACGTCGGATGCCCGCTCCGGAGACAGGGCCGGCCCCATGCACATCACCGGCGCCGGCGCCGTGACCGGCTACGGATGGGGTCGCAAGCGCATCTGGGACGGCTTCCTGCTGGGCGAGAGCGCGGTCAAACCGGTCCCCGGCCTCGACAAGTACCTCGATAGCCCCCCCTACCTGTCCATCATCACCGGCTCCGGAGACATCCGCGACGGGAAGAGCCGCTTCACCCAGGCGCTTCGGTTCTCGGGCCGCGAGGCCATCGTCGACGCGCAGGAGCGGGGGTGGTCCCCGGGACCCGTCGTCGGCGTCATCCACAGTCTCGCCCTCGGGGACGTGGAGACCTATCGGGACTACTACCGCCAGGAGGGTGACTTCGCCGGCACCCGCCGCAAGCTCCGCAGCTGGCTGCACATGATCCCGTCCACGGTCATCGCCATGTTCATGAAGGAGTTCGAGTTCCACGGACCGGCCATGTCCGTCTCGGCCACCTGCGCCTCCAGCAACGTGGGGATGCTGACGGCCAAGTCGTGGATCGACTCGGGGATCGCCTCGGACGTCGTACTGCTCGCCACCGACCTGTCCGGCATCGCCGAGAACCTCCCGTGGTTCCGCGACCTCGGTGCCGCCGTGCTCGACCTCCCGCCCTTCGACGGCTGCCGTCCCTTCCAGGAGGGCAGCCGGGGCTTCGTCGGTGGCGAGGCCTCGGTGGCCATGGTGCTGTCGAAGCGCCCCGAGGGGGCGTACGCGTCGGTGCTGGGGGGTGCCATGACCAATGACGCCTACCACGCCATCGCGCTGGCACCCGACAACGTGGAGGTGTTCCGGTGCTTCCGCGAGGCGACCGTCAACGCCGGGGTCGATCCGTCCGAGGTCGCCTACATCAACGCCCACGGTCCGGGCACGGCCCAATGCGACGCCGCCGAGGCCAAGGTCCTCGACGAGCTCTTTCCCGATGCCAAGGGGATCTTCTCGGTCAAGCCGTTGGTCGGTCACTGTCAGGCGGCCGCCGGCGCCGTCGAGATGCTGGCCACGCTGTACGCCTTCGAGACGGGCTCGGTGCCGGCCCCTCCCCAGGTGGCTCCGGGTCATCCCCGCCTCGTCGACGGGTACACCCGGCGCGAACCGGGCCTCATGCTGAAGTCGTCGCTCGGAATGGGCGGGCACAACGCCGTGCTAGTCGTCGACGAACCCCACACCTGAGCGCGGAGGGTTGGCCGGACCCGACCCGGTGACCACCACGACGCCGGTCGTGGCGCGGGACGCGTCGCCGTGGCCCGGTACCTCGTCCCTTGCCCAGCTGGTCGTTTCGGCCACGACGTCCCACGCTGGCCTTCTCAAGAACGAGAAGCCACCTGCCGATACAAGGCGTCATGGGCAACGCCAGCCAGTTCAGCAAGCCCCGCGCTGGAACCGTGGCCATGGACCGCGCCTCGGATCCCGACCCGGCCGTCGAAACCGGCACCGTCACGCCGGAGCTCCCCCGCGACGTCAAGTTCGACCTCACGTCCGTTCCCATCGTCACCTGGTCCTACGACCCGGCGACCGAGGAGATCCGCTGGTCGGCACCGATCGAGGACCTCTTCGGGGTGGACCCCGGCACCCCCGGATTCGTCATGGGCACCACGGCCGACGTCGATGATCCGCCCACCGCCCGGGACGGCATCGGCGAGCAGGCCGGAGGCGGGAGGGACGGCGCCGGTGCGGGGACCGAGGTCGACGATCTCTCCAGTTCCATCCTCGAGCCCATCCTGACGCCGATCCGGGCCGGTGCGCCGCCGGCCGAGTACGACCTCCGCTCCGTCGTCATCAGCCCGACGGGCACCACTCACAAGCTGATCGTCAGGGCGTCGCCCAGCGCTACCGGCGGCAGGGTCGTCGCCGGGTACCCCGGCGCGGGCTCCTACCTCGGAGCGGTCGTCGATGTCACCGAGCACGTGTACGCCGAGCGCGAGCTGCACGACATGGTCGACCGGTTCCGCCTCCTGACGGAGCTGAGCCCCGACGCCATCGTCGTGCACCGCGACGGAAACCTGGTCTACGGGAACGCCGCCGCGGTCCGCCTGATCCACGCCGAGTCGATGGAGCAGTACTACGGCTTCCCCTTGACCGACTTCGTGCATCCCGACGACGTCGGCCCGGTGGCCGAGCGCGTCGGGCAACTGCTCGAGGACGGGCAGGTGTCCGAGCACGGCGAGGTCCGGGTGGTGGGACTCGACGGGAGCGTCGCGGTGGTGGACGTGACCTCGGTCCGCACCAGCTGGGGGGGACAGCCGGCCTACCAGGTCATCATGCGTGACATGTCCATGCGCATCGCCGCCGAGGCCGCCAACCGCTACCGGGCCAGTCTCGTGGCCCACGTGTCCGACGCCATCATCGGCATCGATGCCGAGGGCCGGATCGAGAGTTGGAACGAGGCGGCCCGGGCCATCTACGGATGGAGCGAGGCGGAGGTGGCCGGTCTCTCCATCGCCGCAGTGGTCACGTCCAACCGCACCGACAGCGCCGCCGTCCTCGAACGTGGCCAGCGCTCCCACCACCGCAAGGACGGGTCCCAGGTCGACGTGCTGGTCTCCATCGACCCGCTGATCGACGACGACACCCAGCCGTCGGGCTGGGTCGTGGTGTGCACGGAGCTCACCGACGCCCGGCAGGCCGAGGCCGGCCGCCGCGCCGCCGAGGAGCGCTATGAGGCCGTGGTGGCCTCGCTCAGCGAGGGCATCGTCCTCTTCGACGAGCACGGCAACGTCTCGGCCCACAACGAGGCGGCCGCCCGGATCCTCGGAGATCGCCTCAACTCGGGGTCCAGCCACCAGATCTTCACCGGTTCGTCGATCGCCATCGAGGCCAACGGCCACCCCATGTCGGTCGAGTCCTTCCCCCACGCCGTCACCCTGGCCACCGGCGAGTCCCAGGACGATCTGGTCATCGGGGTCACGGACGGCAGCGGGCGGCGCCAGTGGCTGTCCCTCAGCTCGCGGCTGCTCTCCGGCGCGGGCCAGAGCGACTCGCCCTTGGTGGTGTGCTCGTTCACCGACGTCACCGACCGCAAGGCCGCTGAAGCCCAGCTCCACTGGTTGGCGTACCACGACTCGCTGACCGGCCTGGGCAACCGCTCGCTGTTCAACGACGAGCTCGAGCGCGAGTTGCTGGTGTCGATGCAGCGGGGCACCAACCTGGCCGTGCTGTTCATCGACCTCGACCGGTTCAAGCTGGTCAATGACTCGTTCGGTCACGCCAGCGGGGACGAGGTGCTGCTGGCCCTGGCCCAGCGGTTCAAGTCCGCCGTACGGGGCGGGGACGTGGTGAGCCGCTTCTCCGGAGACGAGTTCGTGGTGTTGTGCCGCAATGTCCAGAACGTCGACGTGGCCATCAGCCTGGCCACCGAGTACTCCCGCCTGCTCTCCGACCCGGTCCAACTCTCGACGGGCCGCAACGTGGTGGTCACCTGCAGCGTGGGCATCGCCTTCGTCATGCGGGGTCGCCAGTCGGCCCAGGACATCCTGCAACAGGCCGACGTGGCCATGTTTCAGGCCAAGAACAAGGGCCGGTCCCGGGTCGAGGTGTTCGACGAGTCGCTGCGGGCCAAGTCGGTGGCCCGCCTCGAGATCTACGACGACCTGCGCCACTCGATCGACCACGACGAGCTGGCGGTGCACTACCAGCCCATCGCCTCGGTCAAGGACGACCGGATCGTGGCCATGGAGGCGCTGGTGCGCTGGAACCACCCGTCCCGGGGTCTGCTCGGGCCGATGGAATTCATCCCCTTTGCCGAGGAGACCGACCTCATCTTCTCGCTGGGACGCTGGGTCCTCCGCGAGGCGTGCCAGACCATGGCCCGTTGGCGGAGGGAGCTGCCCGGGGCCGAGGACGCCTACATCACCGTCAACCTCTCCGCCCACCAGCTGAGCGACACCGAGCTGTTGGAGACCATCGAGTCGGCGCTGGCCGACTCGGGCCTCCCTCCCGAGGCCCTGGTGATGGAGGTCACCGAGAGCATGCTGATGAGCGACACGTCCGAGTCGATCGCCATGCTCGGGGGCATCCACGAGATGGGCGTGGGACTGGCCATCGACGACTTCGGGACGGGCTATTCGTCGCTGGCCCAACTCAAGCGGTTCCCGGTCAAGATCCTGAAGATCGACAAGTCCTTCGTCGACGGCCTGGGGGCGTTCGAGAACGACGAGGCCATCGTGGCCGCCATCGTGCAGCTGAGCAAGGCGCTCGGGCTGGTGGTCCTGGCCGAAGGCGTGGAGCGGCCCGTCCAGCTCCAGCGGGTGGCCGAGCTCGGGTGCGACCTGTACCAGGGGTACCTCATGTCCCGTCCCACCCGGGCCGACAGCGTCGACTTCAACAAGCACGTCTTCCGGACCGACACCGACCCCGCCGACATCGACGTCGACGTCGCTGTGTCCGACGACGTCACGGTGTCCGACGGCTCCGACGACGTCACGGTGTCCGACGGCTCCGACATCGCCGATGGCAGCGACAGCTCGCACGGCGGCCACAGCTTCAGTTTCAGTGACGGCTCCGACAGCGCAGCGAACAGCTGACGGTTCGGGCTACCCCAGCCGCTCGATGATCGTGGCGTTGGCCTGACCGCCACCCTCGCACATGGTCTGGAGCCCGTAGCGGGCCCCGGTGCGCTCCATCTCGTTGAGCAGGGTGGCCAGCAGCCGGGCACCCGACCCGCCGGTCGGATGGCCGATGGCGATGGCCCCCCCGTTGACGTTGACCTTGTCCATGTCCGGATGGTGCTCCTTCTCCCAGGCCAGGACGACCGAGGCAAAGGCCTCGTTGATCTCGATCAGGTCGATGTCGTCGAGCGAGAGCTTGGACTTCTCGAGGACCAGGGTGGTGGCCGGAATCGGGGCGGTCAGCATGATGACGGGATCGTTGGCGGCCACGGCGAACGTGTGGAACCGTGCCCGGGGCCGGAGGCCGAGCCGCCCGGCCCGTTCCTCGGACATGATCAGCACGGCGGCGGCACCGTCGGAGATCTGGGACGAGCTGGCCGCGGTGATCAGCCCGTTCTCGACGAACGCCGGCGGCAGGGCGGCAAGCTTCTCGTAGGTCGAGCCGGCCCGCACGCCCTCGTCGAAGGTGAGGGGGCCGTCGCCGGCCGGGTCGCCCTCGTCGCTGCCGGCCACGGCGACCTTGCCCTCGACACGGGCCCGCCGGGTGGCCAGGGGGACGATCTCGTTGTCGAAGCGCCCTTCGGCGGTGGCGCGGGCGGCCCGGTCGTGGGACCGGAGCGCGAAGCGGTCCATCGACTCGCGGCTGATGTCCCACCTGCGGGCGATCTCCTCGGCGCTGAGACCCTGGTGGATGAAGTCGAACCGCTCGTGGACGGCGGGGCCGTAGGCGTCTCCCGGGCCGTGGTCCGTGGTGGACCCGATGGGCACCCGGCTCATCGACTCGACGCCGCCGCCGATGGCGACGTCCATGGCCCCCGACAGCACGGCCTGGGCGGCGAAGTGGACGGCCTGCTGGGCCGATCCGCACTGCCGGTCCACGGTGGTCCCCGGAACGGTGTCCGGGAACCCGGCGGCCAACGCGGCGTTGCGCCCGATGTTCATGGCCTGCTCCCCGACGGTCATGGTGCAGCCGTAGATGACGTCCTCCACCTGGCCGGGGTCCAGGTCGTTGCGCTCCATGAGCGCCCGGAGCGGTTGGGCGGCCAGATCGACGGCGTGCCAGCCGGACAGCCGGCCGTTCCTCCTCCCCACCGGGGTCCGGACGGCGTCGACGATCACGGCGTTGGGCATGCCCCCATTGTGGCCGATCCACCGTGGTTGCCGGAAATCTGGCGGTGTGTCAGATTGCCCTCCCCACCCCCGATCGACGGGACCGACGATGGACGCACCGATGGACCTCCGAGACACCGCGGCCCACCAGGCCTTCCGGGCCGAGGCGCGGTCGTGGCTGGCCGACCACGCCCCGGCCCCCCGGTCGCTCCCCTCCCTGGACACGGCTGAGGGATTCGAGGCACACCGCCAGTGGGAGCAGACCATGTTCGACGACCGGTGGTCGGTGGTGTCGTGGCCCGAGGAGTTCGGCGGCCGTGGCGTCGGCATCCTCGAGTGGCTCGTCTTCGAGGAGGAGTACTGGCGGGCCGAGGCACCCCTTCGGGTCAGTCAGAACGGTGTGTTCCTGTTGGCCCCGACCCTGTTCGAATTCGGCACCCGCCGGCAACAGGAGCGGTACCTCCCGGCCATGGCCTCTGGCCGCGAGATCTGGTGCCAGGGGTGGTCCGAGCCCGACGCCGGCAGCGACCTGGCCGGCATCCGCAGCCGGGCGGTGCGCGCCGACGCGGACGACGGTTGGAGGCTGTCCGGGCAGAAGACCTGGGCCTCGCGGGGTGCATTCGCCGAATGGTGCTTCGGCCTGTTCCGCACGGACCCCGCCGCAGAACGGCACCGGGGTCTCACCTACTTCCTGATCGATCTGGACACTGCCGGCGTCACCGTTCGGCCCATCCCCCAGATCGACGGTGAGACGGGGTTCGCCGAGCTCTTCTTCGAGGACGTCTTCGTCCCGGACGACCAGGTGCTGGGAGGTGTGGGCCAGGGCTGGAGCGTGGCCATGGCCACGGCCGGCTCCGAGCGCGGGCTCAGTCTCCGCAGCCCGGCCCGCTACAGCGAGGCCGCCCGCCGCCTGGTGTCGCTGTACGCCGAGCGGCTTGCCGAGGACCCGGTGCGGGCCGCCCGAAGCGCCGACGCCGTGGCACAGGCCTGGTTGGACGCCGAGGCCTACCGCCTGAACACGCTGTGGACGGCCGCCCGGGTCCTCGACGGGGGGACGGTCGGGCCCGAGGCCAGCGCCAACAAGATCCACTGGTCCGAGACCGACCTGGCCATCCACCGCGCCGCGCTCGCCCTGCTCGGGGAGCAAGGCGAGCGGCACGGCGGCGGCGAGGACGCGCCGTGGCTCGACGGCTACCTCTTCGCCCTGGCCGGCCCGATCTACGCCGGGACCAACGAGATCCAGCGCAACGTGGTGGCCGAGCGGGTGCTCGGGCTGCCGCGGGGCTGAGACGGGACCGGGCCCGGTGCACTTCGCCTTCTCGGACCAGCAGACCGAGTTCCGCGACGTCGTCCGTCAGCTGTTGGCCCGGGAGTGCACCACCGACCACCTCCGGGCCGCCTTCGAGCACCCGGCGGCCCGCACCCCGCGCTGGGACACCCTGGCCCGGATGGGCGTGGTGGGACTCTCGGTCCCCGAGTCCCTCGGGGGACTTGGACTCGGCATGGTGGACCTGGTCCCGCTCCTCGAAGAGGCCGGGCGCGTGGCGCTCCCCGAGCCGCTGCTCGAGACCGCCGCCCTGGTGGCACCGCTCTTGGTCGAGCTGAGCGGGCCCGCCCCGTCGCAGGAGTGGCTGGAGGCCATCGCCGCCGGCCGGGTCGCCGGCGCCGTGGGCAGCGTGGCAGCCCGCCACCCGTCGCCCGTCGCCGGCGCCGACGGTGCCGACCTGCTGGTGCTGGCCACGGGCGGGACGGGCCCTGGCGCCGACACCGAGGTCCACGTGGTGGAGGCGTCCGCGGTCACCGTGCGGTCGGTGTCCTCCCTCGACCCCACCCGGCGACTCGGGATCCCCCACTGGGCCCCCACGGCCCAGACCCGGGTGCTGTCCGGCGCCGGGGCCAGGGCCGCCCTCCGGCGCAACGAGGCCCGCGCCGCGGTGGCCACCGCCGCCGAGCTCCTCGGCTTGACCGAACGGATGATCACCATGTCCGCCGCGTACGCCAAGGAGCGCCGGCAGTTCGGCCAGCCCATCGGCGGCTTCCAGGCGGTCAAGCACCTTCTGGCCGGGTGCCAGGTCCGTCTGGAGTTCGCCCGCCCGGTGGTCTACGCCGCGGCCTGGGCCCTCGACCAGGCCGAGCCCGCGTGGTGGCGTGCCGCGTCCTCGGCCAAGGCCTCCGCCTCAGATGCCGCCACCGAGGCCGCCCGGGTGTCGCTCCAGGTGCACGGTGCGATCGGGTACACCTGGGAGTGCGACCTGCACCTCTTCCTCAAGCGGTCCTGGGCCCTGGCCGAGGCGTGGGGATCGGCCGTCGACCACCGAGCCCGGGTCCTCGACTCGCTGCTCGACGAGGCCTGACTCGACCGGGCCCGACTCGACCGGGCCCGACTCGACCGGGCCCGACTCGACGGGGTCTGAGGGCACGTCCCCGCCGGCAACCGGTCGGCACCCCGGCCCCCATCGCCGCTACGGCTGGGCGAAGGCATAGATGGGGACGCCGTTGTAGGCGACCGACTGCGACGGCAGGTAGGGCCCGTTGATGACCACGGCCAACGAACCGGACGCGGCCGGGCCGGCGTCACCCTCGACGGTGACCACGGCTCCATCCGGCCAGACCTGCACCACCAAGCCCACGTGCACCGAGGTGGCCGTGGAGGAGGGCCCGGTCCCGTAGAGGACGGCGTCACCGGGAAGCGGGACGGCGTCTGGGGGCAGCACGGCGGTGTGGGCCGCGGCCCAGCCGTAGATGTCGCCTGTGAAGGGGTACTCCGGGATGGGCACGCCGGCCCGCTCCCACACCCAGGTGGCGAACAGGGCACACCACTCCTCGCACGGGCCATAGGGGTTGCAGAACTGGCCGCGGTCGGGATCGCTGGCCACCTGGCTGTTGGCGACGGCCACGATGGTCGAGGCGGTCGCGGACGGCGCGGCACTGGGAGGATTGGCGAACGAGTAGGACCACCCGTCCGGCTCCAGCAACCAGTAGCCCTGGCCGTCCGGCGTCAGGGCCATGCCGGCCACCGGGGGGACGTTGGCCGGGTCGCCCCCGTAGCCACCGGCGAGTGATCCGTAGAATCCGGCCAACCCGAAGTGGAACACCTCGCCGTCGGTGGACACCATCAGATAGCCGAGGTCGTGGGGAGTGGCCACCATCCCGACCACCGGGTCGTTGAGGGTGGCACCGCCCATGGATCCGAAGAAGGGTGCGTCCCCGAACGTGAAGATCCCACCGTCGGCGGCCACCAGCCAGTAGCCGTTGCCGGTGGCGGTCGAGGCCATGCCGGTGATCGGCGCGTTGAGGTGGACGCTGCCCTCCGAACCGTGGAAGGCGGCATCCCCGAACGAGAAGACCCCACCGTCGGAGGCCACCAGCCAGTAGCCCTTGCCCGTCGGAGTGGCGGCCATGCCGACCACGGGCTGGTTGAGGTGGCTGCCGCCCATCGATCCGTGGAACGCGGCGTCCCCGAACGAGAAGACCCCGCCGTCCAAGGCCACCAGCCAGTAGCCCTCGCCGGTGGGGGTGGCCGCCATGCCCACGACGGGTCCGTTGATGTGCAGCGCGCCGAGGGAGCCGAAGAAGCCCGCGCTCCCTTCGGCGAACACTCCCCCGTCGGCGGCGGCCAGCCAGTACCCCTGCTCCCCCGGGGGGTCCGCCGGATCGAGTGCCATCGCCACCATGACCGAGCTCAGCGCCGGTCCGATCGGAGCGTTGATCGACTGGGCGTCCCCGAACCCGATGACTCCGCCGCCCTGGTACACGTGGGGGGCGATCTGGGGGATCGGCGTTGCGGCCGAGGCCGCTCCCGCAGGCACGAGGAGCGCCACCACAGCCAGGGCCGCGCCCAGCGCCACCGAGGTCGCACCGATGGCCCAGCTGCACGGGGGACCGGTCACGGGACCGCACCGAGGACCGTTCAGGGGTCCACCCGACGGGGTCGGCAGACGGGATCGAGCCGAAAACCACTCTGAGTGGTGAATCTGGCGGCCAGGCTCCCGGTCCATCCCCTGTGCACAGGCCCATGCTACGCACTCCACGGGCGATGGGGAAGCACTCGTGCCCGACAGGTTGCTGGACCCGACAGCCCCCGGGCTGACGCTGGAAACCTCCCCCGGATCCTCCGCCCGGCCCTCCCCGGAGCTGCCCGAAGCACCCGTTCCCCTCCGGTCCGCCGCCGGGGTCCCGAGGGGCTCGGTCCGGCCAAGAGTTCCCTGTTCCAGGTGCAAGAAAACCATGCTGGGTGGTAATGTAGTCAGACCACTACTAAGAGTGGTATTCGTTCTGCTGAAGGGGTGTTGTGATGGAAGCAAACGACCGATGACGCCACGACCCGCGCAACCCGAGCCCTTCGTCCGCGGGGCGCCGTACCCGGCTGCCGGGGACGTTCCCTACCCCCGGGCCAACCCGACCGACACCGCCCGCCTTCCGTCCGACACCTGGCATGCAGCAGTGGTCCCGGCCGGCGTGCGACTCGAACTGGTGGGTGACGCCCAAGCCATCGACATCGCGTACCGGACCACGTCCGGCAACCTGGGCTACCGGGGCGACGGTGCCGGCATCACCTTCTCGGTGTGGCGGGCCGGGCGGAAGGTCAGCGAGGAGGAGGCGGTCCTCGGCGACGGCCTCATCCGGCTCTCCCTCGGGTCGGCCGCCCCCGACAAGCCGGCCACCATCTACCTCCCCGAAGGCATGCAGCCCGTGGTCCAGTCGCTCACCGCGGTGAAGGGCGAGATCAGCCCGGCCCCGGCCCTCCCCCGCTGGATCGCCTACGGCGACTCCATCACGCAGGGGTGGATCGCGTCGGGCCCAGCCCAGGGGTGGGCGGCGATCGCCGCCCGGAAGGCCGGGCTGGACCTCGCCAACCTGGGCTATGCCGCCGCCGGGCGGGGCGAGATCGTCTCCGCCGAGCACATCGCCGCCCTCCCGGCCGACATCATCTCCGTGGCCTACGGGGCGAGCTGCTGGACCCGCGTCCCCCACAGCGTCGGCATGGTGGCCGAGGGGTTCGCCGCCTTCCTCGACGTACTCCGGGGCGGTCACCCGATCGCTCCCATCGTGGTGATCAGCCCGGTCCTCCGACCCGATGCCGAGGACGAGCCCAACAAGCTCGGTGCCACCCTGGCCGAGATCCGTCATGCCATCGAGTCGGCCACCCGCGACCGGATCGTCTCGGGGGACCACACACTGGCCCTCGTCACCGGGGAGTCCATCATCAACGCCGGCCATCTCGGGGACGGGATCCACCCGGACGACGAGGGGCACAAGCGGATCGCCGCCACAGTGGCCAAGGCCCTGACCCTGGCCATGCGTGCGGCCGCGGAGGCACCGAGCGCCGAAGCCCTCGAGGAGGCGGCCCGGACCTTCGGGGGACGCCCCGGAGGCGACGACGAGGACGACGCCGGTGCCGGCGAGGGGGACCTCCGGCCCGGGTTCGCAGCCACATCGTCGGCCCACTGAGCGGGCCTCCCCCTACCTCGAGGGCTCGACTGTCCCGGGCCGGTCGCAGCCCGTAGGGTTCCCGACGGCGGGTGTCGCGCCCGCCGGGACGGAACCCGTCCTCCGACACGGGAGGTCCTCGCGCACCATGGACGCCACCACGCTCATCGCATCCTTCCGCGTCGACGGGAAGGTCGCCGTGGTCACCGGAGCCGGGAGCGGTATCGGCAGAGCCAGCGCCCTGGCCCTGGCCGGTGCCGGGGCCACGGTCGTATGCGCCGACATCCACGAGCACACCGCCCGGACCACCGCCGACGAGATCATCTCCGCCGGCGGAGCGGCCGAGGGGGCCGGCCTGGATGTTTCGCGGAGGGCCGAGGTCGATGCTCTGGCCCACCGTGTGGCTGCCGAGCGCGGCGGCATCCACGTCTGGTGCAACATCGCCGGAATCATGCTGGGCGGGCCGTTCCTCGACGAGTCGGAGGAGGACCTCGACCGGATCATGGCCGTCAACCTGAAAGGGGTGTTCTTCGGGTGTCAGGCGGCGGGCCGGGTGATGGTCGGGCAGGCCGACGGGGGCAGCATCATCAACTGCTCATCCGCTGCCGCAGACACGCCCAGCCCCAACATCGTGAGCTACGCCATCTGCAAGGCGGGTGTGGTCCAGATGACCAAGTCCCTGGCCGTGGAGGTCGGGAAGAAGCACGTGAGAGTCAACGCCGTGGCTCCCGGGTTCGTCATCACCGGCATGACCACCGGCTACTTCCAACTGCCAGACGGCAGTTTCGACGAGACCATGCAGGACGCCCTGGTCACCACCATGCGCAGGGGTGCACCGCTGCGTTCGGTGGGCGAGCCCGAGGACATCGCCGCCGGCGTGCTCTACCTGGCATCGGACGCCTCGCGCTTCATGACCGGCCAGGTGATCCGGCCCAACGGCGGTGTG
>Ga0307374_10006427_pt1 | contig 18471 bp, 17 predicted proteins | sample OX3MG_FD_202532 | JGI IMG/M metagenome (GOLD analysis project Ga0307374, IMG submission 202532) | Soil microbial communities from Risofladan, Vaasa, Finland - OX-3 | ecosystem: Environmental > Terrestrial > Soil > Coastal area > Acid sulfate soil | place: Finland: Risofladan, Vaasa | collected...
CCTTCGGGTCCCACACCGCCTTCATCCTGCGCATCAGTTCAAAGCCGCTTCCCGGCGTTCCCCACACATCCAACTGCGCTTTCACATCAGCAGCCGCCGAGATCACAACCAATGCCCCGCCCGCTTTCTCAGCCGCCTTGCGAATCCGGCCGATAAGGCCCGCCCTTTGGCTGATACTTTGGGGATCGAGCAGCCCAAGATAGAGGATGCCAACTCCGGACAGCGCGACGCTTGCCATTCTCACTTTTTCATTCTGCGCTTCCTGCTGCGCAAGGCTCAAAAACTCTTCGCTGCTGGCAACGGGCAGTGTGCCTTTCAGAACCACGGCTCCGGGATAAGTCTTGCCGAGCCAATGGCTGAAATCCGAGATCATCCGCCAGGCTCCCCGGGCGCCTTCCTGATCATGGGTCCGGACCTTGGCGCCCACCGCGCGCCCCAACGCGTCAAGCTCCTTCCACGTGCGCTCGATCACGGGCCTGGACCCACCGGCTTCGAGCCATATTTGCGGCTCATGGTCGATCCGGTCCCGTTGAGCAGCCGCATCGACAATCCGGGCCGTTTCGGCATCCAGAAGCACCATCCGCACCGGGTCAATGGGCGAGTTCAGAATACTTCGGCGCAGATCGCGGGCAATCCCCAGGGTCCCGGTTGAAAGAACAAAAGTCTGGCGCCCGGCGGGCAGGGGATAAAGCTTGAGGTTCACTTCGGTAATGACGCCCAGCGTGCCATAGGACCCGATCAGGAGCTTCCCAAGGTCGTAGCCCGCCACGTTCTTCACCACCCGTCCGCCCGTTTTGATCAGCTTGCCATCGGTGGTCGCAACTTGCATGCCCACCACCATATCCCGAGGCGCTCCGTAAGAGTGCCGCAACGGTCCCGTAGCATTGGTGGCCACAATGCCGCCCAGAGTCGCCTGTCCGCCTCCAGAAGGGTCCAGCGGCATCCACAGTCCATCCTGCTTAAGGAGACTCTGGAAGTGTTCCAGCCTTATCCCTGCCCCGATCCCAGCGGTCAGATCAGCGGGCTCATAATACCGCACCTGGGTGATATTCCGCATGCACAGCGCAACATCGTACCTTTTGGGAGCGTTCCCGACGCCAAGGCTGGTTGCACCCCCACAGGCGATCACCGCCAGGTTGTGCTCCGCTGCGCATTTGAGCGTCTGCGCCACCTGCTCCGGTGAGTTGGGATAAACAACGCAGTCCGGCGCTTTCCCGTCGATGGCGAACAACGCGCGCGCGGCAGCCTCTTCCATCAACTGCGATTCACCAACGATGCCGGCGAACTCGCTTCGAACTGTTTCGCCCACGGGTGCCACCTTAGCCTCCGGCGCCGACCTGAACACGAATTTCGCCGCACATTTTGCTGGTAGGCAAAACCTTGCCGGGGTTGAAGAATCCGGCCGGATTCATCAGGTTCTTGATCTGCCGTTGAATTTCCAGATCATCTTCGGAAAATATCAGCGGCATCAGTTCGTTCTTCTCCATGCCCACGCCATGCTCGCCGGTAATGGACCCGCCAAGCTCAGCGCAGCGCGCCATGATTTCCTGCGCGGCTTTCACCACTCGCCGGGACTGATCGCGGTCGCGGGCGTCAAACATCAAAAGGGGATGCAGATTCCCATCCCCGGCATGAAAAATATTTCCAATCTGGAAATCGTATTTCCGGCCAACTTCCTCGATGTATTCAAGCATTTCGGGGAGTTTGCTTCGAGGGATCACGCCATCCTGGACATAATAGTTCGGACTGATCCGGCCCAGGGCCCCAAACGCGTTCTTGCGGCCTTTCCAAAGCAGAGCGCGTTCCTCGGCCGTTTTTGCCCGGCGGACGCTTCGAACGTGGTTCTTTCCGCAAACCGCCTCAATCTGCTCTGCCTGCTCTTTGACCGCTTCGCGCAGCCCCTCGACCTCAATCAGCAGAACGGCCGCCGAATCCATCGGATAACCCGCGTGGGTCGCCTGCTCGACGGCGCGAAGCGTAAAGCCATCCATCATCTCGAGCGCGGCAGGCGTAATGCCCTGGGCCGTGATGGCGGCCACGGTGCGCGTCGCATCGATCACGCGATCGTAGACCGCCAGCATGGTTTCCACCGCTTCAGGCGTGCGCATCAGCCTGACGGTAATCTCGGTCACAATGCCCAGTGTCCCTTCGGAACCGACCATCAGGCCGGTCAGGTCGTAACCGGGAAGGTCCCAGCATTTTCCGCCCGTGCGAATCACCTCGCCATCGGGCATCACAACGACCAGGCCCAGCACGTGGTTGGTGGTCACTCCATAAGCCAGGGTATGCGGCCCTCCGGAATTTTCTGCCACGTTGCCGCCAATCGTGCACGCCTTCTGGCTGGAAGGGTCCGGAGCGTAATAATAGCCCGCGTCAGCCACGGCCAGCGTCAGGTCGGTGTTCACCACTCCAGGCTGAACCGTCGCGCGCTGATTCTCAAGATCGATTTCGAGGATCTTCTTCATGCGGGAGAAACTGATGACAATCCCGCCCTCGGTCACAACCGCTCCGCCGCTCAGTCCCGTGCCAGCCCCACGGGGGATGATTGGGATTTTTTTCGCGGCCGCCAGCCTGACCATTCGAACCACCTGTTCCGTGCTGGTCGGGAAGACGACAGCGTCAGGCGGCTGCAGGGCGGAAAGGCCGTCATACTCATAGAGCATCAGGTCCTCAGGCCTCGACAGCACGCCTTCGGACCCCATAATGCTTGTTAACTCGTTTATTAACTTATCCGGCTTCATGAACACTCGTGCGTGCCACTGGATACAAGCCGGTTGAAATGCCCCGCAGACCAGGACACAACGCCGACCGGCCATCTTCTTCAAAACCCGTAGCCTGGAGTATATCGAACGCCCGGAACCAAGGTCAATGTTACGGGCAACCGATTCACCGCTTTCGTGCACCATGCGCGGCAGCAACTGGAAGGTCCGTGTGCTGATTCCGCTTGGGCAAAAAGGGCGGGCAGGTTAGAATGCATCCCTCATGGTTCCAATCCCCCTGAACGACCATATCCGGCGCCAAACCTTCTGGTTTTCAACCCTTGCGCTGATCGCCGTCAACACGGCGGTCTTTGCCTATGAACTCTCGCTGGGCCCCGGCGTCAACCGGTTTATTTTCTTTTTCGGGCTGATTCCAGCCCGTTACACGACCCCGCACGGCGCCATCATGATCGTGAACCTGGCAACCTTTCTGGTCCCCGTGTTCACTTCCATGTTCATCCACGGCGGCTGGCTGCACCTGATTGGCAACATGCTTTTCCTCTTTGTCTTTGGGCGGAGTATCGAAGACCGTTTTGGCCACGGCAGGTTTCTGTTGATGTATTTCCTCAGCGGATTCGGGGCGGCCTTCGCCGACATTCTGTTCAACATGGGCTCACGAGTGCCCACCATCGGGGCGAGCGGAGCCATCGCCGGAATTCTCGGCGCCTATCTGGTCAGCTTTCCCACCGCCCGCATCACCACCTTGATCCCCTTATTCATTTTCTTCTGGACGGTCCAACTGCCGGCGATACTCCTGCTCGTGTATTGGTTCGCAATTCAATTTGTTGCGGGATTTCAAATGCTGGCCATTGAGTCCGCCACGGGAGGGGGCGTGGCCTGGTGGGCCCACGTAGGAGGGTTTCTCCTGGGGATGGTGCTAGCTCTTGCGCTGCCGAAGCGCCAGCGCCGGGTCGTTCAGATTTGGCCGTGAAGGGTTAACCCGGCGCTGCCTGTAACGGTCGGGCAGGAATTTATGCCGGGAACGATGGAGCGCCGGCGCCAGCTCCGAGCCTTCCGCCGTTGCGCTCTCAAAAGAACCTTCAACCGGTTGCCTCCTCGCCGCGCTCCCGTTCGGTGAAATAGACACCCAGAAGAATCAATCCGCCGCCGAAGATCCCCCACAAGCCCACACGGTCATTCAGCAGCCAGATCCCAAGGCCCGTGGCAATGACGGGCTGGATGTAGTTGAAGGCCGCTACGCGGGATGCCGTCAGGCCTTTCAAGGCATAGGCGAAAAGGAGATATCCGATCACCGATGAAAAAACAATCATGAACGCCAGCCCCAAAAAGGATCGGATCGGAATCTCAGACCACTGCAGGTTCCACACCGCGCGGGCGCCAAAGGGAATTATCATCAGCGCGCCCAGTCCGAACACCAGGGTGTTCAAAGTCAGGACGTCATACTGGTCGGCGACTTCCTTCATCAGAATGGTGTAGTAGGCAAAAACCACAACCTCGCCCATCAGGATCAGGTCCCCAAGCCAGTAGGATTGACTCCCCTGGATTGGTTTTCCATAGGTCAATAACACGACACCCGTGAATGAAATGGCCATCCCCGCAAACTTGAGCGCCGTCAGCGCCTCCAGCCGCATCAGGACCGAAAGCACCAGAACCATCACGGGCTCAACCGCGACAATCAGGGCCGCGTGCGGGACGTTCGTGTGCGCCACTCCCTCGATAAAAAGAATCTGGTTCATCGTGATCCCGAAGAAAGCGATCAGTGCAAAACGCAGCCATTGCCCGCGCGTCAGCCGAAGCAGGGACCTGTCTCGCAAAAAAACGAAAAGAATCCCAAAAATGACGGCGGCGGCGATGGCGCGAACCGTGGCCAGCCCCATCGGGCTGAAACCGAACAGAGCTTCCTTGATAGCCACCATATTGGCTGCCCAGCAGGAGACAACAATCAGCATGGCGAAATGCATCAGGCGGTGGGTTCTGTGGGAATGGGAAGCCTTTTTAATTTCGGCAGCGGGGTCAACGACGCCTTTCAAAGGACTCCTTCCGCGCGGTCAACTTTTCGATGCGCTCCAGGTTCGGCAAGTAACCGAGGCCCGGTTTCCGGGGAACCACAATCGTTCCCTTCGCCGTAACCGTTACTTCCGGGTCGATAATGTCCTGGGCCCAGTAACGGCGGCTGGCGGAAACATCTCCGGGCAAAACAAAGCCGGGCAGGGTGGACATGGCGATATTGTGGGCGCGGCCGATGCCCGATTCGAGCATCCCGCCGCACCACACCGGGACGTGCCGGGCCAGGCACAAGTCGTGCAGCTTGCGGGCAGCGGAGTGGCCGCCGACGCGGCCCAACTTGATGTTGATGATTTTGCCGGCCCCGATTTCGATGGCTTTTCGAGCGTCTTCCGCGCTGTGGATGGACTCATCCAGGCAGATGGGCGTTTTCAGCTCACGCTGCAGACGCGAATGGTCCACCAGGTCGTCCCATCCGAGAGGTTGTTCGACCATCATCAGGTCAAAGCGATCCAGTAACTTGAGGCGCGCAACGTCCGCCAGCGTGTACGCCGAGTTGGCATCGGCCATCAGACCGATATCGGGAAACTGACTGCGAATGCTCTCCAGGAGTTCCACGTCCCACCCCGGCTTGATTTTCACCTTGACGCGCTGATATCCCGCTGCAAGTTCACGCCGGATTTTCTCAAGCAGTTCCTGAGGCGAATTCTGGATTCCGATGGAAACCCCGCAGCCAATCTCCTCGCGCGTTCCGCCCAGAAGCTCGGCAAGGGGCACGCCCTGGCTCTGCGCCTCGATATCCCACAGCGCGTTTTCAAGCGCTGCCTTGGCCATGTTGTGTCCCCGCACGGGCCGGAATCGCTTCGCCAGTTCCGCCGGGGAATCCCAGGATTTTTCAAGGGCCCAGGGAATCAGAAAGTCGCGCAGAATGTGCCAGGCGGTGGCGGGAGTTTCATAACTGTAGAAAGGACTCTCGCCGCAGGTGACTTCTCCCCAACCCTCCAGGCCGTCGGCGCGGGCACGGAGCAACACAATTCTGCGATCGGTCGTCCGCCCGAAACTGGTTTCGAAAAAGTGGACCAGAGGCATCCGGATTTCCCGAAGTTCAATCCGGTCAATTTTCATAAGCGGTCCAGAAGGTACCAGGCTTCAGCGTCTGTTTTCTCGAACCCCGTAATCGCAAGTTTTCGTGAAAAGCAGCTCTGCAGCCTTGCTCGGACGTAAGATTGCCACTCGCGGGCTCGCGCAGACCTGCGCGTGACGAGCGCGGCAAGATCAAGCGGAATGGCAACCTCGGTCGGCGCAGTTTTCCGGGCCGGGCGAGGACTCTTCCCGGCCAAGGCTTTCTTCACTCTGGAAGATTTCAACCACCACTCAGCCATCAGGCGGTCCGAGGGCAACCGGCGCTGCAGCCTGCTTCGGACTGTCCCGTAATAGTCGGGACAATAGCGCCGAGCGATCGCGCCCAGACGAACGATGTTGAAGTAGGCGTTCTTTGCCTGTAACGGATCAAAAGTCCACTCGATGTAATCGATGCCTGCATGGAGCGCAGCTTTTCGCTGCGCGAGCTTGAGCATTCGACCCAGTCCCTGGTTTTCATGCTCCGGCAAAACGCCCAGCAAGAGCGAGTGGAAAAATCTCTGCTCTTTGCGCCAGGCAGGAACTGAAACCACAAAGCCGGCCATGGGTCCTTTGGACGTGAATGCGCCCAGCACATGCCCGCCAATCCTGGAGACGTTCACGAACATTCGCACCGGATAAATTTCAGGGTCTGTATACCCCCAGATTTCCTTCTGGAGCACAACGCAACTGGCAAACTCCTCAATCATTTCACAAGGGCGAATCGTATAGTTCACGGGTTCTCCTGCGCCTTCACTGATTCCCAGATCTCATCCAATTCTTGTGGGGTACAGGCCCGCAGAGCTTTCCCGCGCCGGCTGACTTCAGCTTCGAGGGCCTGAAAGCGCCGCCGGAATTTCTGATTGGCCCGGCGCAAACAACTTTCCGGGTCCGAGCGAACCTGGCGGGTCAGATTGGCCGCGGCAAACATCAAGTCGCCAACCTCCTCTTCCAGCCGTTGTTGATTCGAGTTCGCAGGGGCCGTCAACTCTTTCCGTATTTCGCGCAGTTCCTCCTCGACCTTATCCAGAAGGTCCTCCACTCTGACCCAATCGAACCCGGCCTCCGCAGCGCGCAGTCCAAGCTCATGGGCTTCGAGAGTGGAGGGCAGCGCCGAAGCGATGCCGTCGAGCACAGACGACTCCCCGGAGCCCGGGTGCCGGCCCTTCTCTTTTTCTTTTGCGGCCGTCCAGCTCTTCAGAGCTTCCTCGGCATTGGCCGCACGTGTCTCTCCGAAAACGTGGGGATGCCGCCGGACCAGCTTATCGTGCACGTGTTGGATGACGCAAGCGATGTCGAATTTCCCATCCTCTTCCGCCAATCGCGAATAGAAAACCACCTGGAAGAGCAAATCCCCGAGTTCCTCCTCAAGCCCTTCAAAGTCATTCAGGTTGACGGCGTCCACAACTTCGTAAGCTTCCTCAAGAAGCAAGCCTTTGACGCTGGCGTAGTCCTGGGCGCGGTCCCAGGGACACCCGTCCGGCCCCCGCAAATGCGCCATCAACTCCACCAGCCTGGCAAGCCTCTCCCCGGCCCCCTTGCTCATCTCCGCTCACCGAACCCTTTCGGGGTGTTAAACTTCCTAATGTACCAAGCCAGTGAAATCGCTGGCAATAGCACTAAGGTTCCCCTATTCGCTTCCGCTCAGGATAACATTTGGAAAAGGTTTGTCCGCACGGCGGCGTTACGTTCAAGCGCGACCGCTTCCCCCCTAACAGTTTGTTAAAAAACGTTCCGAGGATGTCATCCTGAGCGTAAGCGAAGGATCTGCTTTTTGTGGAATCAAGCACTTGCGAGATTCCTCGTCGCCCTTCGGCGGAGTTTATCCTGAGCCCCCTCACTCCGTTCGGGGCCGTTCGCAAGTGGAGGGCGAACGGGCTCAGGGCAGGCTCTGCGGCTCCTCGGAATGACACAGGGCACGACTTTTTCAACAAGCTGTTATGCGCCTGCTCTTGTCCGGACAGCGGGCTTGTTGTTAAACTACCTATTCAGGATAACCGCAGAACGCAATTGAGCTGCGCAAAAATATTCGTTTATTGAAAGGACCTTCATGGCCGACGAAAAGGTTGAATCTTCGGGATTTAAAGTTGTTGACCGGCGTGCTTTCACAAGCGAGGGCGAACGTGTTCCCGGCCCGTCTGTAGAGGAACAGCACAACCGGGAGCCGGAAACGCGCCTCGACGCCCAGCCTGCCGCAGCCCAGCCTGCCGCAGCCCCGCCTGCCGAGCCGGAGCCGGAGGCTGAGGATTCGGAAACCTCGGAACGATTTGCCATGCTGGTTTCTTACCTGAGCACCACCGCCATGTATCAGCTCGGATTGTTACCCGGGCCGGGCGGCGAATATCTGCCGTCCGATCTCGCCCATGGCAGCCGGACCATCGATCTCCTGGAGGTGTTGCAGGAAAAAACCCGTGGCAACCTGACGCTCCAGGAAACCAAGCTCCTTGAGGACGTCCTTTACGAGCTGCGAATGACCTTTCTGGAAGTTCAAAAGCGGGCAAGCAAGCAGCAATGAAACTGACCTTCCTGGGCACGGGCACTTCCACAGGAGTTCCGACGGTCGGCTGCGGCTGCGCGGTCTGCACCTCGCCAGCCGAGCGCGACAAGCGGACCCGCCCTTCCTTATTGGTGGAATACTCCGGCCGGACGGTGGTGGTCGATACCACGCCGGATTTCCGCAGTCAGGCTCTGCGCCAGAAAATCCAACGGGTTGACGCGATCGTTTTCACCCATGCCCATGCCGACCACGTGCTCGGCCTGGATGACGTTCGGCCCTATTATTTCCGGCAGAAGGACCCCATTCCTCTTTATGCGGATCTGCGCTGTATGGAAAGTTTGCGCCGCATCTTCACCTATATTTTCGACCAGACTTACCCCTACGGAGGAATTCTGAAGGTGGCTCCCCATCTGATCGACGGCCCTTTCAACCTCTGGGACCAACAACTGGTTCCGCTGCCGGTGTTGCACGGGACCCTGCCGGTTCTCGGCTTCCGAATCGGGAATGCGGCTTATGTCACGGACTTCAGCACCATTCCGGAAGCCACCCTGGGCCTGCTCGAAGGGCTGGACGTCCTGATTCTTGACGCTTTGCGCCACAAGCCCCATCCCACGCATTCCACGATTGAAAATTCTCTGGGCCTGGTGGAACAGCTGAAGCCGGCCCGAGCCTATTTCACCCACATTGCCCATGAACTGGGGCATGACGAAACCAATGCCAGGCTGCCTCCCAACGTGAGGCTTGCCTATGACGGGCTGGAAGTCAATCTGGACTGACCCATGCGAGTTGTTCGAGATCTCTCGGAATTGCAGGAGCCTCTTCACGCCAGCGCCGTGACGATTGGCAACTTCGATGGAATTCATCTGGCGCATCAAGCCCTGCTTGGCTGCGTGGCGCGCTCGGCGGAGGAGTTGGGCGGGACTTCCGTGGTCATCACTTTCGATCCCCATCCGGCGCAGTTTCTGTCGCCCGTGCGAGCTCCGAAAATCCTCACGCCCCTCGACATGAAAGCCAGGCTGATCGAACAGGAAGGCATCGATCTCCTCGCGATTCTCCGCTTCAACAGCGCGCTGGCCGTACTCTCACCGGCGGAATTCGCCAGGAACATTCTGGTGGAAAAACTGAGGGCTGCCGTCGTTCACGTAGGGTCCAACTTCCGCTTTGGCCATCAGCGCGCCGGGGACACTGCCGTCCTTGCCGAACTCGGCAAGCAGGGCGGATTCCGCGTTGAAACCCTGCCGATGATCAAGGTCCGCGGCCATCGGGTCTCCAGCAGCCAGGTCCGCCATATGCTCTCTGAAGGCCGTGTGGAGATGGCAGGCCGGATGCTCGGCAGACCTTACGCGGTTGACGGAACCATCATCTCGGGCGAAGGCGTGGGACACCGACAAACTGTGCCGACTCTCAATCTGAGCCCCATCGGGCAACAGCTCCCGAAAAACGGCGTTTACATCACCCGAACCCGCGCCGGCGATACGTGGCATGATTCGGTCACCAACGTCGGCCACAAACCCACCTTCGGCCATCACAGCCTGACCGTGGAGTCCTTTCTCCTGAATTTTCATGGGGAGATCACAACGGGAGCGATGGAAGTCGAATTTCTCCACCGCTTGCGGGATGAAATCAAATTTCCCAGCGCTGAGGCGCTGAAGCAGCAGATCCAGCACGACGTCCAGCGGTCGCTGAAATTCTTCCGGCTGTTGAAAAACCTGAGCGGACAAGTACCCAGGCCTGGCCGTTCCACACCGGCTCGCGCGTAATCAAACCAGAATTGGAAACGTTAAAATCCGGGCGCTGCATGGCAGGCCCGCGCCCCGCATCCCCAGGGGAAAACTCATGCCTGAACAGGCGGGCGCCGGTCAGCCCAAGGGCGTGCGGCCTCAAGCTGCGCCGCAAGCCTGAACAGCATCCCCTCATCACCGAAGCGGCCGAAAAAGTGCGTGCCCACCGGCAAACCTTCCCGGTTCCAATAGAGTGGAACTGACATCGCGGGCTGGCCCGTGGCATTGGCAATGGGAGTGAATGGAACGTAGTCCACGGCACGGTGAAACCCTTGCATGGGGTTATCCGGGGTTGCGTCAAACGTCCCCAGCGGCACCGGAGGCTCCGCGAGCGTGGGAGTCAGCCAGACATCGTATTTCTCCATGAACCGCGCAGCTTGGCGGGTGATTTTCTGCAGGACCGTTTGTGACAAAAGATACGCTGATCCCGTCGTGCGATGTCCCATCTCATAAAGCGCCCAGGTGAGAGGTTCGAATAGGTCCTGCTTCGGTGTCTGGCCGGTCAAAAATGCGAAGGCGTCAATCCCGGAGGCGCACCCCGCCGCCCATACTGCTGTAAAGGCCTGGACCAGCAACTGGCCGTTGATCTCCGGAGCGTCTTCACTCACTTCATGCCCAAGATCAGCACACAGCCTGGCGGCATCACGAACCGCTTCCACACAATCAGGATGAATCTTTGCGCCGGCGGGCGCCTTGGCTGAAAGGGCAATTCGCAGCCGTCCGGGGTCGATCCCAACCTCCTGAGCGTAGGGCCGCGCAGGGGGCGGCGCCCAGTAAGGATCGCCCACGTCAGGCCCCGCAGTCGCATCAAGAAGAGCGGCGCTGTCCCTCACCGAGCGCGTTACGGCATGCTCAGCCACAAGGCCTCCCATCATATCGCCCAGGTCCGGCCCCAGCGGATTGCGCGCCCGTGTGGGCTTGAGGCCGAAAATTCCGCAGCACGAGGCCGGGATGCGGATCGACCCTCCACCGTCATTCGCGTGCGCCATGGGAACCATGCCGGTGGCGACGGCAGCCGCCGAACCGCCGCTCGAACCGCCGGGTGAACGCGAGAGGTTCCAGGGATTCCGCGTTGCGCCGAACAGCACCGGCTCCGTGGTGGGAACGATTCCCAGCTCCGGAGTGTTCGTTTTCCCCAGAATAACAACCCCTGCCCGTTTCAGCCTGATGACAAGCTCGCTGTCATGGTCCGGGACAAAGTTGCGCATAAAGGCGCTGCCCCAGGCCATGCGGATTCCGGCATAAGAAGCCTGCAGATCTTTCAACAGGAACGGCACTCCGCGAAACGGCCCCTCCGGCAAAACGCTCTGAGCGGCTTCCCGCGCCTGCTCGTACATCGAAGTGATCACCGCGTTCAATCCGGGATTCAAGCGCTCGATCCGCCCAATGGCCGCGTCCACCAGTTCAACGGGCTTGACTTGCTTTTGGCGCACCAGTTCCGCCTGCGCGGTTGCATCCATAAAGGCAAATTCTTCAAAGGTTGACATCGATTCACTCCTCGATTCACGCAGGCCGGCAGAAGATGGCAACGTGCCATGCCAAGTGAAATAAAGTTCCTTCCTCCTCGATCCCTGGCCTCAGCAATTCTTTTGCGGGCAGGATGAAATGCCAGTATCACAAGCCGCAAACCTTTTTGCCAGTCAAAAGCCTGATGGAGAAAGCCACAGAATCAGGCGGGCTCAAAATCTCGCAGAATGGGCAGTTCTTCAGGACTTTCCAGCAGATTCAAAGCGGCACGAATAATCTGATGCTGAAGCTTGGCATCGTTGGGTTTGCCCAGGGGATAGCCGAAGGGGAAAGGCACGGACAGGCTTCGCGGCGGCCGGACTTTCTTCGTCACCCTGAGCAGCAGCGAGAGCGATACGGTTGGAATGCCCGCCTTTTCAAGGACACCTGCGATCAGCCCCACGGACTGATGGCACATCGGTCAGGCCGGAGCTAAAAAAACCGCCTCCACCCGGTCTTCGCAAAGCATCTCCGCAACCCGCGGCGCAGAATCCGACAGCAGCTTTCCGGGCGCGGTGATCGAGCCCATGAAGCTGAAGTGCCGGTGGTTCAACTCCGCAATTCCCCCTCGCTCCGCAAGCTCTCGGAAACGGTCGAGCGGAAACACCAGGTTCGAGTCTTCCCGGGCTCCCGTCTGGTCGAAATCCGAACTGCGCTGGGAGATCCTCAGGTCGCGGACGTCCAGCGTTCCGGGCAATTCGCGAAAGGAGACATCGCCGCCGCGGATTTCCAGGTCAAACGGAGGCTGATCGGGAAGATGCAACCCGGCGGAGGAAATAAGAGCCAATTTCGACTGGCTTAACGGTTTCTCCAGGCGAGCACCCGGCGCCCAGTCCGATGTCCGGAAAGGATACGCCTCGACAAAAAGGCGGTGAGTCAGCTTGAGGTCTTCAAGACGCGCCATGGTGGGAACGAAGCCGTCCAACGGGGTTTATCTGGAACAGCGTGGGTGTTGGAAGGATAGCCTATCCTTTCCCGCCGCCTGCGGTTCCATTGCCGGCGGGCTTGATGCCACAGATCTATTGAAGGGTGACCAGCGGGCTCGAGGGAGAATGTGTTTCCGCCACATCCTCACCGGAATCCGTCACGCGGCCCGCAGCCTTGTCCGCCACAAAACGTTCAATTTCCTCCAGCAGAGCCGGAACGATCTCCTCTTCAGTCACGCGGCGGATAGCCTTCCCCTGCCGATAAATCATCCCGTTGCCTCGTCCGGCTGCAACGCCCAAGTCGGCTTCGCGCGCCTCGCCCGGACCGTTCACGGCGCAGCCCATCACGGCCAGTGAGAGAGGCGTCGTGATGTGGGCCGTGGCCTGTTCGATTTCACCCGCGATCTTGAACAGGTCAACTTCCAGCCGCCCGCAGGTCGGGCAGGCAATCACGACCGGGCCGCGGCTGCGAAGTTCAAGCGACTTCAACAGCTCATAACCCACGCGAACTTCTTCCGTAGGATCGGTCGCCAGTGAAACACGAATCGTATCCCCGATGCCATCGGCCAGCAGCATGCCCATGCCCACGCAGGACTTGACCGTCCCGGAAAACTGCGTTCCGGCCTCGGTAATTCCCAGATGAAACGGATAGTCGCAGCGCGTGGCCAGCAGCCGGTAGGCCGCCACGGTGAGTTTGACGTTCGAAGATTTCAGAGAAATGATCGTGTCCTGAAAGCCCAGGTCCTCCAGGATACGAACGTGATACTCGGCGCTCTCCACCATTGCTTCCGGAGTCGGGAATCCGTACTTTTCAAGGAGCCGCCGCTCGAGCGAGCCGGCATTCACGCCGATGCGAATGGGCACCTTCTGCTCCTGGGCGCGCCGCACCACGGTGCGGACTTTCTCCGCGTCCCCGATGTTGCCGGGATTAATCCGCAGCTTGTCGATTCCCGCGTCCAGCGCCATCAGAGCGAACTTGTACTGGAAATGAATGTCTGAAACCAGGACGGAATCAGGACATTCCTTCCGGATTTCCTTGAGCGCTTCGGCCGCTTCAATGTCCGGCACCGCCAGGCGGACGATCTCGCATCCCGCCTGCTCCATCTGCTGAATCTGCTCCACGGTCTTGCCGACATTCCGCGTGTCCGTCTTGGTCATCGACTGCACGGCGATCGGCGCATCCCCGCCCACCGTATAACGCCCCACTTTAACCGGCCGCGTTTTTCGCCTTTTGGGAAAATATTCTTTGTCGCTAAAATTCACGGTCACCTGCCCCTGCTTGAAAATTGGCGCAGCGTCACCCTCCTGCGGTCAGGAGGGACGCAACGTCTTCATAATATCGTTATACATCACGAAAACAAAGAGGAGGACGATCAGCACCACCCCGACCTGGATCACGCGCTCCTTGACCGCCAGGCTGAGGTCGCGCCGCATCAGGCCTTCAATCGCCAGCATAAAGATATGCCCGCCGTCCATCACCGGGATGGGCAGAAGGTTGATAATGCCCAGTTGCAGGCTGATGAACGAAACGAAAAGCAAGAGGTCCGCAATGCCTCGCCGATAGGCTTCACCGGAGATCTGCGCAATTCCGATTGGGCCGGCGAGAGATTTGGTCGACATCCGGCGGGTCACAATTTTTCCCAGAACGTCAAAGGTTTCCAAAAAATTCCTGTAATTGGTCCGGGCGGCGTATTCAAAGGCCAAACCCACGGGCAGCTTGCGAATAACATATTCAGTCTGCCGGATCGTCACACCCACCCGCCAGGTTTTCAATCCCATGACGTCCGTGTACTCCGGCTTCACATGGACCTGAAATTCCTTTCCGCCGCGCAACACGGTCAGGCCCACCTCTTCGCCATTACCTTCCCTCAGCTTCTGAACGATCAGGGGCCAGAAGTAAATGGGTTTGCCGTTCAGTGCGATGATGCTATCCCCGTCTTTCAGACCCGCCTGGCTTGCGGGTTCCCCGGAATCCACCTTTTCAATCACCAGGGGAACATAAGGGTACCAGCCAGCGACTCCCGCGCCATCCTGGCCTTCGGAATGGGGTGTCAAGCTCAGGTGCAGGGTCTGGCCGCCACGGATGACCGTCAGGGGAACGGGGTGCTCGGCACCGGTAAGAACTTTGAATTTCACGTCCTGCCACTTGGGGTCCTTGATAGCGCCAAATTGGACCACTCGGTCTCCCGGCTGGAGCCCCGCTTCTGCGGCTGCCGATTGGGCCTCCACGGCGCCGATGACAACGGGCTGGTCTTCGTAGGCCGGCTTCTGAAAATGAAACATGTAAAGCCCGGCAAGAACCACGACCGCCAGAACAAAATTCATCATCGGGCCCATCAGGACAATCACAAACCGCTGCCAGCGCGGGCGCGAAAGGAACTCGCCCGGCTCCCCGGTCAGGACTGCGGAAGGGTCGTCGCCTGCCATCTTGACGTATCCGCCCAGCGGCAGGATGCTCAGCCGGTAATCGGTCCCGCCGCGCTCGAATCCGAAAATGCGCTTGCCGAAACCCAGAGAAAAGGTCAAGACGCGCACTCCGAACCCTTTTGCCGCCAAAAAGTGGCCCGCCTCATGGACAAAAACCATCACGCCCAGGACCACGATGACGACAATAGAGTCGGTGAGGAAACTCGAAACCATAAATTAAACCTTTCTCCAGCTCACACCAGTGTACTTGGGTGAGTCATCGAACCCAGCGACTCGCGCGCGCGCAGCCGGGCTTGCCGGTCGCATTCCAGAACGTCTTCCATTGAGTTTAGATGAGCCTGGGCGGTCTCCCGCATCACTTTTTCGATCACACGTGGAATATCGGGGAAACGAAGCTCGCCCCTTAGAAAAGCCTCCACGGCCACTTCATCGGCGGCATTCAGCACACAGGGCATCACGCCGCCCTGTTTGAGCGCCGCCCGCCCCAATTCCAGGCAGGGAAACCGGCGTCCATCCGGCTCCTGAAAATGCAGGCGCTTGGCCGCAATCAGATCCAGCAGGGGCAGGTTTCCATTCGCATCCACGCGTTCCGGGTAGGTCAGCGCGTATTGGATGGGCAACCGCATATCGGCAACGGAAAGCTGCGCCATGACCGACCCATCGCAAAACTCTATCATGGAGTGAATGATCGATTCCGGATGAATCAGGACGTCGATCTGCTCCGAAGGAAAACCAAATAGCCAGTGGGCCTCGATGATTTCAAGCCCTTTGTTCATCAGAGTGGCGGAATCAATGGTGATCCGCCCTCCCATTTTCCAAACCGGATGTTTCAGCGCCAGATCAGGCGTGACCGTTTCCAGGTGCTTGCGGCGCGTCTTCAGGAACGGCCCGCCCGAACCCGTCAGGATCAGCCGCCGGACCTCCTGGTGTGATCCCGACCGGAGGCATTGGTGGATCGCGCAATGCTCGCTGTCAATCGGCAGAACATCCACCCCGCGCTCCCGCGCCGTGCGCGTCACCAGTTCACCCGCCACCACCATGACTTCCTTGTTGGCCAGACCGACCGCTTTGCCCGCGCAGATGGCCTGGTACACGGCCACCAGGCCGGTTGTGCCATGGGATGCCGCTACGACGAAATCAACCTCAGGATGGGCAACCGCCTCAACCTGGCCTTCGGTCCCGGCAAGCATTCTGACGCTTTCGCGGAAATCCCGGGCCTGAAGCCGGTCGCGCAGCGGAGCAATGGAATCCGCGTGGGCCACCACCACAAGGCAAGGCCGAAATTCCACAATCTGATCGGCCAGGACGTCAAGATTTCTGCCCGCCGAGAGCGATACCACCCGAAACCGGTCCGGATGCCCCCTGACAACGCTGAGACAATTTTGACCGATCGAGCCGGTCGAGCCCAGAATGCACAATCCCTTCATCGATGCCAGAGGTCCTTTAGATTCCATACCAACCACAGGGTAGGCACAGCAAACAAGAGGCTGTCAATCCGGTCAAGCAAGCCTCCGTGCCCCGGAAGAATGGCCCCCGAGTCCTTCAGATTGGCAGCCCGCTTGAGGGCGGATTCCACCAGGTCGCCGGCCTGTCCGGCCACTGCAACCAAGCCTCCTATAAGGATAACTGTTTTTGCGTCGCCTGTCTGCCAAAACCAGTGTGAAAATCCCCAGGCCACCAGCAGCGCCCCGGCAAGTCCCGCTACCGCGCCCTCCACTGTTTTTTTCGGGGAAATGGTTTTCGCAAGCGGAATGCGCCCGGCCAAGCGCCCGATCACATAGGCAAAGATGTCTTCGGCCCAGACAACCACAAATAACAGGACGGTCAGGCGCCAGCCCACCGACCGGTCGGCAAACCTGAGGGGAATAATCCAGGAGAAGGCAAACCCAACGTACAAGATGCCCAACATCGTGGAAGCGAGCGCGCTTGAGTAGTTTTTCAGGTCGGAGGCGGCCACGAGGCCTGCAACTGGAATGGCCAGGACCATCAGCAGCAGCAGCGCCGGTTCACTGAGGGCAATCCCATGCAGATTGGCAACCTGGCCCAGGCAAAGCAGCCCCGCAGCGACATAACCCAGCCAGGGCCATCCGCCCAGGCCCGCCTCCCGGCTGATGTGGAAATACTCATGGAGGCAGATCTCCACGGTCGCCAGGACCGCCAGGACAAACAGCCACTCACGGTCCTGAACAATCAAGTACACAACCGCAAGGGCTAACGGTAAGCCGGTTAGAATCCGTCGCTTCATGGGATCGAGTGAAAGGGGTTAAACCGAGGGCCGGCAACCGGACTAGCCCACTCCGGTTGCCGCGGCATCAGCCTAACCCGCCGTAGCGGCGCTCCCGCCGCTGAAAGTCGATAATGGCCTGAAACAACTCGTGCTCCGTAAAGTCCGGCCACAGGATATCGGTTACCCAGATTTCAGAATAGGCAACCTGCCACAAGAGAAAATTGCTCAGGCGCATCTCTCCGCTGGTTCGAATCAGCAGGTCCGGATCGGGCAGATCTCGGGTGTAAAGATGCTGGCTGAAAGTCTGCTCGGTAATGGCCTCAACATCCAGGGCGCCGTTTTGCTTCAATTGCGAAGCGAGGCTTCGCACGGCGTCGATCAGTTCAGTCCGGCCGCCATAGTTCAGAGCCAGCGTCAGCCTCAGACCCGTATTCGACTGGGTCTTCTGAATCGTTTCACGCAGTTCGCGTTGCACCGGCGCGGGCAGGCTCTCGATTCTTCCGATGGCGCCAAAGCGGATATTATTCCGATTGAGTTCCGCGATCTCCTTTTTGAGGTATTCACGCAGCAATCCCATCAGGAGTTTGACTTCCGTTCTCGGCCGCTTCCAGTTTTCCACCGAGAAGGCGTAAAGGGTCAGGCAAGGCACTCCCAGGCGCGCGCAGCTCTCCACCACCTGGCGCACCGCCCGGATGCCCGCGCGGTGGCCCGCAATCCGGGGCAGGTGCCGCTTCCTGGCCCATCGCCCGTTGCCGTCCATGATGACGGCAATGTGCCGGGGCAGCCGTTCGAGGTCGATTTGAGAACGCAGATCGCTGTCTGAGGTTGTGGTTTTCACGGTGGGCCTAAAAGCTCGGCAAACTCTTCACGCAAGAGTAAACAAACTAACATAGGCGCGCGGTCACTTCAACCGGCGCGGACCTCTCCAAAAAAACAACCCGTTCCCGCAAATCCAACGCGAGCCGCCCATCGCGCTCATTACCCCGCGCTATTTCGAACAACCCGCTGGATGGAAACCGCGCGTCCGGTCTGGGCGTCAGCCTCCACCAGGACGGCGCAGAGCCGGACATCCCCTTCCGCCACTTCAAACCTTTCGGGAAGCTGGCTCAAAAATTTCCGGATGGCGATATCTTTGTCGATTCCAATCACCGATTGATACGGGCCGGTCATTCCCAGGTCGGTAATGTACGCGGTCCCTCCGGGCAGAACCCTTTCGTCCGCCGTGGGAACGTGCGTATGGGTCCCCACCATCGCCGTCACCCGG
>Ga0307374_10006431_pt1 | contig 18463 bp, 19 predicted proteins | sample OX3MG_FD_202532 | JGI IMG/M metagenome (GOLD analysis project Ga0307374, IMG submission 202532) | Soil microbial communities from Risofladan, Vaasa, Finland - OX-3 | ecosystem: Environmental > Terrestrial > Soil > Coastal area > Acid sulfate soil | place: Finland: Risofladan, Vaasa | collected...
GGTTCGCCGTGCCGCGCGCAGCGGGCGGCGCCGTAGAGCGGAACCGCATCAAGCGGCAGCTCCGCGAGGTCTGGGACGCGCGCCTCGACGTGGTAGCGCCGGGCCACGATTACGTCCTCATCGTCCGCCCGGGATTGCCCGAGGCCGCAGAGGCGAACGGCTTCGCGTGGCTCGGCGAGCAGGTCGACGAGCTGCTCGGCAAGACGGGAGCGATCGCCGCGTGAGCGTTGTGCTCCGCGTCCCCCGCTATGCCGGGATCGGTCTCGTCTGGGCGTGGCGGCTGACCTTCGGCGCTCTCTTCCCGACGTCGTGCAAGTACGAGCCGTCGTGCTCCGAGTACGCGATCCAGGCGGTGCGGAAGCACGGTCTCGTCAAGGGCGTCGCGCTCGCCGGCTGGCGGCTCCTGCGCTGCAACCCGTGGAGCCACGGAGGCCACGACCCGGTCCGATGACGCACGCGCTTCTCGCCACGTCGATCCCGATCCTCGGCCCGCTCTTCGGTTCGCTCGAGAACGTGATGAAGCACGTCCTCAACTTCTTCCAGTCGAGCGTCGGCCTGCCGTGGGCGTGGTCGATCGTCGCGACGACGGTCGTCGTGCGGATGATCCTCGTGCCGCTGACGATCCGCCAGCTCCATTCGATGCAGTCGCTCCAGCAGCACGCGCCGGAGATGAAGCGGATCCAGCAGAAGTACAAGCACGACAAGCAGAAGCAGAACGAAGAACTCATGAAGTTCTACCGGGAGAACAAGATCAACCCGGCCGCGTCGTGTCTGCCGATGCTCCTGCAGATCCCGGTCTTCATCGCTCTCTACTACACGCTCAAGCACTTCGCCACGAATTTCCTGTGCACGACGCCGGCGACAAGCGTCCCGACCAAGACGGGGGGGCTGAACGCCGCTTGCGAAGCGGTCGTCCACCACACGAATCTCTCGTTCCTCCACTTCATTCCGTCGATCGCGGACGGGACGACGGCGCACTGGGGTGGCTACGTGCTCCTCGTCATCTACGTCGCGAGCCAGATGGCGTCGGGCCTCTTCATGGCCCCGACCGCGCAGAAGTCGCAGCGGATCATCTTCATTTTCATGCCGCTCGTCTTCGTCTTCGTCATCGCGCGGTTCCCTGCCGGCCTCGTCCTCTACTGGGTGACGACGAACCTGTGGACGGTCGGGCAGGGGCTCATCACGCGGCGGCTCGTGCAGCGGACTCCCGCGCCGGCCGTCGAGAAGCGGTCGTCCCGAACCCCGCCGAAGGAGGACGACGGGTCGAGTGGCAACGGCGCCTCGCCCGAGCCGGCGGCTCCCACGCCGTCTCCCGCTGCGACCGGCAAGCCGCGGCAGGTGCGGCGCAAGAAGAGCTCGGGGAGGCGGAGGTGAGCGACTTGACCGTGGAGGCGACGGGAGAGACCGTCGGCGAGGCGAAGTGGGCGGCGCTGCGCGAGCTCGAGCAGCGGCATCCCGCGCTCGACAAGTCGGCCGTCCGTTTCGAGGTCGTGTCCGAGGGCGAGCGCGGCCTGCTCGGCGTCGGCTACGAGCCGGCGCGCGTGCTCGCGCATCTTCCCGCCGAGGCTGCGGCGGCCGCTGCTGCCGCCGTCGAGGAGGCCCCCGCCCAGGACGAAGGCCAGGCAGCCGAGGCGCGCTGGCTCGTCTCGCGAATCGTCACAGAGCTCGGGATCGAGTCGAGCCTCGACGTCGACGAGGGCAAGGACACGATCACGGTCACCGTCTCCGGCCCGGACGTCGCGATCCTCATCGGCCGGCACGGCCAGACGATCGACGCGGTGCAGTACCTCCTCAACGTCATCCAGTACCGCGCGTACGGCGAGGCGAAGAAGGACGTCGTGGTCGACGCGGCCGGCTACCGCGAGCGCCGCCGGGCGACGCTCGAGGCGCTCGCCGACGAGATCGCCGAACGCGTGCGCGAGTCCGGCGCGGCCGAGGAGCTCGAGCCGATGACCTCGGTCGAGCGGAAGATCGTCCACCTGCGGCTGAAGGAAGTCGCCGGTGTAGCGACCACGTCGGAGGGGACGGAGCCGAATCGCTACGTCGTCGTCCTTCCCGACTGACGACTGGCTCGCCGCAGTTGTTGCGACGCCGGGCCTGACGGCGCTGCGCGACCTTGGCCGCGCGCGAGAGATGCTGTGGGAGGACGCGCGTCGGGCCGTGCCGCTCGTCGAGCTGTTCGAGGGGCCGATCGTGGACGTCGGCTCGGGCGGCGGGTCGCCGGGGATCCCGCTCGCGGCGGCGCTGCCGGATCGCGAGGTGACGCTGCTCGACGCCGAGCGGCGGAAGTGCGACTTCCTCCGCCGGTGGGCACCGCCGAACGCGGCGGTCGTCTGGGGCCGCGCCGAGGAGCAGCCCGCCGCGAGCTTCGGCGTCGCGCTTGCGAAGGCGCTCGCGCAGCCGCCGGTTGCCGTGGAGTGGTGCCTGCCACTCGTGCGCGTCGGCGGCGCCGTCATCCTCTGGCTCGGCCAGACGGCGGATCTGGCCGCGGTTACCGCGGTTGCCGAGAAGCTCGGCGGCGGCGGTCCGGAGGAGAACGAGGGTCTCGTCCTGATCCCGAAGATCGCGCCGACGCCGGTGGGATTTCCGCGACGGCCCGGCATCGCGAAGAGGCGTCCGCTCGCCTAGCGACAATAGGCGCGGATGACTCGCATCTACTCCGTCGCGAATCAGAAAGGCGGCGTCGGCAAGACGACGACCGCCGTGAACCTCGCCGCCTGTCTCGCGGAGGCCGGTGAGCGCGCGCTCGTCATCGACCTCGATCCGCAGGCGAACGCGACGTCGGGGCTCGGGATGCGGGCGAACGGGACGTCGAGCTACGACCTCCTCGACGGCGCGCCGCTCGCCGAGCTCGTCAAGCACACCGCTTTCGAGAACCTCGACCTCGTGCCGGCCAAGCCCGATCTCGCTGGCGCGGTCGTCGAGCTCGCCCGCCGCGACGACGGCGAGCGCTACCTCGCCGAGGCGCTTGCGTCCGGCAGCGAGCAGTACGACTTCGTCTTCCTCGACTGCCCGCCGTCGCTCGGGCCGCTCACCGTGAACGCACTCGCCGCATCCGACCGCGTCCTCGTTCCGGTGCAGGCCGAGTACTACGCGCTCGAGGGCCTCGCGCAGCTCATGCAGTCGATCGACCTCATCCGGATGCGGCTCAACCCGGGTCTCGCGATCGGCGGCGTCCTCCTGACGATGGTGGACGGCCGCACGCGACTCGCCGCCCAGGTCGAGGAGGAGGTGCGCCGCCACTTCGGCTCGCTCGTCTTCCGCACGTCCGTGCCGCGGTCGGTGCGCCTCGCCGAGGCGCCGAGCCACGGCCTGCCCGCAATTGCCTACGACCGTCGCTCCGCCGGAGCCGACGCCTACTGGAAGGTGGCGATGGAGCTTGTCGAGCGCGCCTGAATCTGCACCGCGTCGCGGTCTGGGCCGCGGCCTCGAAGTCCTGATCGGCGGGCACCCGGCTCCGTCGGAGCTGTTCGAGATCCCCGTCGACGCGATCCATCCGAACCCGAAGCAGCCACGGCGGCGGTTCGAGGCCGAGGCGGCCTCGGGTCTCGCCGACTCGGTGCGGAATCAGGGAGTGATCCAGCCGCTGCTCGTCCGGCCGCGCGGCGTCGGCGGCTACGAGATCGTCGCGGGCGAGCGCCGGTGGCGGGCGGCCCGGGAGGCGGGCCGCGAGACGGTGCCGGCGGTCGTCCGTGCCGTCGACGACCGCGACACGCTCTTGCTCGGCCTCGTCGAGAACGTCGCGCGCGAGCAGCTGACCGCGGTCGAGGAAGCGCGCGCCTACGCCGTCCTCATCGACGAGTTCGATCTCTCCCTCGGGGACGTCGCTGAGCGCGTCGGACGCTCGAAGCCGTCCGTCTCGAACCGGATTCGCCTCCTCGAGCTGCCCGACGACGTGCTCGGAATGGTCGAGCGCGGCCAGCTCAGCGAGGGCCACGCGCGCGCTGTTCTCGCCGTGCCCGACCACGAGGGACGCCGCCGGCTCGCGCGGGAGATCGTGAAGCGCGGCCTGTCCGTGCGTGCCGCCGAGCAGCGCGCCAAGTGGGCGGGCGCGAGGCAGCGGCCGCGCACGCGCTCCGTTCCGGTCGATCCCGATCTCGCGGCCCGCGTCACGACTGCGCTCGAGCAGCTCACGGGCTACGGCGCGCGGGTCGTTCCCGGCCGCGTCGAGCTTGCGTATGCCGACGAGCACGACCTCGCCGAGCTCGCGGAAGCGCTCGAGAACGCCGCCGCGCGCTTGTAGCACGAGCGAAGACAGTAGGGTTGCGACGAGTCGTTCCCCGCAGGAGGGAGTCGTGGTGGAGAGGCACGCGGTCGTCGCCGCGCTCGCCGGCGCTGTCGTCGTGGCGGTGCTCATGGTCGCCGCTTGTCCGGCAGCAGCCTCCTCGATTCCGGGTAATCCCCTGGGGCCTGGCGGCGACGGCGGCCCTCCCCCCGTCACCTTGTCCCGGTCCTCCGGCCAGACCGGCGCGACGACGGCCTCCTCCGCGAAGCCCCAGTCGGTCGGCGGCCTCCTCATCCTCCTTGGAATCGGCTTCGTTGCGGGGATCATTGCCGCCGTGTCGCCCTGCGTGCTGCCGGTGCTCCCGATCGTGTTGGCGGGAGGCGCAGCCGGCGGTCGGAGGCGGCCGTACGCGATCATCGCGGGCCTCGTCGTCAGCTTCACGGTGTTCACGCTGTCGGCGTCCGCGCTTCTGTCGGCCCTCGGGTTACCACAGGACACGCTGCGCGACGTCGCGATCGGTCTCCTCTTCCTCGTGGCGGCGACGATGTTCGTGCCGCGGCTGGGAGAGGTGATCGAGGCGCCGCTGGCACGGTTGAGCCGTCGCCCGAGCGGCGACCTCGGCGGCGGATTCCTGCTCGGAGCGAGCCTCGGCCTCGTCTTCGTCCCGTGCGCCGGCCCGGTTCTCGCGACCGTCACCGTGCTCGCCGCGCAGCACCGGTTCGGCGGAACGCTCGTCCTGCTCACGCTCTGCTACGCGCTCGGCTCGGGCGTCGTCCTGCTCGTCATCGCGATGGGCGGACAGCGAGTCTCCGCTCGGTTGCGCGCGACGCGCGCCTGGTGGAGGCCGACGCTCGGAGTTGTGATGGCCGGTGCCGCGATCGCGATCGCCTTCAACCTCGACCAGACGCTCCAGACGAGGCTCGGCTCCTACACGAGCGTGTTGCAGCGCCATACCGAGGAGTTGGGTTCTGCCACCTCCCACCTCGGCAGCTTGCGCGGGAACGCCAGCAGCCTGAACCTGACGGCGGCGCCGGTCCCGACTCTGCCCGGCAAGCTGCCGAACTACGGTGCCGCTCCGGAGTTCGCGGGGATCGTCGATTGGCTGAACACGCCGGGCGACCAGCCGATCACGCTCGCGAGCCTGCGCGGGAAGGTCGTCCTCGTCGACTTCTGGACGTACTCGTGCATCAACTGTCTACGCACGCTGCCGCACCTGCTCGGCTGGGACACGGCGTACCACCGGGACGGGTTCGAGATCGTCGGCGTGCACTCGCCGGAGTTCGCGTTCGAGCATGTGCTGTCGAACGTGCGCACTGCCGTCGGCAGCCTCCACGTGACCTGGCCGGTCGCGCTCGACAACAACTTCGTGACGTGGACGGCATACGCGAACCAGTACTGGCCGGCCGACTACCTCATCGACCGCAACGGCAACGTCCGCGACATCTCATTCGGCGAGGGCGGCTACTCGCAGATGGAGACGGCGATCCGCAAGCTGCTCGGCGTCTCCGGCCCGAGGACCGACGTCTCCAATCTGACCCCGACCGACCAACTCACGCCCGAGACGTATCTCGGGCCCAACCGCCTCGACCTGGCGCGCTACGTCGGAACTCGCCCAGTCCCCGGCCGGGAGAAGACGTACCGCCTCGCCGCCTCCGTGCCCGAGGACTCGATCTCGTTCGGCGGCCGCTGGACGCTCGCCGGCCAGGCCGCGACCGCCGGCTCGGGCGCCCGGCTCCGGCTCCATTACCACGCGCGGGACGTCTTCGCCGTTCTCGGTGGCCACGGCCGCGTCACCGTGACCCTTCGCGGCCGGCCGCCGCAAACGATCGACGTCAACGCCGACCGTCTCTACACGGTGCTCTCCGGCCGCGCGATCGCAGATTCGACCGTCGAACTTGCGTTCACCCCGGGGGTGCGTGCCTACAGCTTCACCTTCGGCTAGTCCGCCCGCCCGCCCAGCCTCGGTCGGGTAGGCGGGGGTCCGGCGACCGGCCGGTAGCCGGCGAAGGCGGTCTCGAGGACACCCTCGCCGCTCGAGATCCCGGGCAGCTGCCGTCGCAACTCCTGCTCGCGGGCCGCCGGGATGGTCGCCTCGACGCTCGCGAGCACGCCGCCCCGCACTTCCGGAGGGTCGTTGGCGGCGCCGAGATGCGCGAGCGCGCGGAGTAGCGAGCCCAGCGTGTCCACCGGCAACTCGATCCGGGCTTGGAGGATCGGCTCGCACACGGCCGTGCCCGCCTGCTCGAGTGCCCGGCGGAGAACGATCGCCGTCAGCCCCTCGTAGTCCCGCGGCATGCTCATCGGCCCACGCTTCGACGGCGGGCCGTCGGCCGACGCGTACTCGCACGCGGTCATCGTCACGATGCAGTCCGTGACGCGCCAGCCGTGGAGCCCCTCCCGCAGCGGCGCATGGAGGTAGCGGTTCATGGACTCGGCGAAGAGTTCGCGGCTGCTGAACACGTAGAGCGGCAGCCAGCGGTTGGCGACCTCGAGCCGGAACTCGACGCCGCTGTCCTCCGGCCCCGGCTCGACGCGCAGGCCGACCGTCGCCGAGAACGGGTTCGTGGGCTTGTTGAGGATCTCCACCGCCTCGGCGCTGCCGGCCGGCCGCTCGACATGAACCGTCGTCGTCTCGGAGAACTCGACGGCGATGCCGTGCTCGTCCGCGAGCGTCGCCCCGATCACCTCCTGCTGCACCTGACCGTAGAGCGACACGGCGAGGACGCCGTCGTCCTGTCGGACGTCGATGAGCGGATCCTGCTCGGCGAGCTGGGCCAGCGCCACGCTGAGCTCGTGCTCCTGCGCGGGATGGCGGGCGCGGATCACGGCTTCGAGCGTCGGCGGTGCGAAGCCGGCCTCGATGCGCCGGGCCGGCGGCCCGCCGAGCGCGTCGCCGACGCGAATGTCGCGCAGGCCCCAGAGCTTCGCGATCTCCCCGGCCCGTGCCTCGTCGCGCTTGCTCTCGCCGCCTCCCGCGAACGCGGTCATCGCAGTGAGCTTCTGCTCCCCGAAGCGGTCGCGGACGCGGAGCGTGCCGTCGAACAGCCTCGCGTAGGCGATTCGCTCGCCGGACCGTCCCCGCTCGATCTTGAACACACGCGCCGAGAGCGGTGCGTCCGGATCTCCGGACGCCGGCGGCAGCAGCTCCGTGATTCGTGCGAGCAGCGGCTCGATTCCCGCCCCGGTGAGCGCGGAGCCGACGAAGGCGGGATGGACGAGGCCCGCGCGCGTCTGCGTGGCGAGGGCAGCCTGCAGGCGCTCGTCCGGCACGACCCGTCCGTCGACGTAGTCGGCGAGGAGTCCCTCGTCCCGCTCCGCGAGCGTCTCGAGCAGCCGGTCACCGAGGAACGTTGCGGCCGGCGTGAGCCGCTCGCGGATCTCGCCCAGCACGCGCTCGGGATCCGCCCCGGCGCGGTCGATCTTGTTGACGAAGAACAGCGTCGGCAGCTCGAGCCGCTCGAGCGCGCGCCACAGGATCCGCGTCTGCGGCTGCACTCCTTCTACGGCAGAGACGACGAGGACGACGCCGTCGAGCACTCCGAGCGAGCGCTCCACCTCGGCGATGAAGTCCGGGTGCCCCGGCGTGTCGACGAGGTTGACGGTGACGTCGCCGAGCGTGAACGAGACCACCGCCGCGCGGATCGTGATGCCGCGCTGTCGCTCGAGCGAGAGGTAGTCCGTGCGGGTGGTGCCGGCGTCGACGCTGCCGGGCGCGTCGATCACGCCGGCGGCGTAGAGCAGCCGCTCGGCGAGTGTCGTCTTACCGGCGTCTACATGCGCCAGGATCCCCAGATTGAGCAACGAACGAGCCACGAGCCATGTCCTCCTTGTAGGTCACAAAGGCCTGCTGGATTGACATGACGTGCGGCACGCGATCCTCCCGGGTCGGCGCTGGACGACGAACGACGCGATCATAGTTCCTCGAGCGCCTCGCTACAATCCGCTGCCGCAGCGGGCGATTAGCTCAGTTGGTTAGAGCGCCGCTCTGATAAGGCGGAGGTCCCTGGTTCGAATCCAGGATCGCCCATTTTCCCGCGCGTTTCCGGCCCGAGGCTCTGAGCTATATTCGAGAGGAGGCGCGGGATGCAGGAGATGAACATCTACGGGGTCAGCTTCGATCTCGTCGGCAAGCAGCCGATCGTCCTCCTCAAGACCGCAGACGGCAACAAGTTCCTCCCGATCTGGATCGGCCACAACGAGGCGGCCGCGATCCTCATGAAGCTCCAGAGTCAGGAGTCGCCGCGCCCGATGACCCACGACCTCCTCTCCGAGATGGTCGAACAGCTCGGCGCGTCGATCGCTCGTATCACCGTGACCGAGCTCCGCGAGAACACCTTCTACGCGCAGATCACCGTGCTGCAGGACGGCCAGGAGATCGAGGTCGACTCGCGCCCGTCCGACGCGATCGCGCTCGCCATCCGCACCGAGGCGCCGATCTTCGCCGCGGACGACGTCATCGCCGAGTCGGCGATCGAGTTCGAGGGCGACGACGTCGACGAGGAGCAGCTCGAGGCCGAGGTCGTGAAGTTCCGCAGCTTCCTCGAGGACGTCACGCCCGACCAGTTCGTCGTCGACGAAGACGACTAGTTGAGCAACACGGCGGCCGCGAGGGCGGCGCCGTTGAACAGGCCGTGCACGAGCATCCCCGGCACGACGCTCTCGGTGCGGTCGCGGAGCCACGCCAGCGCAATGCCGAAGGGAACGAGCACGATCAGCGCCTCGAGCAGGCCGTGCGCGAGGCCGAAGGCGCAGCCGATCAGCAGAATCGACGGTGCGCGGCCGAGGAAGCGGAACAGCGACTGCCCGGCGCCGCGAAAGGTCAGCTCCTCGACGAACGGCGCCACGACGGCGAAGAGGACGAGGTTCGCGGCGAACGCGCCGGCGTGGGCCGGCTCCCAGTGGACGTTCGTGATCCCCTGCTCGCGGCCCGGGCTCTGCGGGAGCGGGATCCAGCTGGCGATCGCCTCCCAGGCCCAGATCGCGACGATGGCGAGGAGGGCGAGCCCGAGAGCACGCCGCCAGCTCCGCGGTGGCCGCAGCGCGAGCAGGTCGAAGCGGTCGATGCAGATGAGCAGGACGATCCCGAGCCAGACCGCGTAGAGGACCATCCCGCCGGCGAAGGTCGAGTACGAATAGACGCTGACGTGGCCGGTCGCGTGGCGGTTGTTCCCACCGCTGAAGCGTGCCGAGTAGTTGAGCGCCGCGATGGCGGCGACGAAGAGCGACCAGAAGGCGAGGCGCGTGTAGCTCGGGCCGGGTTTTGTGGTGGCCTCCACGACGGCGAAGCCTATGCTGCGGCCCGTGCGTCACTTCACCCCCGACGAGGCGAATGCTGCCCTCGAGCACGTCCGGCCGCTCGTCGAGCAGCTCGTCGCCCAGCGTGCCGAGCACGGCGCGGCGCTCGAGCGGCAGGAGGAGCTCGAGCGGAAGATCCGCGGCAACGGCGGCGGCATCCCGCCTGCGCAGCTGGCCGAGGCGACCGCGGAGGTGGACGCCCACGCGCGCCGTCTCGCGAAGCTCGTCGACGAGATCGCAGGTCACGGCGCAGAGGTGAAGGATCTCGACTCCGGCCTCATCGATTTCCCCGCGCTGCGGAAGGGCGAGACCGTTCTCCTGTGCTGGCAGCTCGGCGAGGACGAGATCGCCTTCTGGCACGGCATCGACGACGGCTTCGCCGGCCGCCGCCCGTTGCCCCTCGACGAGGAAGACTGAGCCATGCCGTTCTGGCATCGGATCGTCATCGCGGCCAGCGTTTTCGTGCTCGTGTCGATCCTTGCGCGGCTCGTCGACTGGCGGCTGAAGCGGCGGCCACTCGCGCCGCAGGCGGAGACCCGCTACCTCGTCCTGCGCCGGGCCATCACCGCCACGATCCTCGTCGTCGGTCTCTTCTCGGCGCTGCTCGTGATCCCGCAGGTTCGGGCCATTGCCGGTGGGTTGCTGGCGTCGTCGGCCGTTCTCGCGGTGATCGTCGGCCTCGCCTCGCAGCAGGTCCTCGGCAATTTCATCGCCGGCCTCGTCATCGCTCTGACCCAGCCCGTCCGCATCGGCGATCGCGTGACCTACGCCGGGGTCGAAGGCACGGTCGAGGAGATCGGGATGACGTACACGTTCATACGCACCTTCGACGGGCGCCGGCTCATCGTCCCGAACAGCAAGCTCGCCTCCGACACGATCGTGAACGCCTCGATCCGCAACCGCGAGACGTTCGCCAAGGTGAGCGTGTCATTGCCGCTGACCGCCGACATCGAAGCCATCGTCGAGGCGCTTCGTGCGGTTGTCGCGGCGGAGCAAGACGCCGAGGTCTATCTCGAATCCCTCGACGCGTCGGCGAGCGTTGTCGTCAGGGTTCTCGCTCCGGACGAGCTCAAGGCCGAGTGGCTTGAACGCGACCTCCGCCTCCGCGTCCACGGCCGCCTCCGCGAGCTCGGCGTCTGGACGAGCTAGACCGTCGTCGTTTCTTCGATCGTCGTCACGGACGTCGTGTCTTGAGTCGTGGCTTGGGTGGTTGTCGTTTGGGCTTGTGAGGTGGATGTCCCTTGGGTGGATGGCGCTTGGGCGGCTTCGGCTTCGGTGGGGACCGATGTCCCAGCGGAACGAGAGGGCTGGATGTGCTCCCCCTTCGCGCGGTCGTCGAGACGACTCCCGACGGACTGGCTGCCGGCGGCCGTGCCACCGCCCACGCGAGGATGCCTCCGAGGGAGGCGAGGAGAAGCAGCGCGAGGGCGATGACGACCGCGCCGCGGCGCGATCGGCGTTCCGGCGCGGCCGGCGGAGGCGCCGGCATCACGCGGGTCGCCTCGGCGTCGACTGCCGGAGCCACGACGACCGGAGCGGCGCCGAGCGCCGCGAGCAGCGCCGCCCCGTCGGCCGGCCGCGCAGCAGGATCTTTCGCGAGCGAGGCGTCGGCGAGCGCCGCGAGCGCGGGCGCGGCGGCTGGGTTGACGGAGCGAACCGTCGGCGCCGGACGGTTGCGGTGCATGTCGACGAGAGCGAGAACGTCGTTCGTGACGAACGGCAGCGCCCCCGTCAGTGTCCGAAACAGCAGGACGCCGAAGGAGTAGACGTCGCTCGCCGGCGTTGTGGGTTCGCCACTCGCCTGCTCCGGGGAGAGGTAGGCCGCGGCTCCGAGGACCGTGCCGGCTTCGGTCAACGTGCCCGGCCCGACAGCGCTCCGCGCGAGCCCGAAGTCCGCGAGCTTCGCGCGTCCCTCCTCGTCGAAGAGGACGTTCGCCGGCTTGAGGTCGCGATGGACGAAGCCGCGCTCGTGGAGATGCGCGAGCCCCGCGGCGATCCCGGTAGCGATGCCTCCGGCAATCGCGCCGGGCAGCGCGCCGTTCCGGAGTCGTTCCTCGAGCGTCCCGCCCGAAAGCCACTCGAGCGCCATGAACGGGCCGGCCTCGTCCTCGCCGTAGTCGAAGACGCGCATGACGTGCTCGTGCTGGAGCGATGCGACCGCCCGCGCCTCGCGCCGGAACCGCTCGAGATCGGCGGTCGGGGCGAGCAGTTTCAGCGCGACCGTGCGATCGAGCGTGTCGTCGTGGGCGCGCCAGACTTCCGACATCGGCCCGTGGCCCGCGAGGGCCTCCAGCCGGTAGCGCCCGGCGATCTCGTCTCCGGGACTCACAAATGCGGTATGCCTCGTACGTGAAGTCCCTACTCACGTTCGAGGAGGCTCAGGCGCGGATCCTCGCCGCGGCTCGCGCCTTGTCTGCCGAGCCGGTCCCTGTTGCCGCCGCCGCCGGCCGTGTTCTCGCCGAGGACGTGACGGCGGCAGTCGACCTCCCGCCGTTCCCGAGTTCGGCGATGGACGGATACGCCGTGCGCACCGCCGACCTGCCGGGGACACTGCTCGTCGTCGGGGAGTCGGCCGCAGGCACCCCGTTTTCCGAGACGCTCGGGCCAGGCGAGGCGGTCGCGATCTCGACCGGCGCGGTCGTGCCCGAGGGCGCCGACGCGGTCGCACCGGTGGAGATTGTTTGCAATCGTGACAACAGCATCGAGACAGATCGTGAGCTGGAGCCGGGCTCGAGTATCCGGCCGCGCGGCGGTGACGCTCGCGCCGGGGACGTCGTCGCGGCCGCCGGCCAGCGTCTCGGGCCTGCCGGCATCGCCGCGATCGCCGCCGCCGGCGTCGCGTCGGTCTCGTGCTCGCGTCGTCCGCGCGTGGCGGTCCTCGCCACCGGGAGCGAGCTCGTCGTGCCCGGCGAGCCGCTCGGGCCCGGGCAGATCTACGAATCGAACGCGCTCATGCTCGCCGCCGCGCTCGCCGCCGCTGGGGCGGAGATCGTCGGGGCTCCGGCGGTTCCCGACGACGAAGCTTCGCTGCGGGAGGCGCTCGAGCGCGGCCTCGAGTGCGACGTCCTCGTCACCTCGGGCGGCGTCTCGGTCGGGGAGCACGATCTCGTCCGCGAGGTCGAGCAAGAGCTCGGCGTCGAGGAGTCGTTCTGGCGCGTCGCGATCAAGCCGGGCAAGCCGCTCGCGTTCGGGACGCGCGGCGACACGCTCGTCTTCGGCCTTCCGGGCAACCCCGTCTCGGCGCTCGTCGGCGCGGAGCTCTTCGTAAAGCCGGCCCTTCGCGCGCTGCAGGGGATGTCGGAACCGCTGCCGCGGTTCGAGCCGGGCCGCCTCGGCAGCGACTTGCAGCGGAACCCGGAGCGCGACGAGTTCGTTCGCGCGCGCGCTCGCAACGAGGGCGACGCGGTCGCGCTCGAGCCGTTGCGCGGTCAGGAGTCGCACATGATCGCGAGCGCGAGCACCGCCGACGCGCTCGTCCACATTCCACGTGGAAACGGCAAGCTCACCGCCGGCTCGGTCATTTCCTGGTTGCGCCTGAACGCTCCGTGAGCGCGGCGCGGCGCCGCTGGGCGAGGATGAGCGTGCGGATCAGCTCGCGGATCGGGCCACGCCGTGGGCCCTCTCCCGGCGCGGGATATGGCGCATAGCGGTTGCCGACGAGGGCGAACAGCTGTCCGGTCGCCGCGAGCCAGGCCAGCGCGATCACGAGGAGTGTCCGCGGCGCGTAGCCGACGGCGAAGAGCTGCGCGATGTACCACGGCGCGTCCCAGCCGAGCCCGTACTGCGTGGCGAACGTCCACACGAGATACGCCGGGCCGACGAATCCGAACAGCAGGACGATTGCGCGAGCGGCGCGAGGCCGAGCCTGCACTTGCGGCAGCCAGAGCCAGAAGTGAAGGCAGGGAAGCAGGAAGATGAGCGCGTAGGGATTCGTCGCGGCGACGAGTAGGCCGACCACGGACAGCGCGAGAAGTGCGGCGGTGTGGCCGGCGAGCTCATCCTCTGCGTCGACGGGACGGCGCGGCCGCAGCCGGTCTCGTACGGCGAGCCATGAAGCGATGCCGAGCAAGGCAAGCACGAGCAGCGCCCCCACCGGCCAGCGGACGTCGTTGAGGGGCGCGGGCCGTCCGCCGGTGTCGCCGAGGAACCCGGCCTCCGCAAAGAGGAGGAACGCGATGCCGCCGACGGCCCAGAATGCCAGGCGGCTCCGATAGCTCCGGAAAGCCGGCGCGATCGGAATCCGGCGCCTGCGGCAGCGGGCGAAGAGATCGACAGCCGCGGCGATGAAGGGCAGGAGCATCGCGACGAGGACGAACTCGATCGCCCAGCCTCGGATCAGGCGCCGTCCGAGGAAGAGGTAGCTCGATGGACCCTGCGCAAGGGCGACGCCTTCCTCCATGGCATCGACCGAGTCCTGCGTCGCGAGACCGACCTCGGTGAGCCGAGCAACGTGCAGGTGAGCCGTCGTCGAGGCTTCGGCCGGCCTGGCATGGGCGGTGGTGACCGTGACTGCCGGTGTCCCGCTGCTCACGAATGGCGCCTGTTCGTACGTGTTGAACGGAAATGCGAGGCTGACCAGCTGGTCGAGGGCACTCGGCCGTGCCGCGTTTCCGGCCGACTCCTTGTTGAGGGCCTCCCGCATCGTCTCGAGCAGGCCCGGCGCCGGCGAGCGCGGCGTGTCCCCTCCGAACTCGAGCCGCGGACTGCCCTTGCCGCCGATCGAATCGAGGTTGATGACGGCGACGACGTTCCTCCGCGTGGACGCCTCCCCGGCGAAGTGCGCGGCGCCGAGCGCGCCCTCCTCGGCGCCGTCGGTCGAGACGAAGGCGATCGAGTACGGGAGCGAGTTGAGCAGCGCCGTGCGGCTCGGCGCGTACGAGCGCGCGAGCTCGATCAGCGCACCCGTGCCCGACGCGTTGTCGTTGAGGCCGCTGCCCGTGCCGCTGTCGTCGCGGTGTGCCATGACGACGATCTCGCGCTGGGAAAGGCCGGCCTTCTCCGCGACGAGGTTGACGAGCGTCGTCTTCCGGCCGTGGATCGTGGCGGTGAACGTGTCCCGCTGCACGTCGAATCCGTACGGCGCGAGCTCGTGCTTGAACCAGCGCTGCGCATCGACCGCGCCGGGCGTGCCCGGGACGCGGTTCGGGTCGCGGGTGGCGAGATCCTCGGCGATCGATGCCGCCGCGGCGCCGTCGAATGCAGCCGGCAAGTTCCGCAGCGTGAGCGACGGCGGCTGCGAGACGCTGAATGCGAGGAGGAGGAGCGGGAGCGCCACGATCAGCCAGGCGCCGCGGTAGAGCCGTCCGTTGACCGGACGCTCGAGCGAGCCCGGCCGCGGCCGTCTGCGCTCGGATGCAGGCGAGACGGCCGTCATACGCCCGCCCAGTCTATGACCGTCTCAGGACAAACGTTTTCCCGTGGAAACGACCGAGGGTTGAACTGCCCCGTGCGAGGGAACGCCGACCTTGACGGCGACGGGGACGCGGAATGCTAGAAATCGCCAGGTTGGACGCCGTGAATCTGCGGACAGCAAGAGAGAGGCGGCTGATGAGCGAGGTGGCGCTGGCGGACACGGAGGGCGGCGGGGTCGACACGGGCCGAACGGTCCGGCTGCGCGTCCCGGCTCGCCCGGAGTACATCGCGCTCGCTCGCCTCGCGCTCAGCGGTCTCGCCGAGCTGACGCCACTGTCCGAGGATGACGTGGCCGATCTCAAGCTCGCACTGACGGAGGCCGTCTCCAACTCGGTCCGGCACGCCTACCCCGGTGGTGACGGCGTCGTCTCCGTCGCGTACGAGCTGTCTGCGACGGCTCTGCAGATCGAGGTTGTCGACGACGGGGAAGGCTTCGATCCCGCCGTGCCGGCGCGGCTCGACGGCGACGAGCTCAGCGAGGGCGGTCTCGGCATCGCCATCATCCGGACGATCGCGGACGAGCTCGAGATCACGTCGCGGCCCGGCGAGCGCGGTTCACGGCTCCGGTTTGTGAAGCGGCTGCAGCCGGCCGCGTAGCTTCGTTGTCGAACCGGACAACGGAGCGGCGTAAGCTCCTCGTCGTTGCGAACCGGGCTCCGGTCACGTACGAGGACGGTGTCGCCCGACGCGGCGGCGGCGGCCTCGTCACCGCTCTCGCCGGCCTGATCGCGCACCACGACGTGACGTGGATCGCGAGCGCGATGAGTGACGAGGACCGCGCGATCGCCGTGGAACGCGGCGGCTCCTTCGAGGAGACGAGCCGGGACGGCCACGCGTATCGGCTCCGGCTCGTCGCCCACGATCTACCTGCATACGAGCTGTTTTACAACGTTGTCGCCAACCCGACGCTGTGGTTTCTTCAACACCGGCTCGCGTTGCGCCCGCTCGGGCCGGAGTTCCGCGAGGCGTGGGACGAGGGCTACGTCCCCGTCAACGACGCGTTCGCCGCGGCGACGCTCGAGGAGCTCGAGCGCGCGCCGGAGGCGGCGGTGCTCTTCCACGACTACCACCTCTATCTCGCCCCGGCGGTCGTGCGGTCGGCGAGGCCCGACGTCGTCAGTTCGCACTTCATTCACATCCCGTGGCCGGACCCGGACGCCTGGTCGCCGCTGCCACCGGACCTGACGTCGGCGATCCACGCAGGGCTGCTCGCGAACGACGTCGTCGGCTTCCACACGGACCGTTGGCGGCAGGCGTTCCTCGCGTGTGTCGATCGCTTCGTGCCCGGCGGCGTCCGCTCGACCCGCGTCGTGGCGCATCCGATCGGCGTCGACGCGGCCGAGTTCGAGCGGCGCGCCGACGACCCGGACGTGCTCGAGCGACAGGCGGAGATCGAGGCGTGGCGGCCCGAGCAGCTCGTCGTCCGCGTCGACCGAGTCGACCCGTCGAAGAACATCGTGCGCGGCTTCGAGGCGTTCGGGCTCCTGCTCGAGCGGCACCCCGAGCTGCACGGGAGAGTCGGCTTCCTCGCTCTGCTCGCACCCTCCCGCGAGGACATCCCGGAGTACGTCGAGCATGCGGCTGAGATCGAGGCGGCGGCCGCCGCGGTGAACGAGCGCTTCGCGCGTGACGGCTGGAGGCCGGTCGAGCTCGATATCGCGGACGACTTCCCGCACTCGCTCGCCGGCTACAAGGAGTTCGACGTCCTGCTCGTCAACCCGGTCTACGACGGGCTCAACCTCGTCGCCAAGGAGGCGTTCCTCCTCAACACGCGTGACGGCGCGCTCGTGCTCTCGGAGAATGCCGGCTCGCACGAGGAGCTCGGCGAGTGGGCGGTGACCGTCGACCCGTTCGACCTTTCCCAGCAGGCGGATGCGCTGTATGAGGCGCTGACACTTCCACTCGGCGAGCGCCGTCGGCGAGCCGACGCGATTCGCGCCGACGTGCGCGCGCATGACATCAGGGAGTGGATCGACGCGCAGCTGAGAGACCTCGACGCCGTACGATCAGTGCGATGAGCGAGCTTTCGCATGTGGACGAGTCGGGCGGCGTGCGCATGGTGGACGTCGGCGGCAAGGACGTCTCGCGGCGCCGCGCCGTTGCGCGGGCCGAGGTGCGCATGGCTCCCGCGACGGCGCGCATCCTCCGCGAGCTGCCCAAGGGCGACGCTCTCGCGACAGCTCAGCTCGCGGGAATCATGGCCGCGAAGCGCACGAGCGAGCTCATCCCGCTCTGCCATCCGCTGCCGCTCTCCCACGTCGAGGTCACGCTGTCGGTCGGCGACGAGTCGGTCGAGATCGTCTCGGTGGTCTCGACTACGGGACAGACGGGAGTCGAGATGGAGGCGCTCACGGCGGCGTCGGTCGCCGCGCTGACCGTGTACGACATGGCGAAGGCCGTCGACAAGGGGATGCGGATCGTCGAGGTGTCGCTCGTCGAGAAGACGAAGGAGCGCGTCAGCTGAAGGCGGCGGTGCTCACCGTCTCGGACGGCGTGGTCGCCGGGACACGCAAGGACGGAAGCGGCGACACCCTCGAGGAGCTGCTGCGCGCGGACGGCTACGAGGTCGAGCGGCGCGTCGTGCCCGACGAGCGAGACCAGATCGCCGCGGCGATACGCGAGCTCGCGGCCGGCGCGCGTCTCGTCCTCACGACGGGCGGCACGGGGCTCGCGCCGCGTGACGTCACGCCCGAGGCGACCCGCGAGGTCCTCGACCGCGAAGCGCCCGGGATCGCGCAGGCTCTGCGGGCGGACTCGATCGCGAAGACGCCGCACGGCCTTCTCTCGCGCGGCACGGCGGGGGTCGTCGGCTCGGCGCTCGTCGTCAATCTTCCCGGCTCGCCCGGCGGCTGCCGCGACGGATTTGCGGTGCTGCGGCCGGCGCTCTCACATGCGCTCGAGCTCCTCGCCGACGACCCGACGGCGCACGAGCAGACGTGACCGCGGCCGGCCTGACGCCGCTGCCGGCGCGCTTCGCGCGGCTCGTGAAGATCGAGCACACCGTCTTCGCGCTTCCGTTCGCCTACGTCGGCGCGTTCCTCGCGGTGAACCGATCGCCGACCGCGCACGACCTCGTCTGGATCACGCTCGCGATGGTGGGCGCCCGCTCGCTCGCGATGGCGCTCAACCGGCTCATCGATGCCGGAATCGACGCGCGGAACCCGCGCACGGCCGGGCGCGAGATCCCGAGCGGCCAGCTGTCGAACGCGCAGGTCGTGCTCTTCTGCGCCGCCTCGCTCGCGCTCTTCCTCGTCGCCGTCTGGCAGCTGAACCATCTCGTCCGGTGGCTCTGGCCGATCCCGGTCGTGGGCTTCGTCGTCTATCCCTATCTCAAGCGCTTCACGTGGCTGTGCCACCTCTGGCTCGGTGCGGTTGATGGTCTTGCGCCCGTTGGCGCGTGGGTCGCGATCACCGGGAAGATGCCGTGGCAGGCGTGGACGATCGGCGCGGCCGTCGCCTTGTGGATCGCCGGTTTCGACTTCCTCTATGCGCTCTTCGACGAGGACGCCGACCGGCGCGAAAGCCTCCACT
>Ga0307374_10006432_pt1 | contig 18463 bp, 16 predicted proteins | sample OX3MG_FD_202532 | JGI IMG/M metagenome (GOLD analysis project Ga0307374, IMG submission 202532) | Soil microbial communities from Risofladan, Vaasa, Finland - OX-3 | ecosystem: Environmental > Terrestrial > Soil > Coastal area > Acid sulfate soil | place: Finland: Risofladan, Vaasa | collected...
ACCGTCGGGGCCCGACGGCCGCGACACGCTGGCCCAACTGCACCGTCGGGTCGAAGAGGCGGGCGTGATCGAACACGTGAGCTTCGTCGCTCCCCAGTGCCACCAGCTGCTCTCGACGTGGATGCGCGCGTCGGACGTCATGCTCGTGCCCTCGCGCACCGAGAGCTTCGGTCTGGTGGCGCTGGAATCCTCGGCCTGCGGCACGCCGGTCGTGGCGAGTGACGTCGGCGGGTTGATGACGTTGATCGAACCGGGGGTGACGGGATTCCTCTTGGGCGAACGCGATCCCCGGGTCTGGGCCGACGCCGTCGAGGTGGCGCTCGATCCCCAGAACGCGACCACGATGTCCAACGCCGCGGTCCTGCTCGCTCGGCGCTACACCTGGCGTTCGGCCGCGCGGTCCCTCGCCGACTTGACCGAGGAGTTGGCGCTCTCGGGGCTCGTTCGTTGCTGACGTGACTCGCGCTCCCCTCGGTGACGCGGACTCGGCCCAGCACCTGGATGAGATCGTGTCCTCGTGGGCGCATCAGTGGCACGCCAGTGCGCTGCTGGGGATTGAGCACCAGCCGTCACCCGATGACCGCGGACACTTCCATTGGCTCATTCGCTTGCGGGGCGAAGAGAAGGACGTCATCACCCTGTGGCTCTCGCTGCGACAGCGAACGGTCCACGTGGAAACGGAAGTGACGCCGGCGCCGGAAGAGAACCGCGAGACGTTGTATCACTACCTGCTGGTAAAGAACGCGGAGCTGCGCGAACTGCACCTCGCCATCGGACCGGAAGACGGCATCTACCTGATGTCACAGATTCCGATCGGTGAGGTGACGATTGAGCGACTGGACGAAGTCGTCGGCGCGACGCTTACCTACGTCGAGGAGATCTATCCGACCGCCATGGCGATGGGCCTCTCGTCGCTCTACCGCCGTCGAAGGAAACTTTCGTAACAACGCTGTAGCGTTCAGTCGTGGCGTACAAACTCATCATCATTGGCGGTGGACGATTGGGCTCGGCGCTCGCCGAGGGACTGGTGGACGCCAACTGGTCGGCGAGCAGCGACATAGCGGTCGTCGAAACGTCCGCGGAACAACGTGAGGTGTTGAATCAGCGACTCCCCGGGGTCGCGGTCCTGGCGTCACTCGAGATCGAACACGTGGACGACGCCAGTGGCGTGGTGATCTGCGTCAAGCCCGAACACGCCGAAGCCGTCGCTCGGATGGCGGGCGCGATGGGTGCGACACGACTTCTTTCAGTCGTGGCCGGACTGTCGACGGCGCGAATCGAGGCGACGCTCACCCTTCCCATCGCGGTGATTCGTTCGATGCCGAATATTGCGGTCCTCGTGCGAAAGGGCGTCAGTGCCATCGCCGGAGGCGCCCACGTCACCAAAGAAGACCTGGACTGGGCCGAGTCGATCCTCGGGGCCGTCGGCACGGTCGTTCGCGTGACCGAGCGCAACATCGACGCCGTGACCGGACTGTCCGGTCCGATGCCGGCCTACCTCTACCTCGTCGTCGAGGCGTTGATCGAGGCCGGAGTTCACCAAGGTCTCTCGCGCGACGTGGCCCACCAGCTCGTAGTAGGGACCTTCGAAGGATCGGCCGCCCTGCTCGTGTCGACCGGTGAGTCGCCCGAGGAGCTTCGCCATCAAGTCACGTCGCCGGGCGGCACGACTGCGGCCGGGCTGCGCACGCTGGAGAGTCGCGCCGTTCGTTCCGCGTTCATCGACGCCGTCGCCGCGGCCGCGGAGCGTAGTCGCCAAATGGGTCGCTGACGGTCCCTGTAGCGTACGAACATGGCGACCCCGCGTCTTCGAACGAGGAAACTCTCCGAACCGACCATCGCGCGCCTGCCGGTCTACCAACGCATCGCGGAGAGTTGGAGCGCCCGCGGTCTCAATCGAATCGACTCCCAACAGATCGGTGAACTGGCCGGCGTCACCGCCACGACCGTCCGACGCGACCTCGCCGGACTCGGCTCCTTCGGTACTCGCGGCGCCGGCTACGACGTCCGGGTGCTGAACGAGCGCATCGCCGAGGCGCTCGGTCACGACCGTCAATACGACGTGGTGGTGGTCGGTATCGGCAACCTCGGTCGCGCGCTCGTCAACTCGACGAACTTCTTAATTCGCGGAGCGCAGCTCGCCGCGCTCTACGACAACGATCCCGACGTCGTGGGCTCAACCATCGCCGGTCACGTGGTGAAATCACTCGAGGACCCGATCGTTGCGGCCACGGTCGCCGTTATCTGCGTGCCGCCGGACGCGGCCCAAGCGGTGGCCGATCGATTGGTGAACGCGGGAATCCACGCCCTGCTTAACTTTGCGCCGCAGGTCCTCAACGTGCCAATCGGCACCGCGGTGCACTACGTCGACTTCTCGATCGAGCTGCAGATTCTGATGTACCACCTCAACAACGGCACTGGACCGTTGGGCGGGGGATTGCTGCACTCGCTCGGCATTTCGACACCCACGACGTTGCGCGGCGCGCTGTGAGGGACGAGGTCGCGTCGTGGCATTGATCTCCGTCGGCATCGACCACGAGCACGCCTCCCTCGACCTCCTCGAACGGGCGAGCGTCCCGGAACACGGCTGGAGCAAGGTCCTTCGAACCCTGATGATCCAGCGCAACGTGCACGAGGCGGTCTTCGTGTCGACGTGCCTGCGTACCGAGGTCGTGGCGGTCATTGACCGGTTCCACGGCGCGATCGAAGAGATCACCCACACGCTCGCTGAGGCGACCGGACTGGCCCCGGAGACCTTCACCGATCACCTCACCGTGAACTTCGACCGCGACGTCGCCACCCATCTCTTCAGTGTCGCCTCCGGGCTCAAGTCAGTGGTGCCCGGTGAGTTCGAAGTGCTCGGTCAGTTGCGACGCGCGCTCGAATTGGCGATCGAGGAACAGACCGCCGGGCCGGAGATCACGGAACTGTTCCAGCGCGCGATCGCGTCGGGCCGGCGAGTGCGTAACGAGACACCGATCGCGCGGGGCAGTACGAGCTTCGCGCAAGCCTCGGTCATGATGGCGACCGACGACCTCGGCGTGAATCTTGACGGCGCGGACGTAATCATCATTGGAGCCGGTCAATTGGCCGGAGGTATCGCGCGCACGTTGCTCGATCGGCCTGCGCGGCTTCGTCGCATGACAATCTGCAATCGAACGATCGCGAGAGGCGAGCGACTCCGCGACGATCTCGCGGACCCGCGAGCGGTCGTCGGATCGCTCGCGGACGTCACGACGCTGATCACTTCGGCGCGCCTCGTGGTGGCGGCCGTCGAGGTGGCCGCGCCCGTCATCACTCGAAGTGACCTCGAGCGCTGTCGACAGGAGGTGCTCTTCGTCGACCTCGGACTCCCGCGAGCGATCGCGAGCGACGTGGCCGGGCTCGCCAACGTACGACGCATTGATATCGGCGACCTTCGCGAGCGGGTGGGCCAGGCGCTGGGCGATCGCCGGGACGCCGTCGAAGACGCTCAACGAATCGTCGCGGACGACGTCGAGAAGTACCTGAGCGACCAGCGCGCTCGCGGCGCCGCGGCGATCGTGAGTGAACTGCGCGAACTGTTCGATGAAGTGGTGGCCGGCGAAATGGCCCGGCGCGAGGGCGACTTGGAGGGCTTGACCCCGGAACAGCGCGACAAGGTGGCATCCATATTGCGTTCGGTCGTCGCCAAGATTGCGCATCGCCCGACCGTGGTCTTGAAAGAAGCGGCCGGTACCGATCAAGGGACGCGACTGAGCGAGGCCACGCGCACGCTCTTCGATCTATGAGCGAACTCCGTCTGGCGACCCGTCGATCGCCGTTGGCTCTCGTTCAGGCGTCCTTCGTTCAACACCGACTTCGGGAACTCGGCGTGGAATCAGTGTTGGTGCCGCTCGAGACCCGGGGCGATCGCCAAGCGGACGTGTCCCTCGATGAACTCGGTGCCCAAGGCGTCTTCGCCGTCGAGGTTCAACGAGCCGTCTTGAACGGTGACGCCGACGTGGCGATCCACAGTGCCAAAGACTTACCGAGCACCACCCCCGACGGCCTCTCGCTGTCGTGCGTGCCGCAGCGACTGGACGCCGCCGACGTTCTGATCGGACGATCACTCGCGGGCCTGGGACCGGGTGCCACGGTCGCGACCGGTTCGCCTCGGCGGCGCGCGCTCCTCCTCGAACGACGACCGGACCTGCGGGTGGTGGGTCTTCGCGGCAACATGGCGACGCGCTTCGCCGCCGCGGGTCGCAGCGACGTCGACGCGGTCGTGGTGGCCGCGGCGGCGGTCGAACGACTAGAACGGAACGACCTGATCGCCGAACGCCTCGACACTGAGTGGTTCGTGCCCCAGGTCGGCCAAGGAGCGCTGGCACTCGAAGTGCGCGACGGCGACGACGCGACCGCGCGGGTATTGGCGCCGCTCAATCGACGAGACGCCCTGACGACCTTGGTGGCGGAGCGAGCGTTCTTGAAAGAGCTCGGGGCCGGCTGCGCGGTGCCCTGCGGCGCCTACGCCACGGTGTCGGGCGACACGACGACGCTGCGCGGCGTCATGTTGAGCGTCGATGGTGCGGTCAGTGTGCGCTCCGTTCGCCAGGGCGACGACCCCTACGCTCTCGGGCTCGCCCTGGCGCTCGAACTCCGCGACGAGAAGGGCGGCGGTGCGCTGGCCGGTTGGCTGCGAACCTCGTGAACGTCGTCGTGACCCGAGAGGCGGGCAAGAACGATCCGCTGCGGGCGTGGCTCCCACCGGAGGCGGCCGTGACCGAGGTTCCGCTGACGACGACGACGTACTTTGAACTCGACGCCGTGCGCGCGGCTCTCGAGGAGTCGCCCGGGCACGGGACGTATCGCTCGTTGGTCGTGACGAGCGAGCGCAGCGTCGATTACGTCGAGATGGCCCTTCGTGCCTCGGCGCCCGACGTCGAAGTCTTCAGCGTCGGGCCCACGACCGCGAGCGCTTTGGGGAATCGCGGCGTGAGTGTTCACCAACAAGGTGAGGGCTCGGCCGACTCGCTCGCGCCGCACATCGCGCGAGGTCCGGTGTTGTTGCTCGGCGCGAGGTCGATGCGCGAAGAACTGGGCGCCGTGTTGCGTGAGAAGGGTCTCGCGGTCGTGGCGATCGCGTGCTACGAGACCGTTGGCGCGCAATTGGACCGGAGCGAAAAAGAGACGCTGCGTCATGCCGACGTTCTCTTCATCGGCGCGCCGTCAGCCTGGGCGGTCGCGCGCGAGAACGTGGCGCCCGATACCTGGGTCGTCGTTCCCGGTGCCTCGACCGGCGCGGTGGTCGGTGTCGATCATCCGCGAGTAATCGAAGGATGGGGACCGCAACTTCGAACCCGGCTGGCCGAACTCACGATTTAGCCGGAAGCGGCTCATTCGCGCTGTCCTAGGGTGGGAGCGTGTTTCCTACCGAACGACCTCGCCGGCTTCGACGCACCCCGGCCCTGCGTCGCCTCGTCGCCGAGACCAACCTCGCGCCGGATGACTTCGTCGCGCCGCTCTTCGTCGCCGAAGGACTTGGCGAGGCGCGCGAGATCTCGTCGTTACCGGGTCAGTTCCAGCACACGGTCGATTCACTCCGCCAAGAGGTTAAAGAGTTGGTGCGCGTCGGCGTGGGTGGCGTCATCCTCTTTGGCGTTCCCTCGACGAAGGACGAACTCGGCAGCGGTGCCTGGGACCCTCAGGGCATCGCGCAATTGGCGATTCGAGCGTTGCGCGACGAGTTCGGAGATGCGCTCGTGGTGATGGCTGACCTGTGCCTCGACGAATACACCCGACACGGTCACTGCGGCGTCCTTCGCACCGACGGCACGGTCGACAACGACGCGACGCTCGAACTCTACGGTAGGGTCGCCGTGGCCCAGGCCGAAGCCGGGGCGTCGGTCGTCGCGCCGAGCGGCATGATGGACGGTCAGGTGGGCGCCATCCGGGGTGCCCTCGACGAAGCCGGATTCGACGAGACGATCATCATGGCCTACGCGGCGAAGTTCGCCAGTGGCCTCTACGGACCGTTCCGCGACGCGGTCGGTGTCGAGATCATCGAGGGCGGTGATCGCAAGGGCTACCAGCAGGATTACCGCAATCGGCGCGAGGCGCTTCGTGAGGCTCGCGCCGACGTTGAGCAGGGCGCGGACATCGTCATGGTGAAGCCGGCCATGTCCTATCTCGATGTGGTGAGCGACCTGCGTCGCGAACTCGACGTGCCGCTGTGCGCCTATCACGTCAGTGGCGAGTACGCCATGGTGAAGGCCGCCGCGGCCAACGGATGGATTGACGGCCCGGCCGTCGCCCTCGAGCAGTTGACGGCCGTGCGGCGCGCCGGGGCGGACTTCGTCTTGACCTACTTCGCTGGCGAGTTGGCCACGGAGCTTGCGCGTTGACCTCATTGAATGAGGCGTGGTTCGACCGGGCGCAAAAGGTCCTCCCGGGCGGCGTCGACTCGCCGGTGCGGTCGTTCCGCTCGGTCGGCGGCACTCCTTACACCGTCGTCCGAGGGGCCGGCGCCTACGTCGAAGACGTTGACGGGTCGCGCTATCTCGACTTCGTCCAGTCCTACGGCGCGTCCCTGCTCGGCCACGCGCATCCCGCGGTGGTGGCAGCCCTGCGCGAGGCGGTGGGGCAGGGAACCACCTTCGGAGCGCCGACCCCCGGCGAGGTCGTGCTGGCCGAGGTCATGACGACGCGCGTGCCGGGACTGGAACAGGTGCGGCTCGTGTCTTCGGGCACCGAAGCGCTGATGAGCGCGGTGCGCCTGGCCCGGGGCGTCACCGGACGCGACAAGATCGTGAAGTTCGACGGTTGCTATCACGGACACTCCGACGCGTTACTAGTGGCCGGCGGGAGCGGCGTCGCTCAGATGGGGCTACCGGGCTCGGCCGGCGTCACCGCCGGCGCCGTGAGTGACACCCTCGTCGCCCCCTACAACGAAGTCCCGGCGCTCGACGAATCCGTCGCGGCGGTGCTCGTCGAACCGGTCGCGGCCAACATGAATCTCGTCGCACCGAGCACCGGATTTTTGCGGGGGTTGCGCGCGGAATGCTCGCGTGTAGGCGCGTTGTTGATTTTTGACGAGGTCATCACCGGGTTTCGCCTGGCCTTCGCCGGTGCCGAAGAGTACTTCGGTGTGCGGCCCGACATGTGGTGCTTCGGCAAGGTCATCGGCGGGGGACTACCGGTGGGCGCCTTCGGAGGAACGAGCGAGATGATGGCTTCGCTCGCGCCCCTCGGTCCGGTCTACCAAGCTGGCACTCTGTCGGGGAACCCGCTCGCGACGGCTGCGGGCGCGACCGTCTTGAATATGGTGACGCCCAGTGACTACGAGGAACTCACGCAACGGGTGGTCACCTTCGCGGCGGACCTCGAAGCGGCCGTCGCGTCGAGCGGACTGGTGGGTCGATGTCCCACGCAAGGTCCCCTGATGGGGCTCTACCTTTCGCGAGATCCATTCGAAGCGCCGAAGAACTTCGGCGAAGCGAAGGTGCTCTGCGAGAACGGACTGTATCGAGCGTTCTTTCACGCGATGCTCGAGCGCGGCGTGGCGTTGGCACCCGGCGCCTACGAGATTCTCTTCGTCTCTCTGGCCCACAGTGCGGACGATCTCGCCGCTACCGTGCACAAAGCGGCCGAGGCCGCGCAGGTCGCGGCGCGATCATGAGTACGCCGCTACGCAGTGACGGGTGGTCGGTGCAGCCGAGCTTCGTTCCCAATGGGGCCGTGACGCCCGTCACGCTCCTGATGGACGAGAACGCCCTGACCCAGTTGGCCGGCGAGCCGGCCGTGGCCTGGCAGACACCGTGGACGGAACTGTCGAACATCCAAATCGTGCGCTTCGCGCGCTCGATGGCGCTCTTCGCGACGGCCGCCGGTGTTCGTTACTGCTGGCGCAACTCCAGCCGGTCCGACTTCGAGGCACTACGGACGATCGTCCTCGAGCACGGTGGCGTAGTGGCGCGCCATCGCCGCCGCGCCGGGGTCTACAGCGTCGCGGTCATCGTGTTGCTGGCGGCGCTGGCCGGCGGCATTGGCTCGTGGCTCTATCGCAACTCATCGGGTTCCCACGAACTCACCGACACGCGCCAGGTGAACCTCACCTTGAAGGACCTCCCTACGGGCTGGTATCCGGCGGCGGCGCCCGATACCTCGGTGCTGTCGTATCTCTTCTCCGCGCCCGGCAAGGTCGAAACGCCGTCGACGACGCCCACCAAGAGTCCGAAGAAGCCGAACCCGGTGTTCACCACGATCACCGCGGACTTCGCCAAGTGCCTCGGCGTCTCGCCCCAACGTGACCGCGTGTACGGCGCGGCGGGGCAACAGCCGGACTATCAGATCTCCTCGAAGATCTTCGAATCCCCGTCCTACGGAGGGATCGAAGTGGTCTCGACGGCGCAGTACTACCGAACCACCACGATGGTGCACCGTGACACGCGCGAGATGTCACGCCAGAGCTTCGGAACCTGTTTCGTCGCCACCAACGTCGAGCTCGTCGGCGCCGTCCTCGGTGTGAAGGTGCCGAGCAATGACGTCGGATCGAACTATCGACCGGTCACGTTCTTGCGGGGATGGTCGCGCGGGGGTGAATCACCGATGTCCCTGTCCAACGTGCCGGGCACTCCGCATCTCGTCATGGTCGAGATCACTCGCGGCCACTACGAGGTGACCCTCGGCGTCCTCGTCAATCAATGGCCCCAGTCCGAGACGTTCATCACCGCCCTGACCAGTACCTTGTTGTCGCGAACCGTGTCGCCGACGTCAAAGCCCGTGTAACGCCCTAGTCGCAATTTTCCACGACGAGTGCGAAGCTCTCTCGAGCCGCGTCGTCATCACATCGGAAGAACGTCACTCTTTGAACTCTGGGCGCCCAGCAACATGGTGTAGGCGCGTTCGGGGATAACGTCGGCCAACCGCAGCAGCGCGCGATAACCAATCTCGGCCGGGCCATTTTTGTCGTTGCGCATGAGGTTCGCCATGATGGCGAGCAGTTCGTTCATCAACGGCTCGACGCGTAGCCCGACGCCCACGCACGCGGAGAGGATCTTCGGCTCCGAGATGATCCGCACGAAGGCCCGCGCGACTTTGAAGTAGTCACCGTAGGCCGACTCGAGTCGCTCGTCGTAGAGTCCGAGGAGCGAGGGGTTGCCGGCGAGCAGGGCCTCGGCGACGACCGCGGCGGCGATCCTTCCCGTCTCGTAGCCGTAGGCGATCCCCTCGCCGTTGAACGGGTTCACCGTGCCGGCGGCGTCACCGATGGTGAGCGTATTGGGACCAGTGCGCGGCCCGAGGGCGAGGCCCATCGGGAGGCGCCCGCCGGTCGCCGGCCCGCAACAGCTCTGGTCATTGAGTCCCCACGCGTCGGCCGTTTGGGAGACGAAGTACTCCTGAAGCTTGGTGGTGTTGACGCCCTTCCACGCCCCGCCCGTCGAAAGCAGTCCCACACCGACGTTGACGCGCCCGTCCCCGAGCGGGAAGATCCATCCGTAGCCCGGAACCACCTCGCCCTTGGGGTCCCGGATGTCCAGGTGTGAATCGATCCACGGTTCGTCGTGTCGATCGCTGGTGTAGTAACCGCGCAGCGCCATGCCCATCGGCCAGGACTTGTTGCGGACCGTGCCGAGCTCTCGCCCGAGACGTGAGTTCTGACCGTCGCCGACGACGAGGTACCTCGCGCGAATCTCAGCGACGTCGTCGCCCTTGACGAGCACCCCGGCGGCGCCCTTCAGAGATCCCTCCGGGGCGTCGGTGGGCTCCAGGAGAGCCACGGCCTCGACCCCGTTGAGGAGCGTCGCTCCCAGGCTTTGAGCGCGCTCGGCGACCAGACCGTCAAGATTGAAACGGGTGATCGTGTAGCCGTAGTTCGGAAAAATTGGGTGTTCCGGCCAGTCCATCTCGAGCGAGGCCCCGAAGCCGAAGGCCCGCAGACCGTTGAATTTGTGCCCGTGGGCCTTAAGCGAATCCTCGAGGCCCATCTCCTGGAGTTGGTAGACCGAACGCGGCGTCAGCCCGTCGCCGCAGGTCTTCTCGCGCGGAAAAAGTTTCTTCTCGATCAAACAGACCGACCAGCCGGCCTCGGCCAACCAGTACGCGCAGGCCGAGCCGCTCGGTCCGGCGCCGACAATCGCGACGTCGTAGACGCTCGGTGTTGCTACGACTTCACGCAGGCTCGTCACTGGAACAGCCTACGAGGTTCACGTCAACGCCCCTCGGCCGAAGGGGTCGAAGCAGTCTGGTAGAAATGATGTCCGTGGACCAGTACTTACCAATACTGGGGCTCCTGATTCTCGGAGTGCTCTTCGGTGCGGGTTCGCTTGTGATGTCAGCGTTGCTGGCGCCTCGGAAGCGACCCTCAGACGCGAAGTTGGCACCGTACGAGTGTGGGATTGTCCCCGAAATCGAGCCGCCACAGCGCTTTCCCGTTCGGTTCTACTTAGTCGCCATGATCTTCGTGATCTTCGACATTGAAGTCGTCTTCATGTATCCCTTTGCCGTTGTCTTTCGTCAACTCGGACTGTTCGGACTCATCGAAGTACTGGTCTTTTCCCTTACCGTGTTCGGGGCGCTGCTCTTCTTGGTCTCCGAGGGCGCGCTCTCGTGGGGACCGGTGAAGCATCTGGTCGCCGGGATGCCGTCGCGCACCAGTTCGTCGACGATTGTTCGGATCAACTCCGACTCCGACCAGGCGGCCTAGCGGTGGCCTTAGAGGATCTCCAACACAACTTTCTGACCGGACCGTTGGAGGACATTGTTCGCTGGGCCCGTCGCGCTTCGGTGTGGCCGGCCTCGTTCGGTCTGGCCTGTTGCGCCATTGAGATGATGGCGACCGGCGGTGCCGACTTCGACATTGCGCGCTACGGCATGGAGGTCTTTCGCAACTCCCCGCGACAGGCCGACCTCATGATCGTCGCCGGCCGCGTGAGCCAAAAGATGGCCCCGGTCCTTCGCCAGGTCTACGACCAGATGATGGAGCCCAAGTGGGTCATCTCCATGGGCGTGTGCGCGTCGACCGGGGGACTGTTCAACAACTACGCCATTGTCCAGGGCGTCGACCAGATCGTGCCGGTCGACGTTTACGCACCGGGCTGTCCGCCGAGCCCCGAGACCCTGATGCACGCGATTCTCACATTGCACGAGCAGATTCGCACGGGCGAGATCATGAAGCGTCGTCACGAGGGTCGCCCCGTTCACCTCGACGGCACTCCGGAACTCTGGACCCCCGAGGTCCCTGTCGCTGTGAGGGTAGGCACACCGAAGTGACCTCCCTGTCGTCCACGGCCCCCCCGGGCGTTGTAACCAGCGAGGGTCTCGCCGCGGACCTGTGCTGTTTTCCTACGCCGGATCAATACTTCGACCTGGTCTCGTCGTTTCGCGACGACGACTTCGAGATGTGCGTCGACCTCTGCGGCGTGGACTACCTCGAGCACTTCGATCGGTGGCTGCCTGATCGCATCGACGCCACGCGATTCGAGGTCGTGGTCAACCTACTCAGCCTGTCGAAGAAGGAACGCGTTCGAGTGCGCGTCCAGGCCGGCGACGACGCGGCCGAAGTCCACTCGCTGTTCGCTCTGTACCCCGGGACCGAAGCCATGGAGCGCGAGGTCTTCGACCTCTTCGGAATTCTCTTCACGAACCACCCCGACCTGACGCGAATCTTGATGCCCGAAGAGTGGGAGGGTCATCCGCTACGCAAGGACTACGGCGCCGGACGGGTTCCCGTGCAGTTCAAAGAGTCACCCGGTCCGCGATGAGTGAGCCCATCGTGCGCGCCGCCGAACGGCTCGATATCCTCAGCGCGGAGACCTCCGAAGGCGCCCAGGAACTGCAGCGGCGCACCGCCACCCACGTCGACGAACTGAGCCGCGAGGTCGGCGCGGTCCTTCGTCTCGACGGACTGACCCTCGATCCGACGTCGATCGACATGGACCGCCGCGATGACGAAACCATGATCATCAACATGGGTCCGTCGCACCCCTCGACCCACGGGGTCCTGCGACTGATGCTCGAACTGGACGGGGAGTTCGTACTGCGCACGAAACCGGTGATCGGCTACCTGCACACCGGCATGGAGAAGACCGGCGAAGAGTTGAGCTACGTCCAGGGTGCGACCAACGTGACGCGGATGGACTACCTCAGTCCGGTGATCAACGAACTCTGTTATTCCATGGCCGTCGAGAAGCTGCTGGACATCGAGGTCCCCGAACGCGCGGTGTGGATCCGCATGCTGATGAGCGAATTGAACCGAATTTCGTCGCACCTGGTGTGGATGGCGACCAACGGCATGGACCTCGGGGCGTCGTCGATGATGATCTACGGACTGCGCGAGCGCGAATTGATCCTGGCCTTCTTCGAGAAGACGGCGGGGCTGCGACTCAATTTGAACTACGTGCGACCGGGCGGGGTCGCCGCCGATTTGCCCGACGGCTGGCAGGACGACGTGCTCGTGATCTGCGACACCATCTTCGCGCGCACCTTCGAGTACGACGAGCTGTTGACCGGTCAGCCGATCTTCCGCAATCGAATGATCGGCGTGGCGCCGCTCGCCGCCGAAGAGGCGCTGGCCCTCGGGGTCACCGGACCGCTGCTTCGATCGACCGGCGTCGCGTGGGACCTGCGTCGCGCAATGCCGTACCTGGCCTACGACCAGGTGGAGTTCGACGTCATCGTGGGTACCTTCGGCGACAACTTCGACCGCTACGCCATCCGACTGAACGAGATCCGCGAGTCGATTCGCATCGTGCGCCAGTGCATCGACCTGATGCCGAGCGGCGACTACCGCAGCCAGGACCCCAAGGTCACGCCGCCGCCGAGGGCGCGCATCGGTGAGTCCATGGAGGCTCTGATCCACCACTTCAAGCTCTTCACCGAGGGCTTCCAGGTGCCGCCCGGGGAGGTCTACACGGCGGTCGAATCACCGCGCGGCGAATTGGGCTGTTACATCGTGTCCGACGGCACGGCCAAGCCCTATCGCCTGCACGTGCGCGCCCCGAGTTTCGTCAACCTCCAAGCCGTCTCGTTGCTGATGCGCGGGGGATCGATGTCCGACACCATCACGGTCATCTCCACCATTGACCCGGTCATGGGCGAGGTCGACCGGTGAGTCACTTTCGCGTCGACATTCGCCAGCGGGCCGAAGAGGTACTGGCGCTGTATCCGAGACCACGCTCGGCCATGCTGCCGTTACTGCACCTGGCCCAAGAACAGGACGGCTACGTCAGTGACGAGGGGATCGCCGAAGTGGCCGAGCTCACCTCGACGACCCCGGCCGACGTGCGCGGCACCGCGCTCTTCTACGACATGTTTCACCTCGAGCCCGTCGGCCGCTACGTCGTCGGCGTGTGCACGAACATCGCCTGTTTACTGGCCGGCGGCGACGAACTACTCGAGCATGCCAGCGCCTCCCTCGGCTGTGCGGTCGGCGCGACCTCCAGTGACGGACTGTTCACGTTGGAAGAGACCGAGTGCCTGGCCGACTGCAACTACGCGCCGTGCGTGCAGGTGAACCATCGCTACGTGCGAACGACGACGCCCGACGCCTTTGACGCGGTCGTGGCGGAGTTACGGGCCGGGAAGTTGGATCACGCCGTCCCACACCACGGCACCCTGATTCGCGTGCGACGCGCCGGCGGACTTCGCGCGCCGCGCGCCGAGGTGGCGGCCGAGCGCGCGGCGGCCGTCGCGGCCCGCGAAAAGCGCGTCGCCAAGGAGACGAAGTAGTGGCAACCTTGACCGCTCCTCGAATCGTCCTGTCACGCGCGCAGTACGCCGATTCGCACACTCTGTCGCGCTACCTGGCGACCGGCGGGTACGTCGGACTGCGTAAGGCGCTCAAAATGTTTCCCGAGGCCGTCGCCAGCGAAGTCGATCAGGCGTCGCTGCTCGGTCGCGGCGGCGCCGGATTCCCGGCCGGTCGCAAGTGGTCGATGCTGCGCAAGGCGCCGATCTCGTATCTCGTGGTGAACGGTGATGAGTCCGAACCGGCCACCTTCAAGGACCACCTGTTGCTCGAACTCGATCCCCACCAGTTGGTCGAGGGCGTCATCATCGCGGCCTACGCGCTGCAGGTCTCGGCGGTCTATATATTCGTGCGCGGTGAGTTCGCCCTCGGTCTCGAGCGCGTGCAACAGGCCGTCAACGACGCCTACGAACACGGAGCGCTGGGCCAGAACATCTTCGGATCGAAGTTCTCCATCGACGTTGTCGTGCACCCGGGTGCCGGCGCGTACATCTGCGGCGAAGAGACCGCGTTGATCGAAGCCCTGGAGGGCAAGCGCGGCTTCCCCCGGATCAAGCCGCCGTTTTTTCCGGCGGTCGCCGGCCTCTACGGTGAGCCGACGGTGGTCAACAACGTCGAGACGATGTCGAACCTGCCGTGGATCATCAACAACGGCGGCGCGGCCTTCGCCGCCTTGGGCGGTGGTCGCTCGACGGGCACGCGACTCTTCGCGCTCGCCGGACGGGTGAACAACCCCGGGGTCTTCGAGATCGAGATGGTGAAGAACACCTTCCGGGACCTGATCTACGACCCCCAACTGGGCGGTGGCGTGATCAACGACATGAAGATCAAGGCAATCATTCCCGGCGGCGTCTCGGCCCCGTGGTTCGGTCCCGAACTACTGGACCTGCCCCTCGGACAAGACGAGGTCGCCGAAAAGGGGTCGATGCTCGGCTCGGGTTCGATCGTCGTCATGGACGAGACGACGTGCGTCGTGCGCGCGGCGTGGCGGATCACGAAGTTCTTCGCTCGTGAATCCTGCGGTCAGTGCACGCCCTGCCGCGAGGGTTCCGGATGGATCGAGCGCGCGATGTTCCGACTGGAACACGGCGGCGGTCGCCTGGAGGACATCGATCTGTTGCTCGATCTCTGCGACAACATCGCCCCCGGTCTCACGTGGCCGCCGCAGCAAACGACGATCTGCGTGTTGGGTCCTTCCATCCCGTCATCGGTGCACTCGGCGATCCAGATGTTCCGCGACGACTTCGTCGAGCACGTGACGAACGGCGGGTGCCCCCATGACTGACGTGATTCGCGCGACGGTGACGATCACGGTGAACGGCCGATCGATCGAGGCGACACCGGGTGAACTCCTGATTGAAGCGGCCGAGCGCGCCGGGACCTACGTGCCGCGCTTTTGCTACCACCCACGCATGGAACCGGTGGGCATCTGTCGCATGTGTCTCGTCGAAGTCGACTCCCCGCGGGGCGCGACCTTGCAGCCGGCGTGCTACTTGAAGGTCAATGACGGCATGAACGTCGTCACCGACTCCGAGAAAGTGAAGAAGGCCCAGGACGGTGTTCTCGAGTTCCTCCTCGCCAATCACCCGCTCGACTGCCCGGTCTGTGACAAGGGCGGCGAATGTCCGCTGCAGGATCAGACGCTGGCGCACGGTTCCGGCGAGACGCGATTCATCGAAGAGAAACGTCACTTCGTCAAGCCCGTCGAGATTGGCGCGCTGGTCCTGTTGGACCGTGAGCGTTGCATCCAGTGCGCACGCTGCACCCGTTTCGCGGCCGACGTCGCCGGTGACGCGCAGATCGCGTTCGCCGGTCGCGGTGACCTCATTGAAGTAGCCACGTCGCCGTCCCAGCCCTTCGACTCGATCTTTTCGGGCAACACGGTACAGATCTGCCCGGTCGGCGCGCTGACCGCCAAGCCCTATCGCTTCAACGCCCGGCCGTGGGACCTTGAGCAGATTGAGAGTACCTGCACGACCTGCGCCGTCGGTTGCCGCCTGGCGGTGCAGTCCTCGGGCAACCGTCTGACGCGCGTGCTGGGCGTCGACAGCGAGCCGGTCAATCACGGATGGCTCTGCGACAAGGGACGCTTCACGCTCGAGTCGATCGACGCCAACGAAACGTCGCTCGACCCCTTGAGCGCGGCGACCCGGATCACCGAACCGCTCGTGCGACGAAATGGCAACCTCGTCGCGGTCGGCTGGGGCGAAGCCCTGGAAGCCGCGGCCGAGATCTTGCGTCGGGCCGCCGCGATTCCCAACGGACTCGGCGCCATCGGCGGAGCGGCCCTCACGAACGAGGGTGCCTTCGCCTGGGAGCGGTTGCTGCGAGGTGTGTTGGGCACGGAACACGTCGACGCGCAATACGGCGACGGCCTCGACGGTTCGCTCCTCCAGGCGCTGCCGCGCGCGACGATCGACGACGCCGCAAAGGCCCGCGTCGTCGTCACGATGACCGGTGACCTACGAGAAGAGCTCCCGATTCTGTTCCTTCGACTTCGCGAGAGCGTCGTGCGCTACCAGCGCTCCATGGTGGAACTGGCCTTCGGGGCCAGCGCGCTGCGCTCGGTCGCCGACGTCTCTTTGCCCGTTCGACCGGGCGAGGCCCATCTCGTCGCCCTGGCGCTCGGTGACGGCGCCCTCCCGCACGGCGTCGTGTTCACTCAGGGCGAGCTCGACGAGGCGCGACACCAGATCGGCGAGGACGGCGAGGGCGTGGTCTTCGTGGTCGGTCGACCCAACGTCGCGGAGTCGGCCGTAGTCGTCGAACGCGCGATTCGAGTGTTGGCGACGCGGTTCCCGCGAGCCACGTTCCTGCCGGCCCTGCGCCGCGCCAACGTCATGGGCGCGCTCGACATGGGGCTGGCTCCGAAGCTTCGACCGGGACGAGGATTCGACGGCCAGAGCATCGGACGCGACACCGCGGCCCAGCTCGAAGCACTTCGCGCCGGTGAACAGACGGCGCTCTTGATGTTGGGCGGTTGCCTGTTGGGCAACGTGCTCGACGTGGTCGCGGCGCGCGAGGCCCTGGAGCGGGCGGACGTCGTCGTCGTCACGGGTCACGGCGGCGCGTCACTCGCCTACGCCGACGTCGTACTGCCGGCCGCGGTGCAACACGAACGATTGGGAACCGTCACGAATATTGAAGGTCGCGTCACGGCGGTCGCGCCGAAGATCGTCGCTCCCGGGTCGGCGTGGCCCGACGTCGCCATCGCCTCCGAACTAGCCGAGGAGCTCGGTCGCAGCATCGGGCTCTCGTCGATCGAGCAGGCGGCCAAGACCATCGAAGAGACCACGGGCTACCCGGCGCTGTCGGTCCTGAACGACTCGACGAGCGACGGGGTCGTCGTGGGCGACCTCGCCGAGCGCTCCGCGCGCCGACCGCTGGACCCGATGGCCTTTCCCGGTATCCGATCGACCGAAGCCGTCGGTCTCGGGGCCAACGCGGGGACCACGTTCCTGGCCGACGTGGCGTCGACGTCGGCGACCTCGGCGGCCACACTCGGTGACCTCGTCGACAGCGCCAAGCTCGAGGTCCCACTCGCCGACGCGTACTCCTTGCGGGTCAATCTCAGTCGTCGTTTGTACGACAACGGCATCGCCGTGCAGGGTTCGCCGTCCTTGGCCACCTTGAAGGCCGTGAGCGTGCTACACCTCAATCACTTCGACCTCGATCGACTGGGTGTCGTCACCGGCGACGTGGTCGGCGTGAGCGGTCCGCGTGGTTCGATTCGTCTGCCGGTCGCGTTGAATGACGCGGTGCCGCGAGGGGTGACTGAGATCGCCTTTGGTTCATTGAACGAAGAAGGCGACGACGTCATACGGCCGATCCTCGACGGTGGCGGCGTCATCGCCAAGGTCCGCTTGGAGACCGAGTGAGTTGGCTCGCCACGACCGATCCGCTGTTCACGAACGGCGGGCACGTGGGCCTCGCCATAATCGTCATCGTCGTGGTGAAGATGCTGTTGGGTCTCGGACTCTTGATGACCTCGGTGATCCTGATGATCTGGTTCGAGCGCAAGGCCATCTCGGACATGCAGAGTCGCATCGGACCCCAGCGCTGGGGACCGTTCGGACTGCTCCAGACCCTGGCCGACGGTTTGAAGTTGATCCTGAAAGAAGACCTCATCCCTTCCGAGGCCGATCGCACCGTCTTCAAGTTGGCACCGTTCCTCGTACTCGTACCGGCCATCATCACCTTCGGTCTGGTACCGATCGGCGGGACGTTGACCATCGCCGGTCACACCGTCTTGCTCCAGGTCGCGAATCCGCCGATGGGGATCTTGCTCCTCCTCGCCATGTCGGGCATCTCGGTTTACGGCGTCATGCTGGCCGGCTGGTCCTCGGGCTCGAAGTACCCGTTGCTCTCGTCGGTTCGCGCGAGCGCCCAGATGATCAGTTACGAAGCGGCCCTCGGGATGACCATCGTGACGGTGGTACTGGTGACCGGATCGCTCTCGGTGCACTCCATCGTGACCTCACAAGCCGACGGCGTCTGGCATTGGAATCTGATCCGCCTGGGCGTCGTGCCCTTCGTGGTCTTCGTCATCGCCATCACCGCGGAGTTGAATCGACCGCCTTTTGACGTCGTGGAAGCCGAGAGCGAACTGGTGGGCGGTTTCCACACCGAGTACTCCTCGTTCCGCTTCGCCATCTTCTTCTTGGCCGAGTACATGAACACGATCACCATGTCGGCCATTATCGTGACGCTCTTCCTCGGGGGACCGGCCGGCTGGGCGCCGAACGTGGCGCACTT
>Ga0307374_10006434_pt1 | contig 18457 bp, 12 predicted proteins | sample OX3MG_FD_202532 | JGI IMG/M metagenome (GOLD analysis project Ga0307374, IMG submission 202532) | Soil microbial communities from Risofladan, Vaasa, Finland - OX-3 | ecosystem: Environmental > Terrestrial > Soil > Coastal area > Acid sulfate soil | place: Finland: Risofladan, Vaasa | collected...
CTTGCTGGGCGAAGATGGCCGCCTGATCGAAGCGCATCGCCGTTCTGTGAGTCGCGCGCTCGCTGAGCTCGAACGCTACGCGCTTTCCCGGCAACGAGGCGGCAGCGAATGGGTCGTCACGGAAAACCTCGTCGCCGCGCGTTTTGATCACGTCGCCGCCCGGCCGTCACAAAGCAGCGCGGAAGACGGCTACGGCCCCGACCCGCATCTCCATACTCACGTCGTCATCGCGAACATGACGCGGCGACCAGACGGAGCGTGGCGTGGCCTCGATCCAGTCGAGATCTATCGCTCGCAGACCTTCGCGACTGCGGTTTATCGGTCCGAGCTTGCGCGCGAGGTCGAAAGCCTCGGCTATCGGATTAACGTTACGGGCGCGGACGGCCGCTGGGAACTCGACGGCTACACGCGCGAGCAAGTACTGGCGTTCTCGCGGCGGCGCCAGGATATCGAGGAGGAGCTCGCGCGGCAGGGGCTGAGCGGCGCCGCTGCGGCGCAGAACATCGCGCATCAGACGCGCGGAAGAAAGGACCTTCGTGACGAGCAGAGTCTCAAGACCGAATGGCGGATGCGCGCGCGGGAATACGGAATCAGCACCGAGCGCGTCGCATCGGTTGCCAACACTCGGGGAGTTCCGGCTTTCGGCACGATAGAAGCGGTCGCCGACGCAGTCCGCTTGAGCGCGGCACATAACACGGAACGCGAAGCTGTCATCGATCGCCGCGCTCTGGAAGCGGCCGCATTGCAGAACCTGATGGGCGCGGCGGGCCTCGATCAAGTGCGCGCCGTGAGCCAGCGCCACGAACAAGCCGCCGAATTGATCCAGGTCGGAAATGCGGTCAACGCCCCGCAAGGCGCATACACCACTCCAGAGATGGTGGCCCTCGAAACAGAGAACATAGCGCTGATGCGCTCCGGTTTGCGCAACGCTTCGGCGATCGCGCAACGCGATCGAGTGAAGGCGTGGGCGGAAAGGCGAGGCCTTCTGCCCGATCAAGCCGAGGCCGCCGAAGTAACGCTCTGTGCGACTGATTGGGTCACGGTCATCGAGGGACGCGCTGGCAGCGCGAAAACTACTACCGTCGGCGCGATCAAGGAGTTTGCCGCCGAGCAAGGCTATCTTGTCCGCGGCTTCGCGCCGACCACTCGCGCGGTCAAAGCGCTTTCTGAAGCCGGGTTGCCATCGCGAACGGTTGCCGGCCTGCTGGAAAATCCGATCGAAGCCGCGCGCAAGGAGCTTTGGTTCATCGACGAGTCGAGCCTGCTCGCGACTCGGCAGGTAAACGGGCTTTTGCGGAAGGCGCGCGATGCCGAAGTTGAACGAATCGTTTTCGTCGGCGACCAGCGCCAACACCACGCGATCGAAGCGGGGCGGCCGATCCATCAGATGCAGCGCGCGGGTATGGTCACCGCGCGTCTGGAGACGATTCGGCGGCAGCGTGATCCGAATCTGCGCCAGTCCGTCGTACATGCGTCTGCGGGCAAGATTTCGGAAGCGCTCGCAGTGCTCGATCGTCGCGGCGATATCCGCGAGGCCGGTAACGCCGCCGAACGCTACCGCGCAATCGCAGCCGAGTATGTGGCCGCTCATCGCGCGGCAGAGCGGGTGCTAGTCGTCAGTCCGGCGAACGAGGAGCGCCGGGCACTGAATGCCGAGATTAGGGCGGCGCTCAAGCAGGCCGGCATTATCAGCGGCCCAGACATCGAGCAGACCATTCTCGTGGGGCGCGATTTGACCCGGCAGCAGCGCGGGCGCGCACACAATTACGAAACCGGCGACGTGATCCGATTCACGCGCGGCAGCAGACGGCTCGCGCTCGAGAAGGACACGTACGCGACTGTCGAGAACGTGGACCGCGCGCGGCACCGCCTAACCGTCAGAACGTCCGACGGGCGGGCGGTCGAGTATTTTCCGTCACGCCTTACCGGCGTCGGACTGTTCCGTACCGAGCGGCGCGCGTTTTCGTCCGGAGAGAGGATTCAGTTCCGCGCGCCGGATCGAAGGCTCATAGTCGCCAATGGTGAGTTTGCCACCATTATGACAATCAACTCAGGACGCGCGACTCTCCGCATGGACGACGGCAGAGAGGTCAGCGCCGCTCGCGAGTGGCTCCGCCACATCGACCACGGCTACGCATCCACCTCGCATTCGAGCCAGGGCGCGACCGTGGACCGGGTGATCGTCAACGTCGACACGACGCGCTCGGCACAACTCGTAAACCGCAAGCAGTTCTATGTATCGATCAGCCGGGCGCGACATGCTGTCTCGATTTACACGGATGATCGCGAGCGACTTCGGCAAACGGTCAGCCGCAATCGCGAGAAATCCACGGCCCTCGAACGTCTTCAACCCAATCTAAGTGCGGTCTTCAAGAACGTATCCGATCGCGTTCTTCACAATATCAATCGCGCTCACGGAATGAGGCGGTGATGAGAAACGACTTGGTTTTGCGGCGAATGCGGAAACCGCAGAAAGTCGCAGACATTGCCCTGTGTCAGGCAAGGATTTGCGGTAGCGCTCGCTCCACTGGCACATGCGCCGACCGGCTTCGCCGGACGACTGGCAGTCTCCGTCACAGGTGCAGCGCTCCGCCGATCGCGTCGAGGAATCAGCGCGTCCCTCTCCATGGTTGGGTGAGAGAGCGACGCGAAAAAATTTGCGCGCAAGGAAGCAGAAGCGCCCTGGCCTGTCGGCAACCGGGCCGGGAAAGGAGTTGCTCAAAATGAAATGCGTGGTTTGTGAGCGGGAAGTCGCCGACGCGGGAAATTGGCTGAAGATTCATCTGTGGGCGGGATTCGCGATCTTCCACTGGTCCTGCTTTGCCGAGTTCTTCAAACACGGCGACGAAGCGAAGGTCGAAAACGCCATATGGCGCGCTGAACACAATCAATGAATTGAGGAGGTGCAGTGCTATGTCTCTCAACAAAGTCATGCTGATCGGAAACCTTGGGCACGATCCCGAAATCCGCTATATGTCCGAGTCGAAACGAGCGGTAACGAACCTGTCGATCGCCATGAACGATTCATTCACGGATCGGAGCGGCAGCCGGCGGGAACGAACCGATTGGCTCACGGTCGTGGCGTATGGAAAGCTCGCCGAGTTGTGCCATCAACATCTGAAGAAAGGCCGCCAGGTCTACGTCGAGGGGAGTATCCGGGTCCGTGAATACGAGCCTACCGAAGGCGGCAGGTTCCGCCGGCCAGAAATCGTGGCCTCGCGCGTTCAGTTCCTCGGACCTAGCGCCGACTGATCGGGCCGAGGCTAATGCCGTTGATGAACTTCTTACGCCATCGGATGGCGTGCCGTTCTAAACAAATGCTGAGGAACCGGCCTGGATGAGGGGAACATCCAAAGGTTTGGTGTCGGATCCCTTCAGCTGTAACCGTGCTCGGCGGGTTGCCGGAGATTCCACCAGAGGGTTTGTCTCAATTGACAAGCCTCCTTGTGTGGATCACACTCAACACTCAATGATCAGGAGCTTTGCCGATTCCGAGACCGCCACTCTTTGTAATCGGAACAAGTCAACGCGCCTGCCTCAAAACCTCCAGCGAGCGACACTTCGAAAGCTTCGGGTGCTTAAACAAGCCAGAGAGCTACGTGACTTGGCCAGCCCGGGCAACTGGCTTGAAAAGCACCGTGAAGAGCACCGCAAGGGTGAATACAGCGTCCGGATCGACCAACGGTGGAGTGTTTGCTTCGAGTGGCGCGCCGGCCACGCCTTTAATGTCGAGGTTGTAGATTGTCACTAACAGGGAACGAACTTTGAATACCATGCGCACGAGAAAAATGAAGCCTATCCATCCTGGCGAGGTCTTGCTCGAGGATTACCTTAAGCCACTCGCAATGTCGCAAAACGCTCTTGCCAAATCGATTGGTGTACCCGCAGACCGTATCTCGGAAATCGTTCGGGGCCGCCGTGGAATTACCGGCGACACCGCCGTACGGCTCGCTCACTACTTCAACACCACGCCAGAATTCTGGATCGGTCTCCAAGCAGATCATGAGATCGAAGTAGCCCGAGACCGGCTCGCCGGCGAACTGAAGAAGATGCCGCGTTTGAAGAGCGAGGCTGCCTAAGACGTGCACCAGATGACCGAGCTCTCGACCATATTAGAAGACCATAGCAAGTTGGCTGATAAAATCCGCTTGCGGAACAGTCAAACAGAACTCGCGTCGCTCCTGAGGTTCGACGCGAACCTTAATGCGCCAGTGCACCGCTGGTTCAAGTTCAAAGAGTCCTTTTCGCTCGGGTTGGTGCCTCGCCTGCTGCACGAATACCTTCCGAAAGGCGCCACATCCATAAGGTTTCTAGACCCCTTCTGCGGTGTCGCAACCTCCCTTCTTTCGGCGGAAGATGCACTCCGAAAGATGGGCGTGAAAAAATTGATCTTGAGGGGAGTGGAGGTTAACCCTTACATCAGGTTTGTGGCCCAAACGAAGATGGCGTGGGACCAATACCGCCCCTCGGTTTTCGTTCTTGCCGGCCAAGCTTCCTTGAACGGAGTCGCGCTGCATAGGCAGCCCCAGCAACCGACTCTGTCCACACTTCTGAATCCTCGGTTTGTTGCACCCGAAGACTTGCGAGCAATCTTAGAATTGCGGGAAAAGGTTCGGCAACTTGCGAATCATCAACGCGAAGCAAACCCGCTATTAGTCGGTATCGCTGCTGGTGCCGAAAACGTGATTAATCTTCGAAAGGACGGTCGCGCATTGCGTTTTCACCCTAGGCAAGATGACCGCAACGTTCACGAAACTGTCGCCCAGAAGTGGGGCGAGATCGCTGAGGACTTGCAATCGCTCGGTGCTCGTTTACCTTTGGACGCGCGAGTTGAAAGCGGCGACGGACGCAGAGCCGATCGTATTTTCCCTGGACGGAAGTTCGATGTGATCTTCTTCTCGCCCCCCTATCTGAACAACATTGACTACACTGAAGTCTATAAGATTGAGCTTTGGTTACTGAAATTTCTCACATCCCAAGCACAGATGATCGCGCAGAGGCGGAAAACATTTCGCAGTCACCCGAGTTGTTCGTTCCCTGTCTTCCGTGACGCCGATGTTGAAGAAGTAAAGAGAGTACTTGGTCCCAGCTTCGGGCGACTGCTCGAATATGCGGGAAGTCGGGAAAAATGGCGCGCTCGACTCTTCGGCGAATATTTCGCAGATATGCTGCGAACCCTTAGAGGGTGTTGCAAACTGCTCGCGCCGAAGGGCCGAATATTTTTGGTCATCGGAAATTCGCTGCACGGTAATAGCGACTATCCGATTCCAGTCGCAACTGATCTGTGGACATGTGTTCTGGCAAAAGAGGCGGGGCTCATTGTTCAAGACGTCTTGGTGGGCCGCCACTTTCACAGGAAACACTTCACTGCCGATCTGTTGCGCGAATCGATCTTAGTCATGGGAAAGAAGCAGTGAGTAACACTGACTCCGGAATGCTACAGTTTGAGGCAAGCGCTAAGCTCCAGCGCTTGTTGGGGCGGGACCTTCTCCCGGATGAGTATTCAGCAGTCGAGGAACTTGTAAAGAATGCTTATGACTCCAATGCTACCCAGGTTATCATAACGATTGTAAGGCCATCGAATGGTGATTCGGGTGTTATAAACATTCTAGACAACGGGGAGGGTCTGACGCTTGCGAAATTTAGGTTAGTTTGGATGTGGGCCGGATTTTCTGAAAAGACAGCTGAGGCATTACCCGGAACGGGACGCATACCCATTGGTGAAAAGGGGATAGGTAGGTTTGCGGCAGACAAGCTCGGAGAAAAGCTGATTGTCTTCACTAAAACACGAAATCAAGTCCGCGCATTACGTGTAGTCTTTGACTGGAAGCGCTTCGGAAATCAGAAGAAACGACTGTCTGAGATTGACGTACCCTACGATTTTGTTGAGCAGCCGCTGCTTGGCCGCGATGCGTCGGGCACAGTCTTGAGAATCGAGGGACTGCGTCAGGCCTGGGACGACGACAGTCTGCTGGAACTCCGCACCAGGCTGGCGCGCTTGTTGAATCCGTTTGGCCATGATCAAGAGTTCCGAATTGTTCTGAATACGCCGAAGCCGGCTGCGTCGGGGGAGCTGAAGCCTATCGAGATAGGGAACGCAGATTTCGAATGGGTGGTCTCTAGAGACGAAGATGGCCTTGTGACCACTAAGCGAAGGCGACGAAACCAAGAAGATGGAAAATGGGGCGATTGGGAGGGCCCGGACGAAGTCGCGGACGAAGACGATCATGTTGACTTTGGCCCGATTGACGGGCACTTCCTCTATTTCATCAATCGACCAAAAAAGGGCGATGTCAACGGTGCTGTTCCGGGTGTGGGAGTATATCGCGACGGACTTAGAGTTGAACCCGCAGGTTCCGCGGATGCTGACTGGCTTGGTCTTCTCGCGAAACGTGCTAAGAGGGCGGGACACATGCCCCTGGTCCCTTCGCGTCTTTTTGGTTTCGTTCAAATTGGGCGCGAAACAAACCCCAAACTACAGGACGCCACGAATCGACGCGCCTTTATCAGAGGTCCCGAGTTCGAATCGTTCGCAAAATTTCTCAAGAACCGTCTAAGCGAACTGGAGGTTGAACTCGAGCGTCGGGTCGCGAAACCTCGTTGGGAGGAGTCACGGCTTAAGAAGAGTCAGAAGCTTATACAGGCTAGTCAGCGCACCCTTAGTGTGCTTTCGCTAGGTTTGGCTCACGAGCTGAGGCAGCCTCTGACTGTAATATACGGAGCGTCTGAAAACATCGCGACTCGACTCTCAAAAGCGGGCGTGACCTTGCCGGAAGTAGACGATTCGATCACCACCATACAGCGAAATGTTGACCGCATGGATAAACATATTCGTTTCCTTAAGGACCTTGGTGAGCGGAGAGAGGAGACTGAGTCCGTCGATCTGAATGCGCTAATCTCGGAGGTCGTTGAAGAATTTGAGGTTAGGACGGCCGCAAGAGGTATCTCGTTGCATAGCAGCGATAAGGTATCGGCTAAAGTCACATCCAACAGGTGGTCAATACTGATGGCACTAACCAATTTGATGATCAATGCATACGAGGCTATCGTCAGTTTAGATAACCCTAAAGACCATAATATCTATGTGCGAGTGAGCGAGAATCGCAATGCGATCAGCATCTCTGTTGAAGATGACGGACCCGGCGTTCCAGAAGCAATGCGTGAACGCGTGTTCAGACGCGAAACCACAAGTAAACAAGGCGGCATGGGCGTTGCTCTTATTATGTACCGGGAAGCACTTCGGGTGCTTGGAGGAGATCTCTCGTGCGAAAGCTTTCAGGATCCAACAAGATTCGTAGTAACCATTCCCAGGAAGATCAGCCATGATTCGCGTTCTGCTCGTTGACGATGAAGCTGATATACGCACTGTACTGAGTGACGGGCTATGCCTTCAAGGCTATGAAGTCGATACTGCGGGTTCGGCAGACGAGGCCCTGGCACTGGCGCGTCGAACTGGCTATGACGTCGCCATTGTCGATTTCATTATGCCGGGTTTACGAGGACTTGAGCTTACTCTGGAATTGAAAAAACTCAGTCCATTCCTTAGAACTGTGATTATCTCTGGTCAAATCGATCACGGAACCATCGACGCTCGCGAAGTACAAAAGGAGTTGAGGGAGAAAATTGCCGCTGATCTTTATCTGGCGAAACCAGTGTCTGTTCACAGTTTGGTCGAAGCAGTGAAGAACCTGACAGACGAAGGTAGCGGAAACCTGGACTGGAAGCGATTGGCTATAGAGGTGGTGGCCTCGAAAAAAGTGAAAACTGCGAATGTAAAGAGAATGGATCAAAAGCTTCGGCAAAATCGGAAGAAACGCGACAAGTGATCCACTTCCTGGACACCTCCGCTCTGAAATGGGCGTATATCTCAGGAAAGCACCACTATCGGTGCCGTCAGATAGTCGGGAGACTTAAAGGAGAGGTCTTCATAGCCGAGATCTCGGTTCTCGAAATCGTGAGTGCGTTAGGGTCTTGCGTTCGCGATGGACGGATCAGCATTGCCGAGTACGAACATGCGGATCGCCGCTTTTTCGAGGATTTGGCGGACAGTCGACTTGTCGTCAGGGCATTTGCCGGTAGGAACTATTTCCATTGTCGGCAGCTACTGACATTGGTTGGCATACATGAACGAAGGGCATTGAAGACCCAAGACTGCATGATAGCCTACACTGCGAGAGAGCTCGCCATCGAAAGGAAGAAACCAGTAAAGCTGCTGACCTCGGACAAGAGGTTGGCAAGCGCGATCTCTGCGGCTTCTATATTTGCAGGAATCGTCATTTCCGAGTTCTTATCACCGATATGAAGAGATTCAGCACCCGTTCGAGGTGCCTGTTCAGCTGCGGGACGGTCTAAGCGTCGGCGCCGAGGTCGATCCCGGTGGCGGGCCGGTGCCCATCAACGCCATCCGTCAGCGTTATGATGGCCTGACGGCGGGGCCCATGCTTGGGTGGAATTTGTCGTTGTGGCTTTCGGCGTGCCAAGTCCGAGAGCGCCTATGGAGATGTCCGGACACTTGGAGAAGTGGCACAATTTTCGCGCCGTCTTTCACCTTGACGGCTTCGCTTGAATCGTCGGGCACTCACTTGTTAGAGGCCATGGATCGGGGATCAACAAGGATCTCTCGGATAGAAAGATCTGATACGGAAGGGTTTGTTTCAGTTGCTATTTCAACGGTCGGGAACAGCGGATTACCGGGCGACCATAGTTCGACGCTATCCGAATGTTGCTCGTAGTAGGCGGCGTCAGTCGTAACGCGCAGACGCTCTGGCATGCCCGGCGCGAGATAGCTGTACTCGCGGGTTCCCATTGTTTGGACTTCGACGCCGGGCGGAAGTACTCCGTTTGTGCGGATCACCAAATCAATGTCGTCAAGGGAAAGGCGGGGGGCTGGCCGGTTCGGTTCGGTGAAGTCTTCATCGACCGCAGCTTCAAGATCGAAGCCCGATGCCTCAGCTTCCTTTGCTTCGGACTCAATTCTCGAGGTCAGGCTTTTCCTAATTTCTGGGTCACGCGCCTGCCCTGATAACACTGTTTGGGCGACAAGGTTCGGCAGACGGGACAGAATCGGCTGCAAACGGCCAACCACCTGCTGGAACATGTTGTGCCGCTTCCCCAAGGATATATAGATATCGCTCTCGATTGTATCGCGATAGTGAAGGTTGACTGCTCTGATTTTAGCGAACTTCTGACCCAAGCGATCGATCCGCCCGATACGCTGCTCGACCTTCATCGGGTTACACGGCAAGTCGTAATTCACGAGTGCGCCGCAAAACTGAAAGTTGAGTCCTTCGGCAGCCGCGTCGGTGCACAGAAGCACATCGGCCTTTCCTTCTTTGAATCGTCGCTTGATGTCGTCGCGCGAAACCGTGCGCCAAGCCCCGTCAGGATCGCGCACCTCACCACCGCGGCCGGAAAAGCACAAGGCACGCAGATTGTTGTCGCTCGCCAATTCCTCTCGAATGAAATCCATTGTGTCCGTATATTGCGTGAAGACCATCACCTGCGGGTAACCGTCTGATCGCAAATCTGCGAGAACTTTCTTCAGCTTCTCGACTTTGCTATCTGGCGGCAGCTTGCGAATGCTAGCTAGCAACGTTTCAATTTCCGCGCGTTCCTGCGCCGCGAGCCCCTCGCGTTCGCGTGCCACTACTTCCTCGGAATCCGGCTCTTCGTCCGCCGAAGCGTCCTCCAAGGCATCTTCTTCGGCTCTCGCAGGCGCTGGAGAGTTTTTTGCACCCGAGATCACCGCCAGATGATCTTCGAGCGTGTTCCTTAGCGCGGCGAAGCTACTCGCCAGACGCCGCCGGTAGATCGTAAGCAAAAATCCCACAGCGCTACGCTCCTTCTCGGAAGCCCGGCCGTAGGCCGTGGAGATGTAGTCATCGACTGCCTGATAGAGCATCTGCTCGTCTGGCGAAAGATCGATGAATTGATCGTCGATCTCCCGGTCTGCTATTGGCGTCGAGAGCCGGCCCTGCCTGAAATACGCGCGTAACGTCTCCCGCGTCGCACGCAACACTAGGCGCGCGACAGGAGTATTTCGCTTCATCACCCGTATGGCGAGCTTCCGTTCAGGCGTTTCTAGCCTGCGGCGCGGAATACTCGCTTCATCGCGAAGCGCGTCAAGGACCTTCCTAGCCTTGAGACGACTCACGCCGCCCAGGCGTGCGACCTCTTCGGCTTTTGCCTCTCCGTATGCCTTCTCGGCTGCACGGAACATTCGCGCTAAATGCTCGAATGTCTCACCTGATGGGCTGGGCTCCTCGATTTCTCTGAAGAAGCGCACGAATCCCGCTGCGTCCCAGGCATGAGGGAGCCCCAGCAGATTCAGGAGGTCCCAGATTTCCACGGGATGTACTTGCATCGGGGTAGCGGTGAGCAGTACGAGTCCCTGTGTTCGCTCACGAAGCCGCTGCATCAGCCGCAACATGCGATTCGGGCCGCCCTCTGTGGGAGCACCCGGAGCGCGCCGACGCGCATGATGTGCCTCGTCGAGAATCATGAGATCCCAAGGCTCTGCGGTCGCGAGAAGATCGTCGGCACGTTCCTGACGCCGGAGCAGTTGGCTCGACACGATCACCGCCGGTTCTTTGTGCCATTCGCTGCGACCGACTGCGCGCTCGTTGTGGCCTTTCATCGACGGCGATGGATACCAAATCAACTTCTGTCCATCGTAAATCGGCCAGTTGAGATTGAACTTTTCGCGAAGCTCAATCTGCCATTGCTTAAGCAATCCCTTAGGGGCGAGCAGGATTATTCGCCGAGCTTTGCCCGCCAGCCACGCCTGTCTGATGAGCAGTCCCGCCTCAATCGTCTTTCCCAATCCGACCTCGTCGGCAATCAGGAGCTTCGGCGGCCAGTTCTCGTACATCTTCTGAAACGCAAGCACCTGATGCGGCCACGGGATCACCGCAGCCGTCGCCTCGCCAACGCGTTCGCCGCCGTTAGGGAGATTCGGTGCATGCTTGATGAAGCCCCACACGAGGCGGCGCAATTCGGACTGAGGTATCTCAATGATCGTTTCAGGAATGACTTCGGGCGGCGGCTTTTCTTCGGAGTCGCCAACCGATTCGACGGCCTTCAGTCGCGCCGGTTTGTCGTCCTTGGGCAAGAACTGCAGGAGATTATCGCGGACCGCGCTCGGGACATCGTAGGTCAGAACCCGGCGTGCATTGCCGCTCCAGATTTTCCCGAAGTTGGATTCCTCATCAACGACTCGCTCCGGCTCACGCCACGAGGTGAAAACGTGGAAGCTTTCCCAGTTGCCCTGCCATCCCGACGGGGTTTCATTGTTGCTGCCGGTGAACGCTACCGTGTCACCGCGCTCGTCCTCGATGATCCCCGACTTCTCGTGGAAAATTCCTTCGGCTGGAGTTGGCCGCCGGTTCTCATCGCAGGGGATCGATACCTTCACTTCCAGATGCCCGTTCGCGACCATCCATGCGAGCAGTTCGAGCGCGTCGATCGATTCTTGATTGGACGGCGCAAGCGGATTCGCGAGCATGCGCCGCTCGATGGTGTTTCTGAGCGACTCTCCCTTCTCAATCGCCGCGACCTCTTCGGCTCGCAGCGTGCATCCGACGACCAGCCGCATCTTTCCCCTGTTGCGCACCAGTCCTTCGATGCCGCGGGCCGCAAGCGTCAGCGCCCCAGCATTGAAATAGCCGGTCAGGCGGTCGTATCGGACCGCACACGTGAGCGCGATTTGATAGAAGAGTGCAACCAGGTCGCCCTCATCGCGGGTGTATTTCAGCAACCACTCGTGATCGGCGAGTCGGCTCAAGCGGTTGCTTCTTCCTTGAAAAGGTTTAGCTGATCGGGCGCATCGACGTGCTCGGTAAAGGCGAGACGGCGCAGCTTTTCAAGCGCCTCGAAATCGCTTGCTGCCAACGCAAGATCGCCGTCCAATTCGACGCCCGAATATGCTTTCGAGGGTGGCAGCACCTCGAGTACTGCTTCCAGCGCCGCGAAAAAGGTGGCCTCGCTATCGACTCCAGCGCGATGAAGCAATTCGCGCGCGGATTCCAGTGATCGCGATCGCGCGAAGTAAGCGGCATGATGAATCGCGTCGATCATTCCCCGGGATCCGTCGGCCGGACCCAGCGCGCCCTTGGCGGCGCGGCGCTCGCTATCCCAGATGATGATGTCGCCACCTTTCTTTTCGGCGAGGCGACCGATGATCTGTGCGTCCAGTTCGACGCCCACGGCGCGGGCGAGCACCAACGCTTCATCGTAGGCCACCCTAGGTGCCCGGAACGCGTCCCATGCGAGAACGAACCACGACGTTGCGGGATCCAGCTCCTCGCGAATTTTGGAATGTGTTAATTGCTCCAAGCGCCAACGTTTCACTTCTCGCCTCGCAGCATCGAGAGCGTCTTCAGGAGTGACGGCGTAGGGATCCCATTCCTCGCGGAATAGCTCCGCCTGCTTAACTCGCCGACGGCTTTCTGGCTTCGTGCGCGGGGTGCCGCGTTTGAGCGGCCAATGGCGCGAGAATTCTTCGAGCGCGGGACCGAAGGAAGCAAGGTAGAGATCGACGCCGCCGATTCCGGCCTGCTGGAATTCCGCGACACGCGTTCGGACAGCCTGCGCAACCAGCGGCTCGACGTCTTCCCAATAGATCGTCGATCCATCGCGCGGCGCATCTTCGCGCGGGCGGCAGACCAGGAAGATCGTGCTGTTGGCGGCGGCCTTGTCCTTGATGTGCAGGCTGCCTTCAGCCTCGGTGTTGATCGGCCATGAGGCTGAAATCGCAAAGCCCGCGTGCATCAGGCCCTTGGTCAGGGCGTCCCACGCTCCCGTCGCCTTGTGGGTGAACATCAGGGTCATTACGCCGGCGGGCTTCAGCAGGCGGCGGCATTCGGTGAAGATTGCGGCCATTCGCTCCTGGTAGTCGCGGCCGGCGAGGGCCTTGGCGCTCGGCTGGCCTTTGAACTTGGCGGGATTGGCGACAGCTTCGTGCTCTTTGTCGGTGAGCGCGCGGGTGAAGAGTTCTGGGATGACGCGGCCGGCAGTGCGTTTGAGCCAGACATAGAAGAAGTCGGACAGCTCCGCGTACATGACATTGTCATAGTACGGCGGGTCCATCACGATCACGTCGATGCTGGCATCCGCGAGATGATCCAGGTTGTCGGCGGACTTGCACGTAATAGAAATTGGCGGCGGCGTGAAGGAGGCGGAGCTTCCATTCGCGAACAGTGGTCCGTTGCCAACAGCGACGGCGGGCCTGGCCATTTCGACTAGTTCACTAATGCATTTGGATACCTGCTCAATTACCCAATCGTATCCCAGGCCGACGATCAGGGGAGCCATCTCCGCGTAGGACCATTTGAAAGAGAAGTCATGGCGGTCAAACGTGTTTACCATCACCTCTCGACCGGTGTGCCAGCGCGTCATGCGCGAGTTGTAATCGGCCATCTTGTCCATGGCGAGGGCGAGATAAACGAACGCAGCCTTGGTAACTTCGCTTAGCGCCCCGCGGCGATATTCGTCTTCAAGCAATTCGCGGAAGACTTCGACGCTGGTGCCGTGGCAAAAAAGCTGACGCGGCGAGAACATGTCGCGCCAGAGCGGCATTCCGTACTGGATCGGGCGATCGTCGTTTGTATTCTCGGGGAAGCGCTCGTTCGGAACGACATCAAGCGATTCCCACTGGATCATCTTCTCCGCGAGGCGCGCTTTGATTTCTTCGCTGTTGTCGTCTTCTGGACGAGGTGCGCGATAGCCACGCTCCCATTTGCCACGAAACTTGCCGGTTTTGGTCTTGACCTCGACGCGCTGCTTGAAGACGACGGTGTAGAGCTGCTCGCCCATCTGGCCGGCCTGCGCCTGGCGCTTGATTTCGTCGCCGTCGATGACGCGTCCGCAGTCCGAAAATGGGCAGGTCGCGTCGCCATCGGCGACCGTTCCGGCAGACTGCTCCTTGACCGTCTCGACGATCTCGAAGCCGCATCGCCGCCCCTTCGATCCCGGACCTTTGCCGAGGATCGGCTTGAGCCGGACGCCCGTGCCATCGGGAGCGAGCCGCCAGTTCGGCGAAAGCGGCACCAGTCCCTCGCAATAGGGGCAGGTAATCGTCCGCGCCCAAAGATACGTGAGGTCGATTTGGTCGGGGGCGCAGAGCTGAGGAAAGAATTGGCTTAGCTCGCCTTCGAGCCGGTCGCGCCAGGCCTTTGCGATTCGTTCGAACTCTAGGCGTAGAGGCGCTCCGAATTGGGCGGGCCATTCAACCGTTGCTTTCAACAGCAGCGTGGCTACCGGATTAAGCTCATTCGCGTCTGTCGCTATGCCGAGACGAACCGATTCGAATGGTATGCTTCCACCGCCGGCAGTCGGATCGCACAATCTCAAATCTGTCTGGTTGCACTGAGCCCGAAGCCATTCTTGGTCCTTTTTGTCGACGCGATACGAAAATGCGCGCGTGTATCCATATGGGTCTTTCACGCGCACGCCCGTTCTTTGCACCTGATCCATCAGGCGACGCGCCTTCATCGGATCGCCGTGAATGCCGAGCGCGTGAAGGAATTTCGCGTGGTCCGCATTGGCCGGCAGGATCGATGCGAGAATCGCCGCGCGCGAAGCGATCAACGGTCGTCGCGCCCACCATACATGCAGTCGATTAGGCGCCGGAAAGGGCGTCATCGGAGTGCGCTCGCGGACGGATTCGATTCCCAGCTCCGCGATCGGCAGCCAGCGTTCAATTAGTCGAATGTCTTTCGGCATTGCGCGCGGGCGCTATAGGTTGCGCTTGGGATCAGTCAGCAGAATCCGCAGCGCGTTCAGCACCCGGCGCGGATACTTCCGATGCATCGCCATCCCGAGCCAATACGCCGCTTCTTCACGCTGCATCGTCTCGATTCCCTCAACCACTTCGCGCATCCGGTTTCTGCTTCGCATCGGCGCAAGTGTTCGGAACACGAGGCCGAGCGTCATCGCTAATTCCTCGCTCACGGGACGGACCGAGCCGCGTCGCGCGGCAGCAGGGTCGCGCGTAGAATCGAAGCGGATACCTTCCTGCGTGAGGCGCCGGAGCACGCGATGCTCGATGAGTTCCAGGTTGCGACCACGCAATCCCGCGATCCGAAGCGGCGTGCGGATATACTGGGTGGCGGGCGCCGGCATCTGGTAAATCTCGATCTCGGTGTCTCCGGGCCGATAGGTGCGCGAGCGAATCTCGAAGCGCGGCTGCGAAGAGCGCGGCACTATTTCGTCAATCCTATGAACCTGTGCTTTCATGCTTTCGCCTCCGCCGATGCCGACACGTAGGCCGAGCCTGTTGCAAACTTTGACAGCCGATCCGTGAGTTTCTCGGCCGCGTCACCGGTCATCGCCAGACCGTCGTTGAATCGAATCTCGAAGGTAGTGTCGAGCTTCTTGTCGGCTGCCGCGCGCATCTGTGAGTCGAGAAAATCCTTGACCGGAAGCGCGTCGGCGACCGGGCCGGTGAACTCGAACGTCATCGTTGCCTTTTCCTTGGTCTCGTAGCCGCCATTCATTTTAGCGGTTTTCACGGCGCTCGATATCGAACTGACGGCGCCGAGAAGGCGGAATGCGTCGGTCGCATCGAAAACCTTGATCTTCAGCACGCCGATCTTGGCAACCTTGGCTTTGCGCGCCTGCTCCCAAAGCTGGATTAGCGCCTCGCGCAAAACCGCTTCGGCAGTGAAGGTCTGCGAAGGCGTCGGCGAACCGCCGCTTTTCTCGCCGGCATCACCTGCGCCGCCAATTCCGCCGTGGGTGTCGCCACCCGCGCCTGTTCCTCCGCCGCCACCAGTCGCGCCTCCTTTATCTACGCCGCCAGGCTCTCCGCCTGTCTCGACCTTGGGTCGCGGCCAGATGTCGTGTTGGCGCGCATAGTCCATCGTGAAGACGACGGAGTTTTCGTCGATGCGGATATCGGCATTGGGATCGCCAGGACCATAGAGCAGCGTGCCGCTTCTATAGACGAAGATGCTGTCCTCGACGCCCTTGCGAATCGCGCGGACGAAGACTTCGTCGCCGAGCAAGATCGGCAGCGCCGGATCCTTGCGGAACTCATCACGCAGCGCGAGCGTGGTCATCTGGCCCTTGCGGAGCGGAGTCCGGTCGCGGATGTAGGCTGGGGCGTCGGGTTCGTCCTCGCGCGTGCGGAGCTTCTTCTGCTCGCGAAGTGTGCGCAGAATTTGAACCTGTCCCGCGCCGGGCGCGTCGGAAGTGTTATGCAACGCGAGGGCGGTATGGGCGAGGTCAACTTCCGCCCGGGACAGCCGATTTCGTGAGGGGTAGAAAACGTGCTGATAGCACTGCTGAATCGCGACCGCGACCTGCGATTCGGACCGTTCCTCGAGTTCGAGAATCTTGGCTTTCTGATGCTCGGCAAGGTCGCCCAATCGTTCGGGATTGCGCAGCTCAGCGAGCGCGAGACGGCGCACCATCGCGCGGCGCATCTCGCCGATCTTGTCCTCATCGGCAACGACAAACAGCAGATTGTTGCGCAGCTCGCGGAAGGCATTGCCGTCAGCATTTTTCCGCGCGAAAATCTGCGCGACCAGGTCAGGCACGCTCTCAACGGCGGTACCAGCCGTGACGCCGTCATACGACATCACGACCAGCCGCGGGCGTCCGTCGCCAGTGTCGTCGGGAACATCCCACGGTCCGCCGGCAAACGGAATCATCTCGAAGTAATTGCCGCCGAAAATACGCTTGATGCGATCGTTAAGCTGAGCGCGCACTTCTCCGGCATCCGCGTACTGTTCCTGACGGCGGATGATCTGGGTCAGATTTGCTTCGACCAGGAAGCGCAGTGGCGCGGTCGGGCGATCGTCGAGATAGGAGGAGTCTTCGACGAAGCGCTTGCGCGCGTCATCGATAAAGCTGATGTCGGTTTCCGGACCGAGAATCGAGAAGCGCAGATGCTCGGGCGTGACGCCTTTTAGCTGATCGTTGTAAGCGAGCGTGTGAATGAAGATCGTGCGCGCGACGTAGGTGGCGTACGGCGCCAATCCACGGTAGTGCGCGTCGTCGATTTCCTGCGCGAGCGCCTTCTTGCCGGGTTCGGCCGCGACGATGTCATTGCGGATCGCCGGGACATACGCGCGCTGTCCAAGGCGTGCGGCAATTTCTTCGTAAATCGTGGGGAAACCGGGATCTATATGATGCAGGTGGATCGCGGTGGCGTCAGCCGGCTTCGTGCTCCACAGATAAGCAACGGTTCCAGCCAGCAGGCGCAGCATGCCGCGCACACGCTGAAAGGTGACGAGGGTCGCGGTCTTACCGGTGAGAGTGGCAAGCACGTCCGGATGAAACGGGTAGCTCGCGCGGAAAGCATCGATCGTTTCGGGGCGAGAGGCTTCGGGGATGAGTGCGTCGCGGTTCGAGTTCCAGGTTTCGCGATAACCGTCGATCACTTCGGAAGCGCCGTGATCATCGATTCGGTCGAACAAACGCCGGCGAAGCACCTGCACCGTCTCGTCGTCCTCGGTCGGGTTCAGCAGCGTGGCTTTACGCGCGGAAACGCTTTCGATTTCAGCCATCCGATCGGCAATGAACTGGCTTTCTTCGCTGTACGCGTCGGAAGAACGATCGTCCTTTCCAATCGAAAGCGTGTAAACCACAGCCGCTTTCGGCGAGGACTCAACCGCCTTAAAAAGCGAGGTGAGGAACGCGGCAAGCTGCTCGCGCGCCTGCGGCAGTTTTTGTACCTTGCGCAGGTAAACGGACAGCTCGTCGAGCAGAATCAGCGTCGGCTCGCCGCCGAACAGTTCCTGTATGGTCTCAGCGCCGGGAGCGATTGCCTGCTCGTCTCCACGGCGAACGCGCTCGTACCCGGCCTTGCCAGCGAGCGCGTAGGCAATTTCACCCCACGGGGTGAAGGCGAGAACATCGCCCATCTTGCGGCCGTTGGCGGGGTCGGCATTCTCGCCGTCGAACGCGGCGACGCGAACGTGGCCTTTCGGAACCAACGCAGTATCGATGAATTCGGCGGCATTGGTCACACCGCGCATCGCGTTCGCGGCGTGAACGAGCGCAATCAGCGAGTGCGTCTTGCCGCCGCCGAATGACGTTCCCAGGCGAAAGATGGCGGCGACTTCGCCCGGCTTTCCGCTCAATCGCGCGCACACGTTCGCGAGCAGGCTCTTTAGCCCTCGCGTCGGATAGGTGTTCCGGAAGAACGGTTCAGGAGTCCGATACTCGTCGGAAGCGGTGCCCTTGATCACCTGCGCAAGGTCGGCCGCAAAATCCGACTTCGCGATGTCACCTTTGGCGACATCCTTTCGCGGCTCGCACAGGTCAAAAATCGTCTTCACGCCCCGTCCCCCGATTCTCCACTAAGAACTATCCGCATCCGAAGGCCCTACGCCTGCGGGCAGACTCGCACGGAGATATCACATTTCCGCTCGCACCGCCGCATCCAGCAAGCTTCGGCGTAACGACTTCAGCGGTGCGATTCCCCCTCAACAGAAGCAACCTACGCTAGTCT
>Ga0307374_10006438_pt1 | contig 18445 bp, 18 predicted proteins | sample OX3MG_FD_202532 | JGI IMG/M metagenome (GOLD analysis project Ga0307374, IMG submission 202532) | Soil microbial communities from Risofladan, Vaasa, Finland - OX-3 | ecosystem: Environmental > Terrestrial > Soil > Coastal area > Acid sulfate soil | place: Finland: Risofladan, Vaasa | collected...
GGACATCTCGCCGTCGGCCGTGTGGACTCGAATTTCCTTCTCAACCATGGGGTTCTCCTATGACCTCTGATCCGCCCCGCGTGCCGGTGCAGGGCTACCAGAACATGATGACGGCGGTCCGGCCAGTGCATCGATTGCTTGACGAGAGTCGAGCTCGGCCAATGGCGCCAGCATCCGTGGGAGCGTTACATCCGCCACGCTCTAGGTTTAATCGGCGGCCAAAGCGCCCAAGAGCTTGCTCATTCAACTCGGGCAAAAGGTGACGTTCGAGATCACCCAAAGCCAACTCTTGAAGTTCGAAGGGCAGCCATCTGCCAGCGGTGGCTGATGGGCGGCTATGGCAAATCTGGATAGGTCACGAGTCATCTTTGCCCGCTTCTTCCTTGCCTCGCTGAGCGAGCTCTGCTACGACGGCCGGGTCCGCCAACGTTGTCGTGTCGCCCAGCGGCCGATTCTCCGAAACGTCACGCAGAAGCCTCCGCATGATCTTGCCCGAGCGAGTCTTCGGCAGCTCCGGCGTGAACACGATGTTGGCCGGAGCGGCGAACTTGCCGATAACCTTGCCGACGTGGTCTCGCAGCTCGTGCAACATCTCGGGTGAGCCCTCGCGGCCGCCTTTCAGAGTCACGAAGGCGACGATGGCCTGTCCCGTCTGCGGGTCGTTCCGACCGGCGACCGCAGCTTCGGCCACCGCCGGGTGGCTGACGAGCGCGCTTTCGATCTCGATGGTCGAGATCCGGTGACCGGAAACGTTCATCACGTCGTCGATGCGACCGAGCAGCCAGAAGTCGCCGTCTTCGTCAATGCGGGCTCCATCACCGACAAAATAGGTGTCCTTCCAGCGGTCCCAATAGGTCTTCTGATATCTGTCCGGGTCGCCGTAGATGCCGCGCAGCATCGCCGGCCACGGCTTGCGGATGACGAGATAGCCACCGCCTCCCGGTGGCACCTGCTTGCCGGCGTTGTCGAAGACCGCTGCATCGACGGTTGGAAACGCCTTGGTTGCCGAGCCCGGCTTCAGGGTCGTGATGCCCGGCAGAGGCGTGATCAGGATCATTCCCGTCTCGGTCTGCCACCAGGTGTCGACGACCGGTGTGCGGTTGCCGCCAATGTGCTCGCGATACCAGATCCATGCCTCGGGGTTTATCGGCTCACCGACGCTGCCCAGCAATCGAAGGGAGCTCAGGTCGTGCTTGGCTGCGTACTCAGGACCCCACTTCATGTGCGTCCTGATCGTGGTCGGCGCCGTGTAGAGGATGTCCGGTTTGTAGCGCTCGACGATCTGCCACCAGCGGTCTTTGTCCGGGAAGTCCGGGGTGCCCTCGTAGATGATCCCAGTGGTGCCGTTGGCCAGCGGGCCGAAGACGATGTAGCTGTGGCCGGTCACCCAGCCGATGTCAGCCGCGCACCAGAAAATTGAGTCCGGCTTCACGTCGAAGATGTAGTGGTGGGTGGTCGACACGCCGACCAGGTAGCCCGCGGTTGTGTGAATGATGCCTTTGGGCTTGGCGGTCGTACCGCTCGTGTAGAGCAGGTACAGCAGATCTTCGGAGTCCATCGGCTCGCACGGGCACGAAGCAGGTTGGTCGTCGGCTCCCTTGATGACGTCGTCGAACCAGACGTCGCGGCCCTGCTTCATATCGATGTCACCGCCCGTCCTCCTGGCCACGATGCAGGTCTTCACGGTCGGCGACGAGTCGAGAGCGGCGTCGGCGTTCACCTTGAGCGGCACCCGGTTGCCGCGCCGCCATCCCTCGTCCTGGGTGATCAGGAACTCGCACTGCATGTCGTTGAGACGCCCTGAGAGCGACTCTCCGCTGAAGCCGCCGAACACGACAGTGAAGGGCGCGCCGATTCGCGTGCAGGCGAGCATCGCCACCGGCAGCTCAGGAATCATGCCCATGTAGATCCCGACGTGGGTGCCTTTCTTGATCCCGAGCTTCTTGAAGCCGTTCGCACAGCGGACGACCTCACGTTGTAGGTCGCCGAACGTGATCGCGCGGCGATCGTCGTCCGGCTCGCCTTCCCAGAAGTACGCGACCTTGTCACCGTGGCCGCGCTCCACGTGCCGGTCGACGCAGTTGTAGCAAACGTTGAGCTTTCCGCCGATGTACCACTTTGCGTAGGGCGGCTTCCACTCGTATAGCTTTTTCCAGGGCTCGAACCAGGAAAGCCGCTCTGACTCCTTGGTCCAGAACTCGTCGAAGCCAATGTTGTAGATGTCCGGCTGGGCGTTGGCCTGCCGGCTGAACTCAGGAGACGGTGTGAACCGGCGCTCCTCGACCTGCATGGTCTCGATATTTGCTTCGCTCCCCGTTCGCTCGGCCGAGTGACCGTCCGACCTACCTTGGCTCATAAAGCTCCCTCAGTTGTTGAAATCAGATTGCGGGTTACCAGAGGGGACCGCCTACAGGGAGGACTGGCTTTGCACGCTGGCTGTTCGCGACCACGGCTGCCGAGCCGTACCACGCTACCAGCGCAGTGAGGATTCCCACCCAGCCGCCCAACGTGACGAGACCTTGGCCCGCTCCGTTGCCGTTGAAGTAACCGATGAACAACAGTATCTCCGTGACTTCAAGAGTCAAAAACACCAAGAACACAGACATGTTCGTGCGCGCGCTGAGAATGAGCATGTACGTGTTAAAGATCGCGAACGCGAGCACGAACCAGCCGAGATCCTTGAGGGTGTCACCGGCCGGAATGTGGCCGTTCAGCGCCAAGAGTATGAAGGTCGCCAACGAGGCCCAGAACGCACCGTAAGTAGAGAAGGCCGTAGCTCCGAATGTGTTCCCAGCCTTGAACTCCCACATGCCGGCCGCGAACTGGGCAAGTCCGCCGTAGAAGAACGCCAGCCCGAGCCAGGTCAGGTCCGGCGCCTGGTTGGGAAACACGTTGTGCGTGCTGAGCACAAACGTCGTGAGCGCGAAACCACCGAGGCCTAAGGCTGCTGGATTCGCAATCGCAGGTACCGCTGGCGCGACAGTTCTGATCTCAGCCATCCCAACCCCCCAAAACGCCAAGGGCGGCTTGCCCTGGCAAACCAACAACGACTCTGTAGGTTAGATCGTACTCCGATAAATCCTGACCGACGAACCAACGTCGGCTCCTGCCGCACTGCCGGCGAAATTGCACTTCAAACTCCGGCGGTGATACAGCGGGCCAATCAACCTTAGGCGCGACGATTCGGATAGTTTTGAATTCGTAAGCTGGCCGGGGGCCCGGGATTTACCGTGTCCCGGCGGCGATGCCGACCGGCACGCCAGCCGGCCACGAGGAGTGCAACCAGCCAGCCGATCTCGAGCAGCGGCCATCGGTTCTGCCTCGGGGCCAGCCCGCTGATGTCCACGAGCGGACTTGCCACGAACCAGCTCGCTGCCAAAAGCAGACGCCAGCTGAGGCGTGCGCGTTCCCGCCATGCGATCCAACCCGCCGCTGCCAACAGGCAAAGGTCAGCGAGATGTATGTACGGGGTGATCAGCAACGAGCCGATCACACCCAGAACAATCACCAGGCCCGGCACCGCCCGCAACCACCAGGCCGCCCCCAGGACCACGCCAACAATTGCCAGGCGCAGCACGAGCGTGACCGGCCAACCCAAACCCAGTGCAGCCTCCAGGGTCAGAGCATTCGTACCCCCAGGAGGATGCTGCAGCTGGCCGACATATGCGACCAGCGCAGGGACCCCAGTCGTGACGACGGCAAGGGCCACGACGGCAGCGCTAGCGAGCAGCCAGGTCATAAATGCTCTAAGACGTGCCGACGCCAGTAGACATGCGGGCACGAGGAATGCGGTGTTCGGCTTCAACACCAGGAGCACCAGAACCAACCCAGCCGCGACTTCGTGGTCCTCGCGAAGTAACCGCCAGGCCACCAGAAGAGCAGCTGCGACCAACAGCACCACCTGACCCAGATAGGCAGCCTGCAAGACCCATACCGTGCCCACCACCACGACCGTGCCAAGTGCCCGTCCAGGTGGTCCATTGCTGACACTCCATGCGACAGAAGCCCCGAAAGCGCACACCGTCAAGATCGCCCAGGTGACATACGCCCCCGGAAATGGCAGGTCAGCGAGCATGGCGGCCGCCCAGGCGACCGGTGGCGGACTCAAGAAAGGCTGCGCCGGCTGATTCGGAGCGAGTCGTATCTGCTGCGCGGCAACCAGCCCTTGATCGTAGATATGCGACCAGCCCTGCACGAGACCCACTCGAGCCGCCGCCAGGTAGGTGTGGAAGTCGATTCCGATAGGTTGCGGGCGGTGCCAGAAGTCCACCGCGATCGCTGCCAGGACGGCTACTAAAACTAGTGTCGGCCAAAGGCGCCGGGCGGTGCCGCTCAAGCGCGCCAAGATGCGAGCCCTCGTGAGCGCGAAGCGATGAGTCGGTGGCTCAGGTCGGTATCAGGTTGACGAAGACCGTGTACAGACCCAGCGCATCCAAGCCGATCGCACTGCCTAGAAGGACTGTTCCCACGGCAACGCTCATGCGGCGAGGCAAATGCGACGCCAGGGTTTCGATGGCAAACACGGTGCCGACCACAAGCAGGGGACCGGCAACGAACAAGTACCGTCCCTGGGGCTGATAGTCGATATAGATGCTGCTGATCACCATCTGCCCAAACGCCGCCAGTGGCACGACCACGCACGCGGCCGCGATCCACCGCGTCCGCGGCGACCAGGTATTCCAGCGCTGCCACGTCGCCACCGCCCCGGCGACAACGATCACCGCAACGCAGGCCAGCAGAGTTTTGTAGATCAACCCGTCACCACTCGGCTGAAGCCGCGTCGACATATTGCCGAAGAGAGCAAAGAAGCTCAAGAATGTTGCGGCCAACCAGTCAAGGACATGCGGAGGGTAACCGTCCAGTTTCGCGGGAGCGTTGGTGTACAGAGGTGTGAATGGCGGCACCAGGCGGCCGTAGGTTGTGAGGTTGCGAACGAACCACCATCCCGCCAGGACGGCGGGCACGGCAATGATCGGTACCAGCGCTGGCACCCACTCACTCCGCGGCCAGAATCTCAGGAAGATGACGAGGACTACGACGATCAGGAAATAGCCCGTCTCCTTGGCCAGCAGCGTCATCGCGAACGCAAGGCCAATCGCCCAGGCAAGGCGTCGGTCGGGCGGGCGCTTCAGAGCCCGGATCATCAGGAGCGTCAAGATGGCCGCCCCGAGCGCAGAAAGGGCATCGTTGCTTACCGAAGCGGCAATGAACTGTAACTGGGGCAGCGTTGCCGCAAGCAATGCGGCAATCACCCAGCGCCGTGGCTGCGCCGGCCACAGCTCCCGTGCGCACAATCCGATCACGACGACCGTCGCCGCCCCACTTAGAATCGACGTGGCCTGCACCACGCCGATGCTGCCCGTCAGCCTATACAAGGCAGCCGCAAGCAAGTAGTAGAGCGGTGGCTGTTGGCGCTCCGGAGTGTTCAAAGGCAGCTGCAGGTGTTGCGCGAGTAGCTGGACGTATCCGAAATGGGCGCGCTCGTCAGGCGCCTGGCCAAATGGCGTTGCGATCGCATACGTCACGGCGAACGCTACAAAGACCGCTGCCGAAAGTCCGATCATTACTGCCACGGCTCGATTGATAACCGCCGGTGACTGGAGAACCGGTGTGGTTTGAGTACGATGTGGGCCGGTTGTCAACATCTGATGATCTCTTGACTGGGCTCAGCCTGGTCATGCCTGCGCACAATGAAAGCGAGAATCTTCGTTGGCTTCTTCCTCATCTGAGCGAAGTGCTGCCCCGCTTGGCCAAGCGATTCAACGTGATCATCGTTGACGACGGGTCCACCGATGACACGGGACCCATGGCCGAATCACTCGGGCGGGAGCTCGGCATAGACGTGCGAGTCGTCCGCCACGAGCACAAATTTGGCTACGGTGCGGCAGTCGGCGACGGGCTGCGGGCCGCAGACCTCGAGTACACGGCGTTCACCGACGCCGACGGCCAGCTGGACGTCGCAGACCTCGCCCTGCTCGTGCCGCTGTTGAAGAGCGCCGACCTGGTCGGCGGCTGGCGATTGAGTCGCGAGGATCCGGCCTTTCGGTCTGTAATCAGCGGTGTTTTCAACCGGCTCGTGCTTCTGACTTTGCGCATCGAGGTTAAAGACGTCAATTGCGCGCTCAAGCTTATTCGCACGGCATCGCTGGATCGATTCGAGCTGCATTCGAAAAGCGCATTAATCAACGCCGAGCTCTATTGGAAGGTTCAGAAGACCGGCGGCACGTTTGCGCAGGTCGGCGTCCCTCATCATCCCCGCCGTATGGGTCGGCGCTCAGGCGGACGGCTGCTGCCTATTCTTCGAGCCACCAAAGAGCTGATAGGAATCCGCTTTCGCGGCTCAGTAAAGGGGCGAAACTGATCGAACGGCCGGCACGCGGCGGCGCTTAGAAGGAGCCGAAATGTTGCCCCCGCCACCGAACCGCCAGTCTACGCGCGGCACAAGAAGCTCCGGCTTAATCCGACCCTTGTAGCGTTCCACCACTTTGACCACCGTATCGATCAGCGAATCCTCCAGCGCATGAGGGACGAGGCCGAGGTCGAGCAAATGTTGATGTTTGGCGTTGTAGTAATGCGCCTCCATCTCAGTCCGCGGGTTTGTGATGTGCTCGATCACGGTCTCCAGACCATGCGCGCGGCGGGCAGCGCGGACGCGGTCCGCGAGCTGGTTGACACTGAATTGCTCCGTGAACTGGTTGAAAACCCGGAACTCGCCGGCAATCGGCGGATTGAGAATGGCGAGCTCGACGCACCGGACCGTGTCGCGGATGTCCAGGAAGCCACGGGTCTGACCTCCGCTCCCGTACACGGTGAGCGGGTGCCCATGCGCGGCCTGCGCGCAAAAGCGATTGAGTGCCGTGCCCCAGATGTCGTCGTAGTCGAAGCGGGTGCGCAGGTCTGAGTGGAGGTCCGTCTCTGGGGTGCCCGATCCGTAAACGACACCCTGGTTGAGGTCGGTCGCGCGAAGGCCCCACGCACGGCACGTGAACATGATGTTGTTGCTGTCGTGCACCTTGGACAGGTGATAAAACGAACCAGCCTGCTTCGGGTAAGGCAACCGATCCTTGCGTCCGTTGTGCTCGACTTCGATGAAACCCTCTTCGATGTCAATGTTGGGAGTGCCGTATTCGCCCATCGTCCCGAGCTTGACCAGGTGGCAATCAGGCCCCGATTCGCGCAACGCGAATAGGAGGTTCAACGTGCCAATGACGTTGTTGACCTGTGTCTCGGCCGCATGCGCGGCGGAGATCATCGAGTAAGGAGCGGAGCGCTGTTCCGCAAAGTGGACCACTGCGTCGGGCTGGTACTGGGCGATGAGCGCAGTCGTATCAGCCAAAGACATCAGATCAAGTCGCTCCCATGCGATCTGCTTCCCACTCACTTCCTTCCAGCGCAGCACCCGTCGTTTCATGCCTGCGATCGGGACCAGGCTCTCAGTGCCGCAAAGAGTGTCCCACCGGCGGCGGATGAGGCTGTCGGCGGCGATCACGTCGTGGCCCGTCGCCGACAGATGCAGCGCTGTGGGCCACCCCAGGTAGCCATCAGCGCCTAAGACAATGACCCGCACTAGATCATCCTACCGAGGCGCCTGCCTTGGGCGCCTGACGAGCTAAATGGTGTTTACAAAACCATAACCACGTTTGCTTGAGTCCAGAGCCGGTTGAGACGGTTGCCGTCCAACGCAGGTGTCGTTGCGCGAGCGCGGGATTTAAGGAAACGCGGCGCACGTCAAAGGGCCGAATCGGCATGGACTCGCTCCTGATTCGCTGGCCGGATTCGGCTATCAAACGCTCGACGATGGAGTTGACGCTGGTTTCGCGACCGGTTGCGATGTTCACCTCGCCACTGAGCCGGCTGGAGACGGCGGCAACATTGGCGGCCGCGACATCGGTGACGTACACGAAGTCGCGGGTTTGCTCGCCATCGCCGTGTATGCGGGGTGCCGTGCCTTCCAGCAGACGGCAGCAAGTAATGGCGATCACGCCCGCCTCACCACTGCCATCCTGACGGGGGCCATATACGTTCCCATACCGCAATGCCAGCGTCGAAGTCGCATGCCGAAGGCCAAGGGCCGCCACATAGACCTCCTCCGAACGCTTGGCGGCGCCATATGCGGATAGAGGCGCCGGCTTGAAGGTCTCGCGGGCTGGCAATTTCGCACAGTCGCCGTAGACAGTGCCTCCCGACGACGCAGTGACGATGCGTCGTACGCCGGCTTTGATAGCTGAGTGGAACAAACCGACAGTGCTCGCGAGGCTCGATTTCACATGCTCGCCCGGGTCGCCGGCTGCCTTTTGCACGCCGCCCTTCGAGGCGAGGTGGAGAACGACGTCGGGTTTGAAAGTGGCGAGCGCTTTCGAGGCGGCCTCGGAGCCGCAGTCAGCTAAAACGACCTCGACTTCATCGGGCAGCGCCTCTCCGCACGAGTGGCTGTAGTCGTCGATGACGAGGACCTTGGCGCCGGTCGCCACCAACATCTCGACTGTATGCGAGCCGATGAAGCCAGCGCCACCCGTGACCCCGACGCGGAGGCCGCCCTCGATCCGTTGCTGCCGCATCCTAACCCCCTGCACTGCGGGTTCTTGCGACTTGGAGCTCATCCTGGCTTTGGTGACCCGTCCGGCGAGAGCCACGCTGGACTGCGCCTTTGCTATGGGGCGGACGAAAGCGCGGCGGCCGGATCATTGCAATTGCTTCTCCCATAGCTGAACGCAGACATCGAACGACATGGCTCGGGGTAATACTGGATGCGACGCCCGGTTGCCGAGACTCACCTCGCCGTTGCGGTTAGTGGTGAGCGGCTAGCGACAAGAATGCCAGAGTAAGGCGCCAGGACGCTCGCAACAGGCGCGACGATGAAGATCCCGGCCCCCTGGGTAGGAGGGGGCCGCGCCGGAGGTGCCCTCAGGCCGTCGGCATGATCGATCGTCGTCCAGAATTTTCTGCAAAGCGTCCCTGCGCATGCACCAGTGTCGTGGCACTTGTTGAGAGCGCACTGCGAATAGCCTTAGGGTTTGCTGAGAAGCTTGCACGTCGAGCCAGCGGCGGCGGTCGCGTCTCCCCTTGCCGACGCTCCTCACCCGGTTCACAGTCTGCAGCGGCGATCGCTGGGCGAGATACGCGCAGCGGATCGCGGTATCAAGCCGATCCCGGATCCAGATCCAGCGGGGGGTAGAAAGCCGGCGCCGACGGATCCCTGACCGCGTCCATCAAGGTGGTGCCGTAGTCGCGTTCGATGTCGCCCAGGCTCCAGGCCTGGCGTTTGTAGGTCCAGTTCTCGGGTCGCAGAACATGCGCCTTCTTGAAGTGAGCGAGCGCATCGGCGGGTTGGCCGCGAAGCGCCAGGTAGGTGCCGAGGTGAAAGAACGCAGCCGCCAGAACGTCGTCGAACTCCAGCGCGGGCAGGCGTGAGTCCAGCCGCTCGGAACCCATCACGTATTTGCTCTGCGGTCCGTTGGCGACCCAGTCGCGCACCGCGTCGAGATATTCGCTGTTGAGGGTGACTTCGCCTGTCTCTCGATTCCGGCGCTGCGCATAGACGGGATCGTTCGCCCGGACCATGCGTCCGGTTTCGTCGATCCAGAAGACGGCGGGCACGTTGCGCGCGTCGTAGAGTTCGGCCACCTGAAGCTTCTGGTCGAGCAGGCTCGGATGCTGCTGGTTGGCGGCCCTCATCAGAGGCTCCGCTGTTTCGCGGCCCTTGGCGTCGCTCGCGACGGTGACGACCTCGAAGTTCCTGTCTTTCAGTTCCTCCCTCAGCTCCTGCCAGACCGGCAGGTCAAGACGGCAGCTTCACCAGGAGGCCCAGAACAGCAGGAACACCTTCTTGCCGCGCAATTCCAAAAGCGTGTGGAGATGACCTTGCAGGTCAGGCAGCGAGAAGTCCGGCGCCTGGCGCGAGCCCAGGCGGTCCTTCCAATCCCAGCCGCCGGGGCCGAAGTACCAGACGGCGTTCTTCTCATCGTGCGCGAACGGCTGTTCTATCCAGCGCGCAAACTCGGTCAGGTTGAATAGAGTGCCCGAAGAGCCGTCGCGGATCAGCGCTGAACGCCGAGCCGCCTGCACCGGAATGCACACCTCGTCCCTGCAAACGCCCTCGGGCTTCAGCTGCCAACCGCTCACCGCCGTCAGCTCCGCGAGCGTCAGCCACAGCTCTTCGCCCTCCGGCTCGGCGCGTTGGGGCGTGGTCTCGCGCTCCTGGTAGAGAACAGTGGCCATCAGCAATTGCAATCGATCCAGCTGGACAAGGATTCCCTCAAAGCCGGCCAGCACGATCGCCTCCCGGAAGGGGGGCGTCGTTGGGCACCGCAGCGGAGATCAGTCGAGGTGGCAACCTGCTGAACCTGGAACGGGTCGCGGAGACGGCCATGTCGCCCTATTAGCTCAGGATGCTCGACCACCCGATCGGCGAAGCCGTCCTCTTCCTGAGCGACCTCAATCGCCATGCTGGAACGTCCACATGGCGTTCGCAAAAACTGCGGAGCCGGCAATTCGGCGGCGCTGTCAGACTGCGGGTATGCCTCCGCACCGTGATCTCGCAGCGTTCGATGAACGCGCTCTGAGCTACGAAGGTGGTTGGCGCGGCAAGCTTCACCACGAGATCGCGGACCGCACCGCGACCCTCGCTCTCGCTCAGACAACTAAGCCGATGCGGGTCCTCGACGTCGGCTGCGGGACTGGCTATCTGCTGCGGCTTCTCGCGGGGCGTTGCTCGAGTGCGGTAGAGCTCGCCGGTGTCGACCCTGCGCCGACCATGATCGGACTCGCCGAGGCCGCCGCCTGCGACGAGCGCCTTACATTCTCCGTCGGGTTCGCCGAACACCTTCCCTATCTCGACGGTGCCTTCGATCTACTGGTGAGTACAACTTCATTCGATCACTGGGCGGACCAGCGAGCCGGGCTTGCCGAGTGCGCCAGAGTCATGAGGCCCGGCGCCCGCTTGGTGCTCGTCGACCAGTTCTCGGCCTGGCTTGCGCCGACGTTACTGGTCGGCCGTCGAGGTAAGGCGCGGACGAAACCGCGGGCAACACGTCTCCTCATCGCAACCGGGTTCCGGTCTCCCGAGTGGTGCAATCTCTACGCCGTGATCATCAAGGCCGTGACGGCGACTACGTAGATCCAGGTCCATGAGACATGGCGGGTTGCGTTGGCATCGGTGCCATCCAAGACTGCAGTGAAAGCTGGATCGCGCACGTCGACTTAGTCCGCTGCTGAGGTTTCAATGCGGTACGAATATCGCCATCATGCCGGCCGCCGTCGAGTCGGTGCCCAATGTCGCGACTAGTGAATTGTTGCCATCCAAGAGCCACCGACCGCGTTCACCTGCGGTCGACCACCAGGGTCTGCAGGGCTCTGCCCACCGCGCCGTTCTCGTCTGCCAAACGCGTGACAGCAAGGCCGGTACCGCCCGGGTCGGTGATTGTCACAGAGTCCAGAAGTACCCATTCACCGGCCGGGTCGCGGTGAAGGCTCACGGTCAGGTCGACGTTGATACAGAGCCACGTCGAAAAGTCGACCGATGCGCTGACACCACTCCCCGAATCTGCCACGAGCGCCGCGCGCGCGAACGGGGATGTCTCCTCGCCGGCGACGAGCGGCAGCCGGGCGCGGGTCCAGGCGACGCCAGGTCCCGGCTCGCCGAGCGAGCCGAGGACAGGGCGCCATTCGATCGCGTTCATGTAGCCGTCCATGTGCGCGCCGGGCCACGCGGACGTTGGTGCCGGCGCCGGGATCGGCGGCACGGTAAATCTGTCCGGAACGGGGACAACCGGCTCTTCCGGCACCTGCAGACGCCAGGCGTGGGCGAGCAGGACCTCCTGCCCACCCGCCTCGACGACGCCGCGCAAGAGCGTCGCCCGTCGGCCCCTGCGCAGCAGCGCGGTCCGGACCGTTAGCGGCGCCACCGGCACCGGGCGCAAGAACTCCATGGCGAAACGAGCGATCCGGCTGCGCGGCTGTGACTCCGTCCGCTCGAACGCCCGGACCAGGAGCGCGGCGGGGGGGCCGCCGTGCTGGCTTGCCGGCCCCCACGGGCCGGCGGTCGCGGGCGTGCTCGCGAAGACCCCGTCGCGCCCGGGGAGGTAAAACGCATTCGGCTCGCGCAACGAACGTGAAGCATGCGGCACGGTCGCGTGGCGTTGCACAAGGCATACGCGCGCGGGCTGATCATTCACCGGAAATCGGGCTTTGACCGGCAGAACGTACAGTCGGTTTTTGCAAACTCAAGAACGGCTCATCCTGTCTGCTGGGTGGGCCGGATTACTACATGGACAACTACATTGGGATTTTGCTTTCCGTATCGATGATTAGAGCTTCAAATGTTCTCGTGATCGAGGGAAATCCCATCTCAAGACGTAGAACCGGCGTGGACGCGATAAGCAGGTGCTTAGAACCAAAAGGCGAAGTCTTCAGGTCACCCATGGTGAATCATTGCCTTGGTGAGGATTTCATTTTGAAGCTGGCTCGCAAAGCGCCTCGATCCCCTCGGTGAAGGTCGCGCGGAGGCGACGGTCGATGGCATACGCCTCATATCCGCTAACGCGCGAAATGAAGTCAAGTCCGGCGGCTCCCATCGCAAAACACGCCGTCGCGTATACATCGGCCTGAAGGATGTCTGGGCCGATGACCGTAAAGCTCAACCAGTCGTCAACCGGTTTGCCAGTGTGAGGGTCGAGGATATGCTCGCCTTTCTCGTACGTGCCGGACGTGGCGACAGCCAGGCCGCTCGCTTGGATCACCCGGGCAACCTTGCCTCGCTCGACGGGATGTCTTATGCCGACCCGCCATGGGCTGCGCTCGGCGCTCAGGCCACGGGTCTGGACATCGCCGCCGGCGTCAACGAAATAGTCCCGATAGCCGTAGCCGTCGAGGATCGAACAGGCGCGATCTATCGCCCAGCCCTTGACCAAACCAGACGGATCGAAGCGGCCATCGATCCAGGCCGAGAAATAGCCATTCGTCGCATGTTCGTAAAGACGGCAGAGGTTGACTGCTTGATCCACAAGTTGACCAGCGTCCTCCGGCTGAAGCTCGGCTCGGTTGATCCGGCTGACCGCGCTTCCAGCCAGGTATGGGCTGAAGGTTCGGTCCAGCAGGGTGAAGTCGTCGAAGACTGCGTCAAGTGCTTTTCGATCCGCCTGGTCGTCGATCACATGCACGGTGACGGGCATACCCATGACGTCCTCAACGCCGCGCAATACGTACGGCTCCGATCAGGAGCTCGACGAGGGATTCGGATTCGGAATCTCACGCTTCGCGGAATCGCGGTGGCGAGCCGGTCGATGCTTAGCGGCGTCTAGCGGCCCGCGCAGCGGAAGCAGGATCCGCACCATCAAGCCGGGATCGTTGTCCATCAACTTGATGGTGCCCCCATGAGCGCTGACTATCCACCGGGCGATGGCGAGACCGAGCCCGGCGCCGCTCCCTGCACGGCTGCCATCCAGCTGATAGAACGGTTCGAATACCTTGTCGTGATGCTCGGCCGGAATGCCGAGCCCAGTGTCGGCGACGTCCACGCGCAAATCGAGACCGACCCTGTCGGATCGAACTTCGACTGTCCCGCCCGGCTGACCGTGACGAAGGGCGTTATCGACCAGGATCACGAGGAGCTGCCGCAGCCGCTCAGGGTCCACCTCAGCCTCGATCAGGGGTTCTGACTGGACGTTCAGGTGTCCGCCCCGGCTGGCCGCAAGAGCTTGCAGGTCCTCACCGGCTGAGATCACTAGCTGGCTGACGTCGGTCCGGCCGAGACGAAGTTCAGCTTGACCGGAATCCGCGCGAGCCAGCGTCAACAGATCGTCGACCAGCCGTCTCATACGCTGGGTCTCGGCTGACATCGAGTCGACCAACTGTGCGTTGCGGCCGATGGTTTGATCCAGATGACGCCTGAAAACCTGCAGCCCCGCGTCAACGATGGTGAGCGGCGTACGCAGCTCATGGGAGGCATCCGCGGTGAATCGAGCCTGCCGATCCATCGCCTGTCTGATCGGGACCAGCGCGCGTTCAGTCAGAAACCAGCCCGCCACAACGATCACGAGAAGGGCTGCCAAACCGGCCCCAAACATCACCAGAAGTGCTTCTCGCTCAACCGAATACACAGGCACCAGGCTGCGGCCAGCCTGTAACACACCGCTCGACACGCCCTGATCAGTGATGGCCTGCGACGCGATCAACGCCGGCTGATTTGCCTCAAGGTTGACCTGGATGGTGCTGGGACGGCCGCTCAACGCATTCATCGCCGAGGATCGGAGCTGGGCGCTTGGGGCACCCGAAGGGTTGAAGGTTACGTTGCCCGAATTGTCCCAAATGACAAGAAAGGTGCCGGACGTGAAAACGGTGTGCCGGCTTTGGAACTCGTCCTGAGTTAGCTCGCGACGCTCGATCACAGCGCGCTGCAGATCCGACTGGACGGTGGACGTTTCCTGGGCGACCAGAAGACGGTCCATCACGAGCATGATGCCTCCGCCAAGGGCGACCAGAATTGCCGCCATCACAGCGACGTTTGTGAGTAGAAGTCGTTTGCGAAGGCTGCCGAAGATCACTTGCGCACCACGTAGCCGACCGAACGCACTGTCTTGATCAGCGTTGAGCTGTGGCCGTTGTCGACCTTGTCGCGCAGGTAGTGGATGTAGATGTCGACGATATTGGACACCGGCGTCGCCTCATAACCCCAGACGTGGTCGAGGATCCGCTGCCGACTCATCACTTGGCCCCGGTGCCGCATGAGGAACTCGAGCAGATCGAACTCCTGAGCTGTGAGGCTCAGCTCTCGACCGCCTCGGCGCACCCGACGGGCACTAGGTTCCAGCACCAAGTCGGCCACCACCAACCGCTCAGCCGGCTCGCCGGCCCGGCGGAGGTGAGCGCGAATCCGGGCGATCAGCTCTTCAATCGCGAAGGGCTTTACGAGGTAGTCGTCGGCGCCCTGGTCAAGGCCCCTGACGCGATCCGGCACAGCGTCGCGCGCGGTGAGCATGATCACCGGCATGCGCATCCCCCGGTCACGAAGCTCGCGACATACTTGGAGGCCATCGATACCCGGCAGCGACAGGTCGAGCACCACAGCATCAGGCGCGTTGGCTATGGCGGACTCCAGGCCGCTGTCCCCTCGATACTCCACCAGCGCCTGAAACCCCTCCTCTTCGAGCACCCTGGCAAGGATCCGGTTCAGGTTCACCTCATCTTCGATAACCAGGACTGAGCTCAATAGGGGTTATCAACCGTCCCTGAAGAAGATGAACGGCGTCGCATAGGTCAAGCTCGCGGCGGCGAGCACGACACCGGCGACGAGGCTGCCGACGACGAGCGATCGCCTCGTCAAAGCACTCCTGGAGCGGGAAGCTGAGATTTCCTCCGCGGCCGCCTGGCCGGTCCGACCCAGGTGGCCAAGGACGTGTACGGCGGTCGCCGGCAGCCAGATGGCGAAGCTGAATTTGTGGGCTTCGACCCAGATGCTGCCGAAGCGAAGTCCGAACAGCCAGAGTTCAATCCCCGTGGCGAAAAGGGCCACCGTGGAGACGACGACGATCGGCGCGAGGAGACGCAAGAGGATCTCTGGGGGTCCGGCACGACGGTACTGCGGATCGCCGGTGTAGTAGCGCACGAAGCGGTAGCCGGTGGAAGCCATCTTCAGGGCTAGCGGCGGTACCAGTAGGAAGCCAAGCAATAGATGCTGCGGAAGCAACCGCCTGACGCTGAGAACGGTGATACCCATCAGAGCAAGGAGCACGAGAAGGAGGGCGCCGTTCAGCGCCGTCAGGCGCTCATTCGCCGTGACGCCTGATTCGACGGCTTCCGGATGCGATTCGTTGATCACTGCCAAATCGGTGAGGTCCGGTCTCGATAGTACGGACTCTGGATTGGAACCATATTGGAGAGATCGAGCCTTACCAACCCCCAATCAACCTCCAATCAAAGGGGGCTAGCGTTGCTTCTCAGCTTGAGGCCGTTAGCCAACTCTCCCGAGACGGAATTCGTGCCCCGCCGAGCCCATTCGGCGTGGTCGAGCCCAGACCTTGCCTATGCCGTTTTTGTTGTCAATGCCCTCGTCATCCTGGGCTTCTGGTGGTTGAGCTCCGGCTTCGAGATCACCCGCAATGCATCTGACTTTTTCAACGGCATAGGTCGGGTGACCGGCCTGCTAGGCACCTATCTCGTCCTGTGGCAGTTGCTGTTCATGGCTCGGCTGCCGTGGCTGGAGCACGCCTTCGGCCTGGAGCGCATGGCGGTGCTCCACAAGTGGAACGGCTATCTCGCGATTGGCTTACTCATCGGTCACGCCGTCTTTCAGACCCTCGGTTACCAGCTCGGAGACGGCAAGGACGTTGCCAGTCAGCTGGCTGACTTCGTCACCAGCTACCAAGGCTTGTTGGCGGCCATCGTCGCGCTTGGGCTCTTCGTCGCCGTCGTAGTGCTCTCGATCACAGTCGCCAGACGCCACCTCGCCTACGAGACCTGGTACTTCATCCATCTCTACGCTTATCTGGCGGTGGCGCTCGCGTTCAGCCACCAGTTGGCCACCGGCGTTGACTTCGCCGGCAACCCCGCGTTCGTGTGGTACTGGTGCGCGCTTTACGTTCTTGTCGGCGCCTCCCTCATTTTTTATCGCGCACTCGGCCCGCTCGCCAGCTACTCCCGGTACCGGTTCCACGTCCAAAGGATTGAAAAGGAGGCGCGCGGCGTGTTCTCCGTTTACATCACCGGGCGGAACCTTGATCAGTTCCCGGCCGAGGCAGGCCAGTTCGCAATCTGGCGCTTCATGGATCGCAAGCGCTGGTGGCAGGCCCACCCGTTCTCGATCTCGGCGATCCCCGATGGGCGGCGTTTGCGAATTACGGTGAAGAACATCGGCGACTTCACCAGCAATATCTATGCCGTAAAGCCGGGCACCCCGATCCTGGTCGACGGCCCGTTTGGAAAGTTCATCGAACGCCCCAAGCAGCCAAGAGTCTTGCTCATCGCCGGGGGGATCGGCATTACACCGATCCGGCCATTGGCGGAAGAGATGGCGGACGATGGGTTCGATGTTCGGGTCCTATATCGGGCTCACAGCGAGGGTGACGTAGTCTTCAAGAAGGAGTTGGACGAGCTTTCATCACGGAAGAACTCAGTGCGCGTTGATTACCTGCTCACCCAGGCGAGCGGGAGCCGGCGAAGTCGCGACTCGTGGTTCTCAAGCGCAAGTCTGGCCACATTGGTTCCGGACATCTTCGATCGAGTCATTTACGTCTGCGGACCACTGGGGATGATGGCGGTGGTCAGGTCCTCCCTGGAGGCCCTTGGAATTCCGTCAAGCCAAATTAGAACGGAGATCTTTCGACTGCAATGAAGAGAGCATCCATCGTCACGGGTGTGACCGTAGTCGGCCTCGCTGGCTTCTGAACTTCAAGGTCGCGCCGCATCAGCTAAGCGCGCTCTCGCCGGCTTCCCCAACCCAAGGGCCTGGCAATCCCGCCAGTCCATCGCCGTCGCCTACCGCGACAGCTTCACCCTCGGTTTCGCCTTCGGCCGCTCCGACTTCGCGACCTTCGCCCTCGCCCGTTGCGCTGAGCGGCAATTTCACCGGGTCTGATTTTCCAATCGCTTCGGTGACGTGCAGGTGCGAGTCGTCATCTCCCGGTGGGCGCATCAGCGACGTCCAGGCACTCCAACTTCCGACCGACCGAGCACAATCGGCATACATCAGCCAACAGGCGGGCCCCTGGCTTCGTTCGGAGGTCTTGCAGGCGCAGAGCGCGAACATCGACATCATCAGCGGAGCTACCTACACCAGTCAGTCCTATGCGCAGTCAGTCGAGTCGGCCCTACAGCAAGCGCACATGGGTAAATGAGTGGGCGCCGCGAGGGTGGTGCCAAAGCCGTCTGAAGGGTGGCAGCTGGGAAACGGACGAACGCAATACAGCCTCCAGCCTCCAGATCCTCGAGCAGATCAAGAAAGGCGCGACGACCCCACAAACAAGACACCGGCACCTAGCCGAGTCTGTGACAGAAGCAGACCCGCTCGAACGCGACGGCGAGCTCATATCTGAAGCTTGGGACGTGCCGTCTAGCCTTCGTTATGCCGCCAGGACTCGGACAACTCGTTCCGGAAGACATGGGAAAAGTGATCTTTGCTGAGGGCAGAGTGGTTGGCGATTTGGAGGCAATCGTCTTGGCGGCTCCGGGCCTGGCTGAGCAAGCCAAGCTGTCGACCTCAGATCTGATCGCAGGCCTCACTGACTGACGTGAGTCCATCACGGACTAGCTGGCCCGGGGTTGAGGCTGAGGTTGCGCGCTACGCACGGTTCAGTTACGTCGCAGTGCTAGTCGCGTCCGCGTCTCGCTGACTATCGCGACTCACTGGTAGCACCGCTTTGGAAACCAGTCGGAACGATTGCCGCGCAGTCGTGAACGGGAATTCTGTGTTCCAGAACTGGTACACCGGCGCAGAGGGCATACCCCTTAGGCC